>WNFL01274431.1_pt1 | contig 23882 bp, 43 predicted proteins | sample 5400361 | NCBI WGS metagenome assembly WNFL01 (sample SAMN13153351, study PRJNA577476) | soil metagenome | isolation source: 40 cm soil on Douglas fir-dominated hillslope | place: USA:California | collected 2013-09-17
ACCAGCCCTCGATTGCGGGTCGTGCTCCATTTCGTCCGAGTACGTACCTTCAACATTTCCGAAAACAATATCGGTCTAATCGAGTGTGCTTTGTAGTTACCAGCGGGCGATTGGCGAATTGTCCTTTACTTTGCTCTAGACTCGGCTGAAAAGGCACCTGACAGCTACCCAAGCTGGAACACAACAATCGTCCCGTATAACTTCCCTGCGCCGGAACCCGGAAAACCAATGGTTCATACTGAGGAAACTCAGATCTACACGATAACGACTCAGCCGCTGCCCGTCCTACCGCTCGCATTGCCCAACCTCGCACCGTACCTCCAAGCAGCATTGGACGAGAGTCGTTATATGAACGGCTCCGATTCCAGATGTCGACTGAGAGGCCTGGTACAAGCGTGTGAGAACCACAAGCCCGTTCCGCAGTTCGAGCGACCTGGCCTCTTGAGCGTGATCGGGATGAGCGGCATCGGGATGAGCGGCAGTGGGAGCTCCCCGAGCGGTGGGAGTGGCAGCGGTGGGCCGCCTGTCAACAACAATCAGGTAGAAATTTTCGGGCCAACGAGATTGTCTAAGCGGAGGGATGAGCCAAGTCGACCTGGATTTTTCTCTAAGTTGCTGGGCAAAAACAAGAACCAGGGAGGTGTCAATGACGAGGCTTACGACCGAAGTGCGTCTTTGCTCCGTGGCTTTTGCGCAAATACTAACAGTCCTTCCTTGAATAGTTACACCTTTCCACGCTGACGAATACCAATGATATTCCTTATTTTGCCTAAGTTATTTCCGAATGGGGGTCTTCTGTCCAGACCACATTTTCGCGCCAAAGGGTTTAATCGATCTTGGGCCTGATTTCGGGATGTAGGGTGTTATAGTCGTTGGTCTATTATACGATTCTAGAAACTATTTACTGCCGCAGCGCTGCTACGTTCTTCGCCTCGTTTACGGTCAACTTCCATGCTATCCCAGAGCCGCTGTAGAAATCCTCAACATCTTCGTCCTGTGACGAACATCAGTGAATGCTGATATAGAGAGCGTAAGTACCTACGGGATCGAGGTTCACAAGCGTAGATATTTGCTGTAGACGTTGAAACTTTTCTCGAGCATTGCCAAATACAGTTTGATTGGAGAGGTACCCAATTACCGCACGAAGGTCGCGGTCCAGTCGCACAGCACCCAGCTGATACGAGTCCTTCAGTGGTGCGGATATTGATTGAACAACTTGATACACACCTCCGAGAACCTCATCCCATGCAACAGCTTCTCCCAATGTTTCACGACCATCTCGACGCACAAACTCCAGAACTCTCGGTAATTATCTTCAGTAAACCACTCCTTATACCCACTCATCAGATTCTCCCATCCTCGCACAAACCGCTTCTTGATGAGGTCGGCACTCTCCGCCCCCTCGTATGCGGCCTCATCGAGGACGTACGTGATATTGTGGTACGTCTCCGCAAGGAGCTGCCTCAGACGCGGGCGGAGAAGTTGGTTGAAGAGCTGGTCGAGAGAGGTTGTTAAAAGGCCTTTGAAAGTTGGGATTAGGTTGAGGAGAGTTGAGAGCGTCGATATGAGGGCTGGAACTACAGTGCTTGGGTACGTTTGGGGGATTGTTGGGGAGGAAGATATATCGGAGATGAGTCGGGATGTGTGTGACGCCGACGTGTCGAGATCATTTAAGAGGATCTACGATGAAGAGGTCAGTAACTCGTCTAACCGTCTAAAATTGGTGATTCGCACAATAAACGACTCTCTTTCGTTTTTCTCATTTCGCTGGCCGCCTCCATGGGCTGACCCCCTGTACACATCGTCGAGTTTGCGACGTATTATGGCAGCATAGTCTTTCTCCATGACATTTCGAATAGGCTCAACAGCCACCTTTACACTCTCGAATGACGCGGTAGAGATGAGCCGCGTGAGCACGTTCTGAAGAATAAAGAAGACGTCGTCCGGTGTGGTTGTAGTCGGTGGGGCAACGCCCGAATCCACTTTTGAGAGTTGGTGCGCCTAATTAGGGGTTAGGGTGCTGTGTGATTGGGAAAGAGTCTCTTCATGCCTTTCGGATGCTAGTTCGGAGGTGCCAAACTTCCAATGGGAGGTAATACTCCTTGAGGATCTTCTTGAATACTTGACTCGATGGAGTGCCGTCCAGTATCGACGTTGCAACATCGTCCGATGGCACTTGTTGGCCTTGTGCACCCTCGTCTGCGTCTGGTGCCTCTTGTTCTGTACCATCCACACTCTGGGATTCTGATGGTTCATCTGGCTATAAATAGGGGTCAAGACCTGCTGAGGGACCGGAGGGTGTACGCACTCTTAGCCGTTCGATAATAAACCTCCCGAATAATCCCCACCTTCCCGCTAGACCAGCAATTTCCGAGAGCAATCGTTCAATCTCCTTGGAGTCGACCGTTTCCTCGTCCAAATGGGCTCCCTTTTGCGCGGCGACACGAGCCGCTTGCACTTCTGTCAACTGGAAAGGGGGTATTAGTTGAAATCAGACAACAAAGTAAGGTTTGCCCACCTTCCTTTGTACTTGGCGTTCTTCCTCCCAGCCAGAAACAGTATTATTCACGACACGGTCGCACTCTTGCATGAGCTGTCGAACAACTGGGATCATCTTACCCTGTCCATAGTACTTCTCCACAATAGGCTGGTGTTGATCCACAATAAGCGCTATACTCTCGAATAGCGACGTGACGGCCGCGACGTAGTACGCAGGGGAGGAAGCTATATAGGAGTGAGAGCGGGAATTCGGGCAAGACTGGATAACGAACTCTTGACAGAATTAGGTGCTCTGGCACGAACGAGGTCGACTACAAAGTTCGAGTACGCTTCAAGGCCTTCATTCTCCCAGCCGATTGCGGGAAACAGCTTGAAGAAGCGGCTGGTAGCGGCAGAGTCCCGACTCGTTGAGGCAACTTCAAAATGATGGCGGAAGATGGCTAATAGCCGTTCTCTTGCTTGCTGTAAGGTTTGAGCTGGAGGGAGAGGGGAGTCTGAAGTGGGCTAGAGACGTGTTGAGAAAAGAAGTAGGATTCCAATTGAGGGTACATACGACCGCCTTCTCTGCAAATCTACCGCAGGTGATGTGGCTTGGGATCGCCATTGCGCGTGAACAGTAGAGGGCAGTGGACTCCCATTCTTGTGCCTCGATGGCGACTTGAAGAGAGCGAAGAGAGGACTGCGAGAGTTAGAAGACAGTGACCCGGATTATCAAGAGCTCACTTTGAGTTCCATGACTTGTGCGACGCGCTCTGCTGCCTCGCGTACTCTCCGCATTTCCTCGTCCAGGGCTTTTACTCGACTACCCACACGATCTGCAGTTGTTGCAGTATGTGATACATGTGTCCTCAATATCCGTGCTTCATCCTGCAGAGTACCTATAAGAGGTGTAAGGCCAGACAGACGATCAAGCGATGTGTTAATGGGTTCCGTGGATGCGAGGAGCTGCGACAGCTGAGCCGTTACATTGGCTTCTAATGCTGCATTTTGGTGGAGGGCCTCCTGTATTTGTTTCGTATTTTGGAGTTTTGCCGCCTGCATGTGATAGGGGTTATTTGGATGGCCAATGTCTGTTCCAGCCTCCAGCCTCAGCCCAAACCTCGTACCATTTTCTCAACTGACTTCGCCTGCACCTTGAACCACTCCACGCCACCGCCGCACAGATCATCTCAGACAGCAGCAGCGACGATGGAGTACGAGTTTGTTGTCGCTCATGATGACCAGCAGCCTCAGCAGTACCAACCACAAGTGTCCCCAAACTCGGCCGCGTTCCTTGCTCTTCCAGACGACAGTGGTCCATTCCTCTTTTCGTCAGACTCCTCGTCGTCGAATCACTCGATATCCTCAAACAGTCCGCCCAATGATTGGGGAACGACGTGGTCAGAGCAAGACCAATTGCTCGACTACTCGAGCCACTTCCACTCAGCTGGCATCGATCCAACTCAGCTCCATAGCTTCGACCTCAGCTTTACGTCCCAGAACTATGTTGATTTGCTCAATGCGTCCTTCCCTACCCAGCCAACCGTCATCCAGCCAGGAGTTTTGCTCCAGAAACCAAACCCCAGTCTCACTGTCCAATCGCAAACAACCCAGCTTGCCACTCCAGTAACTCCCATCACAGAGGACCTCAATATGGCAGTAAAACGCCTCGTCGGAATTACCAGCGCCCGAATTCCCGGACAATACGAACCACAGTGTAAGTATATTTGCTTACTTAATCCGTCTTTCCTTCACTCATAGTCTTCCCCATAGCGCTTCAATCGTCTCCCGAAGTCACGTTGACTATTCCAGTCGTCTCTCACGTCCCCACGTCTACTCCGTCCACCTATGTGGGCCTCAGCCATCCCCCGCCTCCCTCCTCGAGCGGAGCCCCTTCCAGTCAACCAAGCCCTGGTCCCCAGCAGGTTGGTCCTTCTGGTCGTCCCAAGACCGCGCACACAACCATCGAGCGCCGATACCGCACGAACCTCAATACATGCATCATCGGTCTACGCAATGCCATCCCAGCAGTCCGCTTCCTCGACAAGGCTTTCAAGCCCCCCAGTGATATCTCCGACGTTATTGACGAGAATGGCTGCATTGACGGTGTGAAATGCGCTCGCAAGATCAGCAAGGCCACCATCCTCTCGAAAGCTCGTGAATACATTACGTTAGTAAAGCACTGAGCACTCCCTACATATACTAACCTGCTTCGTCAGTGTACTCAAGAAGCGCGAGACGAAGCTTTCGCATGAGCTTGAGGGTATCAAGAGCTTGGTGTCTTCGCTCATCGGCGGTCCTGCCCTTCTGGAAGAATGGGAGCGTCAGTGGAACGCAAGGTACAGCCAGGACGATGCGATGGAAGCCGAAGGTCCAGAAGATCTGGAGAGTGGGGATGACGAAGACGACGATGGCAGTGGTGACGAACGGCCAAGGAAACGGCCCAAGACGTCGAATATCCCTATACCGGCGCCAAAGGGCAAGAAGTCTGCTCGCAACTCCGTCGCAGTGTCCATGGAGCCCGTCGTCCCGCAACCACGAGCGGAGTCTCCCTCAGCTCGACCAAGCAAGAAACGAGGGCGACCTACCAAAGCCATGGCTACCCAACGCGCTTCTGCTCAAACAGAGGACCCTGCGCTCACTTCCCAATACGCTTCGGCCCAAATGTTTTCCTTCGTCCCGCCTCAACCTCAGCCGGCACAGGCTCAGCCGGCACAGCATCAAATGCGACCTGCATACTTGCTCGCTTCTTTCGCTTTCCTCTCCTTCTTCAAGCCCTCGAATATCGTGCACATTGAACATGTTCATCATGACTCCGGTGCTGTACTGTCGCCCTTGATACAACGCACTGCACCGACATTCCTGGGTATCAAGATTGACGCTCTGCACCACTTTATGCACACCCTTGTCATGCTCGGTGTCTTCATTGCACTCATCGCCACTGCCCTGCCATCACTCAAGGCAGTCTTCGGATTCAAAGCTCCCGCTGGATCCGCCCAAGACCCGAAAGCTGAGAAGGAAGAAAGGAGTGAGGAAAAGTACACCGTCCATGTCGCTCTCGGAGAGCGTTCCAGCTCTGTGACAATGGCTGAAGAGACTCTCCGCTTAGTAAACTGCGACACTATTACTCGCAAGAAGGCCATCGCTCGTCTTCAGACCGTCATTGAGACGAACCCCACCGCTGAAGAGCTCGCTCTGCTCGCCCTTTTGGAATATTCGAACCAGCCCATCCACGCTGCCAAGTTGTGGACCCAAGCCAAGGATGTACTTTCATCGTCCACTTTTTCGCCTTTCCATCTCGCCTTCGACCTCCCAATCGAAACCGCAGTCGAAATCGTCCTCAAAACTGAATCCCAACCGACATCGGGACACCATTCTCCCCTCCTCGCAATTGCATCCAAGGCTTTCGAAGCTCGTCTCGGCAAAGCCATTCAGCAGAGCTTTGTAGATGAAGTCGACACCATATGTGGAATCAACTCGAGCTTGGACGATGCTACTCTCACCAAGAGCCGTGAAATGCGTGCACAACTGACTGCCATGGCCCGCAAACTTGGTGGACGCAGTGCCTTGCTTGCGGACGAGTGGGAGATCGCGCTTGCGGGGCGTTGGCCTAAGTCGAAGCTGGGTGCCGAATTCGCGTCAAGCTGCCCGTCTGGTGCAACCATTCATGCCATAGGCCTGATCCGCAGGGTGTTCCCCTTGACATTCAAGGACGGCGTGTCGATGATTGGCATGATCCCGAGCCCTCCACCCTCACCACTCATGCAGGATGAGATCAGTCGGATGGAGCGGGAACTCCGGGTCACGCTTGGGTCATCCGTTTTCTACGGCTTTGAACCGCATACATGCGGAGAGAATGTGGCTCGTGCCCGGGACGCGGTTATCTCCCGGATGACTTCGGTTGCGAGAATGAGGAGGAGCTTGGCCGTTGATCTGTGTGAATAGAGGTTGTTTATACAAGCCTGTTTATGGTTCCCGTGGGCTCGATATATCGCTGTTGACAAGCTTATCTTATAGCAACTTATCCTCGCACCGCTGTGGATGTTTTGGTTGTTAGTCCGAATACAGCTAATATGTACACTAAATAACGAACGGGTTGCCCTCGTATGCTTCGTCTAGAGTTCAAACCGCCATGACAATGGAATGATTGAAGATTTACGGTCTTAGGCCTTCTCTATAATACCTTGGAAGCGGACACTGAGAGCCCAGAATGAGCCCTCGATAGGTTAAATGCGTTTCGATTACTGCGTAATGGGAGCGTTTGAGAACCAGGAGGTAAAATGTCTGAAGCAATCGAACATCGGGTATTTGCGTCCCGTTCATTGGGCAGCCTATTCGGGCCTAAAGGACAATCTTCTTATGGTATACCCGCTTGAAATCGACCTACTGTCGCTTATGTATGAAGGAAGGACATTTGCCACCATACCTCACAAGGGTCATCACGTCAATCAACTAGGCATTTGGGCCGGTGTTGTGATGCAGGTCATGGTACCCGGACACATACGACTTGAAGCTCGACCGGACCTTTATATAATATACCCTCGGCGGCTTGACGCAATTCCCAGAGTTTCGGGTCACGGTTGGTGGCGCGGCATACATCACGCAGAGCTGCCACTCTCAACTAGCATTAATGACTGCGGGATGTTCGTCTGGGTTGTTGTGCTTGAGGTCGATGCTGAGCAGTCTGAGCCAAGACCTTCATCCTGAAGAATGCCCGATGGGCGTGCGCACGCTTGGTCGACTCGACTGTCACGAAGGATTCGACCTCGCATCTCCCTAATTTGGGCGGCGTCGCACAGTTTGTCGATGACGGGGACAGGGGACATTCGACCCACAACAGCCAAATGAGATGCGATCAAGTTCTCAAGTAATCGTAAAGGGCTCAATTGGCGCTGGTAACGCTACTTGTTCAGGCCGTAAACAACAAGGTATATGGAGTAGTCGATGATTTCTTTTCCTACATCTGGCCAACTGTCATGGGCAGGTTTGGGACAAAAGAAAGGCAGGTTCTTTGTCTTCTCCTCCAAGGTTGCCTAAACCCAACCGTCATGCCGGCCGAACGAGCGGGTGTGAGTGATGCTTCACTCAATCTTCTATACTCAGCGTCCCCATTGCGGTTCTGAAATCTATTTGCCACCATACTCTCTGGCTTGTTGCCATAGTACACAGTGACGATGTGAGTCAGACTGATGTTTAGAGACCAATATTCTCACTACCTTTTCAAGGTTCGTCATCGATGTTAGCTCAACAATGGCTAGAACCCGGTCAGTCAACCTCCCGAATGGTCCAAACAGCGAGGAAAGGAGGCGTGAGACAAGCAACTTAGAATGGGCCCTTCAATTTGTGCTGCTAAAAGTTCAGGAAATAGTGAGCGAGACGCATTTCCCCCAACACAACTTTTATTGACTGACCCGCACCAGATCTACCACAAACGGAAAACAGACAAATGCGGCGTCGTTCTTGTTGGAACAGAAGGTGTGGTTTCATTTGTTTGACCTTGACGCCTTCTGACCCTGCGAAAGGCACTGACAACAGAGTTCACGAAGCCAGCGGCGAGGGATATGAGAATGTCACTGAATTTCTTCCTATCGAACAGCCTACCCCGGATACTCTTGCCAAGATTGCCGCCCTGCAGCCCACTGAAGGTGTTGACGGCGATCGTGAGTAGGACCGTATTTCCACATTCTCTCTGTAGATGATCAGTTGGGCAGCATTGGATGGATTAATCGTTGCTTTACAAGCGCAAGAAAAGTTTTTGAATGGCAAAAAGACTTGGACTCGAAAACTCGTACTTGTCACTGATGGGGAAAATGAAATGCAAACCGAGGGGTGGAAGGAAACAGCCGAGAAAATGAATGAATGGGAAGTTATAACTTCCATCGTGTAAGCCGTGCCCATATGATCATAATCATTCCTGACCAGCTTTGCAGCGGTGTGGATTTCGATGACGAGGAATTGCCCTTTTTGGAAGAAAATAAATCTGAAATTAAAGTGGGCGTTCCATCGAAAATGTGATGGATACTGATGCCACCGCTTCAGAGGCAGAATGAGGCCTTTTGGGTGAAATTCATGTCAAAAGTTGGGACGGCCCTCGTCGGAACGATGGATTATGCTCTCCAGGAATGTGCTCGGCCAGACGTCAAGACGACCAAATCGGTCCTGCTATCAACCACTCTCAGGTTCGGCAACGTTGAAGATGAAAACCTCTGTGAGGAAGCCATCTCACTCGCGGTTAGGACAAGTAAAGCAACTGCAACCACACGGCCACCCACCATGAAGAGGTTTGTGCGCAAGGAGCGAGAGCTTGACCGGATGGACTTGGATGGGGACGGTGCGATGCAGGCTTTAGAGGAATTCGCGCCAGTCAATCGCCGGCTGGACTACTGCATTGAAAAGCGAACAGCGAACGGGAACACAAAGGCTGAACCAGATATCAAAGTAGAAGAAATCGATGACAGCGACCTACAATTGGCCCAGCGAAAGCGTCTCAACGACTTTGAAAGGGTGGAACCAGAGGAGCTTGTCAGGGCATTCAAGTACGGGGCCACATACGTTCCATTTGAAGAGGGGACATTCCTCAAACTAGAAACGAAAAAGGGTCTGGATATTTGTGGCTTCATGCCGGCTTCAAAAGTGAGCAAGCATTCCCGCGCCGTAGAATTAGACTCACTCTAAATTCCAGTTCCGTCGTGATTGGGCCATGGGCGAGGTTTATTACATCTGGGCTGATATCAATTCCGCACGGGAACAAATCGCCTTCTCTTCCATCGTTAAGGCGATGATCAACAGGGGCATGGTCGCTGTTGTCCGTATGACTACCAGGGATGGCGCGGAAGCCAAGATGGGAACAGCAATGCCTCGCCAGTTGGATGAAATCGAGTGTCTCTTATGGGTGCAGGTACGCCATTACGAACTCGAAGGATTTGCCTTTTTAAGCGACCCCACATCAGATGCCGTTCGCTGATGATCTTCGCAAATACGCATTTCAATCTCTCGACAAGCTCTACAACAAGAAGGGGGAACCAATCGAGCATCACCCAAATGTCCCCACGGACGAAATGATGACGGCTATGGATAAATTTGTCGATTCCATGGATCTCATGGACGCGGGAGAGAAGGACGAAGAAGGGTGCGCCTCTCACCGTAACCCCAGTTCGATGTTAAAGCATTGTCCAGTCATCGTTACCCCTGGTTTGACACGATATACAACTATAATCCTGCCTTGCATCGCGTGAAACAAGCCCTATTTCACGCTGCGATTGTCAATGATCTCGCCACAAACCCGTTGCCACCTCCCCATCCAGAGCTGGAGAAATTCTTCAAACCACCAAATCGAGTCCTCAAGCGCACACATGAGACCCTAGAAGAGTGCAAAACCGCTTTCAAGGTCACTCATGGCAAGTTCTTACTCACGTCGTATTCGCTTCCCTCATCCAGGTTCATCTAGTCGCACCTAAGATTACAGCAAAAAAGAAAGAAGTAGGTCTGGTGCAAGTCGACGAGGAGAATATTCCGCTGCACATTGAAGGTGCCCCAATTCTACCAAAGCCCCTACCCCAGACGATTGCAGGTCTCCTTCCGCGCCCACAGGACAATGGCGCCACTCAAGGCGAAGGGGATACAACACAGCAATCACAGGACCAAATAAGTCCTTCTCACGTGCAAGAACCGTCCCCACCCCCTGCGGCCTTCGACCGAGGCATCGCAGCGGGGCGCATCATCGGGTCCGTGGCGCCTCTCCAAGATTTCAAGAGGAATTTGTCCATTGGAGACCTTGTCACTAAGGCGGTTGAGGATATCTGCCTCGTCCTGCAAGAGGAGATTGTCAAACCCATGGCCAACCGGCGAAAAGATGAGTTTTTGGAATGTTTGCAGTATTTGAGAGAAACGTGCCTGAAAGTGAGAATAATTTAACCTTACATTTTACTATGTTCACCCCCGAACCAGGAGGATGAAATTGACGCATGGAACGAGTGAGATATCTCTTGTCATTCAATATCTGCGTTACATTGTTTTGCAGATTCATCCGCGAGTTCAAAGACGTTTGTCTTCAAGAAGGAGAGGATGGTAACAAGACATTCTGGAACGCTGTCAAATCATTGGGTCGAGGCATAAGCTTGATTTCAAAGCCAGAGGCTCAAGCCGCGGTACGTCCCCATCAACGTAATAGTTCAAATCTCAGTTCCTAATTTATACTCGGACAGGGTGGAAAATCTGCGGTAGCAGAGGCCACTGCAGTCAAGGTAGACACAGCCCATTGCAGCCCCGAAATGCGCTTACGATCCATGCCTAGTTCACCCGAGGTTAATCGTACACCTCGAGTGTTTGCCAAACTCGCATTCGTCACTGACTGTATACCGTGTATTTCCGTTGTAATTGCGATGTTGAACAAACTCAGCGTCTTCCCCACCATCCTCCAAGCAAGCTTGAGAGACCACCATGTGCCAGTGCAGGGGCAGGGGCAGGCTCCTCGGGCTCTGGAACCGCTGGGACAGCAGGTTCATCAATCTTTGCCTTCGTGGGTTGACCAACTGGGGCCGGCGTAAGCACAGGTGCTGGCACTCTACCAGCACGCCTCAGTAGCCGATCCATTGGCAGGTTGACCGAGTTGAAGGCGATGTCGTAAAATAGTGGTTTCTTCTTCAGTGCATCGACTTCTGTCCCATCCACTGTTCCTCCATTGTACGCAAACCACTCGCGCTTCAACTTGAGCTCTTCAGCGTTCAATTTCGATTCCAGTGAAGTGAGTTGAGGTTCTTCGGCCAATGGAAAATAGGTTGCTTCGGGTATGGATGGTGTAACGAGAAGAGATAATTGATACCGAGCCTCACGGAGGCGAATGTGGGCACTTTGGGTGATTGACAGGGCCTCGGCATAGCGTTTGAGTGTCGAATAAGCACGAGCCATGTACAAACACCTAAAGACGGCACCGATGTTAAGACTCACGAGTTGATTACTGAGTCAGTTATCTCACCTCTGCGATTTGGTGAAGGCGATTCTTGCTTCTGTGGCGCTGGTGACGTCTGGAGATTCGTCCACAATTGTCAATCCTCGCATTTGCGTTAAGCTTTGCAACACAGTATCAAGAATCTTGACGATTGCTGGAAAGATTCGAGGATCTGAAGGCGGGTCTGTAGTCTTAGTGGTCTGATCTTGTCCGTGGATTAGGGCGTCGATTAATAGGGAATCGCGTTCCGTGCGACGGGACAGGAGCTGATAAGTAATGTAAGAGTGGACAAAGTGGATGTCCCTGGTCCCTGTCGCAGCTGTACCGGCTCCTCCAGTGATTTTTTGTGCCTCCGACAGCTTTCTAGCCACCTCCTCCGCATCGTTGAGTGCTTGTAGGACCCCGTCGAAAGAGGCAATCTTGCTGCGCGATTTTCCTGCTCTTTGTGGTGTGCTCGCTTTTGGGAATTGATTCGAGGCTAACTTCTGCGAGGAACTTTCCACTTTAAGGAGAGCACCTACAAGCTCTGGGTTCCGTACTGGAACGGGTTGACCTTCCCATACCAGTCCACCGAGTTGGGACTTCCCAACCAAACCTCTACTCTGTTTGGCTTCCTCTTGCAAGTCCGCAATGAGTTTTCCATACCCGGGCACGAGGTTTTCCGCATGCCGAGGGGCCTCTTTCTTCACTATTCTCTCAATTTCGTAGGCGCGTTCGTACCCAAGAGAGTGCGCGCAATGACGAATTTCGGGGCTAATCTCATCAATGAATACCGTAGCAACAGCTTGATCGTGGGAAGTTGAAGCGGAGCTGCTAAGCTGATCCAATAACGTTCGCCCAACCGAGAGATGGGCAAGGGCGGCATCGAATTCGTCTCGAAGGCGCATAATGCGACCTTTCAGGAGGAGGCCATATGCATTAACTTGAACAAAAGCATCCTGTGTAAGGCGGTTGTTGTCGTGAAGGGTCTTGCAGAGCTCGAGAAGCTGCTCTGTCCATTTCTGCGCTCGCCGAAAACGTCCCATCGCTGCACGCCGACTCTGTGTCTCACCAGTCTTTGTACTCAACATTAGTAGTTCTTGAGCATAAGCCCACGCACGCTCAGCTTCAAAGAGCAGAAGCTGGAGGCTGCTCATGTGGGGTCAGGGAAGTCCATCAGCTCTGGAAAGAACGTACTGTCCACTCCTGACAATGTCTAGGGTAATTGGAGGGAGTTTCTCGAATTTGCGACCCTTGCCATGGGTCATTTTGAGGGTGCTTCGGAGACGATGGACACGATTCGCGCAATGTTCTCTGTCAACGGTCAGGAGATGCTCTCTGTACCAGTATTTATCGTACCTGTAGCGTTGAAAGTCATTGTACCGAAGGCCGTATGCGCTCCTTTCCTTGTTGGCTGCCACGAGAGCTGGTTGCCGATCAAACGACCATTCGTGAACCTATTGCCAAGTGCTACACACCACGGAACTCAATAACCCCGGACATTCCTACGTTCCGTGGTAGAACCGAGAACAGGCTCGAATGTGATCGAAGCGAAGAGAGAAAAACAGGTGGCAGTTTGGTCGGTCAAACCCTTCGACCCCCACGACATGGACTTTGACCCGACGCATCCTCCAACGCTCCAAAATGTACTCGACCAGAAATCTCTCAAGTGGATCTTCTGTGGTGCGTTGATCCTCTCAGCGGACTGTGGCCCACTGAGCTTGGCTTGTAGGTGGAAAGGGCGGTGTCGGTACGCGTAGTTTGGCAAATATGATACAACCCCCTTTAGTAACGTGTGCTTCAGGTAAAACTACGACCTCCTGTTCTTTGGCAATACAGCTTGCAACGGTTCGGGAATCAGTCCTCCTAATCGTACGTCCCTTGCATGGACCGGTATCCGTGGTCATGACGTACGCCCTAGTCTACCGATCCAGCACACAATCTGTCAGACGCCTTTGGCCAAAAGTTCAGTAAGGACGCCACCAAAGTCAATGGCTTCGATAACTTGTATGCAATGGAGATCGACTCGACATCCTCTCTCCAAGAGATGATCAATAAAGGTTCGACGAATTCTCGACCTTTGGGATATGGTCTTAATTCCATGCCCAAGGTACCGAAGAGGGTGGAGCAGTCCCTTCGATTGTCCAAGATCTGGCAGTAGCCATCCCTGGTGTAGACGAGGCCATGAGCTTTGCCGAGATTATGAAGTAAGCAGCCGCGTTGTCTCTCCATTTAAGACCTAACTCGCAATTCTTTTAGGCATGTACAGTCCATGGAGTATTCTGTTATCGTTTTCGATACTGCACCTACAGGCCACACACTGCGTTTCCTGTCCTTCCCTTCTGTTCTGGAGAAAGCTCTGGCGAAAATTAGCGGTTTAGGGTCACGATTAGGGCCCATGCTCTCCCAAGTTGGAGCTATGATGGGTCAACGACCAGGACAGCAAGATGACCTCTTTGGGAAACTTGAGGGCATGCGGGAAATTATTACCGAAGTCAACAAACAATTCAAAGATGCGGTAAGCTCCTTCCAATGTCTTCTCAGCATTACATTGAAGTAGAGACAGGAAAAGACGACTTTCATCTGTGTCTGCATCTCCGAATTTTTGTCTCTCTATGAGACAGAACGCTTAATTCAGGAGCTTACCCAATTTGAGATCGACACTCACAATATCGTAATCAATCAGTTGCTCTTCCCAGGAAAAGGTACCTTGGCAAGCTAACTGTCCGCCTATCTGAACTGACCTGTCACCCAGACTCAAATTGCGAACATTGTCGAGTACGAACAGCGATGCAGCATAAGTACTTGGGCGAGGCATATGAACTCTATGACGAGTTCTTCCATATCGTGAAGCTGCCCCTATTAACTGAAGAAGTGCGAGGTCCCGAGAAGCTGAAAGAATTCGGCGAAATGCTCATCCATCCTCACAAGCCATCGGAATGAGTTTGAAGGGTCGACCAACGTGGCTGTACCCACTGTCTCTACTGTGCCGATAAATAATAGTTAATGAGCATAGTCTTGAAAATAATCCGAAAATAGCTGGTCCACCCTCAACCACACTTCATGAACCTCGATCTTGGAATTGTATTGGGATGTCTTCTCGGTCTATCCACATTGTGGTTGGCCTACCAAATGTTCTGGAAATTTGTGGAACCTCCTTCTTATCGGACTGTAGCCATCGTAGTGCTGGGCGACATTGGTAGAAGTCCTCGAATGATGTATCACGCCGAGAGTTTTGCGTCACACGACTTCAAAACATATATAATTGCTTACAAAGGTACTTCCACCTTCTCAAGTCTTTCTGGAGGCGAGTGTGATTGAGGGGTTATGCCACGTCAGGGAACGACCCTATCAACTCGTTATTAGAGGCCCCACTCGTTCGATGGGTGTACATGAAGGATACATCTCGCTTCATGCGATACGTCCCACGTTATCTTTGGGTGCTTCTAGCCCCTTGGAAAGTTCTCCGCCAAATCTGGTCTCTCCTCTACGCATTGCTCGTGCGGCTTCCCCACCCACCGCAATACATCCTTGTTCAGGTTAGATATCTCCCACTTGTGGTGAACGCTATTGACAAGCTCCAGATAGAACCCGCCGACCATTCCTACACTCGCACTCGTATGGCTCGTCGCGAAGCTGCGAGGGAGCAAAGTCATCATCGATTGGCACAATCTTGGGTACTCTGTTCTCGCACTTCGGCTTGGGGAACGTCACCCACTGGTTAGGACTGCCAAGAAGTGCGTATCCGCCCTCCGACTGCAGCGGTGATACTGAAGAGCCTCCAGATTTGAGCAAGTTTTCGGGAGATCTGCCTATGCACACTTATTTGTAACCAAAGCGATGAGAGATCACCTCGTGAAGACGTGGGACCTCAGGTGAGCCACTAAATGCGAGCAGCTGCAAGGGTCACTAACGCGCTTCACAGGGGCCATCTGGTAGTGCTACATGACCGACCACCGGCGCACTTCAGGCGGACAAATCTTACGGACATGCACAGCGTACGTCTCCACACCTTTAAAAAATTTGACCATTGCCTCACGCTTTGAGCAGCTCTTCACCCGCCTCACGCCTCTCATAACCGACTCTATCCAATCCTTCCTACCAAAATACACTCTCCCCTCCTCGTCACCCTTCACGTGGCTCCAACCATCGTCCAAGGACCAGCTCACACTTCGTTCGGACCGCCCCGCATTAGTAATTACCAGCACGTCCTGGACGCCTGATGAGGACTTTGGCGTGCTCCTTCATGCGCTGCAAATCTACGAACAACGCGCAAGACAACTGCGTGAGGCTCGGCTCAGCGCAAAACTACCGAAAATGCTGATGATCGTCACCGGTAAAGGCCCGCTACGGTACGCGTATATGGAAAAGATTGTCAAATTGCAAATGGAGGAGCAGTGGGAGTTCGTGCGCTGCGTTAGTGTGTGGGTCGAGGCTGCTGATTATCCGCTTTTACTCGGTGAGTCTGCGTGATTCATAGCCAATGATGGGCACTGATGAGAGGCAGGGAGTTGTGATCTTGGGATTTCTTTGCATTCGAGCACCTCCGCGCTGGACCTACCGATGAAAATCGTGGACATGTTTGGATGTCAATTGCCCGTTTGTGCACTGAATTTTGCTTGGTGAATATGGTATTACCAGTGTTGCGCGGGTTTAGCTAACGACTGAACAGCCTACCCGAGTTGGTTCAAGATGGTCGCAACGGTCTCATATTCAACGACTCCGAGGAACTGGCAAATCACGTAGAGGTCCGTCCTCAATTCGATTCGTCTTTGCGATTGCAACTGACCTCGCAATACAGTCCTTGCTCACTGGCTTCCCACAGGCGCGACGGCTTGAAGAGCTGAGGCGCAGCCTGGACGCTCAAGAACGCACGAAAAGCGCAATAAGAGAATGGGGGACCTGGCAGCAGAACTGGGATGCCCGGATCAAACCCCTGGTAGAAGAAGACTTTAAACTTGCCGCTGACGCCTTCCTGGAACAGGTCGCCCAGAGGCATCAGCAGACATAACGCGCAAGGCCGTCGTTTGAGTTATTTATTGAAAGCATATGTTTAGTGCGAGAACCATGTCGCCTATGGCAAGAGGAGTGTTAAAAGTATCATTGGTGTTCTAGCCCTCATCGTTCCGGTTTGATCCTTTCTATAAGTTTCAATCTCTATGTGTTTGGACTCTCGCCTGTGGGCCTGGTAACCGAGCTTTGGTCGTTTGCAAACCAGGTCTCCGTATTATTGTCTTTCCCTGCCGATTTCATATGTGGCTCGCGTATCATTTACTATATCGGTATCCTCACTACAGAGCGTAATATACAAGCGGTTCACATTTGTAACAAGGAGGTATGAAGAACGATTGGAGCACGTTCAGGTTGTGCTGGTGCTGATGGCGGCCATTGCTAGAGTCTCGATCCGGCCTGTACCTTTCGCCTCCTTTTGTAGAAGATCATTGATTACTCGGAATTGTGATGGGTCAATGAGGAGGGTCTGCGTGCTTGTCAACTTTGACTAGAAAGGAGGAAGAAAGGGTGCTCACAGCTCCCCATTCCTCCGCGCCATTATTTTCTTCTTCAATGTTTCCCGACTGGGAGATAGTTTCCTTCAAGCGTTGGCCTTCTGCAGTGGGCAACACTACCCGGATCCGCATCTTTGCTCGTTGTATCGGGAGCTTCGAGTTGGTTTGGATGAGCCTGATACACTCAGTAGCCTGTAGGGTTCATGGTAAGCCTTGTTAACATAATGTGGACAAGAACGACGCGCCTGGCTCTTCGCGGTCTTGCCTGTCTTTACGCTAAAGCCCGCCTCTGTCATCGCCTTTTCTATCATCCCAACAGGGATTGGCTTTTGTGTTTCAGGATCGACACACTTCTCGGATACGAGTGTGGCGATCTCCTTCCAAAGCTTGGCGAGTTCATGGTTTCGTTCTGTTTCGCCGATTTGGACTTCCCCTTTCTTCAGAATCTACACAGTGCATAAATGGGCGATGTGAGTGTAAGTTGTGGAGTCACAGACCTCCTTCACGATGTCGTCTGCGTCCATCTTACCAAATGCCTTCCTCAAATCGTCATGCTTGGCAACCTCACCCTTGGAGACATTTATAAAGACGTTATTTATTTGAAGGACGTCGTCCAGGTCAGTTTCGCTAATAGGCGCCTGCTTAGTTGATGAGCAAGTAGTGGCGGCTTTGCTTACACGCCATTTCTCCATTCCTGGACCTTGTTCTTGTAGCAAGCAATCTTGAAAAGGTATAAACCTCTGCAACGAGTACGTGATGAAGTGATTGTCTTGCCTCAAATCGTTTTCCACCCTTCTTGAGGCGAACAATTGATACATTTGTCAATCTGCAAGCAGGGTTAAGAATCGGCGACTTGTACAGGGTACCTAGAGCGTACTTGATCTGGTTAGAGGGCTGGTTGATGAGAGGCATCGTATCTACGGTTGTGGACGAGGTCTTAGTGTTGACTGGGTGGTTTCGGTTCCGCCTTGAACTTGGCCACGGCCACATCAGAGCCTGTAATCGAGTCGGCACCTGACCCGTCAAGCAACGGTTTCATTGTGCGCTGCATCAACACGTCATCGTGTCCTTTTTGTGTCCTTTTGCGCAATGAGCACCGCCGACTTTTCTACGCTCATTTCCGAGTCAAATGCTCTGACAGCGCATCTCGCACCTAATGATCTCCCATCACTCCATCTCGGCTTTGAACAAATAGAGGCTCAGGCGCGTCGACTCATAGCGCGTCAGCCAACAGTACCCGCGGACACAGGCAAAGCGTATGCCCAGCAGCCACACAACGCGTAAATTACCCGCTGACCGTGTCATATGATACACATAGGAGCTATCTACTTGCTCAGGCTCAAGTAGATGCCAGTGCCCTTGCCCAGCAGATCGCTACCCTCAACCCAGCAACCACCTTCTCTCCACTCCAGCCGCTACACGACACTGATGTCTCTGGGTACCTACGACATGCGTACGAGCAGGGCATTATATCCACCATCGAAGAAGGCCGTCGCGAGACGCAGGTAGAGTTTGAACGTGTGTTGAACGAGCGCGTTCGACGAGACTGGGAAGCACGCAAAAAGAATATATTCGAGGAGCTCGGCGAACGCGCCGCTCTCTTGCCCGAGTCGAGACATAGCACTTGGGGTCACGGAAAGCAGGTACGTACATATATTCCCCGCTTAAGAAATAGTGGATTGATCACGTCCATGACAGACTATGGCAAGTAGCGTACTACGTGATATCCAGCAACCTAGAATGATGGCATACGACCCTGTGATCACAAACTTTAACTCCGCTCGCCTCGCAAATACGCCAATCCCCATTTTACGCCATCTCACGGACGCTGTGGACGAGGTGAGCGTCGTTAATAGTGTGATTTTTGACCTCTAATGGCTGCTTTAGGTTTCTTCTTCAATATACCAAACATATGAGCTCCTAGCCTCTATTGTCGAGGAGCCACAAGGCCTCTTGCCTGTCGAGCATCCTGCTGCCCATTTGGGCAACGCACCCGTGCTCGAACGGAAATTTGCTCGAGCGTATCTTGGTGATCCAGACACCAGAGATTCCGCAGAATTGCGAATGCGCATCGCAAATGGCGCAAGGACTGCACTCGAAGCTCAGTAAGCCAGTGTGCAGAATTCCCGCGTCCTTGTTGATGTGTTTGCCTCCTTAGATACTGGGATATCGTTATACGGACCATCGCTGCTCGACCTCAGCATGCTGCACTTGGTGGGGATCCGAGCATCGCAAGCCACATCCGTGCATTCTTGAATGTCAAGTTCTATCAATCTGGAGTTTGGGAAGAACGTCTTGAGGTATGACCCATATCTCCTCCTATTATGTGAATCTCATGCCTTTCAAAAGCTGATCGCAGGTCAACCACTATGGGCGAAATTATTCTACCTTGTTCGAACAGGTCACATCGAGGAAGCGCTTTCTGAAGCGCTCTACTACGAGCTCCAAATTTCGCAGAAAGAGAGACACTTTATCACCTACTTCAAAGCATGGGTATACTCTCCGAACAGACAGTATGGCTGCTCCTCTCAAACCTAGATCCACTTTAACTCCAACACCTCCCAGGTTGAGCAAAAGTGAACGCAACCAGTTGCAAGCGACGTACAACTCACACATACTACACACGCCGACCACGGATCCATTCAAACTCGCCCTCTTCAAGGTTATTGGCAAGCTTGATCCTTCGCGTCGTACCGTCCCGCTCGTCACGGCTACGACAGAGGACTGGCTATGGTTCCAGCTCGCGATGCTCGACGAGCAAGAGGGTGGCGGTCTACGTACTTTGGGCGAGGTGCTTATGGGGTACGGGGAGCGTCATTTCGAGGGCGCACCTGGACAAAAGGCCAGGAAGGGCATGTGGGCGAGGGTATTGATTATTTGTGGGCAGTTTGAGAGGGTGTGTTCCTTCGTTAAATACTCCACATGAGGGTGGTTGACTGACAACTATTTAGGCTGTTGCTGCGCTGTATGAGCTCCCTGAGTTCCAGGTCGATGCGGTTCATCTCGCTGTTGCGCTGGCGTACTACGGATTGCTGCGTGTCCCTAGCCGGGCAGAGTCATCTGACGTTGATATTCGTGAGTATCAACTTAGTCCTCTTCTAAATCTTGTGTCTAATCGTTTTATTCCTATAGTGACGATTACGGCGTCCGGCCAGGGTGCTCTCAACTTTGCGCTCCTTATCTCGCGTTATATTCGTCAATTCCTGCGGGTAGACCCCCGTGTGGCGCTCCAATACGTCTACTGTGTTTGTCTTTCCGCAGACCAAGAAGGCGTCGGGCGTGAGCAGGTTGAGATCGCATGGGAGCTCTGCAGGAGAGTCATCCTTATGGCCGAAGCTGGTGGAGGATGGGAAGACCTGGTTGGCGGATTTACGGCCGATGGAACTCGATTCGTACGCCATTATCCTTCCTCTGTCTTTTGCTTACTCAACCCACCCGCAGACCGGGATTATCGAACGCGACAAGCGTCTCCTCAAGCTGCGCGAAGACCCCAACACAGGCACCTCAGACTATACGGATCAAATCTTGCTCCGGGCCGCCCGTCAATCCGAGCGCGAAAAGCATGTCAACGAAGCGATCAAACTGTACTACCTTGCAGGAGACCACGAGACGGTCGTAGCATGCCTCGCGCGCGTGTTGGGCGATTATATTGGCGACGCAGACGATGGAGGGAGTGAGGGCGCGGTGTTGAATGAAACCGCAAAGGAGATTTTGAAGCACTATGAAAGAACCAATCGGGGCGCAGGGAGGAGCCGCGATGCGGTTATCAAGCTCATCAAGATTCGGGAGGCAAGGAGTGCGAAGAACACTGGGCAGTTGGACAAGGCTCTTGAGGTACGTACGCTGTATTGCTTCTGTGCCACAGTCCGACTGACAATTCCTTTTCGAAGCTCATGGAGTCAACGGGCATCTACCCCACCGATAACGACGTCACCCTCATCAATAAGAAGGTTCAGGCTCTCAAGGACTACGACGAAACTATCATCAGGAACCTCCGGACCTTCTTGCCGCTGCAGATGGACATCCTTGTAGAGCTCAGGAATCGTCGGCGATCAATGTTCGATGTCGCGAACCAATCCGTATGTATCTTACTACTAGTCGCGTTACCTTGCTCACCTAGTACTGGCAGAACGTCAAGCACCTCATCGACAAGGCGCTGGCGTTGCAAAAGTTTGCCACCAACGTCAAGTACTCAATGTCACCGGACGTACATGCATACCTCAGTCGATCGATCGTGGACATGAAGAACTGAAAGAATGAACATCTCTGTTGTCCCATGTATACGCTCGTACCATCTTCTTGCAAATTATGGCATTATGGTTTCATAGGGGGCTTACATCGTCAAGCACGCACTTGCGAGCGCATAAGAGAGGCCAATATTCAATTCGGATGAGTCGCTATCTCTGAGTTGGTACGAAAGCCGGTTCGTTTGCTTCATCCTCCCGCTCCAGGTGGTCCGCGCCCTCTGGCGTTGATGAGGCCACACCGACTGTTGTATTAGTAGCCGGGATAGCGGCCTTAAGAAGGTGTTAGGATCCTAAAGTTGATTTAACATGGTGACCATCATACCTTTTGCGATTGCAATTCATAAATGGCAGTCCAATACCCTAGTGCATAGCTGGCTTCCTTAGCCTTCTGGAATGCATAGTCACGTATTGATACCCCAGAAGTTGCTGCTACATGCAGGGAAGCCGAGTTGCTGATGTCGACGGACTGGATTTGGGCAGCTTGGTGACCGTCGCTGGTCCCACCTAGACCCGATGGCGGAGTCCTGTGCGAGCGCAGCCGTAGGTCGTCTCCTTGTACAGCTTCTTCCACGTCCATGGGGGCCGTTTCTTCAATGCTCACCTCCACATCCTGTTCACCCTCGACGTCGGATTCAGAGTCAGAGTCAGTCTCATCAGGCGGGACATTGTACCCCCTATGGAAGGCTGAGTACAGTGTGAGGCGGTGGGCGAATCAACACTCACAGAGGGGATTCCTTTACCGGTCCCGCACCCCAATCCTTCCCGCCATTCATTTGCTGTGTAACGAGGGTCAGTATCACTACGGGGGCGTGGTGGTGGTGGTGGTGGTGGTGGTGGGGGAGGGATATTTCACTTACTCTGTATTGATCCATTGCAGCATCCCAAGCGTCAACCAAGGCAGAGTCATCCCAAACCTCCTCACAAGTCAAATGTCGAGAGATTTTTGGAAACGAGGCATTACTTGACGCCTTCCCCTTTCCCTTCTTATTATTGGCGTTGTTGGCTCTTTGGGAGGGCTTCGCAGGAGCAGGAGAGCGCGTGGATGGCAGGACAGGGACAGCCAGCGGAGGAACCGTGGGTTGAGGCCGAGAAGCCGGAAAGGACTTTCGTAGTGCTATAGGTGCCCCTACAAATTGAGAGCCGCTTATTATTATTGGCGGGGCAGGATTCGGCGGTGTTGGATTTACAGGATCGGCGAGGGAAGCTTGTCCAGCTTCAGGAAGTGGGTTGGAGGAACCAGGTTCATTTTCTGCATATACCAGCGTAATCGTTGCATCGCCGGTTGGTGCAGTATCCCAGTGTGATTGAGCCGGGTGGTTGTCTGTGCGCGCCTTCTTCAGTAATGGAGAGGACACGACCCCAGAGGAGAACTCACCCAATCCTTGGGCAGCACTTGATTGGTTCAAGCCTGTTTTCATGGAAGTTCGTCTGTTATGTGTCGCATTGGTCTTACGCTTTTTCTTCAGTGGTCCCATTGGTTGTACTTCAGGGTGAGGTGCATTAGGATTTGGGACTTCAACCGTTCTAGTGACGATGGTAGTAGATGTGTCCAGATCAGAATACGAGAGAATTCGTCGCGACATGGCGGAGGCAGCGGACAAGGGTTTATATTTGTCGTTCGTACGGCACCGCGCAATCAGGTACTTATAGAGATTGGTATGAATACGTGGACCGGCAAGAGACGGATTCTGCCGTCAATATTGTGATTTTCAGTGCGACTCAATGTACATCGATACATTGCGCGAAGGAAAGTGTGGGTGCATTGAAGAAGAAAAAATACGCCGAATACGTAGACATGCAAGATAGACGGAGAACAGCAGCGTATGTACATGAATGAAACGAGCGTAAACGTGAAAGGAATGGCCATCATATGAACGACCGAACAGTCCACCAACGGAGAATGAAGAACACCATATTACTGCCCAGTAGGTCAGTCCCTTGTTCAGCGGGTGTAATACGACGAAGTACTCACGTAATATTCAATTTCCAACTGTGCACGAAGGGGTAACTCGTTAGCCGTGGTCTCGAGCAGGATATAACAGTCTTACAAAGAGAAATCCGATAGAACGGGGCCATAAGATATTAAGGCCTTGGGGGTTGTAAAGTTGCTCGTTGCAGGCGTCAATATAACGCCTGAGCCTGCGCATCTCCTGTGGATTTATAGTAAATTTCTAGCGCAATGCTGTTGGAAACCGAATGGACCAACTTTGTCATAGTGAGTGTCGAGCAGCATCATCGAAATGTACAACGTTACTACGGCAAGGACGTGATGAAAGGCCGCGTGCCGTAGGCTGTGAGCCGAAATGAGTATCTCGTTCATTCCGTTGATCGTTTCCAGCCATTGAGTCTCCGTTATCTGGCGTTGGTGCTTTTATCAGCCGAGTGAAGAGCGAAGTGATTGGAAAGGGACGTACCCGACCCTCTAGTTCGATTGGGTATGTAGAGTAGAATCTATACGGCGTTTATTAGCATGCTTTCAAGTGGAACTAACGTTGGTATATGCGCACTGGACAAGTTCTCCACCGGAATAGTCACGCTCGACTCGAATCATCTCTCGAGGGTAGTGCACACCGATCTGCCCCATCGGTTCCGTGCCAAACGCAGACCCTATCGGCGGGTCGCCAATGGGATAGGAGGACCGCGGAATGTACGGAGCTGGATTGCTGCAAAGTATTTAGCATACTAAACTGCATTGTTTTTACAACATCACCAAGCTTACCTTCG
>WNFL01280610.1_pt1 | contig 23882 bp, 25 predicted proteins | sample 5400361 | NCBI WGS metagenome assembly WNFL01 (sample SAMN13153351, study PRJNA577476) | soil metagenome | isolation source: 40 cm soil on Douglas fir-dominated hillslope | place: USA:California | collected 2013-09-17
ATGTTGTAACTCGGAAGCCACCCATCTGCCACGAGTAGGTCCATGCATATCGAACCGCTTAAACGCAGTGAGCTACAAACCCTCGAAATGATAGTGGCAAGACATACCCAGCAGTTACGTGGCCACCTCCGCCCTGTAAGAATGGCAACAAGCGTGGTTTAATGAGACGGAAGAATGGAGGCTGGTGAGGGAATGTCGGCGGGAATCGGATCTGCCGTAATCGGTCGGGTAAATTCTCCATCATAGAGTCAAGGGAAGCTCACCTCAAACATCAGGGAATTGACACCGTTCTTCTTCATCTCTTTTGCCAGAGGTAGTGATGGGTCGAACGAATGGAGCTCAACCATCCACTGGAAGAGGTTGTCTCCCATTACCTCAGGGGAGATGTAGTAGCCCAGATCTCTCTTGCTGTGGGCCTGGTTCTGCTCATTTATGATTGCCCTCAATTCCTTCTGAAGCGCTAGTGTTGCTTGTGTTGACGCTTGGACCGGGGGAGGAAGGAGTTGATAGTCGGTGGGTTCGACCCATTTAGGGTTATGGACCCAGTCGTCCTTCGGAGGCGGAGGAGGCGGAGGTTCGACGTGCTCTGCGTAATCAAACACAGCCTTATCTTCTTCGTCGAATGGGGGATCACGATATAGTTGCTTGTACGTTTCAAGCTGAGCTTCTAAATTGTTGGTCCGAAGTGGTATTTGTATTGGCTTGCTGTTCAAGGTGATAGGGTGCGCAGGATCGTGCTTAAGGTACGATGTCTTGATACCGTCCCCTTCAACAACTTGCTGAATGGAACCACTGGACACAAGCAAGTATCGACAGAAGATCCAACTCGTCTCTCCAACGACGTAATGACTAAACGATAAACGATAAACGCTTAAGGACGAGTGGTGGCGAATGGGACTTACGGGCTCGTGCTCACAAACTGCTTCGGTAAGTTCACTAGTTCAGCAACAGCCAGAGCTGTGTTGGGATTGAGTTCAGAATTCCTCCATCGATTGGATCCACTTCGTGCATATCCCTGAGAAGACTATCAGGCAGAGGAAATATATGAGTTGTACTACTCACCGCGCTTGTCGACCCATCCTTGCCAAAGTATACACCATTCCCAAATGCACGTCCATTTGCTATCACATTGAAATTGAGCCCATGACGAATGATTGAATGCCAGTTTCTGAGCAAAGAACCGTGCCATGCCTATGATAGACGATCAGCCTCAATGCCCAGAACCGAGAGCAAAGAAACGCACATAGATCGTTGGATATTTTTTTGCGTTCGAGTCTGCCTTCATCGCAGTGTCTACTGCCGCCCTGAATTTCGCCTCGGCCTGAGGAGACCCCACACTGAAGCGGAATTGATGGTACTGCGCATCAACGCCTTGAAGCTGCTCTGCTGACGACGTGATTTCTTCTATGTACGACGTGCAAGAAGCGATGCACCTAACTGCCATGTCAGTCATAATACAATGAGTAGTTTATATTTACGAACCACCGAAGGATTGTCCAGGCTGCCGCGGGTATAGTCCTATCCAGGTCCCGAATCGTTTGCTTCCCTTTTGCCTTGCTTGGTGTCTTCCTTTTCAGCCATTTCTTCATCTCGGAAATCTTCGGAATCTTGTTTAACATATCCGCAATAGCACCTCGCTGCTCGGGCAGGCTAAGGGCGTCAAAATCTACGAGTCCGTCATTGTCAATGGTCATCTTGGCCGAGTCAATAGGTGCGGTTTGAACTTGGCCACCGTTGTAGTAGCTTGCGACCGTCTGTGTCGCATATGCTTGACCGGGAGGTGGGACCTGGAGTGTGGTCAGTGCCACTCATAGCGTAGTGGCTTCTCACTCACCCTCAAACCTATGCCAATGGGTAAGCCTTCACACAGTTGCCCCTCAAGAGCACTGCAGCATGCCAAAGACACAAGTAGGTCGACAACTGTCGAGTTGTGAAGAATCTCGTACTGACAATTAAGGTTAGAACAGAAGCCACCAGTTCAATTTTAGGCTACTCACTTCAAGGGACGTTCCACGCTCATGGGCATAGAACTGGAAAGCACAAAGCCCTTTGTCGCATACATACGGTTTAAGGGCATCGTACTCAACCTTGACCTTCTGGTGGCAGACGAGGCAGAAACGGGGGCAGAGCTTAAGGGAAAGAGATTAACGTCCGATTCGCAAGAAATCAAGGGGAGACACACCAAGAATCGACGGACAAGATAGCCGTACGCAATCAAAGGGAGGTTGAGGTGCCCGCTTTGGCGCACGCCGCTGAGGGGATCGAGCGGGAGACCTTTCATAAAGCGTTCCTCATCATCCGCCTCGGCAACCTCTACGGAGAATATATCTAGTGCATCCGCCTCGGTGATTTGCCTTGCGGTGATTTCGGCATGAAGGAGCTCGGCTCCTGCCCAACCAATCCCGTACTTTAGCCTTAGTTGGAGGACGGGAAGAAACATGTCGTTAAGGGCAGAGTTGAGACTTGTGCTCAGGGAGAAGCGTTCGAAGCGACCTGGGTCTATAGGTTCTGGTGTTGGTGGCTTTTCTGGGGGAATCACCCAGGTCTCCGGATCATCTTCATCCCATTCTGGGATTTCCGGTGCTGGAGGATCTGGCACAAAAATTTCCTCCTCCTTCATTGCGAAGTCGCGAGTAACTGCTTCGACCGCTTCCTTGCTTGGTTTGCCAGCAGACAAACCAACGTTGAACCTGAGCTTCGCGAACGCAGAAGCCACATGACCTTGCTCACTGAGGGGAGGATACGCCCCGCGAAATCCAGAGATAAGGAGGGTGAGATGCATGTCAGGCGATATGAGTCGCCCATCCCAAGCAGCGAGTGCGGTCGGAGGCACCGGAAACTTGACCAAAGGTAAAGAAGTGATTACCACAAAATCGTTGGAGCCAAAGCGAACGAGACCAGGTCGGAAACCATTTGCCACGACTTCGATGAAGTCTCGTTTGAGAGCCTTTGTCTGCTCCGCGATGTGAGCGGCGCCATACGTGTCTTCGATTGCCCCAAAATCGTCGTCATCTCCACTGGACTGCGTCCCTTCCATTTCCTCATCTTCATCGTCTATGAAGCCGAGAGCGGAACCCAAGGAAGTGACGAGTCGAGTAAGAGTATCCTTAAGGGGCCTGGGAGAAGACGAACTGAGGTTCTCAAGGACATTAGTGACAGTTTCATGAACGTCGTCATCCTGAGCAAATGCATAGCACGTGTGGCCAGTGGGATACGCGGATGTATCTGCAAACGCGTAAGGACGCGCCGTCATCAGCTAGATAGACTCGCATGCCAGATATCAGAAGGTTAATAGAGGCAATCGGGTCGTCCTCGTCTTCGGCACGGAACTCGATTTGACCCTCCTCGTCGCCAGCTCGTACACCTGGGGAGAAATTTTCAGCACTATTGTTGTCTTGCACAGATGCAATCACCTTTTATGAATATACCATGAATATTCCAAACTTTCTTGGACAACGCCCTGAGTTCGTCCAGGTCTTGTAAGAAGCGCTTCCTGCCCGTGGCCATTGTTCGTGATAATCGCAGGCGAGAGTGTTTGCAAATCGAGACAGAGTATCTGATCACACGTCATTAACCAAAAATCGGAGCCCCCACAGTAGGCCAGCGTACTTTGCCACCCGGTTTTGACCCACGCTGAGCGCCTGACAACACAGACAGTTGCTTGGAGGTTGACCAGGAGCGTTACAGCTCTCTTATATTGTTGTGAAGGATGTGATTGCTACCGACGAGAGCGGAGTCGAGGTCAAGCGATGTGGTTCTGTTCAGTGTACCACTTCGACTCGACGGCACCCGCGTCTATCAGTCAACGTTGCTCAGCGTCGGATAATGTCGGCCAAGTCGCTGGAAATACGAGCAATGGCCTTCATTTCGTCTCAGAACCACCCAATGCTGGTTCGCACTTTCAAAGGACGCGAGGAGGACGAGCTGAAATTCCACTATGTTGCGCACACCGCACTGGATGTGATCGAAGAGAGGCGTGGGTACAAACTGTCTTTCCTAGCAGCAATCTGACGCGTATTGCCCCAGTAACAAATACGAAGTCGATGGACTGCTTCCTTGGCTTGTTGTATGTCATGGAGGACGCGTCTGTCGCAGTGTACGGCTACCAGACACGTAAGAAAATCTGCAGTATTGCATGATGATCATCTTATGAGCCAAATCAGCCTCTCGTGTGAAGCTCGTGCTAGCGATTGCCCAAGCTGATACCTTCATTCGCGATGCAGACACCATCATGGTGTGGAATAAGTGTCCATTGGAGACGGTTTGTTTCTAATGCCTCTTCAGGTTTTCAAGGCTATGCACATGGCGTATCAACGAACGCTCTGCAACCCGTTCCTCCGCCTAAATTCGAGCTGCGACCACTCAACGGAACAAATTGCGCATCTCATGGTTACAGGAGACAAATGGGAGTCTCTCAAGATGCACCTTGACACGATTGCTAAAGTTGCCCTCTCCGACTCTATTGAATAGGTGGCAGTCGAGTCTCAACAAATCATCGCGTAATACCCGATTGCGAGGTGGTCTGAAGATGCACAAAACGTCTCTATCCCCAAGGCGTATTGTGGTCTGTCGCGTGCATCAAACGGACTTTGGACCTAGAACGAATAGGCCTTATAGTGACTCGTCTAGCTCAAGGTTCCTGCAGTCGAGACAGATACGGGGCTGACACCAACCGTGTTGATTTGCTTCACAGACCTTCGGTGCCGGAGGTTCCCATTCTTATACTCAACTCCACAACAAATGAATTTGATCTCCTGCTGTTGACACATTCCGCGACTTTAAAAAATTATATGAGGATGCCCAAGTTCCTTAATCAAGGTCACACACGCACCAGGCATTCCGCGCTATGGTGCCCAGGTCATCGCTATAATGGGCGGTCTATACACTCGTGCCCAGAAGCCCCACTCTCTGTGAGAGTTCAAGACAACAAATGCTTCTACAGGTGCTGCTTACCATCGACCGTTCCCAGAGGGCGGTTGAATTTGCTTCATGCAACAGATATTTAAGCTTTAGAGCCGCGTATCTCGAGACCAATCTGCGGAAACTCACACGAAGTACTCGACCCCGTTCTCACACCACTGGCGCACCTTTTTTGGGGGGACTTTATCCTGGGCTGCGGAGCTGGCCAAGCGATGTATTCTGGACGGCTCCCATATTGTCGAGGCTATCATTCGGCTGGACCCTTGGGGCCCTCACCGGAGTCATGACGACAGTAATCATAAATTTTATCGTTTATATAGGGACAAATACGAACTAGATATCGAGCTTGCCAGGCGTTGAAGGGACGTATCACATCGCACCATGCCCGGTTCTGTGGCCTAGATACGGCCTAGATTCACAATTAGGGATCAGGCGAACTCAGCGAATCCCATCTATATTTCTCCGTAGAATTCCGAAGTCATGCGCGTTGATTGTCTCTTCATCCGGAAGGGTTCCAAGTTTAGTACAACACCGACCACCGAATAATGGGAGAACGTGTATTGTCCTTCATGGGCCTGTCATTGATACAGGAGAACCTTGAGCCAGATGCGGAGAGAAGGAGAGAAGGATAGGTTGTACGCGACGAACGAAAGCTACAGTGCCGTACCGAAGTCTCCTAATATAGTACTCGACATGAACTGATAGAAAGGGACAGCAATGGACCAAGGAGAACAACAACAACCAAAAGCCCGAACAAAAAGTATGATGGCGCGAAGAAGATTCGGAAGAAAACTCATAAGCACATATTTTGAAATCCTTGCCTAAGGATTGAGCTCAGCGAGAATGAGCTTTGAAGTAGGATAGCCCGAGCTCTTGCTTAGTGTCGCTGCCAGGTGTATTGGGCATGGAACTAATGGCGATCAGGGTAAACGGGTCTAATGGCACTTCAAATGACGAAAAATGACCTGAAGAACGAAACGGGTGTTCAGTCACTTGCTCGGATCAGCGAACCTGATACCCACCGTCGTCAGAAGAATCTTCAAAAGAAGACATTACATGCAACTCAGCCAGCGAGAAGAAGCATCTAGGTGCATTACGGCGTTTGAGGAGCGACTCTAGTATACCGCCAGCAGCAGGTAGCGGACCAGCATTTGGGCGTGTCCTTTTGATTAGATGCTCCAGCTCGTGACCAACGACCTGACCTTCCGTGGCTATGACTTGCTCATCAGGTATTACTGCGGGTGGTTCACTCGATTCGGTGATTTCGACCTGGCCCTGCGAACACCCCACCTGTTCGTAGCTCCGATCACCTAATGATGGTCCGGTGCATGTAGTGATGGGTGATGGGTTAAGTGATGCACTTCTCGGCCGGCCCGAAAGCGTAGGATCACAGGGGCTGAGATGAGGGGTAGTAGCATCTAGCATTCGAAATTGATGCCATTCTCGCGTGTTCAGCGAAGGAGTAGATAAGGAGCGTCCTCGCTTGCGATGAACCGTCTCTCTTTTGGATTGACGCTGCTCGATGGGATGCTGGGGGTGATCGAATTGTGAAAATGCACGAACGAGGAATGGAGTTGGGGCCGACATAGTCCCTAAAGCAGGTATCATACCCAATGGTGGTTCGGTAGGTAGTAAAAGGGGACACGAGTAGAGGAAAGAGCGCGGTAGATCAGGCTCCAAAGGAGAATGGCAAGGAGAACGTGAGGAAGGGGTGAAGGATGTGTTCTGAACGCGAAATACGAGCTCGCTGCTCCGTGCTCGGGGTTGTGAGCAGGTCCGTTGTTTCGGTGGAGAGGACGGCCAGGTCCAAGAAGCGAAGCAAGAAGCAAATTAAAAAGGTTCGTGGCAAATAAGAACACCTGCACAGAGATGTCTGTCTACCGTTTTTGTCCGCGATGCAGCCGAACATTCAAAGTGAGCCAGAGACAGGGCGTGCTTCCAAAATCGAAATCTGACCTTCGGGGTGTTGGGCTGAACAGCACAAGATTTTCACAAAAACTAAGTAAAATGCATCTTTCAAGAAATGCCCTACGTTGGTTGCAATATATCTACGCTTTCAATGTGTCTCGTAGTTTCTCAAGGACTCTGACCAACCGGGCGACTTCCGCCTCGGCAAGATCCGCGTCCTTCTCGATCTCAATGGCCTCGCTCAAAGCGGGGAATGGTGTCGCTCCGTATCCCTGCAGTCATGTGTCAATCGGTGCAGGCCACGCGCTTCCTCGCGATACATACCTTCCACTTCCCTGGAGCCACACCTAGATGTCGGTACCATTCACGGTCCTTGATGCCGGCGTCTGAAAGGAACCCACGCTCAAAAGAGGCAAGCTTCTTATTAATTGCGCTCTGATTGCGTCGGACACGCAGCATGCCCGAGCCATGTGCGGAGGACGCTGAATAATTGCAAATTTGCAAAATGGGAATGAAGGAGATGAGGTAGCGGGTAGCGGGTAGCGGGTTGAGTACTAACCAAACCTGTCTGGGACTGAAGTTCCCCAAGACAAATGGCTGATGAAAGACTTAAGCTTGTCGAGGACGCTGGCGTGGATTCGGACATGAATTGGCCGACTCCTTTGCAGATGTTGAAGGGTCAGTTTCTTCTTGTAGTCGAGGGCCAAGCTAGCGTTCAGTAGTTGGTGCAAAGCAGTCTCGATTGGGTGCAAATCGACCGGGACGCCTTTGAGTTTGGCAGCAGCAGCGACCCTATGAATTGGGACGTGAGTTGGAGGTGTGGTGTGAGGTGCTTCGTTCCTACCCTTCGAGGTACTTGAACATCTCGAGTGCATAGTGTGTCGTGTTAATGGGAAGTAAGGGCGAATCAGCCAGTCTGAGAGTCATAAGACCTAAATGCCTTGCGACAGCGACCTGCAAAACTATCAAAAGAACAACCCCATGCTTTCGCGACTGCTTACGTGTCGGTGGAATCCGGGGTCGGCGTACTTCTCCTGCCACAGCTGAGAGTCATATATGCTATGATAGTGATAGGCCGGGTCACTCAGCGTGAAACCAAAGCCCATGTCTGTACTGGCCACACCAAGTCGCTGCAACATAACTTGGGAGCGTCAATGCTGCTGCAACGGTCTGAAAATGAGCAAAATACCTGTGTAGTCGGACCCGGAACCAAGAGGGATAACAGGAAGGTCTTTGGATATAACCACGGCTTCCTCCCGCATCCTTTCCATGACAACTTCCGAGTCTCTGTAATCATACAGGTGCTTTCCTTCCTTCTTGAATGGACCCTCATCAACGCGGGCATCCCAGAGTGTCTTGTTGAAATGAGTAGGGTGAGGGACAGCGCTAGCTGTGTCGCGAATGAGGTGGGCTAGAGAGGGGGAACCAAAGACGTGGTAGCGGGAACCACTGACAGCCACATCTAGAATTGTGATCAGCGTCCCATCCAAGTGCGAACAAGCATTAGCAAACCAAGGTTGAGATATGCCACAGCGTGCTCTTGGATCCAGTCAGCAAAATCTTCACCCCATTCGGTCGAGCCTATAAGGCCATACTATAGCGTGATGAGTCAATGGGTTTTGGGTGGTGGCCAGAAACGTACTTCCTCGCCATCCCAGCTAGCAATGACTATTGTCCGTCGTGGTTTCCACCCTTTCCGGAGGAGTGCCCCGAGTCCGCGCACGACTTCGTGCAACGACGCCGTCCCGGAAACTGGGTCTGCTGCTCCCATCACCCAAGCTGTAGAGAAGGAATTGGTCAACAGGGGACTGGAAGGAAGGAAGCACGGACCATCTCGGTGATTGCCCACGATCACAACCTCATTGTACTCCTTGTGAGTACCGGGGATGACAGCCATGACATTCTAGGTGAAGGAAATTTGGGGTGTTAATGCTATGGAGTCGCTGAATGGATACACACACACCCAAATAGGTGTGACTTTGTCTTCGACTTCATTGTTGAGGCGGATATGTGATTCACTTTTGACTCCATGACCAATTTGTTCCAAAAGCTTTTTCGCATTATTCCAGGAAATGGGAATCGACGGGATGGATGGCGTATTCACTGGCTCCAATCTGGTGGCGTTTTTGTAAGCCGGGTATCCAGCTGTACAGCGATCAGTTGCAAGTGCAATTTCAGTATAATACCTAGCTTACGAGTGGTTGGATCGCCCGGATACATGCTAATAAATTGTACGCTCCCCCGTTGGACGCTATTAGAATTTCGGGCTGGCCCATACGGCCACTCTTTGAACCCGTCCTTGGAAGTGACATACCCGTCGTCAATAGGATCGCTGTAAATCAAAATCCCGATACACCCTGCTTCTTGAGCCGCTTTGATCTTCAGACCCCTGAATAGCATGCCATATCGAACAAGAGCAATCGTTCCCTTGAGGTCTACCCCTGCGTGGGCCAATTCGTCAAAGTCCTCCTTCCGGCCGTATTTGGCGTAAACGACAGGCCCGTTCACATCTCCACCCTTGCTCAGTCCATGCCAAGTGGGGATATCGGTACGGTGCTGTCCCGCATCTGCAGATCGCATGGTAATGTACTTTGTTTCTGCGCCGACAAAAGTCATCTAGACGTACCGGGATCACTCATGTCTGCAATTTCTTCAAGGTTTGCCTCCCATACGGGTTTACCATCCTTCCCTAGAATCTGCAACTGTTGCTTGACACCCGTATTCATGATTGGGTAGTAGGTATCTATCCATGCGTTAGGTCTATGTTGACGATGATGCTTTGTGGTAAGGCTTCGAATTGCATGCTGGCTTTCCCGTGAACCCGCGTCAAAGATCGGCTCTACTTTGGGTGGCTTGATACCGAGCTCGCGTTGGAATAGCTCTAAGAATTGATGCGCAGTCACGAGGTCCTGAATTATTTGTAGTTAGTACTCGAGGGTATGTGATCTGCAGTCAAAAAAAGGACAGGTTCCCAAGTTGGCAAAGGAGGATTCGGTGGCGTTCTTATATGTATATATTCCCACCTGTTCGCTCCCCGCTAGATGGGGAGAAGTAGCGAAGAGTTTCGAGGCGGCGATGGCACTTTCATTATTCGGAACGGCGCTGTCGAGAGTTTCATGAAACTACGTTATTCACGGGAGTACTTCACAGACAGCCTCCACTTTCGGCCTCAAAATCAATGAATCATCCGCCTCCCAGGACCAAGAAGGAGTACATTTGGAGCTCCCCAACCACGAGTATGAACCATGAGTGAAAGTTGAAAGCATATAGTGAACGATTGCCAGGATAGCCGCTCCAACCAATACACCAACCGTCGCCGCGCGTTTAGTTGAAATTTTCGACGAGGATTTCAAACCATCGGTTTGGTCCTTCTGAAGGTCGTACACAGTCGCAGGTAGTTTTCCCTGCCTTTCCGCCATGCCAGGGCGGAGGTTGAGGACAAGAAGCAGTTTTACGAAAATTTATGGAAGCCAATGACAGCATAAGCCGCCTTAATTCTGGGGTTTCCTTGGGATTTCAATCTAAAGGCAACTCGGTTTGCAGTCACACAGAGTGGCACCAGCGAGCATGGACGTATCATTAGTAGGAGATAGAGGACGGTGGAAAGAGAAAACAAGGAGTGACAGGCAGGATGTGCAAGATCCAAGAGCAGAAAACCAACCGAAACGCATAGACGAATATACAAAAGAAAATGATTCACAAGGACAGTCAGTAAAGGCCACGAAGAAGTACCCTATTAGACCATAGTGCCTTTGGGACCACGAAAGCTTTCAAATGTCCTCTCTGGCGTCAATAACATAGATCACCTGGTTGGGACGTACGAACAGCCCTCGCGACTCTTGCATTGACACCTCTGAACAGGCAGGGGAAACGCTCCTGAGTCGTCTGTTTGATCTTCGCTCTCTGAGACTCATGGTGTCCCCATCGCGTTTGCGCCTCTCATTCATGGTATTAAGGCGCCGTCGCTTACTCATTCTCTCATCGTTTTCCTCCCACTCAGGCCTTGTGATGTCAAAATACCTGACTCCACCCCAGGTACCATCGTGCCAATCTCGGTCCTGCATTTTTTCCGCCTGGCTGAGAGGGACCTCGACACCGACCCAAGGTCCGTACTCGCCCAGTACATCACCTAAATAACGCGCGTATGCCCGGAAACGTGCACGCTTCGAGGTAATGATGCAAGGAATGCCTACATTGAGCACCACCCCGGGGACGGTTCCGTCTGTCGATGAGAAAGCTACAGGACCTTTTATAGTGTCGTTCGACTTGACGGTACTGGAAGATTCCGTTCTGGCAGTGTGTGTAGGGCGCGCCGTTACATTTGATTCTGCAGAGACGGCTGACACTCCCGTCACAGTATCAGTTGAACGTTTGCGAATGAGACCAGGGGGTACCCCTCGTATTGTTGACGCGCCGTCGCTCTTCGCCGACAGGACAGAGCTGGTTGGAGTGGGCTCTTTGATGGGCTCTTTGATGGGCTCTTTAGTGAGCTGTTTCGATTCTGGCTGCTCAGGCACCATAGGGCTGGCTTTGGGACTCGGAGAAAGCTTGGTGACAGTAGCTTTCTCCTTGCCTTTGAGAGATGCTGTACTGCGTTTCAGAACGACAACCTGGACGTCAGGTTTAGGCGACGGTTGCGTCTTTTCCTTCCCTTTCGCGCTGGCAACACTGCGGACACTCGGTGCTTTGTTGGCAGCTTTTGGCGTCACGAGCTTTGGCACGGGTGGCTTGGGTGCGCTTTCAATACGCTTTCTTTCCATTGGAGCTTTGGACGCAGTAGCAACGGTTGACCGTACAGACCGCACAGAGGCCTGAGAAGAGGGCCGCTTCGGCATTAAACGTATGTCCGGACTCGTTGTGGCTGGCAATGGTTTGAGGCCCTTCGGGCTCGCAACTGACGACGCTACAGAGGCCACAGACGCGGTCGAGGTTCTTCTAGGGCGCAATCGCTGCTGCGAAGGACCGGCGATAGAGGGTGACCGTGGCTTCACTTTTATCGGTGCATTAGCAGCGACGCTCGTGGAGGAGGCTGCTGAGAGCGTCCTTTGCCGGGGAGGGATTTGCAACACTGACGCCGCCGAGTCAAAACTGGTAGCAGCAGAGGAGGCTGGTCGCGAGGCAATCGAGGCGCGAGGAGTGGTGTCACCTGCATTAGATGCAGCGGCCCCTCGAGCAAGTGACGGCTTTGGTCTAGCTGTACTTGTGCTCGTCGCAGTGGTGCGAGAAGAGGCGGTGGAAGAGGCGGTGGAAGACGGAGTGGGAGGTGGGACGCCAGCATTTCGTCGCGTAATGGGTGTAGCGGCGTTTGAACGGACCGAAGGGGTAACAGATTTGGGCCTTCCGGGAGCTGGAGTTCCTGATGCACTTGTCGCACCCGTACCGACAATTCGGCGAGACGTACTCGTCTTTGGCACAGGTGAAGCTGACGGTGCGGGGAATGCAGATGTTGAGGGCTCGAGCGTGTCTCTAGTTCCAGAACGACTAAGGGATGTATTCAGATTTAGCTGTGAAGGTGTCATCGGGGCACCGATTGGCGACGGAATAGGTGAATTGGGGTTTCTCCTGGGAGACGCCGATCCATTGGCAAGACGAGGGGTCGCAGGAACATCTCGGCTGGGAGCTGGTCGACGGGGCGCCGAAGTAGATGCAGCAGTAGCAGCACTTCTAGTCGAATCGGCGTTTGACTTTGCGAGGTTCCGGTTCAGTACGTTGGCACGCATCGAAGTCATGCTAGCGACCTCCATTTCGGGGTCAAGTCGATCTCTAGACGTTTCTGCAGCTAACCCAGCCCGGGTCTTAGGCCCGCGAATAACATCGGGTGGTGAAACGAGGTCGTTTTCGTTTTCGATCTCGAGGTCTGGAGCCGTCATCAGTGGCCGACATTGTCCCAGAAAGACCATCCAAACTCACCCTGAGCTATTTCTCGGAGCGCCCATTGCTCGAGACTATCAAAGCCACCTACCAGTCGTACCTGCACCCAGTGGTTGCGCAACCAACGCAGAATTTCCACTCGTGTGCCCTCCACGTGTTGTCGCACAGCAGATCCGTTGGGCAAAAATGAGGCCATGGGATCGGTAGGGTGGGGACGCAATAGGACAGAGGAGACTAAATACTATAAACGGGGTTAAGTAATACAGGTCCACCAAGGAGAAGGCCCGTACCTGGTAAACATTCCCTGCATTATTGTCTTTGAGACCCCGCTTGATCGCCTCCATGATCCACTGGAGCTTCTCCCGATCTCCAAACCGAAGGCCATCGCTATCCATGATTTCAAGCCACTCTTGTTGCTCGAAGCAACTATCGGTCTGTGTGCAAAGGACCTCGTCAATCTTCTTCTGAGCGTGCAGGATCATTTCCTTGACACTATCCACCCAGTCGTCCTTTGAATCCTTGATCTTTGAAAGAGCAGTCTCAGAGGCGAAAAGAAGAGGGAAGATATTCAGAGGAGAGGTCCGATTAACCACGCCTTTGAGTAACGAGGCTCTCATTTTTGCTGGGAGACTGGCAAACTCGCGCGAACACCATCCCTCCCCGAACATACCCACTAGAGCACGCCGGGCCCCCTTTTCGAATATCCTACTCGGAACATCTGGAGAGAGTGCAAAGTCTAATATGCGAGGCATTCGACGTTGACATTGTCGGCACTTGCACCCTCCGACGCCCCATTTGCCTGCAGTAATCTTCTCATACTCGTCAAATGTGAGGTATGCATGAAAGAGGCCGTGCATCATCTCCTCTACGATATACGCCTCGATCTCATCGCTCATGGTGGCGAGCGAGAGGAAAGCAGCGGAGCGAACAATCGCAAAGGCTGTATCGAGGTCGAAGGTACGATGAGAGAAGTTGAGAGTACCGGTGTACATGAATCCGAGTGACCAGTGCAGTGACGCTGGTGTAAAGGCGGTCGAGGGAAGGTTCAAGGTGACGGGACCAGAGGGGGCGGTGGGTACTCGAAATTCGGACAACAAAACGCCACGGAAGTAAGGGGACCGAGAGACGAGAATAAACCGATGACTAAAGAAGACGACGGCGCTATCTCCTTCTGATGTGTCGGTAGCACTTGACGGGAAATCACCACTGAGGGCGATTCTCACGTCTGAGTAAAGTCGAGATCTCCACATGTAACAGAAATCTTTCCGAAGTTTGTCTATGCGCCCTTCTTCAGACTCGCCACCCTCTCGTTGTTCCGGAGTGTCGAAGAGGAACTCGAAGGCAACTCCCATCCCATTTCCTGTGTAGAGGTATTCAAGTTCATGGGAGAAGAGAGTTGGATTGACGGAGGTCGTTAATCGTAAGAGGCCGCCGAGAGTTGAAGGGGTAGGTGAAGGTTGGTCCCGGCGATCGCCAAATGGAGAAGAGGAGCGAGACTGTATGGGATATGGTATATTGACTGAGTAGGTAGATTGACCATTTGGTACAGGTGATTGGAAGTAAGGATTGGGAGAGGCGCTATTTGCGGGACGAAAAGAGAAGTAGAGAGCTTGGAATGCGGTTGGAGCGCGAGCATATACAATAGCTAGAAGAAGCTACGTTAGCGAACAAATGCCATTCAGTGTCAGAAAGGCCTAGGTCCCATGCGCGCATCGACAGCGAGAACTACTTTCGTCAATTAACCCAACTGAACAGGGTCCATTGATAACATGAAACACAGCGACTGGTCTGTGGTGCATGTTTCTGTCCCATCACCACGCAGCTTCCTGACGAATGGAAAGGCCGGTAACACGTGGGACGGCGGGGGCAATGGGTAACCAGCAGTGAGCTCTAGAGGTGCTATAAAGCGGTTGGGTCCGTGGTAAAACCCTCAATCTAGCTCATGTGGAGTGCTCGACCATTGTCGAAACGCTAAGTCGGCGTTCGAGAGGATGATTTGCGATCCAGGAAGATAGATTGGAGAAAAGCAATATTCAGCTCCAGAAACAAGTCTTCAGCACTTACCCTTGTGTCCCCAGACTTCCTCTGTAGAATTGTCTCCGTCTGTGAGCTCCCAGACGACATCTGGGTAACGGTCTTTTGAGTGATCAAAGAGAGTCTTGAGGTCTGCCTGCCAGGCCTGGGTTGAGGCCTCATGTGCCGTCCGCAAGCGACCTCTGGGAGCAGCCACTGCCATGACGGGGGTCGTTGAGGGCAGCAGTGAGGGTTAGGCAGTCAGTCAGGCAGTCAGTCTGTGAGTGTACCAGAGAGGCTGGGATCAGGGTTGATGAGTTGAGGGGCGTCGAAACTCGGAAGCCAGGGGTACAAGAAGAAAGGTGGATACGGCGTTGACAGAGCGACTCGGGGCGCACGGCGCTCGCGAAATGGCGTACAAGGTGCCCCAGTGGACGAGAGGCTAGTATCGACCTCCCAGCCAGCCAGCGTATCCAGTAATCCAGTGAGGCTCGGGGCCAAGTTTGCATCTTGAGACGGAACGTTGTAATTTGCAAACTTGGCTTCTTCTTCGTCTCACTTCAGACACTGCATTACTGCGCCCGATACGCCTAGCGAGACGGGAGGGAACACAACACCGGCGATTTGAGCCTCACGCGGCTGTGCGACAGCCGCGTTGAAGCGGGCCCTCAAACGGTCGATAGATTAGTCTTAGGCATATCGGACGCGACAGGTACGCCCACAAGAATCTGAGAAACCTGAGATCAAGACTCCTTCGCCTCGCCTCAAATTTTGGTGCCTTTCGCATCGTCGGACTCTCTAGTTCAGGAAACTTTGTATCACCTTACATATCTAAGCTACTATGGCCCACTTGCTCACACCAAAACCCGTTCAACACGCCCATGCAAGGTCAAGTCCCTCCGTTTCCCTGGAGAGGGGTGAAGCACGGCTACGTGCACCAAGTGAAAGCTATGGGATGGGACGTACGGGTTTCCATACAAACAATGACACTGGTATCGACAAAGATGGTGTTCTGAAGACAGGATACTTGTCCGGCAACCTCGAACTCGTGGGGTAAGCCGAAAACTTTTAATCTCCAAACATTACGTACTGATAGGACCAACATTCCAGAGAAGGGTCTCCATCCCCTGCGCGTTCGCCCACCTACGCCGGCAACCGCTCGCCCGTTCAACGATCTTCTGCCTTACCCTATGCCGTTCATACGCCCGTTCTACGGCGAAGCACCAAGGACACGCCGCACACTCCTGAGAAAGCAAGTACGATCGACTTGCAAACGCTTCGCCAGGAACGAGCTCGCAAACGAGCGCGAAGAATACGACAAGCAGGTGGCCTTCCCAACGGCGATGTCCCCTTTCTTCTCCTACTCATGACGATTTGCCTTGTCGTGATTATCTACGTGTGGATCAAAGTACGCGAGTTGGGCTAGGATGCCCAGGGTGTTGTCAAACAAGTATTACTCGACGCGAAGGTCCTGAGAACCAATGTGTACATGGTTTAGCAGCATTGTGGAACACAGGGCCATTAAGCACGAATTTCGCTGGCGGTTGAAACCTAATACATTCATCGACGAGGTTGAATCGAGGGCAATATACCGCAAAGCGAAAGGGTCATTAGCAGCTCTTATTTAAATGATATATTCAGTCGTGTCGTTCAAGTAAGCTGTCGCTATGATATGATCAATTTCCATACACACCAGTCTCATACCAGTTTCACACCAGTCTCAATAGACCAACAAATACACAGAGGGCGCGCCTACGTCGCCAACAGCAAAGCCGAAAAGCTCTGACTGGAAGCAAAGATCAGGAGTGAAAACGTAGGCCACACCAAGAGAACTGAGAGGAAAACGACAAGAAGTAGGGAAATTAGCGTAATAGGCATGCACACACGCAGAGGAAGGCCAAAGAATACACTACGAGGTCAGATATAAACGAGGTCAAGAATGCTGCACGCAGGGACGGGCAGTGGAAAGTAGATGGTATTGGAAATGCAAGAAAGAGGGGCTATCTACGGTCGTAATCAACTCAATGACACGAAGTACATCCTACGAGAGTGCGAGTGTAGAGGAGGAAAAAAGCGCGTCACAAGCCCACTGAAGAAACGGAACACCGATAGTCAAGTGCTGGTATTCCGTCCCTGTCCACCGGAATGTGACTTTGACTTTCCACCACGAGACGTGCTCGCTCTCGAACTGCTGCTAGCATTGGGTACGAACACTGGTCCCCCGTTTCCATTAATATTGGCGCCGGGGTCGGCGCTGGCAGCAGCAGCAGCGGCAGCGGCAGCGGCAGCAGCGGCATAGACAGCCTCATCGATAGGCTTCATGGCACTCGCGTCGTCCTCCGCTCGTCGTGCGTGCGTCGCTTCCGCCACCTCAATAGCCTCCGCATCGACTTTAGCCAGTGCAGCACTCACGCGGTTCTTTTTCTTTTTCTTTTTGCCGCCGCCGCTACTGCTTGCGGCCGGCGCTCTCGGAGGTGCTTCTGAGGACGAGAGGACCTCTTGCATGGGTGAACCGATCGAACCCGAACTCTCGCTTCGTATCTGCGCGCGGCGCGCTTCCTCTTCTTGTCGAACCAGCTGATCCACCTCGCCTTGTACTACAATACCGGAGATCAGTTCGTGTTCAAGCGTCTCTACGGCGGTTGCGCGCTTGTCGGGGTGCAACTGGAGCATGGGATTGATGAACGACGCGATCATGATTGATTCCTCTTTCGACAGGAGGTACTTGTCATGTAGTACCTCTTCTAATGGCCAGAATCGAAGCTTGTGGATGTGTCGAAGTTCGCCTGCGACGAAGAAAGTAAACTTCCCTCCTCGTAAGAAAGAAGATCGGTAAAACTCGACGAACCTTTCCTGTTAAAGAACTCGCCGCTATATTTCCCAGCAAAGGCGACACTCCGGGGAAATTCGCCCATGAGCTCGATGATTTGAGCAATGTGGTCATCGTCCTTGGAATATCGGGACCCCGAAGCGGGATCGAAAAGATAGTCTCCGCCGGTCAACAGCTCGAAGAACTAGAAGCACGGGTATGAATACGATCACGTTGTAACCGCGTGAGGTTGCTTACCAAACACGCAGAACTCCATATGTCGGCTGTAGGTCCCCACTTTGCGCCAAGAATCACCTCTGGACATCTGTACTGCCGCGTTTGAATGTCATCGGTAAAGTGATGGTCGACCCAGGTGGCTATTAAGACACCGCACGTTACCGGACAGCACTCGGCACCTCAGTGGAGAGGTCAACTCACCATTCCCGAGATCGGCAATTTTGACCGTAATCCGTTCGAAATTTCCATCGTCCCTCAACAACCGATCTAATGGATGCGACTGCGAGTCTGTGGACATTGCGGATGTCGAGGGGTTGATGTCGCTTTCGGGCCACGCGTCGGCCGACGGCCCAGAAGGGTGCGAACTCGCCGCGATGGTGTTCACCCCGTTCGTCGTGGGGGCATTTCGCCCTGGGGCACTACGGGAGAGCATCGACGGCCCAGATGGGGCTCTGTTCGCGGCTGGGTTGGTTTTCTCCCCAAATGATGCATCGAGGGTCGACAAGCGTTCAGCGGCCTGGTCCGTCGAGTCGGGCCGTTTAGCCGTGGTGGCGGATTTGTCTACAAGACTACCCGGCGCAGAGGCATCATCACCCTCAATGCGACTCATTTGGAAGGCGAGTTTGTCGATAGCGGGACTCGAAGATGACGGACTCGGTAACGGCTGAGAGCCCGTGATAAACACGCTTTCGGACCTGGGGGTTTGATTGCCGCCACGGCCTTTCGAAGGAGGTACACCAATCAGTTTGGTCTTTGCCGAAGCGCTTGATTGGGCGAGCTCGTTACGAATCACATTCTCGACATCATCGATGCAGATGAGGACGTTTTCAGGCTTGAGGTCAGTGTGGATGACGCCGCAGCTTCTATGCATGTAGTCCAAGCCGAGAAGGATCTGCTTGCTGATCTGGCGCACGAGGCCAATTGGGACGCCCTTGGCTTGATGCCGTTTGATTAGGCCTAGGAGGTTCTCGCCAAGGACCTCGAAGACCATACAGACGTGGACACCATTTGGACCCTTGTGCTTGAAGTGGTCGAGGAAAGAGATGACGTGCGAACGGCCGGCGTGGGTCTGGTCGGAAGAGATGAGGCGTTGGAGAAGCTTGATTTCGTCGAGGGCAGTCTCAGTGTATCGGGGGGCGGATTTGACGACCTTGAGAGCGACGTGGCGGTCCATCCTGGACTGGAAATGAGCATCCGATCCAGCCTAGCGCCTAGCGAGGGCGGATCACGCACTTTGTGTCCTTAGCTAGCCAGACGGTTGAGAAGTGGCCCCAACTGGCGGAGAGGTGGTGAGCACGTGAGATAAGGTAGACATTATAATATGCGATAAGGTTTTACCCTAGTTTGCGAACGACGACGTATCTTCCATCGCTGAACGCGTCGCCAATGTGGACGGGGTGATATCCGCCAGCGACATAATCTTCCCAGTCTTCCTCCTCGCTGAGATCGTTTGTCTTGTTTGACTGGTATGAAGACATTGGTTGGGTTGGCTTGGGTTAGGTTCAAGAAGTGCTGGTGCTGGTGGTCCGACTGCTGGCCGTGGTGCTGGTGGCGCTGGCGTAGGTGTTCAAGAGGGTTTGGCGTCGTCTTCGGTCGCGGTCTGAGCGCGCTCGTCGCTGCTCGTCGTTACTCGTCGCTGCTCGTCGCTGCTCGGAGGGATCGGCCAGGTCGAGAGACGAGGGGAGGAAGCAACGCTTTTATTATGGCTTGCCTCCAGCCTTCGCCCTCCCCTTCGCCCCTTCTCCCGTCTCACCCTGCACGCGATCTCTTCTGCTCCCGTGCCGTGGCAGGCGAGCGTTGAAAGGCGTTGGTCCTCTCCAAGCGCTCTGGCCTCATGACAGACCCAGAACCAGCTCGAGCGAGCCCGTCTGCCGGTTCCAACCGTCTCCGGCCCGTTCTCGTGTTCCCAGGTTCCCAGAAACATACAATATCACCCATCGGAGCTAATCCTACCTACTGACATCTGCCGTCCGTCTCTCGTTCAGCCTCGTCCATTGCAAATCTGGTCAAATCTGGTATCGCTGATCCATTTGGAGCTCCGATAACACGGTTCCACCCGACATCATCTTCGGCTGTCTAGATTCTACACCCAAACCCCACACGACTTGTCCATCTCCATCGATCGAAAGTCTCACAGTGCCACCCACAGTTCCAACCACGGGTTGAGTAAAGCGTAAGCTGTCATACAGGTTCTGAAATCGAACTAGGTACAGGTGTTCGTGACACAAATGTTCTCCTGTAATAGCAATCGACTGCGTTCAAATCGTTGCTTCTCACCGCTTGGCCAGAGAGAACACTTACCTATTGAGCAGCAACCCCTTCGTGGCGCGTATCTCCTTCCTCACTTCTGCCTCAGCAACAGAAGGAATATTGGGAGCGTACATGTGCGATGTGATAAATCCCGTCACGTCAGTCATATCTCGCAGTGTAGATGCGAATCGAGCCTTCCGAGGCAGGGGTATTGACTCTCGAAGCATCTCCAAAGAAAGCAGGACAGGATTCATAATTGATCCTATTTCCTCAGTTCCCTCCTTCTCTTGCAGTGCTGGCTCTCCGCTGGCTGGTAGTCGGTCTGACTGTTCAGGACGAGCTTCCGTCTCAAGTTTCTTGGGCAGTTTGAGCCAGGCTAAAGATTGATCCTGGGTGTGTTTGACCTCGTGAAGCCTCGTCGTAAACTTCTGCAGGAGCGAGAGTTGCTGCAGGCGGAGATTGGAACGGGCACCAAACGATGCGGCTAGTCTCGGAAATATACGTGTCTACATACCCATCGCTTTTAGCTTTCTATCGCACTAAAATGCTAAATAAGAAGAGAGGGACGTACAAAGTACACCGCGAGGGCGACGGTGGATACGCCAGTAAGCAACAGCAGCAATCGAAATGTTGCAATGAGTAAATTAGGTATGTTCGAAGGAGGAGGCATTGGGTATGTTCGCGGGGGAATGGGTGGTGGCTATTTTACAACCCAGTCAGAATATTAGCATTCACCTCACTCTGGAAGACGAGTTCACAACACACAACTTCTGACAGAATTTGCGTTACCTCCCTCTCGTCAAGCCCTTTCTCGCGTAAGAATGCGCGCTGCTCAGCTGCATCTTGCGCGCGAACTTGGGGGGACATGAGGAACGTCCGTGCCCGCTCCAAAAGTGCCATTCTGCCTCCGCCTGAACTTGTAGGTGGTGGGTTGCCTGATTCACCCCCTTGTGAGGGGGTCGGCGAGGGTGGTTTGCTTTCATTCTCCGGCATGGGCGGGTTCAAAAGGATCTCGGCTATGGCTGGCCAATCCTATGACACCGATATCATTCCCGCATCACATGACCCGTGACAGTTGCATGGCTATGGCTGCCACATTTGTGTTTGTTGCAGAATTCGCATTGGTGAAGTCACAACTCCCAAAAGACTTGGCACATCGTCCGCTATACGGAACAAATTCAATCTTTGGGCTGTATGTTCCTGTAGCTAGCTTGTTTATTCAACCCGTATCTGGCGACACACCCTGCCTTCAGCCACACAGAATTGCACAGGGTGTTAGCGTGGAACGCGGTGCTTTGACAACTAGTCCTTGAGGGGTGTTCAGTGAAGCACATGTTAACGCCTGAGGCAAGGCACCTCTATGGATGTGTCATGTCGTGCTGCGCGTCTACTGGAGGTATAATATCAAATGAATGTACCAGAGGGTGGTGGCTGTCCTGCTTTAAAAAAACTGAGTTTTAAGTGGGGGCTTGAGGAGGAACCGGAAGGGGGAAGAGCAGAATGCGGAATTGAAGTGAAGATTATGGATATTATACATGGATCAAAATGCACCCTTAGGTGTAAGTATCTTTCAACCTATGGCGGGTCACTAGTGCAATCGCAAACGCAATGAAAGGTAGACAACGTACCGGCTCACAATGTAGGCTTCTGTAGTCACGGGTGGGTACTTGGACTTTCCATCTGAACCTAAACAGCTTGGGTTAGGGTTGCAGAAGAAAGCCATAGACTGTCTGGCTGGGGTCATTCCAACACCTATACACTGATCAATACACAGGCTCAGATGCAAATTTTGAAGCAACTAACCATCAGGGAAGAGAGAAGTGGGTGGCGCAACTACTCGGTGTAACGTCGAAACCAAGACGTCGTTTGACCACCGGGCGAGGAGGTCAGCCACGTTCACAACAATGGTACCAGGCTATAGGCGCTGTAAGATCCAATAGAACGACCCAAAGAGGGCTCTTACGATGGGAGGAGCTGCGTGATATTGCTTTGTGTGGCGGTTTTGAACTTGCAGTCCCCCAACGTTATCCTGAAACTGAAAGGTGATTGGTAGAAAATGACCCTTCTAGTTTATTTACAATGCTCACCACGAAGGTAAGTGTTCCATAGTCGGAATGAACACCAGCTCGAGCTTGCCCGTCCTTCTTGAGCAAATCGGTCCGGATCGGAGGATAGGACAACAGTCGGAGATTGTGGTACTGGAGAGGCCTTTGAGCAATGAGCCAAGTCGGGTCGGAGGCTCCTACCTGCTCTTGTATTTTGTCATCGAAGTATGTCTCCTCCAGATGCAATCCGATTGCAATAGACCGCATAACCTCTGCGTGAAGCTCGTGGCAAGTCTGGAAGAAACTGAGAAATGATTGCTTAAATCCTGGGACGAGCTCCTCCTTAGGCCATTGATTCTTCCAAGTCTTGTCCCAATCTCTTCCTATTTCCATAGTTTCCTTTGCGTCCGGAGCTTTGAGTCGCATCTCTGCAATCTTCTTGGCGTCTGTTTCTTGTGTAACGCGCTCGCGACCCGGTGCTACATACCCGCGATTGGATCGCGGGTCCTCCCAGGCTAACTTCTCCTTCTCCTCGATAGGAAGCTTGAAAAATTCCGCACTCTAAGAATTTTACTAAATAATCCAATCATTTCAGCGGTTCAGAGCATGCTTTACTTTCTTGAACGCATGGTCGACGATGTCTTGACCAATACCATGATTTTTGAGATAGACAAATCTACATTGGAGACGCCTCTGAGTACGACACTTTCGTCTAATCTGCAGAAGACACATACCCGACTTCCTTAAATGCCATGACGATCTCATGTGCAGTCGTGTTGCGGTCGCCAGGCCCACTCGGCTTGAGGAACTTACCAAAGTCGACGATAGGGATATGGAAGGTCTCATCACTTTTCACTTCCTGCATACCAACAAACCCGTCAACTTCTTTTGCCCCACACACCCTCCGTTCGACAAACCTCTGCGAGTGTCGTGAGGCACCTTGACGAACGGATAGGTCGAACCAAACGGGTCAAATGGGCACAGCACACAATCCTCGACTGACGCGCAAACATTTCGACCAGCTGCAGCAGAGAGGGTCAGAGGCGAACTCGTGTGGCACGAGAAGCCTTCCAATGCGCTGATCATTTTCCAGAACATGTCACACGGCAGGGATTCTCACGTCTACAACAATAACATCTATCAGCCACTGCTACGCACGATGGACAGCTTCGTTGGTCTTGGTCGCTCCTCAATGTGGACCCGCGCGAGTCGAAAATGGTCAGAGCCAACCGCCTGGAACCTGGAACTATGAGCGCAGCGGCGGACCCGAACATGAATGAGCCACTATTATCCGGACCCGAGGAGCCAGTGACTATACTAGATCAACGCTGGCTTTGCTTGTATGCTCTTTGCCACCGTATTATCATTCGTCGTGGTATATCCGAGGTATTTCATTTGTGGTACCTGAACCTCATTCCTACGCCGTCAATCATGACAACGTTCCCAGCCTGCTCAGGTTTTTGCCACTGAAGAGTGAATGGATGCACCGGTACCGTCGCCTCGCAGTGACTCGGCAGCGTTAGAGTATCATTATAAGAAGAAGACTGGTGAACGAGCACCTTCTCGACATCCTCGCCATTGCCAAAACCGCCGCTAGTCTTCCAGTTTGTCTGCGATCATGTCCACTTTCGTCGAAAAGTTCATCTCCCAGGTCGCCGAGGGCGTGTCGCTAGACGACGCACTGGCCCTTGCGATCGAATCGGAGACCGACCTCCGTCGTCTCTTCGCCACCGACAGGAAGAATCCAAAGTTGACAAACCCATTCATCGGTTTGGTCAATGTCTTCGCTACACACCCTTCAATTCGTCTCACCCAAGCCCGCAAGGTCC
>WNFL01113948.1_pt2 | contig 23881 bp, 38 predicted proteins | sample 5400361 | NCBI WGS metagenome assembly WNFL01 (sample SAMN13153351, study PRJNA577476) | soil metagenome | isolation source: 40 cm soil on Douglas fir-dominated hillslope | place: USA:California | collected 2013-09-17
AGCCTCTTGAACTTGAGCTAAGGTTGGTTCAATGCGAAAGTGAACGAGAATGGGACCCACTGATCCTCTTCTTGGTAGTACGTCTGCTTTTGGAGGTGGGAATGAACTCGGCTGGTGTGCTCTGGGATGGCGTTCCTTCGCTGGGAGTCGATTCCACGGTTTTACCTGCGCGTAGCTTTGCGGCGCCGACATTGAGTTTGATTTTGAGGCCAGTCCGTGCAGCAGATCCCTGAATAATTGTACGCCGATAAGGGTTTGTGGCTTGTGTCCCAGTATATTAAACGTACAGTGGAAGGGCCCTCGAATGCATACTCTTCGTCGTCGTCTTCTTCGAGCTCGTCAACCTCGTCATCCTGCCCAATCATCTCATCGTCCTCGTCCTCGTCGATTTGTAGGTCTATTCAACATTGAAGCGGCGATCAGAAAACAGAACATCGACGAGGCAGCAACAACACCACAGCCAAGGAAATATTCGCATGGCTCTAGGAGCGGCTCCAAGGAGAAACGTCGTTAAAGCAATACTAGCTTTACACTCGATGGCGACCGACGCTTTTTTTGGCACGAGCGCGAAGGTCCCAACTATTGCTCGTGCGAGATGCTCACCATCATCCGTATCAGGTTCCTCTTCATAGGAAGCGGGCCTTCTAACAATCCGCTTTCCAATTGAACTCCTGGGCGGCATGCCTTTGCGCTCGCGTGGAGGGAAGGATAGTTCCGTTCCAAGTAGGTTGACCACCTGCCACAACTCTGCTGGTCAGAAACGCACCATAAGAAGCATCAGCAGCAATACGGATGAGGATGGTGCCCTTATAAGTGATACATGTATCGCATTTGCCATCTAAGAGTTACGCCAAGACTTAACCAGGGGAATTCTCGTTATTTTAACAGGTGCAAGCGAATGCTCTTGACACGTAGCTCTTGAAAATGCTGGAGGATACAAATGTGTACTGAGTGTCCACTTGGCCATTATGATGTGCCTCGGGAGCTTGAAGCGCAGTGTGTGTGCACAGATTCCTCAGCCGAGGCAGATATACCGAGTTCTCGTCGCTCCTTTGCCCAATTCATTACCAATGGACAGCCCGATTCCATTGTGAAGGCCAATGGTGATAGCCCCCAGCTAAGCTAGCTCAGTCGCCGCCCGATGTTTTCGATATCATCAAAGTTGCGGTTCTCCAATCGCCTTTCCAATGACCCTGGTCCAGAATGAGCTGGCTTCTTGACATTCTTCTCTCAGGCTCTCGGTGATAATCGCATGTCTCCGCATTCAACCTTCACATATGATAAAACTAGGCATCTCATGCGATCCTGCTGTGCACTACAATCTGATCCCCTTTCCAGGCATGGAGGTAAGCCTTCAAAGCTACCCTGAGGGACCCTGAGCTGAACAGATGGGTTTCGTATGCTTTTCCACCACATCTCCTTTCTGTCGCTGCTACTGGTTTGAAGCTCACGCAGGCGGAAGCAGAGTCACGCATCCGCGCAGCAGGAATTTCCATTGTTTCAAGTGGCAACTGCCCCGATAAATCGAAACCTCGATACACGTCTCTGTATGGCGTGCCTTCAAGTACGGTTGATGGAATCATCGCACTGAAGCAGGCCTCTGGCGCGAGTATCACCATCACAGGCGGAACAGAGGTTGGCCATGCTGCTGGAACGCGATTGGATGCCAACGGGTCAGTCATGGATATTCTACTGAATTCGTTTCTGACGCGACTACTGATTCAAGTCTGACGCGACTACTGATTCAAGCTTGACATCCAGCACAACTCGGCCATTGACTCCTACACCAAACGAACCTTCCAGAAGATCGCAAACAGGGGCGACGGCTTCCCTCGGTGGAGATCTGCAACTGGGAGATTGTACTGCGTATGCGACATTTAATTAAATTTGAACTGCGACACACTTGTCGACGAGGATATCCTGATCAGAACGAGGGCAATCATTGGGATATCACCTATGTTTGATTACCTTCCAATCTGCTACACATTGTATCCTGATTTCCGTACTTCCGCGTTCAAATTCGTCCTTCCAGCATGACACGGTTCCGTTGCTCGAGCGCATTTGTGTTAGGCGAAGGTTGCCTTAGTGCTATGTCATGACTGAGTACCGCGAGGCTTTTCTTTTTAACAGAAATATGTTTGTGATGCTAAATTCACTGAACAAAATATAGGAAAGAAGATTCGCTAGCCAATTCTTAGATCATCGCCCGAATATCCCTGGTGCTAAGTATAGGCTCAAATGGACCCTGCATCTTCGATTACCGGACTCTGCTCCTGCAAAATTCCCTTCCTACCGAGGTAGCGATGCTCCTCAGCACCATCCAGGTCGAGCTCCAGTTCTAGCGTCATTTTCTCGAGACGAGAGACCAGCTTCTTCAACTCTTGGAGTTGGCAACGCCTATGGACCTCCGAATTTGGGAGGAGTGTCTTCTGCAGCTGGATCGCGCGCTTGTGATAGTTACTAATACAAGCCAATCAGCGGTACTCCTAACAATTGGAAGCAAATATCCCACCTGCGCACGTTCAGATGATCATTCAACACCTCAATCTCAGTATGGCATACCCCTTTGAACTTCGCTCTCACAATGTCGCGCTGGTTCTTTAGGCACCTGACAACAGCATCTGCCCAAACCAGGGCATGTGGGAGAGGCCCCAACAGATACATTTGATAGGTACGAGAGCCAGATAGCATGTTGCGAGCTTCTACACATTCGCGGTACCATTTTTGGAATACCTCGTCCGTTTTCTTGATAGCAGTTCGCCGACAAGCCTTTCTAAATGTGCGTTGAATGATTAGTGCTGCCCGTATCTCCTCTTCAGGGATGGGAGCCCGCAAATCTTCTACTGAGAGCAGGGAGGTCGTGATGGCTCTGTCCTTCGAATCCACGATGGACATGACTTCTGAAGGGTGAGATCGTGATCCGACCTCATGGGTTGATTCTGGAATGAAGGATTGCGCAGCGGCTTGAAAGGTAGATTTCCTGATGATGGGTAGCGAGGAAGTGAAGGTAGCAAACAAGTCAGCCTCATTTTTGAAAGGCAGTGGTACAAGTCCTTTCTTAAGTTGGTGTGAATATTGCTTTGATGTTTGGACGAGGCAAACCATTTGATCGATTGCTGACCCATGGAAAGATTCATATGCCGCCGTAACAAGATCTTCCCACTTTTGGGCTTGAACATAGCTAACGAAATATGTAAAATAGCATATACCTGTGATGTAAAGAGCCACAAACCGGGAATAGAAGTATGATATTTCGCCACGACCCCGATTGCGGCCAAGTGCAGTGATTGAAAGGCCAATCTGATGTTGGACCTTAGAGTCGCCAGAGTTGCAACCAACTACCGAAAAGTAAGCATTTGTATGACGATGTGAGGGGCTCTAGTACTTAGCACCATACATCGAAAGCTATAGGAAAGGACGTGTCAGTGGCTGCAGATGTAGTCGTGGTTTTATTCACATACATTCGAGAGATCAGATGGGAACGAAATATAGTTGGAGCCTCATCAAGTCGTTGGTCCTCGACCTTGCCTAGATAACGTGACCTTCGTTGGTAAAACGAAAGTGCGATCATGATGAAATGATGCTATACCGTATCCTAGGTGAATTGACTTGACAAGTCGTTCCAATGGTGGGAAAAGAGGTTCCAATTTCGAGCAATCAAACAGAGGAGGTCGACGGCGTTGTACGAATTGCATAAGGAAGGACCTTGGCAGGATCACACCGTCTGCATTGTGAGGCCGTAGGCACCTCAAAATAATCGCAGTCAAGATTTCGAGATAGACGACCAAAACTTGCAAGTCAATCGAGACACGGCACAAGATGATGTGTCTGATTGTTTGTTAATTCAGGAGAGCCCACTCGGAAACCGAAAGACGCATACTTCAAGAAAGCAATGCCTTGAACAATACCACCATCAGCCAGCTTGAAGAGGCTGTTGATGAGGTCCAGCAAGAGCGGTTGAGAACCTCTGTAGCCGATATAATCTTCGCGTAAGCGCTTGATGGTGTTACCTCTCCTGAGGTTGGGCGTGCGAGAAATATCAAGCGTGCTTGCCATTATCAGCATTCTCAGCATTGCTGTGGGGTTCTTCACATCGAGGTGGACCGTCCTGTCCTGAACCCACTGCCGCAAAACTATTAGTCCTTCCGATGGAACTGAATCTGATGTGATAGCGATCAGGTTTCCAGTTGCGTCATGGAGTGGAAAGAGGATTTCAAAAATGCGACGCAAATAGTTGCTACATTAAAGCATGTGAGCACTACTAAATATTATGCCTGCCCACTTACTTTCTTTGGTCTACCCTGGCTGATCCCGATGGTTCCCCTTGGCTGAGGACGTGCAGCTGCTTCAGGTAGAGGCGCACCTGCTTATTGTAGAACTGTGGGACCTCCTCCTGGCGGCAATGTTGTCGAGTGCATTCACAATCCGGCCTCCACCTCTCGGGGTAGGGATAGCAGACGCTCGAAAAAGGCTTGCTCTGCAAACACGCCTCTCCGTAGTGAGAGAGCACCGAAACCAATCGTCGTGAGACAAATTTGGCAATCCAAAATCCCAACTCTTGCGCATTGATCACCAAACCACCCTTCTCATTGGATCCCTCGATGGATAGTTCTTGACTTGCAAGAATGGGAATGCAGGAACTAGGGGATACAGTTGCCTCTAAACCAGTCTCATCAAGCTTGAATCCGAATAAGCGTTGTACCGATGCCGATTTTTGCAAATTACGGCCACGACTGAGCTTTCGAAATCGAGTACCGAATAGGTGTACGCGAGTTTGCAATTGGTCCACCTGTTCGAATGTCATCGAGTCTATCTTTTGTTTCTGTCGCGACAAATAGTCCAAACACCGTAGTGCTGCGGCCTCTTGCCGGGCACCGTCGCTACCACAGAATACTTCAGACAATACTCCGAGAGCAGTGCCGTCTCCGGCCAGTAGTGCGCGGAACATGCCAAGCTGACGAAGACCATCCATAAATTGCAATGATAGCGAAATTGGAGATAAGAGTACGGACCTCATCCTTTAGCTGAGGGGTGGCAACGTTGATTCCAGTAGAAATTTCCTCCAGAGCACGCACCCTTTCCGCATTCAGATCCGTCACTGTCGTGCCGTAGGGCATTTGTTCCCAGAATGCATCACACAAACATTGTGCAGCACGGTCTTGATCGCCGCCGAGTATGAACAAACGAATGGCATCAATGGTGTCTCCGGCAACCGCGCGAACTTCGCCAGCCTCAATGTACCGCCCGAGGTCTTCAAGTACGGGAGTCTTCTCGAGGTTACAATCGTCCATCAGTCCAAGGAGGTCCTCGTCGGTTTCGCACAAGGCTCTTGCTTTCCTGCAGGATCATCAGTTTCGAGGGGTCAAGCACGGCAGTCCACCTACTCCATCTGCTCAGTCCGTGCGAAAACGACTTTGCATACGTGAATGATAGAATCGGCGACCTTCTCCTCCACGCCCTGACTCTCCTTGATGATTTGTAAAGCGCGATCGAATTCACCGGCCATTCTTGCGTACCGTGCAGCTAGCGTCCATTCCTCAGCATAGGAGTAAGCATCAGAAGCACGACGTAAACGGTCTGCCTCGACGTAGCACTCTGCAGAGCGAAGGTAGCACTGGGTGCGTTGACCTTGATCCATTTCAGCGCATTTCCAAAAGGCCTCTGCAGCAGCCTCGAAAGTAAGTTGACGCTGCTTTGATCGACGTTCAAGAAGACGTGCATCCTCTCGTAGAAGGAAAGCATGCGAAATATTCCGCTCCAGAGTGAATCCTGCACGGTGGAAACAACGTTCTGCTTGTCGATATCGACCATGTGAAAAGAGGCGACGACCAGTTTTGGCCCATTCTTCCCGTGTTGAGGAAACTAGAGGAAGTTTGAGAAGACTGGGCTATGTGTAGTTAATCGGAACTTGCCAGCGAGTTTAGGGATAGGATCTCCCACTTTACGAACATCGATCTGCTTCCGTGAATCCCACAAGATCTTGTTATGGTCAGTGCCTGGTGATAGAGAACTTGGTGTCACCTACACGCATAGGTTCTCCTCTATCCGAGCTGTCCCATATCCATAGCTGGTTTCTCGCTCTCGTCAAACCGACATACAAGAACTTGAGCTCTAAGCATACGGTTGCGTGGCGTAGCTCGTTGAAAACCGGGGCAGCAATACCTGCGCGCCTGTCAATGTCAATGTTGTTGAGAATAACACGCCAGTCCGCCTTTGAGGCCGACGAGTCCGTGAAGAAGTTGTAGAGGAGTACGTCAGAGAATTCAAGACCTTTGGCTTCATACAGCGTCCTGATCGGCAGTCAAAGACATGAAGTCTTATTTCAGAGTACCACTTACATGATGAGCCCGATGTCACCAATCAATGTGCGAAGTTCGTCGCGCGCGGCGTCATTACGAACAAGGATACCTGAATAGTAAAGGTGTCAGGTCATATCCCCATAAGGTGGATTGTCAAACCAACATTGCTCTGCGCCAAACTCAACTCTTGAACCCCTAACTCGCGGGTTAGCCAAAGGACAGTCTCAGAGTTTCACGGACGTACGTCTCCCCAAAAAGAAACTGCTCACAATGAGCCACGCTATCGTTCTCATTCCTGAAGTATATAGGTCTTGGGCCGTCTACGAGGCCACACTCCCGTTCGAGGACATCAATTGAATCGGGCCAAAGGTTTGTGATCGTATCAATGACAGTTTGTGCACAGTTGACGATTCCACCGTGACTACGATAGTTGATTGACAACGAGAAAGGCGTTGGATGAACCGCTTTTCTCTTGCCTAGTTTTACAAGTTGGTCGGTTCCCTACAGGACTCTTCAGAAGGTTGTGATTAATATGATCAAATTCCTTACTTCTAAGCGGAAGAGGAAAGCCTTGAGATCAGCGAACCTGAAGGCGGTAGACGTGATCTGCTGAGCAGTGTCTCCAGCCCAGAAGAACCCATGTGGGTTCCTGCATAGCGCGTGCATTACTATTTATCGTGAATGTTAGCAAGTTGGAAGATTTTCCGAGAAAGCTGGCCATACATTTTATGTCAATCAAGAGGTTGTCCTGAGTTTCGTCACAATATCTGCTCTTGGATCAGAAACACTGTGAAAGGGATAGCTTGTGCTCAATACGTACAGGAAATCGAAGCGGGGTCCAGGGAGGCCGCTAGTTTGTATCGCTTGTAAAATGGAATGCGTCCTGTGAGTCTTATTAACACAATAAATACCCAAATACTGTCTTTTCACACCTATTCGCAACGTCATATGTTCTCAACTCTCGTTTTCGCTTCACATAAACCTGGAAAAGTTCATATACCGCACCGCGTCGACTTGTGAACGTTGATTGGGTTCTATGACTGAGGGTCTGATATGTCTCGTAGTCCACGTATCCATTAGAGGTGTCCAGTGATGCTTCAGAGCCGCATATAACCCCGAGGAACTCGCTCCATACTAAGGCAGGATCTAGTTGACGGGAAGATAAGAACATGAAATGTGCAACTTTCACTCCTAGACGTACCAAGACCTTTGGTAAGATGCTGGGGAAAATGGGGCCAGTAAGCAGAGCGGAATTCGTGGTACTCAATTTTGAGCTCTTCTTCAACCCCCAACTGCTCTTTATTGTCCTGTCCGTTTTCAACTGGGTCGCCTTCGAGGTCCATTGATACATCTTTGGGGCACCGAGGCTTGAATCGTCGAAGTATTCGCCGTTGCTCGTAGGTGGGTGCTTTACGATTGAACGACAGATCGAGGTCGGCTTCCAGTAAATGACAGAGCTGCAAAGAGGACAATTTGAGCGTTGTAGTGACGGATTGAGTTCAGAATGAACCTTGTCAAACGTGACAAACAGCGGGAAATGGTCATCCGTAAGCTCACAGAATTTCTTTGGTAGTCGCGATTGGCTATGATTATCTTCATCAAGTTCCATTAATTTCTTCTCTGCCAGAGTGTCTTGGGGAATGTTGATCGTTTCCTCTTGATTTTTTCTACCAGTGGCCAAGGATTGGGCCAATCTGACATAGTACTCTTGCACCCGTTGGACTAGGACTCGAGACTGAGTGATAAATACTTGTCGGCGTTTCTGTGCGGCGCTAGACTGTTCAATGCTGAACATCTTGAAGAGCATTGTCGTTGTTTTCCTAGGGTACTGCATCAAATTCGCTGAAATACAGCTATACCCTCCACAAACCCTGTCCCACTCCGCCCGAGAACAAAGCAAGAAGACTTGTGGCGTATGATCTCTTGCTCCCGATACCTTGGTGTCCATACCAGTCAGATATGAATAGTCATCCGTCTGCGACCACTCACGAAACGGAGAAGGGATGGGCTGCGTCCACATCTGCCAGGATATCTATATAGATAGTTAATCGAGAGTTGCCAATAACAATTCTTGAACGCACTGTTGAGGACAGTTTGAGTAAAGGGAATGAACTTTTCCAAGCTGAGGAGTCACTAGTCAATCATAAATCACTTATTCAAAGGCTCACTTACGCCAGAATTGAATGGAGCTGGCGGATGATCAATGAAAATGAAAGACAATACACAACCGAGGACGTACCTTCAAAAGTTGTGATTGATCTAAGTCCGTAGGAGTAATTGCTTCTTCATATATCTCAGGTAGGGGAGGGAATGACTGTGGGACACAGTAATCGTTGCAAGCGCGAGACGTCTGACGAGCCAGACACCTAAGGGGGGATGGTGAGTACTGTGTTGCACAAAAAAATCTCCATCTTTGCACCTCTTTCTATGGTCAGACCCACGCCTTTGAAGATGCTGACCAACCGCATCCCAAAGGCCACCATGCTCGAGCTTGTTGTGGGTGTAGACACCAAACAGCTTCAGGACTGACATAGATCAGTGATAGGATACACATATTTGTTCAGAGATACCTTGGGTTTCATGCTACAAGCCAGGTTAGAAAAAGCCAGTTCAGAATCTAGGCAAGCAATAAGGGGTGCTGGATACGAACCTGGCCAACTTCATCTACTACACAGTCAACCGTATATACCAGTCTGGTATCACCTTCCATCTTGGCTTCAAAAACCGGAATTTCAGTCCTCGGACCTGTGAGTTTCTTCTGATTATCGTCCGAAAAGAACCCCCAAGACAATTCCCTGGCACAAATTAGCATCAATTCTTTGACTTCACACACGGCCCATTTAACACACTTGAACTTTTTTTGAATGATAGCGAATCGCTTTGCGTCGGCACGTTTATACTTCCGCAAATCTCGTTCGCATCTCGTTGAGAGCAGTAGTGTCCATTGCCCAAACTCTTCAACACCATCTCCAAAGTACTGCGATGCACTCGTGGGACTAATGGGATTGAGGGAGGTTGAATCTTCCTTGATAGAAGCCAAAGGGCTAGCTTGAATATCTAGATACATCTTTCTGCCCTCGGAAGGCGAGGGGGCTTGTGTAGACGAAATGACGATATCGACGCAGTGATTGAGCACTTCAGGTTTGCCCATATTCTTGATATGATCCTAAAAAAGATGGTAAGTATTGCAGTCAGAGAATCACCCAACGGAATACTCACACTCAGTATGCGCTTCAATGTCACCATTACCCTATCGATGATATCTTCATATTCCTGAAGAGAGCCTGGAGGAGGAATACCCAGAATCTGAAATGGCTTTTCGTCAATGACCCGCTGTTTGACATTTGGGTGCTTGAGCTCCTGCTGGGACATTTTCCTACGGCGACCGAGACCTTTGTCTTTGATTGGTGATGGAGGAGGACTGAAAGTCATAGGTTCAAGCCCAGCAAAGGCCTGTTTGATCTTCAAAAAGACACGCTGATACTCTTGATGTACTTCCGCGAAGGGACTTGCCGTGAATTGGGAAAGAAACGACTCCAATACTCTTATCGTTTGCTCCGCTAAAGAGTCTTGAAACGTTGCAACGTTCTTTGGAAAGGTCTGCTCAAGATGGTCGAAAAGTGCGGTCCGGAAGAGCTCGTCATCTGGTATATCGGGTAAGTGAGCATACCTTACGGATTTTGAGCAACATACAGGCAAGGGTAGCCTCGAGAAGCGAGTCCTTGCGCTTGAGGAGTTCATCGAGTAGGCGATTACGCTTCTCTGGGGAAGATGCATACTTGAAAGCATCTGCACTACATTGAGCAAATGTGCCTAATATTGCGTCGGGGTTGAAAGCGTGTTGGCTCGGTTCAGGCGCGTCGGTTTGCGCCATGTCCTCTACGAGAGGTGCAATTATGAAAGAGGCCAGACGGAAGGGTCTGGGGGGGGAATCTAACGCAGGGCAGGCTCCGTTGGCGTGAGGCATGAGCGCGCTTGGGCGGAGAACACAATGCAACGTGGAAGGTGGAAGATGTTGCCATGCACCCAAGGTGTGTCCGTGGACTTTCAGGTACCCAGGGTGTCTCCGCTTCATGTCACCCCCACTGTCCCGAAATCGAAGGCAGCTGTTTGGCTCCAGAAATACAATCTTGATCTTGATCCATTCGTCTGGCAACACGAAGATCTATTCCCTGAGGGAGTGAAGTAGTCCATGGGTGCGTGTGCATCGACGTCGTCGTGCGGGTCGTCAGCAGCCCGCCCTGGATTGGGTAGGGCATAGCGAACGGCCATGCCGGTGTTAGGACGCCTTTTACTCTCAAAATTATTGATGTGTGAGTGGTGCGGGTTATTTCCATGCCGTAGAGGGATGTATTGGAGGATAGCGACACGCCAGAAGGGGCGGTATCTCCGGCTTCCAGCCAGAGAGCCCAACATGAAATGACTACAGGGTATGCGATCGGGACTGCGACCAGGATATGTAGCAAAAGATACGAAAGCTCGCTCGCTTCGAGAAAGCTGCCGTATGGGGACCAGGATTCTCGGTGCTCGATGCAGCGTTGAGGTGCGTTGTGTTGTTTGTGGAGTTGTGAGAATTGACGTGGTAGCGCTGGGCTCTATAACTTCATTTGGCCGGCCAGCCATGTGCATCTTGTCGGCCTGGAAGGTCGGTGGCCTCGATAGTAGAGGCAGCGGACATCGTGAAGTGCGTTGATAGAGGTGAGTTTTTGGCAAGGAAGCGCCCAATTTACCTTGACCATTTCAGCTCCATCCATCTGACAGCCAACAGATTTTTCACATATGACGACCTGTCGCGCAGACACCTTCTTTCATAAAGATTTTTTTTTTCGCCTAGATGCACAGTGAAAGTGAAAGTGAAAGTCGAAGGGCAGTGTCTAAATTGGGCCAGTTGTTCAAGTAAAAGTAAAGCCTGGAAAACATAACAATGCAACACATACGCAAGCAAGACGTGGGACAAGCGAAACAGATGATCCAACACCCTTAGTAGCAGCACATTCCGGACCTCAACGGTCAAAGCTGCCAGGAATCCACCTCATCCTCTCCGACGAATAGTTTATCCAATCCGACAACTACGCTCTCGCAGAGCGGGCAAGAACTAGCGAGTAGCTCATCCAACTCCTCTCGAATCTTCTCTGTTGTTCTGCTCTCCCCCTTCTCGTTCTTCTTAGATTGGGCAGAGCCACCACCAGTCCAAGGCTGGAACGGCAATGCAATTGCATTTGCCAGGGCATCGGGGATAACTAGGTCCTTGAGTTGGTTGGCGGCAGCAAAAACGTTCCGTCCGATCGCAGCTGGCGCGAGCGGTGCGGCCAACAAAAGTGGGTTTGTAAGCAGAGCGGTACTGTACAGCGAGTTTGGACGTCCGTTTGCTTGTTGACCAAATTGGGCAGAAAGAAGCGTTCGTTGTCGCGGGATCGGTTGCGGTTGTCCTGGTGGTGCGATAGAATTGTTGACACCAGAGGCTTGGACAAGCTCGGCTTGGAGCAACAGAATCCTCCGCAATGCATGTGCTGGAAGGTATTCCTTAACCTGAGACAGGGATAGTTCTATCTCATCACCGTTCCGAAGCAAGCGGAGCACGTACCATCCCGATAAGACAGTCAGCATGGAATGTATGTTGACAAGGGAAGACGTAGAACTGTCTGGTGAATAGGGGATACGAGCACGATGAGCACCGCTCGTCCGCACCAACCGTGACAAATCGGTTCTTTAGATCCGCAATATCCTTCTTGATCGACTCAGCACTCTTAGTTGCTTCGTCCATCTCCGCTTTTAGTTCTTCGATGTGAGCGGTGTATCCCTCCAATGCTGTGCATATTTCTTCCTTAAAGTCATCAATGACGACAAAGTCGGGGAAGAACGGGAGGATATCCTCTATCTTTAGAAGGTTAGTACTTTCAAGGAAGCGCATTGCCCTGTAGAGAACTCCCTGTCAGTCACGCTCTTGCCCTTGCTCCGGAACAAACGCACGATTTAATGTCTTTCTTGTCCTGAACCACATATTTCGCAATCAACAACCATAATTTTTTCCTCAGAGCGGGGTCCTCTTCTGGTTTGTCTGCATTGATCATAGCTAGCTCGACGTCACCCTTTTGTAACGCCAGCTCGACACTCTGCTCCCACAAGCCCATCTTTGCGTAAATATGTACACATGCCTGTATACGCCCGTTAGTCTTGCAAGTCCGAAGAGCGTAATCCAGGTCATAGTAAGGTTTGTTTGCGATTGGATCGGCAGGGCAAGAGGTGAGGAATCGAAGTAGCGGTCCGTCGTCGTCCGACGATGTAGGAGATGCCAGTAATGTGATCAAGAGGTTGTGAATTGTGGGGGAGGTATTGTGCTGCTCAAATATTACGTGATTCAGATAACGGCTGGAGCTGTAGTAAAGCGGGAACGAGGAGTAACGGATCAAGGGCTGGTTGCCGGATCCAGGCGTCAACAGTTGCTTTTGGTGCATTTCGCATTAGCACGGTACTGAATCTGTAGTAAAGTGGCAAGTCGGACTGTGCTATGCTCAGCTGATGAAAAGGAGTCCCGAACCATGTGCTTACTTGTTTATTGAGAACATCGATTGCTCTGTCCCATTCTTCCTCCAGGACATGGTGCTCCATGACCTTCTCGAAATCGCCTATGGTGGTGGCGTAGTGAAGGAACACATCCGCTCGACCATGGCTTAATATTAGATCGTAAACCGTTTGACGGTCAAGGTTTGCCTGTGAGAGTATTGATCCAGCTGACGGTGGGGTATATAGACTGCATACCTTGTACGTCTCAAAGAAATCCTTTAAATCATTCTCCAGCAATGTCCGTTCAGCTTTCAGATCTTCAACATCATGACTCGCACTCTCGCTCGCGATCAAATCATCCAAATCGTTTGCCTTGGCAAGATAGAACTCTACGAGCCAAGTAGCCAGCATCATTCGCTGGGTGAGGTCGGTCTTGCGCGTGCGCAATAGTCGTGCAACAAGATAATATCGCAGCGCGTCACGCTCGCCTGCATCGACAAATCGAAGAGTTACTTCCTCGAAGGACCGTGTCGTCAGCGCGTACTTTTGCGCGGCCTGGATATAGTGGCCATTGCTAAAGAACGTGTCGGCCTGAGACGCGTTGACAAGGTCCCGGTGCACTGGGTTCTGAGTAGTTCTGAGTATTAATTGGTACAATTAGAAAAGAACCAGGTACTGACCGACGCGTACTTCATTGCCTTCTCGTAGTCGCCCTGTGTCATGTAAAAGTGCCAGAGGTCCCTTGTTTCATTATTGACTTTGAGCTCGAATAATGAGGAGTCGGTATAGATCCAGTGGGTTGCGTTCACGGCATCCGACACAAGTCCAAGTACATTCTCTGCCGGTTTCTTCTTCTTGTCAGAAGTTATCCCAGAGATCGAGAAAAAGGACGTACTAACGGGATTGCCTCCTCGTAGGCTAGCCGTTGATCCAGGGTGCACACCGCCGCAACACGACCTTGGAAGACTGATAAATGGTGAAAGTCGGCTATTCCTATTGAAACTGGTATCTCTGTATCTTTCGGAAGATGAGGCGTCGTCGGTGAGGTGGCTTGGGTAGATGCTGTGAGGGGATAGGGGACGAGCTGTGCTGAGTCGATAAGGCTATCGTTGGAAGATACGTCGGTAAGGTTTAGTGAGCCGTTGTAAATGCCTTGGCCAGTAAGCCATGCAACCGAGCGCGCTTGCGCTGCCGGATGTTCTCCTCTTCCAACCACCACGTGTAACTGGGAGTGCTTGTTCTCTCCTGTCAATTCAAGAAACTCTGGAAGCGGTCAGGTAATGCCGTTAGGAGGTATTGGTGCCTTACTGGGTGTAGTATCCTTATAGGCATTGAATATTGAAGCAAAACTCCTTACGCCATCGTCCATCTGCTTGTTGGGCGGGCCGGTGAATTGATAGAGCCTGGTCGTGGTGCCGACGATGACCAAACCCCGTTTGGGATCGGAAACGGGGAACCATTCAAATTGAATGCCAGCGATGGGTTGTCGTTCAGGGAGTGTAAAGAGAGGGCGGTAGACACGATCGTGATTCTTGAACATCTCGTCCTTTCCTTCAAGTACTGCTTCGTAGATTGTCCCATTTCTTCCACCAAGGAGGAGCTCGCGAGTGCTCGACGCACCGGTCTTAGACGCAGCGGTGGAGAGAAGGAACGTACGATTCCATGCAACGCTCTCTATGACCAACTTGAAGCTTTGTAGCAGCTTTGGTTGGCGCTGTGACCACCCCGCGTAGAGGTAATATGTCTCGCCCGATTGTGAAGTGATCAACAGGTGGCGTCCTGAAGGATCAAGAAAAAGCTTGTAGATTGGGACCTTGACTTGTATCCACTGTGTGAGCTCTGGTTTCCTGAGATTAATGTGAACTATTTGATTATTGGTGAGACCCATGTAAAGGAGGTCCGAAGCGATTGCAAAGGCGACGAGGTTTGCGGGAATATGAATGTCGAATTGTACACGGCCGAGGATGAATAAAGGATCTGCGTCTGCTGCTGCGCTTATTGAGGGATGATAACCTGCTTCCAACTGCGATGCGGATGAGACATATTTTGCTCCTGTTGACGGGCCTTACTTACCCCACTGAGCAACTCTTCTTGCTGATGCTGGTTCCCATATGGGTCGTGGTCTGCGTCTGGCTCGAATCCTTGGTCCAGAAGTTGGGGCACGCCACGCAGACCGCCCGCTGCGTCTGCTGTTCCCGCATGTTCTACGTCTTTAGTTATGATTAGTTGGTGATTATTAAAAAATTGAACGACGCGTACAGTCGTCGAACATACTCCGCTCATGTAATGGAAGGGTTTAAGTTTGTTGGACCCAGCGGCGTCTTCGTCGGAGACCTCATCCATGGCCAAGGCTCTACCGTCGTCAATATCTCCCCATGTAGCTACTCTGCTATCACCAGACTTGGTCCAGCTCCTTGATTCATCCGGACTTCCGCCACTATATCACATCCTCCAATCATACTCGCCTCTTCCTGCCAGTAGGTCGACTGCACGCACCACATCGCCGGACATTTAGAGTGACTAACTGCACCTCCTTAGTTACAACCCGAACAGTGGGCCTTACCCCCGTCCCGCACACGTCGTTTGCCCTTCGCTTTTCAGACCTCGCGGAGATTGAATTCGCGTGCAAGGAAGACGAGGAGGCGCGCGCGGGTCGCCTTATAGACTGGCTTGGCACACGTATAAGTCGTCGGGCAGCGCGCTGGGCAGAGGAGGCCGAATCTAAGCTCGATGCAACCGAGAAACGCACGTTGTGGTGGGAGGAAGTCAGAAAATGCGTCGAAGGGGACCGGTCTCCGTCTCGTAGTGAAGGCTGGAACCATCCTGTAGCCAGTACGTTAATCTCTTAGCATCCAGAGACTCTATCCTTACGCCATCCAGTTATCCATGCTGTATCTACAACCGCTCCGAATCCTCTACAAGCCATGGCTGCACTGTATTCACGGCCAATAGACCTCCCCACTTGGGTGGATTCCACCATCCTGCGTTATAACCTCATTATCCATCCCGCGAACTCGTCTTTCTCGTCTGACGAGTGAGTTTATTTTAGTTTCCACCTCAATCGATCCTAATAACTTCATCACAGGTGCAATGCTCTCGTCAATGCTATTAAGAAGCAATACTCCCTAAATTCCTACTTGGTCAAACTGTCAATGGACCACCCGCAGACCGCCATACCAATCCTTCCAATGCCTCCCCGCCTTCCACATCCCGTTGAGCATTCATACGCGAATGGAAAGAACGGGGCCATCACAGAGATCCAAGATGTAGATGAACTCCTCATGACTGAGGCAGATACGCAAGCCGTTGGGAAATTCGTCCGCGAGTTCGTCACTACGGCTTTATTACCGTGGATGGAACGAAATATAATCGATTGGAACGAGAACGTGCGCCTAGCTCCATTGTGTTGGACCTTCCAGCTGACTACTGCAGTTCAACGCAACACGTCGTGTCTCCTCTCGGCTCTTCTCAACAACAAAACGACTTTTCGGTGGAGTAGCACCCCCAACACCCCCTTCTGCCCCTAGTCTACCCTTGTCAATGGCCACCCCGATCTCCCCATATGGAGCTAACTTCCACAGCCCGCCACCTCCTCAATACAGACGCTTGGCTGAGTTTGCAACGTTTCTTGGAGACTACAAGGTCGCGATGACGGTATGGGATTCCCTTCGCAAGGACGGAAAGGGAGGAGCAGTGGGTCGCCGTCACTCATACTTCCTAGTGACTCTGAATGACTCTGATTTGCTATCCCGTGATATAAATAGGAAGTTCTCCCTCTTCTCCTAGCGCCCTCACCGACCCTCTTTGGCTATGCAGCAGAAGCCCTACAAGATGTACTAAACCCCGATCCATCAGCTTCGGCACAATTCCGAGCTTTACTGCACGCGGTGCGATGGGAAGGGGGTATGCAACCGCAAGACTTATTATCAATCGGTGCGGAGAGGTGGCTAGTGTGGGCCGCTGGTACAGTGTGTGTCTCCTTTGTCTCATCGACGCACTCACTAAGATACTCGCTGGTGGCTGTAGGCTGAAGAACCCCCGGCTGCTCTCCTCCTTGCCCACGCAGCGCATTTAAGTCGCAAACGCGGAGCATTGCGACGTGCGGCGATGTGGTATGTCCTTGCTGCTGGGAGGCTAGAGAAGGTTGGAATAGTAAGTTCTGGTACACTCCGTGCTTCGCTTGTCCACTTCCTCCGCATGGCACACCAAATTCTATCCCAAAGCCCACAGAAACCGCTCTCTTCGTCTTTCAAGGAGGCAGAAAGGTCACCACAAGGGGAGAAGACGCTCTCCCCGGGATTTGACGGCGTTCTGACCAGTATTGAGCATTCACTTGGTAGGAACGATCACTCTCTCATCATTTCGACCACCGTGCACTGATTGTATGAATGCGTAGCTCGGTTACAATATACAATGGGAGACTCTGAAGGCGCTGTGCGCTTCTTCCTCGGCCTGCTTCGGGGAGATCCAAACCCAAGACCAATAGGGAGTGATTCCGTTATTTTGGGTGATTTCCGGCAGGCATTCCAGGTAAGACAGCCTGACTTACGTTTAATTGACGGGGCTGAGTGAACTTTAGCTGCTCGCCTCCTCTCGACCTAACGGGATACCTATTGGGCTTTCGTTACCTTTCAATCTATGCTTTGGGAAAGATTCGAAGATCCGGCTCGGGAGATTGGACGAAAACCTATCTAAGGAAATGTCCACTACATGGAATTCCCTTCAAAGTATCTGGCGAAAACATATGAAAGGAAAGGGAGAAACGAATTTCGATGGTGGAGACCAAGCAGAAATAGGGGGTGAGCCTGATCTTTGACCCCTTCGTGACGGTCTCAACGTGTTTCGCAGAAACGTTCTGGATCGATTTGAGTATTCACAATCCCCTCGAGAGCGAGGTCACACTCGGAGATCTGACTGTCGTCGTCGAGGCGGAGACAGAAGTCATAGATGAGGTGACGTTGAATCCTAAGGAGACTCGCTTGGTGCGTTGCTATATTCCGTTTGCTATCTGTTCTGGAAAACTCGCTCATTTTCTAAACCATACGCCAGGTCCCAATTGCAGTCACACCCCGCACATCTGGCTCCTTAACAATTCGTTCTGTGCAATACCGTTTTCTCTCTTTATTACCGATCATGGAACCACTTTCAATCCCCGGTCGGCGGCTCAACGATACTCCGACACAAAGACATGACATTGTCTACGCTCCTGACACCTTCCTCAGGGTTAACGTGCGCAACGGCGGGTGTAGGCTCGATGTAGATTTCCTGGACGATGACGCGGATAGCCTCGTTGACCTAGTGCATGGAGAGATCAAAAAGGTCTTTCTCAGAGCACGAAACGCCGGGTCGGCAACGATAGAGGAGGTATGGATGGTTGGCGGAGAGGAGGTGTGCATCTGGATTGACGAGAAGGGAGGTGAGAAGGTAGTATCTGGGATCCAAAGTACGCTGACAATCGAGCTTGGCAGAAACACCCTCGGGGACCAGCACGGCCGAACCCACCAGAACGATTACGTCTTCAAATTCGATCTCATCACCAGAACCGAAGAGAGTCAACCTGTCCACTTTGCACGATGGGCGATCCTTAGCCGCTGGCGAGTATGTGAACATACCCATTGTCCTTTATTCCCAACATTCAGGGGCATCCAATTTATCGCTTCTTTTTACCTATCGCGAGAATGTAAGGCCAGACCTTCGCCTGATTAGTACCACTGGCTAACAATGAGTAGGCCGAAAGCCACTTTTTCACAACTCGGTTGCAGAGAACCCTCCATGTCAGTCATATATTGGACGTTCGAACTACTGTGCAGGCTAGCCCTAGTCCAGAAAGTACTTTTATTCTGTGGCTCGAGGTAACTCAGTTATTCCTCTGCATTGGACCATCACTGATCAGGTGCCTCTAGGTGGAAAATATGTCAGAAGAGGTTGGACTCAACATCAAGCAGGTAAACACAGTGAGCACTGGCTGGGTGTGCGAGCCTCCATCATCTTCAGTGCTGTTAGTTCACTTTGGCTGTTAATAGCTTCACTTGTCAATAACTGCATACTTATCATCACGCAGGCGCTCGATTGAGAGTCTACAGCCAGGTCAGATCGGGCGAGTTGCTGCCAACCTCAGCCCTGCACTGCACCTACACCCAACAGCGTCTACTCCCTTTGTTCGAGAACGACTGGAGGAATTGCTGTCTGGTCAGAGGGTATCATCAGCAGAACCCCCGGAAGCTCTCTTAGCAGTTGACTACTTGTCTGAGGTGCGTGAAACGGAGATCCCCGACCTCACTAACGAGCGAGCGAGCAGAAAAACAGCAATATGAATGCTGATCCCTATGATCAACACCTTCTCAGCTCAAGTCGCCGAGCCTATATTAGACAAACTCTTGCGTCGGAATTCCCTTCCATTTCGGAGGATGTCCGACACCGCATCTTCCCGCTCTACACTCCGCACACATTCGATATATACATCTACTGGGAGATGAGTACATTTGATTTTGTCCGTACTGGCTGTTGCATTGTTCGCGAACTGTGCGTCGGCGCTGGACACGAGGGTTTGCGAGAAGTGCTTCAAAAGGCTGAAAACGCGAAGGACAAGAGCATGTACGCGGAGACTCAGAGAGAAAGGGAAACCCTCCTGGTTGCTCTACAGAGCTCCGAGTGGAACCTGGACATGGACCCACTCGTCATCAAAGTCAGGACCAGAAGTGCAATTGTAGAGCACGACTTCAGGCGAGGGTGAGTCTGGTAGCCGTGGTCGTCATTAGGGTGGCTGATCGTGCTGCCTGGTAGACCATGCACAGTGGAAGTGGGTTTTACCGTGCATAATATTTCGTTGACGCACCCAAGTCGTTGTCTCCTCCGTCTCCCAGCTAGTACTACAGGCCTAACATATCCGCCGTATGTCATTTAAATTTTCATTTGTTCACCAAGCTCAGTCAATTCTCAGACAATATCTACCGCCAAAGTATCAAGGCAAGCTTTTGCATCGGGCAACTCTGGGTCCAGGCGAGCACCACACGTTCCAGGTGACATTCTGGGCATCGAGACCAGGCCAGTATGGGTTGGGGGCTTGGCAAATAGAAAACGATGTCGGTGAAATAAGTTCCACTGCGGAATCATGGCGAACTCGATCCCGGTATCTTCAAGGACCAAGTAGTGAAGGCTGTGTACTTGTGAGAGCCGCTGGATAAATGTGTATTTTCTCCATTCCCTTCATAATATTGTGCCGCGCTGTTTGCGAAAGTTTGTCTTGCATTTGCCTGAGGGCCTCTAGGTACCTTGTCAAACAATACTCAGCGATGTAATTTACATAGTGATAACAACACGAAGCCTATAGCTAGCAAACGGATTGCTATGTCGGATGATTTACTTGAGCAGAGGATTCTTGTAAGCCCGAGCCCATGCACCATCAGTGCCACTTCCACTCCAAGTGGAAATTTCTGTGGCGTAACTGTTTTTACCACGATTCTGGGATGGAGCCTCGACTAACCATCGACACCGCAGACGCTGTGTTCCTGTTGTTCGTCGCTGGTGTATTGAGAGGACAAACAACGTATGATATCTTCACCTGTAATTTACCATCGCCCCACGGAGAATGCAAATATTGGAGGCATTTGAGTAATATACAGTATTCGCGGGAAGGCTTTCGTGATGTACCAGAGTAATATTAGAGGCAAGCCACCTTGGGTGAGAACACACGAAGGACGGGGTGGGCCAATAAACCCGCGTTCCGCTGTCCTACCCGAGGCAACGAGCCGTTTGGGTTGTGCGGTGCGAGTCGACCCGAATTGATTACACTAACGGGATAGCGGTGTCAGTTCCGATGATAGGAGGGAAGACAAATCGCGAAAACCGTCCAGAGGGAAATTCATCAGAGTTCAACACTCTGGTCCCGCGGTTAGGTTGTTCTTGAGCTGCATGCACGTCGTCCGATTCTTGGACTTGAGTACATTTAGGGCATGTATTGTGTACGCCGCCCAATGATAGGCCTTTCTTTTTTAGGAGAGCATCTGTTGCCGGCCTGTTTCTTGCTGGATTACAGTTCGAAAAGGGTGTGGGTATCTATTGAGCGCTTTTGGGGGGCGCCTTGTGCTCGAGCTGGAGTGCAACCGAGGTGAAGCCTAATGCCAAACGCTTGTTGTTGCCTTGGGTGTAACTGGAAGGATTCGACAGCTGAGACACTGTATCGAATCGTCAAAGGTGATATGCAGGCTATGTAGAACTCGAGACTTGCGAAAGGCAAATGATTGGTGAATGGAAAGACTGATCGGGCGGCCATTTCGGTTTGACATTCCACGACAGACTATTCAAGGCGCCCGACTGGACGTACTCACCAGCAAAGTGAAATAGACAATCAGGAGTTCGAGATGCACTTCCAGTTTCACTGGAATGTTGACAGATACAACATGCCGTCGATGCTAAATAGCAAGGATCGAATGGTCCACTAGGTGGTAACATGGGTAGATCTATTCCTCTGATACAGGTTGCGCAGGCGTGGTATTGAGGAATAGAAGTCGTCGCTTTTCTTGCTCCTCTCTTGACCGGTAGATCCAATCACTGCGCAACTTGCTGCCAGTGGCCTTATAAACCCCAGCAGCAGCACCAAAGAATGCACATCCACCGACTGCTTGTGGAATCGAATGATCTGGAGGTCGGGTTAATGGCCCTGTGGTGGTCATGTAGTTCAAGTGCAACACGCACTTCGAAGACCGGTCAGGAAACCCGCGGCGCAACCGCCAGCAAACTTATTGACACGGTCATCTTTCTGTCTGATATTCGCAGCCACGTCGTCGACAAAAGCGTACGTTCCGAGAAAGAGAGCTACATTTCGAGTCAACGGCGGATCTTCGTGAAATCAGAAAAATGAGGCCCACCCCCGGCACCAATATGCCACCCTGTTCTGGTGAATACACCCTTCCAGCCGGCATTGTGGACCTCAAACTGGTTGAAGAACGCGCTGCTCAGCCAACCCAGGCCGGCGCCTGTTACAGCCCACGGAACTGCCCTTTCAAAAATGGGTCTATGGTCCCATGCTTCTGGAGCACCCTTCGAGGATGGAAAGAATACGCTTGATGGCTGGTCTGGCATTCGAGGGTTCAAAGCTACGAAAACCACCTGCCTCCTCGAAATTTGGCTCATTCATTTGCAACATGGAACAGGAACTGATATGTAAATACTCTCGCTGGATACTTGCTGTGTCAGATGTTAGGTACCAAGCAGACATGCCCTGTCAAAGTCTGCGACAACAGCAAGATTGATAGGCGCCGAAATTGCCAACGCAACTTGGACGCATCATCGACCGCCAACCCGTCCTCATCAGCGCACTCGACGATGCCTGCTACCCATACTATCAAGGCCACCGACCTCCCCGTCCACAGCGTGACCGTCTTCCAAGCCGACAGGGCAGAAGTGAATCGTTTGGTTCCGGTTGAGCTAAAGGTAGGCCACGCGGTTATTTTCCACTTGACACCAAGGCATTCTCACATGTAAATCAAGGAAGGTCCGAACGAGGTCGAGATTGTCCAGCTGCCCACAGTCCTCGATCAGGATAGCATTCGAGTGGATGGGATCGGGAACGCCATTATTGTGGACGTCATTTATCACCCACCAAAATCGAACGACTCGGACAAGAAGCACCAGGAGGCTGTGAAGGACCTCTCGCGGAAGCGGCAGGTGTTCGAAGAGGAGAAAGCGATCCTCGCGCAGCAGGCCAGCGTACTGGAGAAATATTCGTCGAGCCTGACCGCAACAGATGCCACAGCGGAGAAGCTAGAAGAATTTATGGATGTATTCGTGAAGCAGAAGACACATCTCGACGCGGAGACGAGGGCGCTGGTGGAGAAGATCGAGGGGGTAGAGAAAGAAATTGAAGCCGAGAAGAAGGCGTGGAGTGTGGACGACGAGAGCAAGGCACGGGCGGCGCGGGTCACTGTTGTGGTGACTGCAACCGAAGCCGGAGCCGCAGAGCTGTCGTTGACGTACAGTGAGTCGAGCAAGTAGTCTCTTGAGACATACTCATTCACCCCTCCGAATGTTCAGTGGTCACTAGAGCATCATGGACGCCACAGTATGACCTTCGGGCGACTGTGGAGGAGAAAAAGACGTCGATCTCGCTGCACTACCGGGCCACGATCTCGCAGCGGACAGGGGAAGACTGGAAGGATGTGTCATTGGTTCTCTCAACGGCTTCGCCTCAATTGGGGAGTACCATTCCCAAACTCTCCGCGCAATACATCGGGAAACTGCCAACATACCGATATGGCAACACGCTCATGAAATCTGGTAGTCTTGGAGGTGGGGCACGATCGAGTGTGTTGCCGGCGCCCTCTTTGGCTCCTGGGGGTGCCATGGATATGAGGGCCCGATTGGACGGTGCCCCAGCATTTTTTGAACAAGCCGAAGCTCGACCTGTTGAAGGAGTTGTGTCAACGTCGTTTGTGATCGAGTCACTGGCGACCATCCCTAGCAACACAGACAAATCGACCCAAGCCCATAAAGTCACCATTGCCGTCATCGACCTCTCTGCGGATCTCCAATGGGTTTCGGTCCCAAAGGAGACCCCAAGCGCGTTCTTGCAAGCCAAGGTCAAGAACACGAGCCAGTTCCTGTTACTCCCCGGTAACGCGAACATCTTCCTGGAGAACAACTTTGTTGCAAAGTCGACTATCCCAGTGAGTCCTCACCCTGCTATACTGGCTGCAGTCTGACCGCAGTCTGACCGCTTTGCTCTTCAAGCACGTCAGTCCAGTACGTTGTCTACTTACCATACACTCTTTTGCTGCAGCTGAAATGATCCTTAGAATGAGAACTTCCCGTGCTCACTTGGTGTAGACCAACAGGTCCGCGTGACCTACCATCCACGGTCCAAGATGGTCAAGTCGCAGGGCGGGCTGCTGACGACTCGGACGGAGACGACAACACACACGCAGCGGATCACAGTCAAAAATACGCGTACCGCCCCACTCCCTCGACTGATTATCCGTGACCAGATACCCGTGTCGTCTGACGAACGGATTAAGATTGTTCTTCTGGAGCCAAAGGAGCTTCCTGGAGTTGGGATGGATGGAACCAAGACGAGGCGAGGA
>WNFL01073995.1_pt2 | contig 23862 bp, 22 predicted proteins | sample 5400361 | NCBI WGS metagenome assembly WNFL01 (sample SAMN13153351, study PRJNA577476) | soil metagenome | isolation source: 40 cm soil on Douglas fir-dominated hillslope | place: USA:California | collected 2013-09-17
AATTTGATTTGGATTTGGCATTCGCGAACTCCCGAGAAGATTTAGTGGATCTGTGGATCCGATTATATAGAAAGAATAGTCGGTCCAAAAGTAGACGAGGATGACTTAAAGCGAGTTCTGCGGATGCGAGCAGACGACTTGCTCCGATCCGATACTAGGGGTCGTCGGCGCTGTCGGCATGCCGTCGCCAACGCTTCAGTGCTTTGCGATCTTCTTTTCCGGAGCGAACGAGGATTTCTCCAACCTTGCGAGCGACAGGTTTCTCGTTGAGTCTCGTCTCAGTTGGCGCCTCATGGGCAACGGCCGGCGCGACGCGGAGTATCCGCTTGGATCTTCGGGTCCTGTAGCTGCTGTCTTGAATTGGCGGTGCGGTGGCTGAGGCCTTCGGTGCTTCATCCACTGATTGGTTTACGACGCCTGGCTCGGGCTCACTTGCCGCAGGGCGGGATTCGGCATATCCGTCTTGCAGCCCCAAAAGCATCCCCACGACTCCTGCGCTCAGGAGCAAGCCGACTGATAACGCAACTAGCAACCAGAATTTGCCGTGCAACAACCGATGCGCCGCCGTTTGGCCCCTCGGTTGAGGTTCGGTCGTGGTCAAAGGCTCGACCGGTTGTGCGGCAGCGATCATGTCCGCATCGAAATGTGGCGGCGGCGGACGGGGAATGTCCGAATCATGTTCGAGGACGGCGCTATTTTCTGTGTTAGGTATCACTGGCATTGATCTCAACTAATACATTTACGCGATTCGATCTGGTTCAATGCAAGACTTTCGCCGCGCGTGACGAATGACGGCATTGGCAATAGAATCTTCATAAAACGGAGGAGTTGACAACAAACTGACGAGGGACTGCCGCGGTTGTGGTGACGATTTAGTCTTCTGGATTGAGGGTACCAGGTCAGATGCAGTACACACGTCTCTACAGTGACGACCACGGGGAGTCGCATTTCGAAGATATCGAGAGCGATCTGAAGTTAGCTGAGTACACTGCTGCACCACCGCTGTATCTCTCTTCATTCACTCCGGCGACTCAATTTGGTTTCATGAATGCGCCAGCCGGCTGGTCTAGCGAATGGCATCCGACATCAGCGCGGAATATCTTCTTTGTTTTGACCGGTGAGTGGGAGGTTATCGCCAGCGATGGCGAGTCACGGCGATTTGGTCCAGGCAGCATACTGTTGGTGGAAGATACAACCGGCAAAGGACATTCGTCGCGTGTTCTGAGTGAGACTGATTCGCTGGCTGCGATGGTGCAGTTGGGTGAGTAGCAGATCAGCGCACTATGAGCTGCGGCGAAGCCGCTAAATCCATAACGCGCAAAATGCTTGGAACTATTCCTCGCTTCATGCTAAAAGAGGCAGGCAAACCCATCTGGCTTTATCTGGAGGAAAATTCAATGTCGCATCGCAAGCTGAAGGCGAGGTTCTGCCGCCGGGCCCTGGTTCTGTCCGTTGCTCTTCTTGCTGTCGCCTTCCTGTCCGTCAAGTTCGCGGGGAGACACATCTTTGTCGCAGCGCTCGCCCAAACTTCGAATGCCGGCACCCGCTTGTTGCGTACTCCGGCCGTGAGTGCGACGCAGATTGCGTTTGCTTACGCCCAGAATATTTGGGTCGTACCGCGCTCCGGTGGCCTGGCGCGGCGCGTCACCAGCTTCCAGGGACAAACTTCCAACCCGCATTTTTCGCCCGACGGAAAATGGATTGCCTTCAGCGGCGAGTACGCCGGCAATCTCGACGTCTATGTGGTGGCGGCTGAGGGCGGCGAGCCAAAGCGGTTGACGTGGCACCCGGGCGCGGATTTGGTCCAGGGATGGACGGCCGACGGAAAAGCGATCATGTTCTCGTCAACGCGCGCGACCTGGTCGCCGAGTGGCGCGCCGCGCTTCTGGACCGTACCCGCGGAAGGAGGCGTGGAGGAACCGCTGCCGCTGCCGCGCGGTTATCAGGGAAAAATCTCCGCCGATGGCAGTCATATCGCTTATCGCATGAACAATTCGTGGGACGAAGAGCGCCGTAACTATCGTGGCGGTCAAAATCGTCCCATCTGGATTGTCGATCTCAAAAGCTACGATCTGATATCACCGCCCTGGACTGATTCGAAAGACATGGATCCGGTCTGGTCGGGCGATACGGTCGATTTCATTTCGGATCGCGACGGTGTTGCCAATGTTTGGGCTTATGACACCCGTACCAGGAAGCTGACGCAGGTAACCAAATTCACTGACTATGATGTGAAGACGATGGACGCGGGCGCGGGCGCCGTTGTCTTTGAACAGGCTGGTTACATTCACGAGCTGGATCCAAAAAGCGGCAAAGAGCATGTGGTCAACATCACGGCCACCGGAGACTTTCCCTGGATGATGCCGCGCTGGGAAGACGTGACCAGCCGCATGACGAACATGGGGATCTCGCCCACCGGAAAAAGGGTGGTCGTTGAAGCGCGCGGCGAGATTTTCACGATTCCCGCTGAGAAAGGCGACGTGCGCAACCTTACCAACTCGAGCGGCTCAGCCGACCGCGATCCGGCCTGGTCTCCGGATGGCAAATTCATTTCGTACTTCAGTGACCGCTCGGGCGAATATCGTTTGTACATCGAGGCCCAGGATGGCCTGACGCCGCCCCGCGAAGTCGTCCTCGATCATCCGACGCATTACTACACTCCATCGTGGTCGCCTGACTCGAAGAAAATTCTCTTTACCGATACCAACCTCCACGTCTGGGTGCTCGACGTAGCTACCGGCAAGGCAAAAATTGTCGGCAATGATCCCTGGATGGTGCCACAACGTACCCTCAATCCCAGCTGGAGCCCTGACTCGAAATGGGTGGCATATTCCAGCCGTCTGCGCTCGATGTATCACGCAATTCTTGTGAGTAACGCCGACACCGGGGAAACAAAACAGGTGACCGATGGTCTCGCCGATGCGGTCTGGCCCGTCTGGGATGCGAATGGCAAGTATCTATGGTTCCTGGCCTCGACTGATTTTGGTTTGCGCTCGCAATGGCTCGACATGACTTCTTACGATCATGACGAGAATTTCGGATTGTATCTGGCAGTGCTGAAGAAGGGGGATTCCAGTCCGCTGCTTCCGGAAAGTGACGAGGACCGCGGTGTAGGCACGGGTCGCCGCACGATTCCAGGCGCTTGCATCGGTGACACGGCAGCGGGAACAGCGGCAGCGACTGACGGGTCCGCCGGCGAACAACCGGCGCAAGTTCCTCGTGGTCCGCGCCAACCCGTTAGCGTTCAAATCGACTTCGACGGCTTACGGCAACGCATTATCTCGGTTGCCGGTGTGCCTGAGCGTCCGTATTCCGACTTACAATCCGGCGTTGACGGAGCCGTCTACTATCTTGAGCCGCCGGCGCGTGGACAAAGTGGAGGGGGTGGCGCAGCGGGTGCGGGGAATGAATTGATCCGCTATCGGCTCTGTGATCGGAGGGCGGCTACTTTCGCGAACGGCGTTTTGGCTTACGAAGTCAGCGCGGATGGTCACAAGCTTGTCTATCGTGCCGCTGGCGGTGCCGGCGGACGCGGGCCCGGGGCGGTGGGTGGTGCGCCCCCACCGCCATCCCTCTTCATCGTTGACGCCGACCGCACGCCACCTCAACCCGGCACCGGGCGGTTGAACGTCAATCTGCGCATGTATCTCGAACCGAAAGAAGAATTCAAACAGATCTTTAACGAGGGCTGGCGCAACCAGCGTGATTATCTCTATGTGCCCACCCTGCACGGCACGGACTGGGCGAAGGACAAAGAGATGTACGGAGCGATGCTGCCGTACGTAATGCATCGGGCAGATCTTAATTACTTGCTGGACATGATGGGCTCTGAGATTGCGATCGGTCACTCTTACGTGCGCGGTGGTGACATGCCTGACGTGCCGCAATCTCCGGGGGGACTTCTGGGGGCTGACTTCTCAATCGAAAATGGCCGCTATAGAGTCACCCGGATCTATGACAATGAAAGTTGGAATCCCGATCTGCGTTCGCCGCTGTCGTCTCCGGGCGCGTCGGTAAACGTGGGCGATTACATACTGGCAATCAACGGCATCGAGCTAAAGGCGCCCGACAACATCCATCGCCTGCTGGACGGCACGGCTAATCGACAGACTTCGCTTACCCTCAACGACAAGCCAACGATGGAAGGCGCGCGCCATGTAACCATCATGCCGGTCGCGAGTGAGCAAGCGTTGCGCACGCGCGCGTGGGTCGAATCGAATCGCCGGCAGGTCGAGAGACTTTCGGACGGCCAACTTGCGTACGTCTATCTGCCGAATACCGGACAGCCGGGCTATACGAGCTTTAATCGCTACTACTTTTCGCAGCAGGACAAGCAGGGCGCGATCATCGACGAGCGCTTCAACGGTGGGGGCTCGGCCGCGGACTATATTATCGACGTGCTGCAACGGGACTTTGATGGCTACTTTAACAACGTTGCCGGAGATCGCTATCCGTTCACCAGCCCCGCCGCCGGAATCTGGGGACCGAAGGTAATGATCATTAACGAGATGGCCGGCTCTGGCGGTGATCTGATGCCTTACATGTTCCGCTATCGCAAGATTGGATTGTTGGTTGGCAAACGGACCTGGGGCGGGCTGGTGCATACGGCCGACACGCCCGTCTTCGTTGACGGCGGATCGATGATCGCCCCGCGCGGCGGTTTTTTTACGCGCGATAACCGCTGGGCAGTAGAGAACGAAGGTGTGGCGCCAGTTCTCGACATCGATGTCGAGAACTGGCCCAAAGACGTCGTCGCCGGTCGCGATCCCCAACTCGAGCGGGCCGTGTCTGAAGCGATGCGCAAGCTAAAGGAACGTCCCGTTGACCGGGCTACCAAAGAACCGCCGCCGCCGACGTGGGGCGTGCGTCCAAAACATTAAGACCTTCGGAAGGACCGACTTCAATCGCGGGACTCCGGTTGCAAGGCGCCGACGAATTGAGGAGGTTTCTGACCAGGGCGGAACTACCGCTTCGCGGTTATGCCGGCTTACTTGCGTCGCATCTCCGTTAGCTTGTTCCGAACGACCGCATATCTGGTTCGGCCCTTGATTGTGGGGCAACAAGAGGGATCGCGTTTGGCATAGGCAGTCGTATCACAGAACATCAGGTTGTCTTTTATCGATGTGAGTTCTATCGACCGCATATTCTTGCCCCCAACTTGCTTGTGTGCCGCATACACCAGACGCCCGTTCTTACGCAGGAACACCGCCAGATATTGGACATAGTTGTTGGTTCCGTTCTGCCCTTCAATCGTGAAAAGCACCGCCGCGTCCGGAACGCCATCGCGGTTGAGATCACCCATGATCACCTTTCTAACACCTTCCGGCTCAGAGCCGTCTTCCTTCTCGGCCTGACTGGCGATGAATTTATCGATTACCGCAGAGTCACCAGATTGCGCGCGCGCAGTAAACGAAGGCAGGCACACGCAGACAATCATTATTGGTAGAAAGAGAGCGGGTGTTCTCATGGATGTTTCCTTGGCCGTCAAAATGATCGAGCGACATGATCCAATGCCTAAAGCCCTTTAAAAGCAAGCTCTGACTCGGCTCGCTCTCCGCCAACGGCTGTTCATATCCAGATCGGTCCGTTAGCTATGTATGTGGCTAATTGTGGCGATCAAGCATACAATGCGACGCTGAGATTGCGCTTTCTGTCTCAAACAGCTCACTCGAAAGGAATTCCCCATGACTTTCAGCATGCGAAAGCCCACGCTTTTACTTTTACCTGTGTTGTTTTTGTTTACGCTCGTCACCCAGAGCGTCGCTTCGGCGCCCCCGTTGCCGAATCCCGTGCTTTACTTGACGGGCACCCAGCCTTTTCAGCAGGGCGGCAAGCAATTCATCCGCTACCAATTTGATGTGCTTAACAAAGACTCTTATCCGGCAGAGATGTTTGCCGCGGCGCCGGCGCTGCCGCCCTGCGGAGCCAATACTAAGTCATCTCGCACCTGGGTCGACATCTACGATCAGAGTGGCAAGCGGCTCTACGGATTTTGCGCCCTGGCCAAGCCCAGCGACCTGGGCAAGATCTGGTTTGCGCTGGAGGAAAGCGTAGTTCCGCCAAGTTACGTGTATATCGAACTGAACGATCGCCAGACGAGCACCAAATATAAATCGAACCTGGCTGAGACGATTCTTTAGTACAAGTCGACGGCCGGCAGTCTGACAAAAAATTCTCCTACAAGTTAATCCGGTTTGCAGGGTGTGATAAAGACTCCTTGCCCGTTATGGAGTCTAGCGCCTCCCGCTAAAGCGACACCCGTCGCAACCTCAGCGCGTTGGCAATCACTGACACTGAGCTGAAGCTCATTGCCGCCGCCGCGATCATCGGACTCAGTAGCAAACCAAAGAACGGGTAGAGAACGCCCGCGGCGATCGGCACGCCAATCGAGTTATAAACGAAAGCGAAGAAGAGATTTTGTTTGATGTTTCGCATGGTGGCGCGACTTAGCAGGATCGACCGAACAATTCCGCGCAAGTCACCTTTAACTAACGTGACGCCAGCACTCTGCATCGCTACATCAGTTCCCGTCCCCATGGCGATCCCCACCTGTGCCTGCGCGAGGGCGGGAGCGTCGTTGATACCATCACCCGCCATCGCGACCTTGCGGCCTTCACTCTGAAACTGCTTCACGATTTCAGCCTTCTGGTGCGGCAAAACCTCGGCCACAACCTCGTCGATATTGAGTGCCCTTGCTACTGCCTGCGCAGTTGTGCGGCTGTCCCCGGTGAGCATCACGACATTTATTCCTTGTTGGTGAAGCTCCTTAATTGCCGCAGGCGTCGTTCCTTTGACGGGATCGGCGACCCCAAGCAAACCTGCCAGTTTTCCATCGATGCTCAGGAAGATCACGGTTTGGCCATCAGCGCGAAACGTTTCGGCGCGCTGGCCGAGTTCACCCGGATCGATTCCGAGTTCTTCCAACAAAGCAAGATTGCCTAAACTGACCGAGTGGCCATCAATCTGTCCTTTGACTCCTTTGCCCGCGATGGATTCAAAATATTCCGTCCTTGCTATCCCGGCTCCCCGTTCCTCGGCGCCGGCAACAATCGCTGCCGCCAGTGGATGTTCGCTGCCGCGTTCGAGACTCGCCGCAAAGTGCAGCAGCTCTTGTTCATTCGATCCGGCGGCGGGGACAATCGAGACGAGCCTGGGTTGGCCCTCTGTCAGCGTGCCGGTCTTATCAACGACGAGGGTGTCGATTTCGCGCAGTACTTCAATGGCCTCGGCATTCCTGAATAACACGCCAATCTGCGCCCCCTTTCCTGTCGCCACCATGATCGACATCGGAGTTGCCAGGCCCAGAGCGCAGGGACAAGCGATAATGAGTACGGCAACTGCATTGATCATTGCGTAGGCCATGCGCGGTTCGGGGCCTATCGTCGCCCACACGACAAACGTGGTGATTGCTATCAGAATTACCGCTGGAACGAAGTAAGCCGCGACAACATCGGCCAGTTTTTGAATCGGCGCCCGGGTGCGTTGTGCTTCCGCAACCATCTGCACAATCCGGGCGAGCAGCGTTTCAGAACCAACGCGTTCCGCTTCCATCACGAGCGAGCCGGTCCCGTTAATAGTCGCACCGATGACTCGATCGCCGGCACTCTTTTCTACCGGAATTGGCTCGCCCGTAACCATCGATTCATCTATTGAGCTGGTTCCTTCAAGCACCACGCCATCGACAGGAATCTTCTCGCCGGGGCGCACGCGCAGGCGGTGACCTATGTTGATTTGATCGAGCGGTATGTCCTGCTCGCGGCCATCGGCGGCAATTCGCCGTGCCGTTTTCGGCGCTAACCCAAGCAGTGCTTTGATCGCGGTGCTGGTGGCGCTGCGGGCCTTCAATTCCAGCACCTGACCGAGCAGGACAAGCGTGGTGATCACAGCAGCAGCTTCGAAATAGACGGGCACATTTCCCATCTGATCGCGAAACGACGCCGGAAAGATTTGCGGCAGGAATGTAGCAATCAGGCTGTAGGCGTAAGCTACCGCGACTCCAAGCCCGATCAGCGTGAACATGTTCAGACTGCGGTTGACGATCGACTGCCAGCCACGGACCAGGAAGGGCCAGCCACCCCAGAGCACAACGGGCGAAGCCAGCGCCAGTTGAATCCAGGGCAGTACCCCCATCGGCACCAGCCGCGCTAATGGAGCCCCGGGGATAAGATCACTCATGCCGATTGCCAGCAGCGGCAAACTGAGCAAAGCACTAACCCATAACCGGCGCTTCATGTCGACCAGTTCCGTATTTTCTTCCTCGCCCGTAGTGACACGTGGCTCGAGCGCCATCCCGCAGATCGGGCAAGAGCCGGGTGCATCACGAACAATCTGCGGGTGCATCGGGCAGGTGTATTCGACCTTCTCTTTTGGCAAAGCCACGGTGACTGGCTCCAGAGCCATCCCGCATTTCGGACATGAGGCTGGTTTTGACGCGCGCACTTCCGGGTGCATGGGGCAGGTGTACTGGACGTGGTTGATCCCATCCTTTTGAGGATCTTGAATATCAATGGAGGTCGCGCTGGAAACCTTAAGAAAGAGATCAGGATCAGTTTGGAACTTTTTCAGACAGCCCAGACTGCAAAAGAAATAGGTCTGCGCGGTATATTCGAAAGAGCCGGCCGCCTTCCGCGGATCGACAGCCATGCCGCAAACCGGGTCCGGCGCCAACTGTCGCGCGCTTCGCTGCTCATTCACCGCTCCGTGAATTCAATCCTCAAGAATGAACCAAGGTAACAGGGGCGCGGCACCGTCATCAACCGCAGTTTATCCCGACCAATAGAGCGACGCGGGCGCGGGTTGAATGATAGTCAGCGATGCACGCGGCGCCGCGAGCAGCGGGAATCACATCCCAAGGCACGGCTCATTTCTCTGCTTGACTTTATAATTAGAATAATTATAATTCTAAATCGTGAGACTAAGCAGCAAGGCAACGGTCAAAGAGCTGCAAGAAGGCGGTCCTGTCCTGACGCGCCAGCGAAAGGTCGTGCTCGAGGTGGTCCGCTCGGGTGATAGTCATCCGACTGCGGGCGAGGTATTTGAGGCGGCCCGCAAGGCGATGCCGGGAATCAGTTTCGCCACTGTCTATAATTCCTTGCGCTACCTGAAGCAGGCGGGCCTGGTGCGTGAGGTGGCTTTTGGCAGGGGGGCCAGCCGGTACGATCGAGAGACAGAGCGTCATGATCATGCGATCTGCTCAGCGTGTGGGGCCCTGGTCGATTTTGATTTGCCCGGCACGGTCGGGCTGATCCGCTCGGCGGCGCGGGCGTCCCGGTTTAAGGCGGAGTCAGTCCATCTGACTCTGGTTGGACTCTGTCCCGGTTGTCGTGACCGGGAATAGGTTTCTGTTTTCATTGTGTTAGCGCCGCGGGGCCAATCTTCGCGGTAAGTAGTTAAGTTAAATTCTGAGGAGGAAAAATGTCAGCAGCAATAGCAACAGCATACGAAAGTGCTCAAGTGGGCCAACCAGCGCCCGACTTTGATATTCCATCTACCAAAAACATCGAAAAGCTCAACGAGCCGGTGAAGCTTTCAGACTACAAAGGCAAATGGGTAGTTCTGCTTTTCTATCCATTGGACTTTACTTTTGTTTGCCCAACCGAGCTCACCACGTTCAGCGATCGCTATGCGGATTTCGAGGGCGTCGGGGCCGAAGTAATCGGCGTCTCGACTGATTCGGCGTTTTCGCATCGCGCCTGGTTGCAGACACCGCGCGACAAGGGTGGCGTCGAAGGTTTGCGATTCCCACTCGGCGCGGATATCACGAAAAAAATGTCGCGCGACTATGGCGTGCTCATCGAAGATCGAGGGATCGCGCTGCGCGGCTTGTTTGTGATCGATCCAGAAGGCACGTTGCGATACAAGGTCGTGCACGATCTGAACATTGGACGTTCGGCCGAGGAGACCTTGCGCGTCATCCAGGCTTTGCAGACCGGCGGGCTATGCCAGGCCGAATGGCGGCCAGGCCAGGAGACGATCAAGAACTAGCGTGAAAGAAAGTTGGTAAAGTTACTCCCTCTCCCTTTTGGGAGAGGGCCGGGGTGCGGGACTAGACAGAGAAAAATATTTTTGTTGTTCTGTCGATCGGTTCTCACCTTAACCCTCTCCCAAAGGGAGAGGGAACTTAATCCGATTACCTGATGACACATTTGGAGATGCAACGATGCCAATGAGAATTGGAACCCCGATGCCGTCGCTTGACGGCGCGACTGAGTGGATGAGCGGGTCGGCCGGGGAGGCTTTAAAAGAAACGGAAGGCCACCCGGTGCTGGTACATTTTTGGTCGCTTAGTTGTGGTATGTGCAAAGAAAATCTACCGCGCGTGGCGGAATGGCGAGAAAAATACGCGGCGGCGGGATTGCGGCTAATCGCGATTCACATGCCGCGCTTTCCTGCCGACCAGGACGTCGCCGCCGTGCGCGAAGCAGTTGCTCAATACCAAATCACCGGGCCTGGGGCGGTGGACAACGAACACAAGTTACGCGATGCCTTTCAGAACGAACATGGATACGTTCCCGCGTATTACCTGTTTGACGAACAGCACAAGTTGAAGAGTTTTGCCGCCGGAGAATACGGAACGAAGGTTATGGAGCCGGCGCTGGAGCGGATGTTGGGAGCGGCAAAGGGGGCGCAGGTCGCTTAAGACGCCCGATTACAGCTTTGGGGCTGGCGCGAATTCAGCTGCGGCAGAGCCGCAAGGGCCGGGTCAGTTCCGCATACAAAAGTAGGGGGTGTAATTCAGGATCTCACAGCCGGCAAATCAGCAGTTCGCGCTCATAAATCATCTCGGGTGGCAGGCGATCATGTAGATCTAAAAAGAGCTCTTCATGTCCCAGAACTTCATCGCGCCACGCCGCGTGGTCGAATGCCTGCAACTGCTCAAATTTTTCCTGCGGAAAATCGAGGCCGTTCCAATTGATATCTTCAAAGTGCGGCACCCAGCCGATCGGAGTCTCCTTGGCCAGCGCACGGCCATGCGCGCGGTCGACGACCCATTTCAACACGCGCATATTTTCGCTGAATCCCGGCCACAAGAACTTTCCCTCGGAGTCCTTACGGAACCAGTTCACGTGAAAGATGCGGGGCGTCTCGGTTAACGAGCGCTGCATGCGAATCCAGTGCCGAAAGTAATCGCCCATGTGATAGCCACAGAACGGCAGCATGGCCATCGGGTCGCGCCGCACTTTGCCGATCGTGCCGGCTGCCGCGGCCGTCATCTCTGAACCCATCGTGGCCCCGATGTAGACGCCCGAACTCCAGTTGAATGACTGATACACCAGCGGCATCGTGATGGCGCGACGCCCACCAAAAATAATTGCGCTGATTGGGACTCCGTTCGGATTCTCCCAATCAGGATCTATCGTCGGACATTGCGAGGCGGGCGCTGTAAAGCGAGCGTTCGGGTGCGCCGCTTTCGCGCCGGTCTGCTTTCCGATTTCCGGCGTCCACTTGTTTCCCTGCCAATCCAGACATTCGGCCGGCGGCTCGTCGGTCATCCCTTCCCACCACACACCACCTTCAGGCGTGAGCGCGACGTTAGTGAAGATCGAATTTTCAGCGAGCGTGGCCATGGCGTTTGGATTGGTCTTGACCGAAGTGCCGGGCGCCACCCCGAAAAATCCGGCTTCGGGATTGATAGCATGCAAGCGCCCCTGGGCATTTGGTTTGATCCAGGCGATGTCATCTCCGACCGTCCAGACCTTCCAGCCTTCGAATCCTGCCGGTGGAATCAACATGGCGAAATTCGTCTTGCCGCAAGCGCTGGGAAAGGCGGCGGTGACGTAGGTCTTCTCACCTTGCGGATTCTCGACGCCGACGATCAGCATGTGCTCGGCCATCCAACCTTCGTCGCGCGCAATGTTGGAGGCGATGCGGAGCGCGAAGCATTTCTTACCGAGCAGGGCGTTGCCGCCATAGCCGGAGCCGTAAGACCAGATTTCGCGCGTCTCGGGAAAATGGACGATGTATTTTTCTTTGTTGCAGGGCCACGGCACATCCGGCTGTCCATGTGCAAGCGGAGCGCCAAGCGAATGCATGCATGGCACCACCCGCTTGTAGTCTTTATCGATCTCTGCATAAACGGGCAGGCCGATGCGGGCCATGATGCGCATGTTAACGACGACGTAGGGCGAGTCGGTGAGTTGAACACCAATCTGTGACATCGGTGAGCCAATTGGTCCCATACTGAAAGGCAGCACGTACATCGTGCGGCCGCGCATTGAGCCATCGAAAAGCTCTTTCAGTTTCCGGCGCATCTGATAGGGCTCTTCCCAGTTGTTGGTGGGGCCCGCGGCGTCTCTGGAAAGCGAGCAGATGAACGTCCGATCTTCGACCCGGGCAACATCACTGGCGTCTGAACGCGCGTAGTAACAGCCGGGCCAGAGTTCTTCGTTCAGTTTAGTAAACGTGCCACTGCCGACCATCTGGGCTTTGAGCGCTTGGTCCTCTTCCTGCGATCCATCCACCCAATGGACAGCATCAGGCTTGGTTAAGGCAGCCATCTTTTCAACCCAATTGAGCAGATGCGTGTTGCGGCTGAGCGGCCTGGAAACGTCTCGATGCTCATCTGTTTTTTGTGTAAGAGTAGAACTCATGTAGCTCCAATCGGCGGATGATATTTCTGACGTGTTTCGGTAGTATTTGAATCTAATTCTTACCTCAGACAGGATGCCAGAATCAAGCTGCGGGCATCGAGGCGAGACTCTCTGCACGGTCCCGGCTTACGCCGAAATTTAGCAGAGAAGACGCAGGTGATTATTGTCGCTTTGCTTTTGCACTTTGCTGCCGGCATCTGTTATTGCTTCTCGCATGGACCGAGCGCCGGCGCCTGAAGCATTCACTGCGAAAGAATGGAAACTGATTCAGAGGTTGCGCACGCCCGCACAGGTGCAGCGTTGGCTGACTCTAATGCCCTATAACTGGGAGCGGCAGGGCGGCACGATGCGTTCTTTTCGTGAGGTTGTGAAAAGAAACGAAGCCCATTGTCTGGAAGCTGCGGTGGCGGCCGCAGTGATTCTCGAACAGCACGGTCATCTTCCGCTGCTCCTGGATATTGAATCCGTCGACTTGCTCGATCATGTCATCTTCGTCTTTCAAAAAAATGGCTTGTGGGGATCGATTGCGCGTTCGCGCGACATCGGATTGCACGGCCGCAAGCCGGTGTTCCACAATTTGCGGCAACTAGTCTGGAGCTATTTCGATCCGTACATCGATCGCACCGGCCGCATCAAGGGCTATGGGCTAACCAGCCTCCACGACCTGGGCAAATATGATTGGCGTTTCTCGGCAAGGAATATGCACAAGATCGAAGACCACCTGCGCGCAATTCCACACCGAAAACTGCGCTCGTCAGATCGACGGTACGAGTTTTGGCACGATCGCTATTTAAAATTCAAGAAGCGTTTTCCTGACACGTCGCCGGTTTATTACGACAACCGCAGACAATGGATGTTGTGAGAAGTGATATCCTGCCGTATCGCCGGAGAAAGTCTCATGGCCTGGGTTAACACATCACCGCTGGTTAAGACATACACGCTCGAAGAGTTTTGGGCGCTCCCCGATCCGCCCGATCATTCCAAACTCGAGCTAGTCGCAGGAATCCTTTACAGGTCGCCACCTCCCGAATATACGCACGATAATATAGTGAAACGACTCAATCGACTGATCATACTTGAACTGGCGCGTCTGCAAGACAAGGGCAGTTTCTACGCTCCCCGCGCCGCTATCTGGACCAGTGAGCGAACGTATCTCGTACCGGATCTTTTTTATGTTTCCGCGGCGACCGAAGGTAGACTTGATCCCGAACATCGAACGACGGCTGATCTTGTAATCGAAGTGATCTCACCAGGCTCGGCGATCTACGACCGGAATACCAAGGCCGACACATATGCAGCACTCGGCGTCAAAGAATTGTGGCTCGTGGATGAAATAAAAGAAACGGTCGAGGTGCGCACCCTGCGCGGTGATCGTTATGGCGAAGGAGAACTTTTCGCTAAAGGCGATCAGCTAACTTCATCTGTAGTCCCGGAATGACGATTCTAGTGGCCAAAATCTTCGAAGACTGATCTAGACCGCTCACTCATGCGGCAGCATCTCAGCCGCGCCACCCTTCCAACCTTTAGCTTTCGCTTCGACTAAAATATGAGCAATCACCGACGTGATGATGATCGCGCCGCCAAGTATCGCCCAGGTGGAGGGACGTTCGCCTAAAAAAAGAAAAACCCAAATTGGATTCAAGACCGGTTCGATATAGCCGACTATGCTGGCGTCCAGTGAGCGCAGCCCCCGCGCCATCGCACTCGTAAACAGAATGTACGCGACTCCGATCTGAATGATGCCGAGATAAGCGATGCAGGCCCAGTCGGTCGGATTAATACCACGACGCACTGCCCCCCAAAACGCTGGCGCGCAAATCAAAACGGCGATCAGATTGCCATAGATGGCCGACGAAGCACGGTTAACATCGCGTGCTTTGGAATGACGAAGCAGCAGGAAATAGAGCGCGAAACAAACTCCCGAAGCCAGCGCCACCAGATTGCCGGTCACATCCTGTGGCCGCAATCTGCCGACAAAAAACAGAGACATTCCCGCCACGCAAACCGCCACTGTCAGTAGATCGCGCTTGCGAAACTTTTCCTTATAGAAGATCGGCTCGAGGATTAGCACGTATACCGGCGCGGTGTATTGCAGGAAGATCGCATTGGCGGCGGTTGTGAGCTTGGTGGCGAGGACGAACAGGATCAGCAAAGCGGCGTAAAGTACTGCGGCAATCGCGCTGACGCGGTTAAGGCCAAAACCTTCGTGACGTGTGACGATAGCTATCGTGATTGCCGCCAGCAGAGAGCGTCCGAACGAAAGTTCGAACGCAGACAACGAAGTTGCTTTGATGAATAGGCCGCCCGTGCTCCAGAGGATCGCCGCGCCGAGCACAAGGAGCAGCGGAGACACACCCGGCTTTTTGCTCAGTGCGTCTTGATGGGCATCGGCGTGGTCGGGCACTAATTTACGGCTTCGTTGGCCGCGCGATCAGTTTGCGGCTGATCGGCGAGTAGAGCTTGCGCTTCTTCCTTCAGCGCACGGAGATGTTTTCCGAACTGTCCGTTCCAGGGTGGAATCACCACTGATACTGCGCCCTGCGCCAGTGCCTGACAAGCGAGACGAATCAGAGGCTTTGGTTCGGCGGTATCGATGTAACCGAACTCCTTAATCTTTTTTCCTTCGCGGGCGGCCACATCGGCCAAGCGATCGGCACCGCCCAACACGCCCACCCAGCACGTGCCGCAGGAAGCCGAACGGCACTCGACCGGAATCGGACCTTCCGTTCGCCGCGCATCTATAGCCACCCAATCACGTGCCCGATCATCGGCCGCGCCCCAGGCCAGGTCCTGGCCATCGTTCAATTTGTATTTCGCTTTATCGTCGTTCTCGTCATGCGTAACGGTGAACTGTTTGTTAACCGTCTTAAGAAATCCGAGCAAGCCCTGGCTATCGACTTTGGCGCGCTCGCGGAGAACCTGGTTGGGAGATTTCTTCGCATGTTTGTCATCGATGCTAATCGTGGCCGGCGCGCTCTTGAAAGCCGTCAATCCGGCCTGCTGCACCGTCATGAACGCCGCGGCGGTAATCCCTACGAGGAGCGACTTGTCTTTCCTGGCCTGTTGCGCGGCGTTCTGCGCGACTTCAAGAATCTGATCGGCCAGAGACGTGGCCCCGACTTCAGTCGGTGGTAATTCGGGCGACACAGACTGAAGTCTGTGCCACTCTTCAGCGTGTTGCTCAACCGCAGTCTTCACCTGAGGCCAGAAGCGATGGCCGTAAAGGAACTTGTGCGAGCGGTCGATCTGATCTTTCAATTCATAGTCGCCCTGGAGGAGCAACTGCGGCGCCAACTTGTCACGGTCGTTTGACTGTTGCAAAGCACGGAACAAAGACAGCGGGTAGAAAGCAAACCAAATCTGGGTGGCGTTGCGATCAACTTCATGGATCGAGCGCAAAAGCGTGGCCAGCGTGGCCGACCAGGCCTCTTCGTCGTGTTGATAAAGGAACTTTTCAAAAAGTGTTTCGGTGTTCATAGCGTGTGTTAGATCGGAATTCCCTGGGTGACGAAAACGCTTAGTGTAGCAGTAAGCCGACGGAGTCTCAAACACTGATGCTGGGAGCGCGGGCGTCTCGCCCGCATTGAGCGCGAAGCGCGAAAAGACCGTTTAGGCCCTGAAAAGATGTCGCGCCTCTGACGCGGTGCGGACGGGACGTCCGCGTTCCCAGCCAATCGGTTGAGTCTTGCCGACCATCTTCCTCTCAAGGCAATCGTTGACAAGAGCCAGCCGTGCGGAGTAAGAATCACTTAAATCTAACCAGTCATTCAAGGGGGATTGAAGATGGAGGCGAAGAAAGCAGCGGTTGGTGCGGGTTCTCGGCGTACCTTTGATAGCGCTTATGGCTTTTCGTTCAGCATTGCGGTTGGCCTGTTGTTGTTTATCGCTGGCCTGATCATCAGCCTCACTCTCGGCGGAACCGGCGGCATGGGTTTGATCTTCGGAATTCCTTTGCTCACGGCCGGTCTGATCCTTCCCCTTTTCATGATGCGTGATCTCTTCAAAACGAGTGAGATCAAGGAGCCCTGTCCCAACTGTGGACATACAATTAGAACCTCGGACGCAACCTTGCAGCTCAGATGTCCCGGATGTCAGAAGGTGATAGATGTGCGCGAAGAGAAGTTGTTTCTGGCCCAACAGTGAAAAGATCTTAATCTAATAAATGCGCCTTCTGAACATTACAGTGGCGGCAGCCAGGTGCGCGTCCAGTAATCACTGATCGTCAATGCAAACATGATCGCCAGCCAGAAGAGCGCCGACCCAATTACCAGCCAAATCAGGCGGGAACTGTAACGCACGTGCATGAAATAGAGAATTACCAAAGTAGCTTTAACTACTGCGATGGTAAGGGCGACAACTGCGTTCAAGGGTCCGGGAAAATCGCGAAATGCCGCCAGCACGGTAAGGCCAGTTCCCAACATCAAGGCCAGGAAAATGGCGATGTAAATTCGCGGTTGGACTATGTGCTCGCTCATAATGCAGAGGTCAGAGATCAGAAGTCAGAAATCAGTTCGAATTTCGCAATTCAAAATTGCTTTCTAGCCCAGATGTCCTTCCAGGTGACGTCCCAGTAAGTAAAGCAACGGAAACAGAAAAATCCAGATTATGTCAACGAAGTGCCAGTAGAGTCCCGAGATCTCTACCGGCGCGTGATACTCCGGTCCAAATCGCCCGCGCCACGCCATGATCGTCAATACAGTCATGATCCCGATGCCGATGATCATGTGCAGCGCGTGCAGGCCGGTCATCGCGAAATAGATCCAATAGAACAACTCGACGTTGTGCACCGTGGCGCCTTCGACCAAATGCAGTTTGTGCGCATCCGTATCACCCGGCTTGGCAATTTCGGGATTGAACGGGTGGCCGGGAATTAATTGGCCGGGAATCAGATTGTCGCGATACTTGTCGTGGTACTCGATTGCCTTAATTCCCAGAAACGTCGCGCCCAGAATCATCGTCAGGCTTAGACAGATGATCGTGTTGCGTTGCTTACCGATCTGTGTGCTATAGACCGCCATGGCCATCGTGAAACTGCTGACGATCAGGACCGCGGTGTTAATGGCGCCAAGGCGTATGTCCAGATGGTTACTCGCGGACGCGAATGCGGCCGGATACTGGTAACGGTAAATCGTATAGGCCAGGAACAGCGCGCCAAAGAACATGATCTCAGTGACCAGAAAGACCCACATGCCCAGCGTGCCGGCCTCGCGCTGCTGCTCCATGTTCTCAAAGTGGTGCTGGAGCGCGCTGTGCGATGCTTCGTGTGTTGTAGCTAATCCTTCGGGCATGTGTTCCCTAAAATCTCACCACAAAGTCACAAAGACACAAAGTGCATTAAACTGATTGCTGATCTTTGTGATCCTCGTGCCTTCGTGGTTATTCATCCGAAATTTACCTGCTCCCTCAATGTCCGATAAACTTCAGTTTGTCGTTTAGCGTAGGTCGGGCGCGCTTGTGCGACTGCGACAAACTGAAGTTTGTCGGACCTCAAATCTCCGTAGGTTGTTGCCGCTCAAACTTACCCACCACCGATTTATGCTCCGGCCCGGCGAACTCATAAGCTTCGTGAGTTACCACCGGCGTGGTCAGGAAATTTTCAGTCGGTGGCGGCGAAGCCGTCTGCCATTCCAGCCCGGGCAGGTTCCACGGATTGGCTGCGGCGATGGGCCCATAGCGCATCGACCAAACCAGATAGAACAGCGGGATCAATAACCCGACGCCCAGAATCGAAGCGCCGGCCGTCGACAGCACGTGCAGGACCTGCCACGAAACCAGGTCGGCCGGATACGTGTGATAGCGGCGCGGCATACCCAGGTAACCCAGAATAAACTGCGGCGAAAAGGTCAGATTGAATCCCACAAAAACGATCAGGGCTGAGAATCGTCCCCAACCTTCCGGATACATGCGCCCGCTGATCTTGGGCCACCAGTAATGCAATCCGCCGAGATAAGCCAGCAAAGTTCCGCCGACCATGATGTAGTGAAAATGCGCGACCACGAAGTAGGTGTCGCTCAAATGCACATCGACCGCCAGCGCCGCCAGAAACAAACCGGTCATGCCGCCGATCGTAAACAAGCCGATAAAGCCGAGGGCGTAAAGCATCGGCGTGTCGTAAGAGATCGAGCCCTTATAGAGCGTCGCCGTCCAGTTGAAAACTTTGATGGCCGAGGGAATCGCGACCGCGAAACTCAGAAACGAAAAGATCATGCCGGCGTAAACTGACTGGCTGGCCACAAACAGGTGATGACCCCAAACCAGGAACCCGAACACGGCGATGGCCAGACTCGAGAACGCCACAAATTTATAACCGAAAATATTTTTGCGCGAGAAGTTGGCGATCAACTCGCTGATTACTCCCATGCCTGGCAGCACCATGATGTAGACGGCCGGATGCGAGTAGAACCAGAACAAATGCTGGAACAAGATCGGATCACCGCCGGCCGCCGGATCGAAGATGCCGATATGCGCCAGCCGCTCCAGGGCCACCAGCAGGATTGTGATCGCGATCACCGGAGTACCCAGGATCATGATTAAACTGGTCGCGTAGTGGGCCCAGACAAACAGGGGCAGACGGAACCAGGTCATGCCTGGAGCGCGCATCGTGTGAATCGTGACAATGAAATTCAGGCCCGTCAGAATCGACGAGAATCCATTGATGAAAATTCCCAGGCCGGTAGCGATCACATACGAGTTCGAAAACGTGGTGCTATAAGGAACATAGAAAGTCCAACCGGTATCGACGCCGCCGGCGAGCAGCGCATAAATAGTGACGATTCCACCGATGATATAGATATACCAACTCAACAGATTGATGCGCGGGAAGGCCAGGTCTTTGGCGCCAATCATCATCGGAATCAGGAAGTTTCCCAGCGTCGCGGGAATCGACGGAATCAGGAAGAAGAAGACCATGATGATCCCGTGCTGAGTGAACATCTTGTTGTAAGTGCTCGACTGCACGAGATCGGCCTGCGGCGAAAGCAACTCCAGGCGAATGGCCATCGCATAAAGGCTGCCAATGAAAAAGAAGAAGCTGATCGCGCCAAGGTAAAGCAGCGCGATGCGCTTGTGATCTTTAGTCAACAGCCACGACTTCAAGCCATATTCGGCATTAAGATAGTTGGTGCGTGGCGGCTTTGGTATCGTGAATTCTTCCATCTTGCTCTTTTGAAAAATCTGTGTCCCAGTTAGTGTCGGGCCTCCACCCGACCAACCCCTCGTTCTTTACAGCTTCGCCGTCCGATGTGCGGAAAGGCTATGTCTTTCCGTTTAACTCAATATTAGTAATCGGCAAGGCTGGGCCCTGACGAGACTGAGGCGTAGCCTCAGACCAAAAAAAGAATTCACCGCTCGGAAAGCCAAAGGCCTTCCGCACATCAGGCGGCACAGTCGCGAACGATCTGAAACTGATGCCGTCTTTCATTTTGGTGTCGCTGCCGGCCTACTCACCGGTGTCGCGCTCGGCTTGGTCGATGGCGGCGGCGGTTTTGCTGTCTGGGTCTCAGCCTTGGGCGTTGATAGAGACTTGACGTAGGCCACCAATTGCAAAAGTTGCTCCTCTGTCAGCTGGCCCTGAAACGAAGGCATGATCGGTCCAAAGCCGTTGACGATCTTGGCCTGAGGATTCAGAATCGATTCGCGCACATAAGCTTCGTCCGCTTTTATCGACTGCCCGTTATTGAGCACCACATTGTTGCCGTATACGCCCAACAACGCCGGTCCGCGTCCGCCCTCGGCGTTTGCACCATGACATGAGGCGCAACCCAGGGACTCAAACATCTGCTGGCCGGCGCCCGCAGCTGACATCTGATTGGCATTGCCGCTGAGCCAGTTTTCAAACTCGGTCGGCTCCATTACCACTACATACCCGCCCATGCCCGAATGATTCATGCCACAGTACTCGGCGCAGAAGAAGTGATAACGTCCCGGCTTGGTGGCTTCGAACCATTCAGTCGTGTACCGGCCGGGCACGACGTCCGCTTTAATGCGAAACGCCGGCACAAAGACGTCGTGAATTACATCTTCCGTGGCCATGATCAATTTGATCTTGCGGCCCACAGGTATATGCAGTTCATTGATCTCACGCTGTCCCGTCGCGTGCTGAAACTTCCACATCCATTGCTTGCCGACGACGTAGACTTCAATGGCGTTTTTCGGCGGCCGGTACTGGTTAAAGTAAATTTTGGCGCCCCAAAAAAAGATACTCATCGCGATTAGCAGCGGAATCACTGACCACAACGTTTCCAGTTTCATCGAGCCTTCGATGGGGCGGGGAATTTCGAAGGGATTGCGGCGGCGATACTTGATGACAAAGAAAATGATGATGAACGAAATCAGCAGAGTAAAAAAGACCGTCACGCCGGAAATATAGAAATACAGCGCATCCACATCGCCCGAATAGGTCGAGGCGCTTTCTGGAATGAATGGAAACCAGGATTGCATAGTTATCAAATCTTGAATTTCAAATCTGAGATCTCAAATTTCGGATCTCGACGCGTTTTGGTTTAGAGTTCAAGCTTCAGTTTGTCTTCACAACCAGCAGCAAACTGAAGGTCGAACTCTAAACCTCGCTCACGTCCCCAGCTGTGCCGTCCCCGGCGCGGCGCGACTACCGCGCTTTCGCAAAACCAGCAACAAGCCGACGATCAGGACCACGCTTAATCCCCCGGCCAGTCTCACGATATTCATCACAATCGCACCATATTTTCCGGTCGCCGGATCGTAGTGATAACAGTAAAGCATCAGCGCATCGACCGGGGTGCCGATCTTATTTTGCGAAGCTTCGACCAGACCGAGGCGCAAATCGCGCGGAGGATAATCGATGCCGTAAAAGTAACGCGCGAGTTTTCCTTCCGGAGTCAAAACCATTATGCCGCTCGCATGCGCGAACTGTTTGGTCTGTTCGTCCCAGAGATAACGAAAACCGGCCGCTTCTGTCAGCCGCTTGATGCTTGCTTCATCGCCCGTCAAAAAATGCCAGCCCGCCTCGGCGCCGGGCCGGTTGTAAGCCTTTAGGTAAGTACTTTTCTTGGCCGCGGCCAGGTCCGGCGTCTCGCGTGGATCAAAGCTCACCGTGATCACCTCGAACTGTTCGCCTATGTTGAAAGAGACCTGTTTGAAGGCGCCCATCATTCCATTCAAGACCTGATTGCAGAGCATCGGACACGTGTAATAAACCAGCGATAGCACCACGGGCTTGCCGTGAAAGAACTGGCCGAGACGAACGTCGTGGCCCTGCTCATCTTTGAACACCGCATCGAGCGGAATTTGCTCGTTCAATCTCTGATCGATGCCGGCACTTTTCAGCGCTTTTGGCAAACCGTTTGACACTTGGCCAGTCGATGGCGCCGCGCCATAAAGTGGCGAGTTTGGTTGTGGCGCGCCGGGCTGAGCCTGAACAAGTAGGCAGAAGGCAGAAAGCAGAACGCAGAAAGCAGGAAGCAGGCGGCAGGAGCCAGACGGCAGGAAGTAAACGGCGGAACGCATGGCGCTTCCGATGAGCTTTTGTTTTCTGCCTTCTGCCTTGTGCATACTGCCTTCTCTCTTCTCTTGCCTACTGCATCCTGCTGTCTGCCACGTGTGGCCGGGCCGGCAGTCCCTGCTTCAGAATCTCTTCTTTGGCTTTTTCGATTGGCATGCCGTAACGCCGGCCGCTCTGATCGACTGGCCCGTTCGCGAGCACGTCGTTCCAATGTCGGCGCAGTATGTCGATTTCGTAGAGGGCGTCTTTCGGCTGTGCGGCGCTGGCCGATGCTTCTTTCCTGGTCGCGGTCTTCTTCTCAATATCAGCAGCGAAACCGGGTGCGCCCTGAAGACGCGGTTCGGGCGGCAGTCGATCATATTCGGTCAGCGCCATCGGCGAGGCCGGCGCCTCCGTTGATGTGCTCTCGAAAGAGCGGAACAAACCCCACATCAAAAAGAAAGTGGCGATGGTGAGCACAGACAGTGCCACGAGAAACTTCACGATCCCCGGGACGTAGACGTCGCTGATCTCGTGTGTAACATCGACGTTCTTGATGTAAGAAACGTCGGGTGTCTCGGTAACGTGACCGTCGTGTTTCATAAGCTTGGTACTTCGAACTTAGTACTTTGAACTTTGTTCGTTTATCATGCGTCTACTGCCTACTGCCTACTGTTCTTCAGTGTACCGCGTGCGCCGTCAGCGCCTGTTCAAGTTGCGGATCGTTAATCGGGACGAGCGAACGCTTCTGCAACTGCCAGGCGAACGTTGCAATCCACACTCCGCCGATAGCATCCAACTCAAATGAAAATGCTCGCGATTAAAGGTTGGCTCGATCAGCCAGATCACATCCACCACTCGCATAATCAGAATCATCAGCGCCAGCATGCCCAGCCTCTGCGCACTCTGCTTGGCAGCTCGCGACAGCAGCGTCAGGAAGGGAAACGCAAATTGCAGGATTACCACCGCCAGCGCGATTATTCCCCAGCCATCGTGTTTGCGCGCGACGTACCAGGTAGTCTCTTCCGGAAGGTTGCCCGACCAAATGATCAGGTATTGCGAGAAGGCAAAGTACATCCAAAGCATCACCAGGGCCATCATCAGATTGCCCCAATCATGAAAATGCGATGTGCGCACAACCGTGTTCATGGGCTCGCGCTTAGCCAGCCAGGACATCACCAGAATCCCGAACGCCAGGGCGCTCAAACTCCACGAAGCGACGAAGATCAGCCCAAAGATTGTTGACGACCAGGCGGGATCCAGCGACATCACCCAATCGATCGCCGCAAACGTGATCGTCAATATCAGCAGGCCCAGTCCCGGCCCGCTCATCAGCTGCAAACGTTTTAAGAGGTGACGATTCGCGGTGCGATCGTGTTGTAGTGACCACGCATTGAGCAACCACATCATCAGCAACCAGATCGCGAAATAGACCAGCGCGCGAACCGTGAAGAATGCCGGATTCAAATAGTGAGCAGTCTTCTCTCGCAGCGCCGGAACCTGATCCATCTCCGCTTTATTCGTCCAGCTGTAGATCTGGCTCAATCTCAAAAGGATGGGCAGAAACAGAATTAACATCAGCGGCAAAGTGCGCGTGGCGGCTTCCAGCACGCGGCGAATTATCAGGCCCCACGCGCCGCCGGTCAGATGCTGCAACATCAAAAGCGCCATGCTCCCGAGCGTGATGCCAATCCAAAAGATAAAGCCCACCAGGTAAGCATGAAAGAACTGCGCGCGATCGATCAGTAAGCCGAAGACGAAGAGAGCAAAGAACAGAGCCCCAACTGCGAGCGCCATGGTGCTCACTCGCTTCAG
>WNFL01346277.1_pt1 | contig 23850 bp, 25 predicted proteins | sample 5400361 | NCBI WGS metagenome assembly WNFL01 (sample SAMN13153351, study PRJNA577476) | soil metagenome | isolation source: 40 cm soil on Douglas fir-dominated hillslope | place: USA:California | collected 2013-09-17
GGTAGACAGGCCAGCGACGCGGCGAAGAAATTCCTGCGAGGAGATGGCCTCCCAGCGGCCGTCACGGCGAACCAACTGCGCGCGCGGGTTCGGAAGATTATCGATGGCATTCAGGAGGCGTGAGGGAAGGGTGCCGTAATTCATGGTCTGGCGCTCACTTTACCCTACGGAATCCGGCGGCGCAATGCGGCACTCGGTTGACGTTTCGCGACGGGCGTGGCGCGTTGGCCTTGTCTAGCGCGCCGTTCTAAAAGGACGGGTCTAAAGACCCGCCACTACGGGGTCAAGAGGAGCAACCTGCGCGCCGTTGGTTGCTTGTTGATTGCGCCGTGCCGCAAGTTCACGGTTTTGTTGGCGAACGCTTGCGTTGATGCGAGCAATCTCCGCATCCTTCTCGGCTTCTTGCTCGGCGTCCAAGTGTCTCTCCAGAGCAGGGAGGCTGTTGAGGAGTAACTGGGAAATGTAGGCCAAGGCAATGGCGTCGCGACGGGCGATGCGTTTGCGGGCGAGATGCTTGGCGAGATTGCCGAGGAAGAAATTCACGGAACGGGCGGTGGAGAAGTCATCGATCTCGCCGAGAAGTTCGGCGGCGAGGACCTCGGGCTCCACGATGGGACAGCCGCTCTGAGACGGTCGGCGTGGTAGGCGCAGAGTGTCGGGCGCGCGGCTCCGTTCGCTGGACGGTGGCTCTGGTCGATCAACATGTGGCAGCGATTGCCCTTGGGGCTGATGTGCTGGCAATGGGAATCGCTCGTGGTGCTAACTGAAGTAGCTGAGTTTGGAGGACATGGTTGAGCCTTTCGGAGGATTGAAGTAACGACGTAACGAAGCAACGAAGAAAGGAAAAAGCAGATCCGTCTCTTCGCTTGGGATGACAGGGAAAAATGTACGGCCGGGGGGATCCCTGACACTTTAGACCGGGCACATCCCTGACACTCTTTGGTCCGGCCCAGTACGGATGGGGTGCAGAGGAAGGGGCCGAGGCCCTTCCTCTGCAGTCACGTTATCGCAGCCCTGTTTCTGGCAATGGCGTCACCCGCAACTTCTGGCCGTCAAATCGTGCCAGGGGAAGTTGCGCGAAGTAGATCGTGAAGCAACGGTCGTCCTCGGGCAACAAGCCCACCCGCTCGCCCCAGAGAACTTCGCTCAAAAACACGTCGTGCTTGTTCCAACGAAAATGACCATGCGGCCGCACAATGCGTACCAGCATGGTTTCCGGGTAATCCGGTTCTGGCACGCGCGCCGGAAACGTTCGCGCCGGTTGGCCGCCGGCGGCTGGGCCGCCTCCTGCTTCAGGGTGCGATGCATGCGTTCATGCCTGCCGTTCTGCTCCGGATGCCCCGCCGCTAGGCGTTCCGGCAGGATCCCCAACTTGATCCACCACACCGCGAGCCGCGATAACCCGGCCACCGCCCGCGAGGCGAACGGGGGCCCGTTATCGGTGCGCATAGCCTGCGGCATTCCGTACTCGCGGAAGGCCGCTTCAAAAATCGCCTACACTCTGGCCGTGTCGGTCTTCTCCACGGCCTGGCAGCCGGAAAGGAGTTAGGGCGAGGGGAAGCTGAAGGTTGAAAGTTGAAAGTTGAAAGTTGGAAGATCAAAAAAAACGAAAGAGTAAGGAGAAGTTGGTGCGGAGAATCCGGCCTAGATGAACTGAGGACAAGACGCCAGCGAAAAGCGGCCCTCCGACAAGGTCGGAGCGCCTGGGGAAGCAGTGCCTCCCTTTCCTGCTCTGGAGAGGCGTCCGGGACGCGCCGACCCGGTCGGGGTAAACGCCAGGCGCGCATAAACCACAGAAATGGTGGGTCAACCCGGGAGTGTTCAAGCGGAACGAAGGCGTTCGCCGATCCAGTCTAGGGGTGCAGTGTAATTAGTTGTTGATGACAAATAATAAGTTGTACAAGATGAGGATGGAGGAGTTTTATGCGAAATCCAAAGGAATTGACTCGAGCAGAGATCGTTCGCGCCGCTGATCATTTCCGTTGGACGAGGAAAGGGGCAAAATGGACGGTGATTGTGGGTGAAAGAGAGCTCCCGGCGCGTCCGCTTGTTCTTGAGGCCGCAGGAGTTCCTCCGAATGACCCGACAAACTCGCACCAGGCCGTCGAGATATTGCGGAGACTCGGATTTGAGACTCGCTACGCCAGGGACCAAGGGGAGATGGGAATAAAGGGGAGAGAGGAACCTTCGGAAAAGGAATCGGGCTTGATTCTTGACATGGTTTCGGCCATTACGAGGGAAGTACCTGAACGCGAATGGGAACGCGTTCCTGCCGACCTGTCAAAAAATGTTGACCATTATCTTTACGGTAGCAAGAGAACGGATAAATGAGACTGGTCTTCGCCGACACTGGCTATTGGATCGCCCTTGTGAATCCGCGGGATCAGATTCATACGAAGGCCGTCAGCGTGACTCAGGAGCTTTCTCCGGTAAGGATCGTGACCAGCGAAATGGTGCTGGCGGAAGTCCTTAACAGCTTTAGCGATGCCGCCCGTTGCGGCAAGCTGTTGGCAGCGTGGTCCAGAAACTCCGCAGCAATCGGGACGTAATCATCGTTCCGCAGACATCGGAGCAATTTGAGAGCGCGCTGCGGCGCTATAAGCAAGCGGCGGATAAGAGTTGGAGCCTGACAGATTGCGCGAGCTTTCAGGTGATGGAAGCGGAGCAGATTCAGGCGGCATTGACGCATGACCAGCACGTTACGCAAGCGGGATTTGAGACGTTGCTGTGCTGAGGGAAGTTGTCCCGCGGTTTGGGCAAGGCAAGCCTTTGTTGCCGACTTCGGTCATTGTAGGTACGCGGGCAGCGAAGCCCCGGCACAATTCAGGCTGTTGACTTACTCCTGCTGGCCGAAAGTATTACAAGCTGAGATCGTGCCGCTATCTAAACCGATGTTGAACCAGCGCATCCGCTGCTGGGACGAACCATGAGTGAACGATTCCGGACTGACATGTCCAGTGGACATTTTTTGTAGGCGGTCATCACCGACGGCAGACGCAGCCCCCAGCGCCGATTGTACGTCTCCCGTTTCGAGCAGGCCGCGTTGTTGAGTGGAATGCGCCCAGACCCCAGCAAAACAATCTGCTTGGAGTTCCAGTTCCACAGATAGCGGCTTCGCTTCTCGTAAATTGGTTTCCTGAAGCTGATGCACCTTACCTTCGATTCCTATCAGTTTCTGTATATGATGCCCTAGTTCGTGCGCGAGAACATAAGCCTGCGCAAATTGGCCAGGTGCTCCTAACCGCCGGTTCAGCTCGTCGAAAGAGCCCAGGTCAATGTAAACCTTCTCATCTTCAGGACAATAGAAAGGACCCGTGGCTGACCCTGCGCCACCGCACGCGGACCGAGTGCTATCGCGGAAAAGCACCAGCTTGGCGTGACGATAGGGAGTGCTAGTCTGCTGCGGCAGAAGTTGCGTCCAGGTCTTCTGCGTGTCATCGAGTACGAACGATACGAACTGTACAAGCGGCTTCTCGGCCGCATCGCGAGAAGGGTCAGGCTGGCTTACGGCCGCGCCGGAGTCTCCTGTCCCTCCGCCAAGCAAGGTAAAAAGGTTGGTCTTGAAAATGAAACTAAGAATGGAGCAGAACATTCCCCTATGCCCATATGAATGCCACCGAATTGGAAGCCACCGCCTCCACGCTGATCGCGGCGGTCCTCGATGTCTTGGCTCTCGCCACCGGGCGACCATTTCATAAAAATGTCCTCCTTAAAAAAGAAAACCTTTCGGCATTGCCCCTTCAGGCGGTCCCTGTCTACAAAAGGTAGCAGTGCTGAAACCACAGAGGAGATTCACATACTACGCCGAAGCGTTTCGAATCGCCCCGAACATTCTATTGAGTCACCTCTTGAAAATGGCTTATTAGCTGGTCACCGTCTGCCCTCTTTGGGACACTGGAAGAAGAGGGTGGCGGAGAAGCCGGAAAAGCTGGTGGTTTACGATGGGACGGGCGCGGGTCAGGGGGTTTGGATGCGGGGAGCGAGGTCGGCGGCGAGGGACTGGTAATGCTTGAGATTCCCAGTATAGACGGCCTGGGCTTTGCATTTGGCGGCGCAGGCTAAGAGCAAAGAATCGTATATGCGGCCGCCCATGAAACCCCGCGAGGCGGCGTTCTGAATGGCGGCGAAGTATTCCTCGGCGGAGAGAGAAACGAGAGTCAGCCGATTGCGGACTTCTTCGACGAAGAGCAAGGCTTGCTCGGGCGGAATCATGGGCTTGACCGGCAGGGCGGTCATGACCGCGTAAACTTCGGCAAGCGAATGAATACCGCAGGCAGAATGTCTCTTTTCCGCAGCAGCGAAGCGCTTGAGGCTGGGCACGTGGTGAACATGACCGCCCCAGAAGGCGGCGACCAGAACGGAAGTATCGAAGAACTCTTTCATCCGCGGACTTTATTCGGTAACGGCGCGGAGGCGGATTTCGCGTTCGCGGTCGACAAGATCGGCGATGGAAGCGTCCGTCGGTTCTCCCTGGTAAACCCAGACGCCGAGTTCCTTCTTGAGCATGACATTCTGGCGGACTGGACGCAGAGTGATGCGCTCGCCTTCCGATTCCAGATGGAGGGTGTCGCCGGGAGCGAGTTGCAAGCGGTCACGAAGGGGCTTGGGCAGAACGACGCGGCCCGCTTTATCGAGGGTAAGCTTGATGGTCATGATGGCATTATGGAGTGGGAGAAACCAATTGTCAATGGCATTTTAAAGAAAAACGAGGCAGGGTTGCGGCGAATGATGCCTCCCGGCAGAATGCACTGGGATGCAAAATACGCGATGAGAGAGGAGCGCAGCACACGGGTACAGAATGACGACGGTGTGCGCTAAGTTGCGCGGCGGAGAGGAAAACTCATGAGTGCGAAGTTGTCAGGGACCGTGGCGGGGACAGTGCTGGAGGCGGGATTGGGGAAAGGGCCATTTCGCGCGGCGCGGGGGACGGAGATTTCGTGCAAGGGGTGGCAGCAGGAGGCGGCGCTGCGGATGCTGATGAACAACCTCGACCCGGAGGTGGCGGAGCAGCCGGAAGAGTTGGTGGTTTATGGCGGGACGGGCAAGGCGGCGCGGAATTGGGAATGTTTTCATGCAATCGTGCGATCGCTGAAGGCACTGGAGGCCGACGAGACGCTGCTGGTGCAATCGGGGAAGCCGGTGGGGATTTTCCGGACGCATGAATATGCGCCGCGAGTGCTGCTGTGCAATTCGAATCTGGTGGGGCACTGGGATAATTGGGACAGGTTTCATGAGCTGGACCGCGCGGGATTGATGATGTACGGGCAGATGACGGCGGGAAGCTGGATTTACATTGGCACGCAGGGAATTTTGCAGGGGACGTACGAGACGTTTGCGGCGGCGGCGAAGAAACATTTCGGCGGGATCTTGGCGGGAAAACTGGTTGTGACCGGCGGCATGGGCGGTATGGGCGGGGCGCAGCCGCTGGCGGCGACGATGAATGGCGCGGCGTTTCTGGGGATCGACGTGGACCCGGAGCGGATCAAGCGGCGCGTGAAGACGGGCTATTGCGACGTGATGGTGACTTCGCTGGATGAAGCGCTGCGGATTTTGAAGAATGCGGTGCGCAAGGGCGAAGCAACTTCGGTTGGATTGGTAGGCAATTGCGCGGACTTGATTCCGGAGCTGGCGAAGCGTGGCGTGGTGCCGGATTTATTGACGGACCAGACGAGCGCGCACGATCCCATCGACGGGTACTTGCCCAATAGAATGACGATGGAAGCGGCGCTGGAGCTGCGGAAGAAGAGTCCCGAGGAATACAAAAAGCATTCGATGGCGGCGATGGCGCGGCACGTCCAGGGGATGCTGGATTTGCAGAAACTGGGCGCGGTGACGTTCGACTACGGCAACAACATTCGAACGTTTGCGTTCGAGCAGGGCGTGAAGAACGCGTACGACTTCCCTGGTTTTGTGCCGGCGTACATCCGGCCATTATTTTGCGAAGGCAAGGGGCCGTTCCGGTGGGCGGCGCTTTCGGGAGAGGCGTCGGATATTGCGCGGACGGATCAACTGGTTCTGGAAATGTTTCCGCACGACGAGCACTTGGCGCGTTGGATCAAGCTGGCGCAGAAGCGCGTGAAGTTTCAGGGGCTGCCGTCGCGGATTTGCTGGCTGGGATACGGTGAACGAGACAAGTTCGGCCTGGCGCTGAACGATCTGGTGGCCAAGGGTGAATTGAAAGCGCCGATCGTGATCGGCCGCGATCATCTGGATTGCGGGTCGGTGGCGTCGCCGTTTCGCGAGACGGAATCGATGCTGGATGGATCGGATGCGATTGCGGACTGGCCGCTGCTGAACGCGCTGATCAATACGGCGAGCGGCGCATCGTGGGTGTCCATCCACAATGGAGGCGGCGTGGGGATCGGTTATTCGCAGCATTCCGGACAAGTGACCGTGGCGGATGGAACCAAAGAGATGGCGAAACGCATCGAACGAGTGCTGACGAATGACCCGGGGATGGGGGTCGCGCGGCACGCGGATGCGGGTTACCCGGAAGCGCTTGCTTTTGCGAAGAAAAAGGGCGTCAAAGTTCCGATGTTGTAGCCGGTAGCATCCCATCCTGCCAAGACATCGAAACAAAGCCCGCAAGGAGGAAGCCATGTACGTCATCCTAGGAGCAACGGGAAACACGGGTTCGGTGGCTGCGCGGAAATTGCTCGACAGGGGCAAGAAAGTCCGCGTGGTTGGGCGCGACGGCAAGAAGTTGGCGCCATTGGCAAGCCGGGGCGCGGACGCTTTTCCAGCGAATGTTCTCGATACGGATGCGTTGAGCCGGGCGTTCGCGGGAGCGGAGGGCGTGTACGTTTTGATGCCGCCGGCGATGAGTCTTCCAGATTTCCGCGCGTATGAAGATCAAGTGACGGAGTCAATCGCCAAGGCGCTGGAAAAGGGGGGCGTCACGCATGCGGTGACGCTGAGCAGTTTCGGCGCGGACAAGCCGGATAAGACGGGGCCGGTCGTCGGCTTGCACAAGATGGAAAAGCGGCTCGCGCAAATCAAGGGACTGAACGCGCTGCACCTGCGCGCCGGGTATTTCATGGAAAACACGCTGGCGCAAATCGGCATTATTAAGTCACTCGGCATCATGGGAGGGCCGGTTCGCGGCGATGTTCTGCTGCCGATGATTGCAACGAGAGATATTGGCGCGGTGGCGGCGGAGGCGCTGTTGCGGCTGGACTTCAAGGGGCAGAAGACGCAGGAGCTGCTGGGGCCGCGGGACATGACTTACACCGAGGCGGCGAGAATTGCCGGCGAAGCGATCGGGAAACCGGACCTAGCTTACATGGAGTTGCCGGATGAGCAGGTGATCCAAGCAATGACAGGGATGGGAATTTCGAAGGACATGGCGCTGCTGATTTGCGAGATGTCCGCGGCGATCAACAGCGGATACATGAAACCGCTGGAGCCGCGGTCGGAGAGGAATACGACGCCGACGACGTTCGTGACATTCGTGGAGGAAGTGTTTTTGCCGGCGTTTAAGGGTCAAGCCGCCAGCGCTCGCTGAGAAACCAATACATAGGCTCCCGACTCGGTCCCCGAGATGCTCGGGGCAGGCGGGACAGGTTCCGCGTGTGCTAGTGGGGAGCTTTTCGGCATAATACAGAAGTGTTGGCGGATTCCCTTCTCATTACGGGAGCATCGCAACTCTTGACCGTGCGCGGAAGCGGTCCGCGGCGGGGCGCTTCCCTTTCGAATCTGGGATTGATCGAAGATGGCGCGGTGCTGGTGCGCGATGGCTTGATCGCGGCCGTGGGAACGCGAGCTGAAGTGGAAGGGCTGCCGGAAGCGCGAGCGGCGGAGAAGCTCGATCTGGGCGGGCGCGTGGCGCTGCCGGGATTCGTCGATTCGCACACGCACTTGATCCATGCGGCGAGCCGGGCGGAAGAGTATGAATTGAAGATTGCCGGGGCGAGCTACGAGGAGATTGCGCGCAAGGGCGGCGGGATTCTGAATTCGGTGAAGAAGCTGCGCGCGGCAACAGCGGAGGCGCTGAAGAAACGGGCCGCGGCGGCGCTGAAACAGTTTGCAGCTTACGGGACCACGACGGTCGAAGCAAAGAGCGGGTACGGGCTCGACGTTGCGAGCGAACTGAAGATTCTGCGATTGCACAAAGAGCTGGCGGCAGAGCAGCCGCTGGAGATCGTGTCCACATTTCTTGGCGCCCACGTGGTTCCGGCGGAGTATCGGGGAAAAACGGGCGGAGCAGAGCGGTACATCCAGTTGATCGAACAAAATCTGCTGCCGGAGATCGGAGAGAGCCGGCTGGCGGAATTTTGCGATGTGTTTTGCGATCGCGGCGCGTTCTCGGTCGCGCAGTCGAAACGCGTTTTGCAGGCGGGCCGTCAATGGGGACTGGCTCCCCGGTTGCACGCCGAGCAGCTTTCGCGGACGGGCGCGACGCGGCTGGCAATCCTGATGCGGGCGGCAAGCTGCGATCATCTGGAACAGGTAAACAAAAGCGACATCCAGGCGCTGGGAAAATCGGAAACGGTGGCGACGCTCCTGCCCGGTTGCGATTTTCACCTCGGAGTGAAGCACTATGCGCCGGCGCGGGCGCTGATTGCAGCGGGAGCGATTGTTGCGCTGGCGACGGACTACAATCCAGGAACGAGTCCGACGGTGAGCATGCCGATGATTCTCTCGCTGGCGTGCACGCAACTGCGCATGAGGCCGGCGGAGGCGATTACGGCGGCGACGATCAACGCGGCTTATTCGCTGCGGAGGGAAAAAAGCATCGGATCGCTGGAGGTTGGCAAACAGGCGGATATAGCCGTATTCGAAGTGGCCGACTACCGGGAAATTCCTTATTATTTTGGTGTGAACCGTTGCTGGATGACCGTGAAGCGCGGTCGCGTAATCCATGCCGCCGAACAAGCCCCAATCTAACTATTCAAAGAGGCCTGTGAGGAAGGTGCGCCTTCTCAAGATCGGGCCGCGGAACACAAAGAGCCTTTTCGAAGAATATTTCTACGCCTTTGTGGTGAGTATCTGCGTGGCCGTTGCGATCTTGGGAAAGGCAGGGGGGCTGAGCGGCTACGATGCAATCGTTACGGGGCTGTGGGCGGGAGGCTTCACGTGGTTTGCCGGGCAATTGAGGCGCTACCGGAAAGAGCGAGCGAGGCCTGCCTCGTCTGAAAAGCCCAGGCAAGCGGTCCAGGCACCACCGCAAATGGTTAACCAGCCGCTGCCTCCGAACATGAAGCCGATGATCGGGCCGCAGTGGCCACTGAAAACCGTGCCAGGGGCAGCGAGGCCTGCGCAAAGGTCGCTCGGGCCGGCACGAGAGGCAAGGAAGCCCGCGCAAACGCCAGCTCCGGCTGGCCAAGCCCCGGGGGCACCAAGCAATCCGAGTAAGCCAGCGTTCGTGTACGAACGGCCCACGCTGCCGGACAGAAAGCCGAAACTGCCGAATAATTGGCCGGGACGAGCGGACAAAAAGCCAAAACGATGAAACGACTGATTGAGTGCGTGCCCAATTTTTCTGAAGGACGCGACGCGGCGAAGGTAGATGCCATTGTGACGGCGATGAGCAGCGCGCCGGGTGTATACGTGCTGGATCGAGAGATGGATGCCGACCATAACCGCTCGGTGATCACGCTGGCGGGCGAGCCGGACGCGGTGGCGGAAGCAGCTCTCCTGGGCACCGGCAAGGCCATGGAACTGATCGACCTGACGAAACACAGAGGCGCGCATCCGCGCGTGGGTGCGACGGACGTGCTGCCGTTTATTCCCATCGACGGCGTGAGCATCGAGGATTGCGTGACGCTGGCGCGGCGTGTAGGCCACGAAATCTGGAAGCGCTACAGAATACCGGTGTTTTTTTACGAAGCGGCGGCGACGCGGCCGGACCGCGTGAACTTGGAGAATGTGCGGCGAGGGCAGTTCGAAGGGCTGGGCGAAGAGTTGAAGAAGAACCACGACCGTCAGCCGGACGTCGGTGATCCGAAGCTGCACCCCACGGCCGGAGTGACCGTGGTGGGCGCGCGCAAATTCCTCATCGCGTACAACGTGAATCTCAATACCTCCGATGTGAGCATCGCGAACAAAATCGCGAAGGCGATCCGGTTTTCATCGGGCGGACTTCGGTATGTGAAGTCGATGGGCGTAGAACTGAAAGCGCGCAACCTGGCGCAGGTGTCCATCAACCTGACGGACCTCGAACAGACGCCGATGCACCGCGTGTATGAAATGGTGAAGCGCGAAGCGGAGCGCTACGGGGTAATGCCGGTGGGCAGCGAGATCGTCGGGCTGGTCCCGAAAAAAGCGATCGAGATGGCGGCGGACTTTTTCCTGCAACTGGAGAACTTCTCTCCCGCGCAGGTGTTTGAGAATAAGCTGGCGGCTGCGCTGAGCGGCGCGCCGCTGGACGTGGCGAAGGACGGGAAGCTGGCGGGATTGGCGCGCCCGTTTCTGGATGCCGTGGCAACTCCTTCAGCAACTCCGGGAGGAGGAAGCGTCTCGGCGTTTGCTGGAGCGCTGGCGGCGGCCCTGGGGCAGATGGTAGCCGGATTTGCCGATCGGCTCTCGGCGGCTCTGGACGAAATGCGAAGAGTTGCAGATGAACTTTCCGAGGCCATCGACCGTGACGCGGCGTCCTACGAGGCGGTAATGGCCGCGTTCAAATTACCGCAAGGGGACGCTAAGGAAACGCGGCGGCGCGAGGAAGCGATACAGAAAGCGACGAAAAGCGCGTCAGAGGTGCCGTTGCAGGTGGCCGAGCGCGCCGTTGCGCTTTTCGAACGCCTCGGACAACTGGATGCTATCGTTGCCGCATCCATGCGGTCAGACTTGCAGGTAGCGCGTTTGATGGCCGAAGCAGGTGCGCGCGGAGCACTGGCCAACGTGGAGATCAATCTCGACGGCCTCACGGACGCGGCGTATGCCGCGTCGATGCGCATGAAAATAGCGGCACTGCGGGAGCGTCTGGGCAATGCATCCCGCGCAACAAGGGCGTAGACTAAAAGTTCCCCCTGCCAGATTCGAAAGGAGTACGACATGAAGCTGACCACGAATTCAGGTGTGACACCGACCAGGTGGGGGTCAACGATCCGCAGACTCGTGGCCGCCGGCATTCTGGTGGCGATGTCCCTGGCGGTGCCGAAGCCAGCGCGGGCAGGCCGCCTTGGCGTGGACATCATCGCGCTGTTCCCCAAGGAGGTTGGAGAATTTGCCTACGCCGACCTGAAAAAGGCGCGCACGTTGAAATGGTTTCCGCAATTACGGGAACAGATGCTCCCAGACCGCTTCCGGCAATTCGAAAAATTCCTGGCCTCGGCGGGAGTTGATCCAAATACGCAAGTCGATGAACTCGCCTGGGGGCTGGTCGCGGAGGGGTTGAGCGCGAAGAGCGAAGGCAAGGCCTCGACGGACGTGCCGACGGGAGAAGAGATCGTCGGCGTAGCACTCGGCACTTACAATCCGAATTCGACGGAAGCGTTTTTCAAGCAACAGAAGCTTCCCACGTTCAAATCGCGCGGTTACACGCTCTATGCGTTTGGCACCGGTTCAGGAGCGAACGATCTATTCTTCTTTTTCATCGATTCGAATACCGCGGCGTTTGGCCATCGCACCATTCTCGAAAAGATGATCGAAGTACGCTTTGGCGGCGAGGAAGGACTGCTGCGCAACGACAGACTCTACCCGCTGATCAACGAAGCAAACGGCAGCGGCGTGGTCTGGGCTGTGCTGAATCCCGCTTACACGCGGCTGGCGATGCGGCAGCTTGCGCCGGAAGTGGGACAGTTCCCCGAAGCGGCGAAACTCGTCGCACGGATGCAGAACATGATTATCAACGTGGACGCGAGCAGCGGCATCGAAGGAAAGTTCCAGGCGGTGTGCGGATCGACCGAGGATGCGAACACGCTTGGCCAGTTGCTGCAGGCGGGGTTCCTGTACAAACGGTACCAGGCGCAGAAGGAGAATCCGGATCTGGCGCAATTGCTCGATCAAGCACGCGTGACGCCCGCGGGCGATCGATTGACGCTGAGGATGTCGCTCAGCGACGATCAGATGACCTCGCTCATTCAGAAAAACACGTTCGCGCTGAAGATGTAAGACTCTGAAAACCCCGCAAGAGAAAAGGGCCAGACAGTCGAGTTGTCTGGCTTTTTTCGTTTCTAACAACTCTTACATCGAGATGATACAAGGCCACAAGAATTCAGTCAGCCACGCGCCCGACTTTTATTTTATGCTATGGCGTGCGATCACTGCCTTCCCGGTTGTGCTGGTTGCTTCATTGATCTTCATTCGGACGCGGCGACTGCTGTCGCTTATCGTGGTGCATTAGGTCGCGGATGCGGTGGCCGTGCTAGTGAGGCACTGTTGCCGCTGTTGCGGCGCTGAGCGGCTAGCCGCTGATGTGTTCCACCGATCTCCCGCTGGGCGTTACACGTTCTTACTTTTTGACCACCGCCGTTGCCTCGACCTCAACTAAGTAGTCGGGCCGCACCAGCCGTTTGACTACCACGAATGTGCTCGCTGGCGGACTAGCGGTGTTGACGTACTTGTCGCGGACTTCCCGTGTCAGTGGGATCTGCGTGGGGTCCACGCTCTCCGCGCAGTAGTAGTTCAGCTTGATCACGCTGTTGAAATCACCGCCGGCGGCCTCGACCGCTGCTTTCAAATTTTCGAAGACCTGCTGCACCTGTGCGCTGAAGTCGTCCTTGCCCACCAGGTTCCCAGAACGGTCGAGCGCGACTTGCCCCGCGATGTAAACAATCTTTCCGCCATTGACTTCCGCCACTTGGGAATATCCGGCCGTCGGCTTGGCCATGGTATCCGGATTGAACAGTCGGAACGGCTGAACTGTTGGACCCTGTTTCGCGTTGGATGACGTACCATGCTGACCGTAGCCGCGCACCTGAACGATCATGAACAGCAACGCCATCACAGACAGAAAATAGAGTACAGACCTCATGATCTCTCCTCGTTGATGCCTCCATCATTTTGCGTCTTCGCGAATTCTTTTTGTAGGCCGTCAGTTTTTCCCTGGGAGGCCTAGCGGGATTTTCCGGATTTCGTCGGCGGGGCGGTTGGTGGCGACGTTGTTCATGCCGGGAGCGACCTAGCCGATATATTTCGTCAAACGAGTGACGGCTTCCCCGCCGTGCGTTTCGTACTGGACCCGGTCGAAACCGGCTAAAACGACCTGGATGGGTCCCGTGCCGTCAACCTGCGCAGTAAACCCCGCGAGGGTATCGAGGCCCACCGCCGGAGAGTTTTCGCGCAGATGGGATAGAGCTACTTCCATGCGATCGGGAAAGCGCGTGAAAGTGATTTGCAGTTGAGGATGATCTGCCGTCAGATGTTCGAAAGCTTCCGAGCAGGCAGCGATGACGGCAGATTGCAATCGAGCGACGGCGTCGTTCTGGAGTCCGGCGGCATCGGCGAGATAGCGGACCACGCCTCCGGCCGCGGCCGCCAGACGCGCATCCGCATCGATGTACAGGAGGAGGCCTTTGGGTTCAGTTGCCACGGCTGGTGGCCAGAGAGACTTCGCAGGCTTCCCGGCAATCGGGACAGTAGAAGAGACCGTCGGAGCAAAGGCGCACGTTTACCTGCCCCTTACAGATAGTGCAGTACCTTTCGCAGGTGCAGCGATCTTCCGGCAAGTCACATTGCGCGCAAAGGGTCGGACCTTGCATAAGAGCCTCTCCGGAAAACTCTACCTGAGCATGGGAGGATGCGGCAAGTCGAAGGTGAGTGACGAAATCCTACAGGTAATAGCCAAGGCCAGAAAAAATTGTCCTGGCAGAACCATTGTGGCACGCTGATGACTTCTAGCCAATGGTTCTCGTAAGCATCGCCTACCAGAAATGACATCCAACTGGCCCGTACCACGCGTGTCTGCAAGGTCTAAGGGAGTCCATTCCGTGACGCCGGGAACATCGACATCCGTTTTCTTCAAGGGCAATTTCCGGAGAACGGTCACAGGCGCATTCTGGTCAACGACGGCTACCACCTCGCAAAGTTCTATGTCGGATCCAATGCGATGTGAGTAATAAGCCCGCGCCAACGACCAACCAGCCCGGTCCGATTCCCAGGCCGTAAAGTAGGTTTCTCCCGGCGCTTTGGCTGGCACTCCCAGCTGCCGCAACTCGCGGACCAAAATACTTCGGAGTTCCGGAGTTACCTGCCCGTGCTGTGCACACTCTGCATCCTTGCTCGCGTTCCATTCACAATTGTAGTCAGCGATTAGGACCTGATGAACAGCTTACGCGACCCATAGTGTGTCTTCGACCTCCGACCGACGGGATTCACATCATCATCTTAGAACTCATTGGAATAGGGGCGACAAGCGAAATGGCCAGATGGTCTTTGCAGTTAACTGTTCGTAGGGTCGGGACAGAGGCTGAAACTCTCGAAGAAAATGCCCATTCACGAATGACCGCCGACCCATTGAGCCCGCAGCGGTAATCGGAAACTACGACTCAATGTCCGGTAACGCAACTCCGAAGGAGTCAGTCGAGAGGCCATGTAGCGGTTCACCTTGCGCTCGACGGAGTGAAGTGGAGAGTGAACGAATATCCTGGCAGCTTCACGTGCACATTGTAGTCCGCGGCTAGGTATAGGATCGGCGCTTCGGCGGTGCCCGTGCGATGCAGTGTCACTTGCTCAGGCTCAAGCTGAATCTCATGCTCCTTGGCTGCGCGGACGACGGTGCTGCGAAGATACTCATCCGTGCTCGGGGGAGCCAAGCCGATTCGGACGGCGTTTTGCGCCGCGATGTCGCGTAGGTCCTCGCGCAGCTCAAGGTTGGCCAGCTCGCACCAAGCGATGGGCCAGCCCGCGACGACAGCCATCGCCAGAACGGCCAGTCCGAGGATGAGTTTGGCTTTTCCCATCACGACATCCGCTCCGGCAGATAGAAATTAAGTACACTTATCAACAGTGATCGCGATGGGAATTTCTTGTGCCGCCTGGCCTAGAGCCTGGTTAGCGGTTCCGCTATCAGTTCGATGAGATCATCCTGCATGCAAACAGAATCGGCTTGCCACTGCAGCCGTCTTTTCGCATCCTAAGGGTAGGAGTATTGCCATGAAGCGAGCCCTCTCTTGGGGAGTTTGCAGCGCTTGGGTTGCGATCGGCCTACTGTCCGTGGTGCCCATGGCAGGGATCGCAGGCCCGCAGTCTTTGGGGGAAGTGGCGCGGCGAGAGCGGGAACGTCGCGAGCTGGAGGGCAAGAAGTCCAAGAAGGTTTACACGAATGACAATTTCCCGAGCGTTGCACCTGCCGCCATGGAAGCACCCAACCCGCGTCCGCTCGCTGCCGATAGCAAAGAGCCATCGGCAAAGGCCGGCGAAGCGGAATTGGAGAAACAGTGGAGAAAGCGGTTTGCGGAAGCCCGCGCGCGCCTGCACAAAGCTGAGCTGGACGCCTGGCAGACTCGCATCAAGACGGTGTTCGTTGGCGGCGGAGGCATTTCGGGCCTGACCACTGGAGCGGCCGTTCCCGTGCAAATGCAGGTGCGGGAGTTTGTGGAAACCGATGAGTTGCGCCAGGCGCTGAAGGCCCTGGACGATCTCGAAGAAGAGCTTCGCCACGCCGGTTTGCCGCCCGGCTGGGGACGCTAATCGTTTACGCGGCAAAGCTCCCGCAAGAAACGAGCTGCGGAACTCCATTTCATATTTTGGGTAGCCTATAGGAGTACCAGTACTTCGCTTGTAGGAGTACTGAGACGTTTTAAGCGGGCACGCTTCCTAACCGCTTGCCAACCTTGCACTTCGGATCGTTCTCTTCGGATTGCAAAACACACTTCGGCCTGCTAACCAGAGGAGACCAGGAGGGCAACCGAGGAACATGGCAGGGCCCCGAATGCACCGAAGGGGCATGAGCTGGATTTGCCAAACAGTCGGCACTTCGGCGCGTAATACGTTGCATCTTAGAGGCTTAGAGTAAATCAGATTAGGGCTCAATTGTCACAGGACAAATGACCTTCGGTGGGTCATTATTTGGAGTCACCGGAAGGATTGGCTCGCGCCGCTTTGGTAGGCACGCCAAGGGAAAGATTCGTGCGAACTCAGCTTCCCTGATGGTCATTCCACCCCTGGTCCTGGGGAGCATTGGCATCCCTTTTGCACAAAAAAGGGGCAGGGGGCCTGGATGGATCAGCCTAGCGGTCATCGCGCTTGTATTCCCCGTTGCAAGCTTCCTGTACCGACGGAGCTCGATTCGGTGGGTCTGTGCGTCCACCACTTCACGTGGAGCGTCGAGGAGGCGTGCGCGGAGATGCACCGCCAAGTTGCATTGCGCAAGGCGACCGCTGAGCGCCGTGCGGAGATGGCCACCTACATAAGCGAATGCGCCTTGCTCCTCGCCCGCGTCGCCAGCAATCTGTGCTTAACGGACGACCTGAAAAGACGCATCCTCTGCACTTTCCTATCGCTGATGAATCTAAGAGAAAACTTAGAGCGTGCCCCGGGCGGCCACGCCCCCGAACTACGAGTTTTTGCGCCGGGACTATTCCCGACCCCTGCCTTGATGCGTGAATGGCTGAACTCGGAATCGAATGACAGTGTACGCTGTCAAGTGTGAGGTCTGTGGCAGAGTTGGGTCCTTCTTTGCCGGAGCGGCGCGACGGTCACGACCGCCGAAGCGACATAGACCGCCGAGCAACAGAACCGCAATCGAGAAACTAACCGCAGCGCGCAGACAGTCCAGCCCGTTTGCTCTGATCAACACCTCACTTAGGGTCCTGACTCCTAATTAGCGTGGTGATCGGAAGTTGACCTTCCACATCATGGCGAGGTTCTTTTGACCCGTTTGAGAGCGCGTGCTAGTATCAATTTCTGCTTGAGCCATTGGAATGGAATCCGCCCCAACTCCTCACAAGAGCGAGCTTCGTAAGACGCCGCTGAACGCGTTGCACCGCCGCCGTGGCGCAAAGATGGTCAATTTCGACGGCTGGGACATGCCTGTCGAATATCCATCGAGCGGCGGGCTGATTGCGGAACACAAGGCCGTACGGGCCAGCGTTGGGGTTTTCGACGTCAGCCACATGGGGGACATTCGAATCCGCAGCGACGGGAAGCCCGGCGGGGCGCTGGCCGCAGTGCAGCACATCAGCATGAACGATGCGTCAAAGCTGGCCATCGGCCAGGCGCACTATTCGGCGATGCTCTATCCGGCAGGCACGTTTGTGGATGACGTAATCGTGCACCGGCTGGGCGAAGATGATTTTCTGTTGGTGATTAATGCCGGGACGCGGGAGAAAGACATCAATTGGGTGCGCGAGAACACGAAGAGTTTCGATTGTGTCGTCGAGGACTTGAGCAACGCTTACACGCAATTGGCGATCCAGGGACCGCGGGCCGTCAGTCTCTTGCAGAAGCTGACCGGCGCGCAATTGAACGGCATCAAGAATTACTGGTTCACGCATGGAACGGTCTGCGGCTTGAAGAACACGCTGATCGCGCGCACCGGATACACGGGCGAGGATGGTTTTGAGATTTATGTGCCGTCCGACTTGGCGACCAGCGAGAAGGTCTGGAACCAGGTGATGGAAGCGGGGCGCGAATTCGCAGTCGTTCCCTGCGGGCTGGGATGCCGGAATACGCTGCGGCTGGAATCGAAGATGGCGCTGTACGGGCACGAAATCAGCGACAAGATCAATGTATGGGAAGCCGGGCTGGAGCGCTACTGCAAGATGGAAAAGGGCGATTTCGTGGGGCGCGCGGCGCTGGAGCAGGCGAGAACGGCGGGATTGCGGCGCACGCTGGTGGGGATTGAGATGGTGGACCGCGGAATTGCGCGCGACCGATATTGCTGCTGCAATGAAGCGGGCGATGCCATCGGCGAGGTGACGAGCGGCTCGCCTTCGCCGACGCTGGGAAAAAACATTGCGCTGGCTTATGTGCCGCCGGAGTATTCTGCGGTGGGCACGGTTCTGTACGTGGAGATTCGAGGGCAGAAGTGCAAGGCGCAGGTGGTCCCGACGCCGTTTTACAAGCGGCCGAAGAAAGCAGCGGCTCCGCGCGAATCCTGATCGGACGCAAAAGAATCCAAGGAGTGACGTGATGGCCTATCCGAAGAATTACCGCTATACGAAAGAACATGAGTGGATCAACGTGGAGGGCGGGCTCGCAACCATCGGGATCACCGACTACGCGCAACATGAATTGGGCGACGTGGTCTTCGTCGAGCTGCCCAAGCCCGGAACGAAAATCGAATCCGGAAAGTCGTTTGGCACGGTGGAGTCGGTAAAAGCCGTCAGCGAGATTTACGCGCCGGTTGCGGGAGAAGTGATCGAAGCCAATGGCGAACTTCAGAATACGCCCGAGAAAATCAATACCGATCCGCACGGTGCGGCGTGGCTCATCAAGGTGCGCCTGACGAACGCCGCTGAACTCAGCGGGCTGATGGACGCTGCTGCCTACGAGGCCTACATCGCGGCCAAGGGTAAGGAAGCCTCGGCCTGATGCGCTACCTCCCGAAGAGCCCCGCCGAGCGGCAGGAAATGCTTGCCGCCATCGGCGCAAAATCCATCGAAGAATTGTTTTCCAGCATTCCCGAACGTTTTCGCCTTCGCAAAGCGCTGAACATTCCGGGACCGTACTCGGAAGCCGAAGTCATCCAGTATTTCAAGGACCGCGCCGCGGAAAATTCGAACGGGTACACGAGCTTCCTCGGAGCGGGCGTCTACAATCATTTGCGTTCGGTGGTGACGGACGCGATCATCCAGCGCGGAGAGTTCCTCACGTCCTACACGCCTTATCAGGCGGAAATCACCCAGGGCACACTGCAGGCGATCTTCGAGTTTCAGACGCTGATGTGCCAGCTCACGGGGCAGGAAGTAGCGAACGCGTCGATGTACGACGGATCGACGGCCACGACGGAAGCCGTGCTGATGGCGGAGCGCCTGACGGGCCGCCGGCGCGTGCTGGTGGCGCGCTCCGTGCATCCGGAGTATCGCGAGGTGTTAAAGACCTACGCGAAGAATTCAGGTTTGCGCGTGGAGGAGATTCCATTTACAGCAAACGGAACGGTGGATGCAAAAGCGTTGCGGGCGGCCCTGAAAGATGATGTCGCGGCGGTCGTCGTGCAGTCGCCGAACTTTTTCGGAGTGATCGAATCATACGCGCCACTCGCGGATGCTGCACACGCGGCCGGTGCCATGTTCGTAGTGGCGATTGCGGAAGGTGTGTCCCTCGGGCTGGTCAAGCCGCCTGCGGAAGCGGACATCGTGGCGATGGAAGGCCAGAGTTTCGGGCTGCCGCCGAGTTACGGCGGACCGTTCGCCGGCGTGATTGCATCGCGGGATAAGTTTGTGCGGCAAATGCCCGGGCGGCTCGCGGGGCAAACGACGGATTCCGATAGCCAGCGCGGATTCGTTCTGACGCTCGCGACGCGCGAGCAGCACATCCGCCGCGAAAAGGCCACTTCGAACATTTGCACCAATCAGGCGCTCTGCGCGCTCGCGGCCACGGTGCACCTAACGCTCCTCGGCAAGGAAGGCTTGCGCGAGATGGCGGAGCAGAACCTTGCAAAGGCGCAGTTTGCGCTTTCGGAGTTGCTGAAGATTCCCGGCGTCCGGCGCACATTCGACGCGCCGTTCTTCAACGAATTCACGGTCGAGCTGCCGCGCTCGGTAAAGTTAGTTAATGCCGAGCTCTTGCGCGAGAAAATCATCGGGCCGTTGGCATTGGGTACCGCGTATCCGGAACTGACCAAGCGTGCGCTGATGTGCGTCACGGAAACGACGACGCGCGCGGAAATTGAACGATTTGCGGGCGCGTTGAAGCGCGCGCTCGAGCGGCCCATTTAAGGGAACGCATCCTTCGCAGGAGCGCAGCTTGCTGCGCCCCTGCAAGTAGAAAGCTGAGAATGAAAGACAGAATCAAGAAGGCTTCAAGACACACGAATCAGAACGAAGGACTCATCTTCGAGAAATCGTCGCCGGGAAAGCGCGCGTTCGAATTGCCGCCACTTGATGTGCCCGCCGCCGATCCCGCCAAAGCTCTCGGCGCGAATCACCGGCGCGCGGGCATCGAAGGTTTTCCCGAAGTGAGCGAGATCGAAGTTCTTCGCCACTTCACGCGTCTTTCAACGTGGAACTACGCCATCGACCTGGGCATGTATCCGCTAGGCTCCTGCACCATGAAATACAACCCGCGCGTAAATGAATTCGTGGCTCGGCTCGACGGCATTGCCACGGAGCATCCTTATCAACCGCAGGAACTTTCGCAAGGCTGCCTCAAGATTCTTCGGCTGCTCGAAAAGTGCCTGCTGGAAATCACCGGCATGGATGCCATCACGCTGCAGCCCGCAGCGGGGGCGCATGGCGAAATGACCGGCCTGCTGTTGATTCGCGCGTACCTGGAAAAGCAGGGGAATCCCCGCAAGAAAGTATTGATTCCGGATTCCGCGCATGGGACAAATCCGGCAACGGCGGTGATCGCGGGCTACGAAGTCGAAAACATCAAGTCCGAGTCGCACGGGCAGATTGATGTTGATAAGCTGCGCGACCTGGTGACTGACGACGTCGCCGCGCTGATGATCACCAATCCATCGACGCTGGGAATTTTCGAGCAGCGGATTCCGGAGATCGCGGAAATCCTGCACGCCAAGGGCGCGCTGCTTTATATGGACGGCGCGAACATGAACGCGCTCACGGGCGTGACGCGTCCGGGCGATCTTGGCGTCGACGTGATGCATTTGAACCTGCACAAGACGTTTTCCACCCCGCACGGCGGCGGAGGTCCCGGCGCAGGTCCGGTGGCGATGAAGAAGATTCTCGAGCCCTTCCGGCCGGTGCCCATCCTGGTGGAAAAAGAAGGCGGGCGGCTGGCGCTGGAACCGGTGCGTCCGAATTCCATCGGCAGAGTGAAAGCGTTCGCCGGCAATTTCGGCGTGCTGGTTCGCGCGCTGGCGTACATCCTCGCCTACGGCCCGGGAGTACGGCAGGCCACGGAAGACGCCGTGCTGAACGCGAACTACATTCGAAAGCAGCTTGAGGGCGTATATGAACTGCCCTATTCCCTTCCCTCGATGCACGAAGTGGTGTTCAGCGACGCCATTCAAAAGAAAAACGGGGTGAACACCATGGACATCGCAAAACGGCTGATCGACTACGGCTTTCATCCCTACACCACGGCGTTTCCGCTCATTGTGGCGGGAGCGATGATGATCGAACCGACGGAATCCGAGTCCAAGGAAGAATGCGATCTTTTCATCGATGCGATGAAGGCCATCGCGGAGGAAGCCGCGACGAAGCCGGAAATTGTAAAAACCGCACCGCACACGACGCGCGTCCGGCGTCTCGACGAAGTCGGAGCCGCGCGCAAACCCATTTTGCGCTGGAAGCCGGCCATCCCACGCAGCGAAGCCGCAGACTAAGCGAAAAGGACGCCCGTCTAACAGGCACGCGTCAGCACAAGATTCCCTTCAAGGCACACATCCGCTTCGTAGCTCGGCTATCTTGGTTTGCTCCTTGCTAGAATCTGCATAGACATTTTCTTCTGTGGACAGATGGGAAACGCACAAGGCCCTTCACAGGCTTGCTAGGAATTCCAGTACTCGCTCACTCATACGTTAAATTCTCTTCAGAATCGCGCCATTTCCCCCTATTCATAGAGCCGACACGGTGCATTCTCCCTTTTGTAACACGCCGGGCCTAGTCTCTAGCCCGGGACAATCGTTTCGAGCCTTTTCCCCAAACAAAGGAGATTCACTTGAAACAAAGATTTCTCGCAGTTGCCTTGTCGATCGGCTTGATCGGCACTACATTTTCCGCACCGGCCCGCGCCAACGATGAGCTTGGCGAGGGACATAAGATTAAGCATGTGCTTCTCGTCAGCGTGGACGGATTGCACGCCCTTGACGTGGCGCGTTATGTCGAAAGCCACCCCAACTCTGCCCTGGCCGAGCTGTCCGGTCACGGCATCACCTATTCGAATGCTCGCACGCCTGCAAACTCGGACTCCTTCCCCGGTCTTCTGGCTTTGGTGACCGGTGGCTCACCAGTCAGCCACGGGCTGTTCTATGACGTCAGCTACAATCGCGGCATTTTCGACCCGACGAACACGACTTGCTCGGGGCAACCGGGTAATACGCAGGTGTTTGACGAAAGCATTGACAAGTACGCAGGCAACCCTCCCAATGCCGTGTCACTTAACTTCATTGATCCAGCTGCCCTGCCGCGGCATATCAACGCGCAGGGTCAGTGCGTCCCGCTGTATCCGCACGATGCGATCAAGACCAACACCATCTTCGAAGTGGTTAAGGCCAATGGCGGGTACACCGCCTGGGCGGACAAGCACCCTGCTTACGACTTGGTGAACGGTCCTTCCGGCAAGGGCGTGGATGATCTATACACGCCAGAGCTCACCAATGTCGGCGGACTCGACAACACGGTGAGCGTCGTTTGCACCGTGAACAATGACGCTCTCAAAGCTCAAGGAATCCTCAGCGAAATTAAGGGACTGAAACACGATGGCACGCCCGGACCTGGTGTACCGGCGGTGTTCGGAATGAATTTCCAGGCCGTCAGCGTGGGGCAGAAGCTGGAAAAAGACAACTCCGATGGCAGTTGCCTGGCGGACACACTCTTTAACGGGCAGCCGGGTGGATACACAGATGGCGCAGGAACTCCAACCGCTGTCCTCAAATACGGGCTGGACAAGACCGACGCTGCGTTGGGCAGCATGATCGCTGCGCTCAGAGCTAAGCACATCTACGATTCGACTCTCTTCGTCGTCAGCGCGAAGCACGGCCAGTCACCAATCAACCCGGTGAAAACCAATAAACCGGGCCACTTCGCGGACCTGGTTGCGGCTCTCGCGCTGAAGCAAGGCGCTACGAATGATCCAGGCGTCGTCGCCATCGCCAACGCCAACAACTGCAGCACCGGCCCATGCGGCTTCGTTCAGGACGACGATATCGCGCTCATCTGGCTGCAGGACCAGACCCAGACAGCAGCGGTTGCCTCCTACTTGAACGCCAATGCCGGAGCACTCTTCATCGATGAAGTGCTAGCCGGCGACGAGATGACAATCAAGTTCAATGACCCGAAGACGGACAACGCCACACCCGATGTCCTGGTACAGCCGATTTACGGCACCATCTACACCGGGTCGTCTAAGAAGAACGCCGAGCATGGCGGCTTTAGCTTCGGTGACACCAACGTCGGCCTGATCGTCTCAAATCCCGATCTACACTCCCGCGTGGTCAAGATTCCGGTGGCCACCTCCCAAGTTGCGGCGTCGATCCTTAAGGCGCTTGGCATCGACCCCAGCGAACTCCAGTCCGTACGTCAGGAAGGCACCCAAGTTCTGCCGTTCCTCTTCAGCGAAAGCGGAAGATAGCTCGCTTCCACAGAACAAGACGAATCGAAAGGGCGTCCCGCTCCGGTCGGGACGCCCTCTTTTTTGGTACGCCGAGCAGGGTCGATAGCTTGGAGGTGCAAGTCCTCTTCACAACCTGATAGGGTGAAGTGATAGCGAAGCGCAAGGGCGTCGCCGTGAGGCGGGGTCTGAAGGAAGCGTGGAGCAAAAGCGCGAGCCAATGTACAAGAACCGGATGGCCAATGATCGCGAAGCCCATTTCTATCAACGACGCAAAGCGTAAATTCGGTGGTTGCGCGCTGAAAGCGGTCGAACTTATCTCGGGAGATCTGCTGCATGTCTCGGATTCGTGCCTGAGGGTGAAGAGATTCATCCTGACCCTGCAGCAGAAGTCAGCAGCGGGCGTAGTACTCACGCGAGTGAGGAAGGCCCAAACAGTGAGACCGAGTAGTAGAACGTCGAACTCACGGCTGGCACTGCGCCAGCCAATCAGCTACGGCTGAGCTTTACAGGTTCAGAAGACGGTGAAGCCGAAACGGAAACCTGCAGAGCGGCGAAGCCCTTGTGGCG
>WNFL01077437.1_pt1 | contig 23846 bp, 22 predicted proteins | sample 5400361 | NCBI WGS metagenome assembly WNFL01 (sample SAMN13153351, study PRJNA577476) | soil metagenome | isolation source: 40 cm soil on Douglas fir-dominated hillslope | place: USA:California | collected 2013-09-17
GAGCATGCCAACCGACGGCGGCTGCAAAACTGCAGATAAAACGAGAAAAGCATGACCGAGGTCTTGATTGTGGGCGCCGGCACGGTGGGATTGATGACCGCACTTGGACTGGCGCAAGCGGGCGTGCCCGTGACCTTGCTCGAAGCGGAGGACGATATTGTCTACTCACCACGCGCGATTTCTTATGCCTGGCCGATTTTGCCCGGCCTGGAGCTTTTCGGCGTCCTCGACGATATGCTTGCCGCTGGCCACCCCGTCGACGAACGCTGCTGGAGCATTTTCAGAACCGGAGAGACGATCGTCTACAACCATGACGCGGTTCGCGGCATCACCGACCGTCCGTACAACCTTACCCTGGCTCAGGATCTGCTCGCGAAGGTCGTTCTACAGCACCTGAAGCGTTACCCGGACGTCAGGATTCATTGGGGAACGAAATTCATCGGCCTTTCACAAGAGTCCAATAACGTCGTTGTCACCGCCGAAAGAGCGGGCGTTCCGGTTGAGTTTATGGCCGATTGGGTGGTGGCAGCGGATGGCGGCCGCAGCGCGGTCCGCAAAGCAGTCGGCTTGACGATGGATGGCTTGACCTGGCCTCAACGCTTTGTGGTCACCAACATCTATTTCGACTTCGAGAAATATGGCTGGAACTCGGGCTATCTGGTCGATCCCGTCTATGGCGCCGTGGTCTACAAGATCAATCTGGACGGTCTGTGGCGCTTCACCTTCGCTGAAGAAACCACCGAACCGCTGGAAACCGTGATGGAGCGAATCCCGCAGTTTATGGAGACGGTTCTGCCGGGCGACAAGAAATATGAGCTGGTCCTCCACACTGCTTACAACATGCATCAGCGGACGGCGGCCACCTACCGCGTCGGACGCGTCCTGCTCGCGGGGGATGCTGCGCATATCACGAACCCGACCAGCGGGTTCGGCCTGATGGGCGGAATCTATGATTCCTTTGTTTTGAGCGAGGCGCTTGCCGCCGTCGTCCACGGTCAGGCCGGCGATGAGATCCTGGATCGCTATTCTGAACTCAGGAGGAAAGTCTATCTCGAGGTAACCTCTCCGGTATCGACCGAAAGTCTCAGGCTGGTCTTTAACTCCGGCGACGAAGATCGCCTCAACAAAGACCTTGAGCTGCTTAGAAACCGCAAGAAAGACCCCGAGGCGATGCGGAAATTTCTGTCCGTTCCAGCAGCGCTGGAAACACCATCTCTGGTCACAGGCCGGACGTTGGAGCAGATGCTGCAGTACGATAACCACAGCAATCGAGTGCTCGATGCATGACGGGTATTAGGGTTAACCTGCAAATTCAAATTGCAATCCGACTTTTTTCCAGCGATATTTTCATCAGAAGCGTAATGGCTCAGGCTTCTTCGCAAGTGCAGTAATGAGTACGGCGATCGTTCGCCGAAAGCCTGGTAAAGATGCTTTTTGTATCGCGTGACATCGCTGGAACAGCGCTTAACACCGGCAAATCCCCTGTCTATATGCAGCGGTGGTTTACCGATATCGCAGCGCAAAACGATAACACGAAAGAGATAGCGGTTATCGAGGACGGCAAAGTAACCGGTAGCCTGACAATCGTCCTCGTCAGAAATGGCCTCGGGATGAAACAGGCGTACAATTTGCCTTGGGCACGGGTGTGCGGTCCGAATATTCCCGAAGGCGTAAGCGAAACTAAGAGAGCTCAAATTACCCGGCAGTTGATCAAACAACTGCCGACGGACGTATCCTACTTTCTGACGCTGGCCACCGAGTCCGACTACAGGTTATTTCTGTCGGAAGGATTCCAACCTGCTTTAGAGGATAATTATGTCGTAACTCCGGATCGATCACCGGTGCTGCACGCCTCATTCTCGAAAATGACACGACGACATGTCCGACAGGCACAAGAGCATTTGATTGTTTCGGCCACGACTCCCGAGGCTTTTATCCAGGCCTATGCGACCGACCTTTTCCACAGACGTCGCAAGTCGTATGCACCGCTCACGATCGCGCGCGATGTTCTCGAGGAAGGTACGCGTCGGGGTCAGGCCCGCATCTTCACCGCAAACAGGCGCGACACTGGAGAAATTGACGCGGCGGTGGCGTGTTTATGGGACGACACCAATTATTATTACTGGATGACAACGCGTCGAGTTCAGGTAGACGGACAGACCAAACCCCACCAGGGCGCGGTCAAATTGCTGTTGTGGTCGGCAATTCAGGACGCCTCTTCAAAAGGCCTCACCTTCGACTTCGACGGAGTTCCGTCTGACTTTTCACTAAAGAAAGACGGGGTAACACGGTTATACGAAGGGATGGGCGCGCAGCGATCCGTTCGTTACAGGGTCAAGCGCGAAACGAGACTCGAGCAATGTATCGGTCGACTTCGCGCTCCGACCAGGCTGCTGATTACGAAAACCGCCGGCACATTCATGACGCTCAAAATGAACTACTGACAATTCCGGTGCGGCTTCGCTTCGCGGATTGAGAGAGTGCAGACGGCTGCCTGTTCAATTGTTGTTGTCTTCAGCGCGACCGGCCGCAACAGCTTTCGCCTCGTTAAGGCGTTCCAGGAATAGGCAAGTCGCGGCCGGGGCGCAGCAATGGCGATCTTCAGAACACAAAGCAACCTGGAAGTTGTGGCCCGACATCAGGCTTGCGCCCAAAAAATTTATCTACCGCCCACATTTGCGGCTTCCTGCGACCTTGCGAGCAACTAGTATCAATCGAGTTTCCGCAGTGATTCTATATTCAGCGGCCAGGTTTTTCTGTGCCTTCCATAGCTCCGGATGACAGCAACAGAGTTGAGCACGGAACCGCAATGGCGCTGCGGTATTTTCTGTTTCTACTGGCAGCCTACATTGTCTTTCACAAAATCTTTCCGTTCGGCTTGTTTAGGGCGCGTCTCGCCGACATGACCGGCGCTGATTTTTTACTGCTGATCTTTCGGAGCCTGATTGCCACGGCAGGTGCTGCATACTTCGCTATCAGAGGATTTATTCAACCGGCTTTGCAGGACAGAGACAGAATTTGGTGCGAGCGATGGGCCGGTCTCGCCTTTGGCGTGATCACGATCGCTGTTGGATCGATATTGATAACGATGCTGGAAGGAAAGAGTATCATCATAGTGACGGCCTATTGGGTCGCCAGCTGCATTCTGTGGCTGCTGTTCTAGCGCTTGGATTTCTTCGCGCCCTCCGAAGCTTTTTCGGCTTTGCACTTTTCGACTCGTCCCATTTCGAAAATCGTCCGGTCCGGCGGGACGTTATTACCCGCGGATAAGTGCAACGTGGGACTTGGCGGTCCACATGCGACGTCAGTTCCGGGAGCGACGCAGGCGCTGATTTTTACGCTTTTTTCACCAACCCGAACGTCCGATCAACGCCATTTACCTGTTTGGAACCTGGTAGGGAGCTATTGGATTCATGTTGGATCTCGTTGGATCTCGTCATGTTGAAAAAGAACTACGGAAATATACGGATCGATCACATCCACAGCCGCGCGATCTGCGATGAGATCGGAGAACGGCTTCGTGAGACCCTCAGGCGAGAGGCGGCCGCACTGCCTCCACGCCTGCAATTGTTGATTGATCGACTTGCCGAGCTCGATGGTGAAATCGCGCCTTCGATCGTGCCCTCTCTCGAGGACATGATTCCGCGGCGAGAACTTCGTTCCTCATCGGTACGATCGCCGTCGCAAACAGCGGATCTCATGAGCTAAATCGCCAGGACTAGCAACCCGTGAAGCGCGGGTCTGGCCCCTCGTGCAATTCTTTCAAATACGCCAGCGCATACACGGCCAACTGTTGTGCGTCGTTTTGTCCGGCAGCGCCAAGCTTGCCGATGTATTGAATAATTTTCTCTCTGGATTGCGCAATCCGGGCGGCATCCAATTCCCGAGTCAACCCATAGGTGCGTAACGCCCGATCAACTATTTCGTCCATGCAAAATACTCCGAATTACCGCACTGCAATTATCGCAGTGCAACATTCCCATTTCAGACGGTCAAGCCCAATCTTTGGCCGGATCTGCCAACGGGATTAGCTTCCGGGATGCAGCGACGTAACAAAATGGGGGCGGCGCACCGTCAGGATGAGTTGCCGGTCGGCCTGAGCCTCGGCGCCAACTCTCCCCGTGAGAACGGCACCCACACAGGTAACCTGCCATCTCTCGCGTCTCGCTAGGCGCGCCCGGCAGCTTGCAGCGGTATGACCAGAAACCAAGCGTAGCATTTGCGGTTCCGGATTTAACCCGCAGCATCGACATCAAGCTTAACGCACGGCTTTCGTTGCGCGGTCATCTAAACCCGATAGCATCATCACAGCCAACATGGTCCCGCGTACGGATCCACGATGTGGATTCCACTTGGCACCTTTTCTCCGTGAGACTGCAGATGGTCGCAGGCAGTCAGGATCTTGAACAGCAGGACCTCGAACAGAATGAAAGTTCGCGGTCGAGGCCTGCCTGGGTAGGCGTTTGGCACCTTTGGACGGTTGTCGTCCCGAGGCGATCGATTGCGGGTCGGCTCGTGTATGGAAAGGTTTGGCGACGCCATGACGGGCGGCGCTGGACCTACAAGAAATTCGTCGAGTACGCGAATGACGGAGCTGATTGAGAGACGGTCCGTTGGCAGGACGGCGGTTTCAACCGGCGCGCTGCTGTTCTTTAGCGCCCAGCGCGGCGTATTTACTTGTGAAGTGTGCGACGTCACCAATATCGGCGCTCAGATCCGGCTAAACGGCCTCAACGTACTCCCACCGAACTTTGAGCTGTCGTTCGATAATTTTCGTACCGTCCGCAAGTGTCGGCTTATTTGGCGTCGGCACGATCTTATCGGAATCGCGTTCGAAACCTGATTACGCAGAATTAGCGCCGCGTAACGCTGACGGTGCGACCGAGATCCTGGGCAAGTCTCTACGTCCAGTCCGAGACTTCGAATTCGCGCTGACCTTCTTCCACAGACTTGGATATGGCAGCGCTGCATGGTTCGCGCTCCGCCTTTCCATATTTAACGCCTTTGACGGCCCAATTGGCGCCGTCGGACGCCCCCGGAACAACGCGTTCGACAAAGATTTCGACTAGACCCGCACACCGCGGGTCGCTTCCCCGGACGGTCTCGGCCAAGGCCGATTCCAGAGCGGCGCGCGTAATCCACGTGCGCTTTTTCACAGACGGTTCGGTCATGTTGCACCGCGCAATTTCAGGTCCCACTTGGGCCAATTTCAAATTATCGTCTGGCTGGCCTTCCATAGCTTGGCGTGACTGGCCTTCCATGGCGCTGCTCATGTGCAGGTTTTTTGCGGCCGCCTTGCCTTGATTATCGAAAATTTCAAAGCTTATTTTCTGGCCTCTCCGAAGATCGGCAAGGCCCGCCTTCCTTACGACCGAGAGGTGAACAAACACGCCCGCGCCACTGGAGTCTGTTTTTATAAATCCGTAGCCTTTTGACGAATTAAACGACTTAACGGTGCCTGTAGCCATCTTCTTGGTCCTGGAATCGTTGGCCCGCGATCATAACCCCCAATTGTGCAGTGCACAAAGTCCCAGCGCCCTGGAAAGCACGCAGATTGCGCTATTAAGGAAGTTTTCCACTACATGTTGCGCCAGGGACCAGGGGCACAGGGGCACGGCTCCTTAGAATGGTCGAATATCGTCCACAGTTGAACCATTTCCTGAACCCATTCGTTGAGCCATCTGCCGACTGCAACTTTGTTCGGCAGGAGTAAGCCATGTCAGAGTTTAGCAAGCCATATTTCAACACGGGACGGACGGTCAGACGTAGCCGTCGGGTCGATCCCGCAATCGGGCGCGCCGGATCTAGAACTGCGGCCGGCCTGCGGTATTCATCGCCGTGGCCTTGGATGCTCGCCCTCGCCATAAGCCTCATCACGTGGGCTTCTCTGGCGTGGCTGATCCTGGGAAGATAACTCGGAAAGACCGCTAGGCGCGTAAGCGCAGGATTTCATCGAGATATAGCTGTGCGCTGCGTCTCCAGGAAAACAGCGCCGCTCGCTTTCGTCCCCGCGCCGCCATGGTCGCGCGAAGATCGTGGTTTCCTGCCAAGCCAATGATCGCGTCCTGCCAGCCATCGCCCTGATCGGGATCCACGTAAGCGACCGCATCGCCTCCTACCTCGACAAGACTTGCCGCGTTGGAGGAGATGACGGGGCAGCCCCTGGCCATCGCCTCCAATGGCGGAATTCCGAATCCCTCCGTTTTTGAAGGGAATGCCAGACACAGCGCCCCCTCGTAGAGAGCAGCCAGGTCGTCATCCCCAACATAGCCGGCGCGATGAACATTGGATCGCTGATAATCGGTCGCATCCGCGGAAAAAATGCTCGATGCTGCATCCACGACAACGATGTCGATGCCCGCAGCGTCAAGTCCCGGCGCCTGATCAAGGATGATATGGACGTTCTTGTGCTTGGCGCTACTGCCCAGCAAAAGAATGTAAGGGCGCTTCAAGACCTTGAGGAGTGGAATTTCGGCCCGGCTCGCATCCCACCGGAGTGCGTGCTCATGGCCGTTGGGCGCGATGAAGATCTTTTCGCGTCGACAGACGCCGTATTTGACCAGCATATCCGCGGAAAATTGGGATACGGTCGCGACCCTGCGGGCTCGCTTGCCGATCAACGGAAGCAATGTCCGATAGACCAGGCCGAAGGCGCGCGAATAACTTTCGGGTTCAATGAACGTATTCGCATCATGAATGCAAACAATATGATTTCGCGCGATTATCGGACCGAAATTTCCAAGGCTCAGGACGCCGGAGGTCGCATACCAAGGCAAAACGAATTGGTCCCAGAAATGACCCGAGCCAAATCTTGTAGGGCGAATGTCGATCTGCGAGAGCGCAAGTCTTGCATCCGCATCTGGCGGCAAAACGAGTCGAAATCCGCGACGCGTCGCGATATCGCCGCCTTCCGAAAGTATGTTGTCAAGCGAGGCGACGATTTCCCGCGCATAGCGTTGAACGCCTGTCGTCCGTTGGGTCACAAAGCGACCGTTGATGGCCCAGATTGACCTTCCGTCAACGCCGTCGTTGGAGTTTTTCATAATTGAATTTCGATAGCAGGTTTGCTGCTAGCCGAGAACCCGCTCTGCTTCCGCAATCGCGCAGAGAATGTGATAAAATGAAGAGGCCGGAATGAAATCGACCAATGATCGGCCGTCGCGATCGAATTGATCGTACCAGCCTCCCAAAACGGGATGCTGCAGATAGTGCCGATACAGTCGGGCAAGGGCTTTGCGCGCTTCGTCGGCGGCGTTCGGCTCTCCCGCCTCCGCCTGTGCGATCCAGGCCTTCGCGATTTCCGTTTGCGGCCAGCAGCGCCGGGTGAACTTTCCGACGTTGCCACCTGCGTCACCTTCGTCGAACAGGCAGCCTGTCACATCGTCGCGATAGCGCAATGCCGAGGCAAGCAACTGCGAGCGATGCCGGCCGGTCGGACAGCCCGTGATCCGCTCAAACCCCCTGAGCAGCCACACCCACTCCGCCTGATGCCCCGGTTCAACACTGACAGGCTCAATTTTCGACCAGTCCTCTTCAAAATATTCGCCGAGAACCTGACGCTGCGGATCGTACCAGTTCGCAACGAAGAGACTGTACAATTCGCCGGCGCGATTCTGAAAGACTGGATCGTGCGTCGCATCGAATGTTGCGATCATCGCTTCGAACATATGCATCTGCGGGTTTTGTCGGCGCGGCATCGTTGCCGGAATTCCCTCGATAAAGCCGCCATGAGGCGATCGCAGGTCGCGGTCGAAAAACGCAAGCAAGGATGAGATCTCGTCCCCAACCTGAGCATCGCTGCTCAATTGATATAATGTGGACAGCGCGAGCAGCACGAATGCGTGGTCATAGGTGTCGCGCAAGGGGTTGGTCGCGGAGCCGTCCGGATCGAGCAAGTGAACAAAGCCCGGCCGGCCATCGGGGCTCTTGGCTTTCGCCAAAAGATAATCCAGGCCCTTCATTGCGATCTCGCGGCCTTCCGGATACCAGCCCATCTGAGCTGCTTTGGCGAAACAATAGATCTGTCGCGCTTGAACGCGGACACGCCGCGGCGCCGCACGATCCGCCCTGCCCTCGATATCGAGCCTTTCGACAAAGCCGCCGGCCGCCGGATCCCAGCCTTCGCCGGACCACAATGGCAGCGAATGCTCGATCATAAGAGACTTCAGCGATCCGACGACGTCCTGGTCCATCGATCCGGCTGTATGTGTACCGATGCTAGCCACTTCACCTTTCCTGCCTCGGCCATTACCCGATAAATGATCGGTCATTCATCATAGGATTGGCCGACGATCATAAGCCGGTAGAATCTATCCGCTTCTTCCACTAGGCAACTTGCACGCGGAGTGACCATGCACGTTGTCCCATCGATCGACCTCAGGCAAGTCGCCTGGAGCCCCAAACCAGCCCGACATATCCTTCCAAGCGACCACAGGCGACGTTCCACAGGTAAACGCACTCATTAACGTCGCCCACGAGCCCCCGCACCATGAGCTTCAACATTGGGCGACCCGCCCAGTAAAGGATATCTAAAATACTATAATGATGCTTCCGAAGGACGTAGCCAAGCCCGCGGCCATAAGCTCGTCCTTTGCTGCGCCTCAGTTCGGTGGCCATGGCCTCAAATCTTTCATGGTGGCCATATAGCGATGGGTCGAAGCGGCAACTAAGCCCGTTGGCAAGAGCTTTCAGAAGGATGTCCTGGCCTTCGCAGGACTGCCATGGGGTGCTGGCGCCAATACCCACACCCTCATCAAATCCGCCCACCGAAAGCAACGCCGCCCTTTTGAAAAACATCACCCATTCGATGCCGGAGACCCAGACATTGGAACGGTCGATTACGTGCGCCTCCTGAGAATACCTGCCATTGATATCATGGCCGTTTTCGTCCGCTGCGCGCCCGGTCAAAATATCGGCGTCCGAAGCCGACATTAACTGCGAAGCGCGCGACAGAAACCACGACGGATACCAGCAGTCGTCATCCGGAAAGACAATCCATTCGCCCTTGGCGGATCGCCACCCAACGTTGCGTCCCCGGCTCAGCCCACGCGCACTCGGGGTATGAATGCGCGTTAGGGCAAATGGCCACCTGTCCCTCTCGAACAGATAGCCGAGCCGATCGTCGGAATTTTGATCGACGACAATAACCTCGAAACTCTTGTAATCCTGGAGGACGAGACTTTCAAAAAGCCTCTCAAGTTGGGTCGTGCGTCCGAGCGTTGTTACTACCAGTGATACCCGAACAGTTTGCGGAGACATAAATCAGGGCTTTCGATTGGTATCTACACATGCCGGAGTCGGGGCTTTGGTCTGGTGTTTACACATGCTGGCGTCTCCCCACATGTCGAAGTTAGCATCGTGCAACCATCCGGAAGTCAATCATGGGAGCAGAGATGGTTAATTCCATGGACGTTGAACTGATCCTAATTAGCGACTCGGGGCTGCAGCTCAATCGATTTTTCGGGCTATGCTTACCGGCATTCCCTAATTGCGGTGCTTGGAACCAGTGAAGACGGCGGTGCGTCTCGACCCCGGATGGCCACCTTTCGCTGAAAACACAATTTATGTAATTGCGACAGCTCGCCGCGGCCTGCTCGGCGGTAAATTGCGCAACGATTGCGATCAAAAGCTGAGGCTAGCATCTCCGCTCGCGCCCGAAGGATTCTTGCCGATAAAAGAATCTTGCCGATAATATTGACACGCGAATGTGACACGCGCCGACCCGCCCGCGGTCGTTCGCCAACAAGCGGCTATAGATCATCGCGCACCATTCGGGCAATGCTGTCAGGCATCCCTCCGAATCATCGACACGTTAGTATGCGGACAGGCAAGCGAACATGCAGCTGTGTTTCGCAACCCACGTCGCCCATGCTCCGGCAATCCCGTCACAACAAACCGAAGCGAGACCATCGACGCGGAAAATATGAATATCCACGCGCTGCCAATGCAGCCAACTAAGACGCTATTTCTTTTTTTTGATTGGTGCTATTTTCTCTTCGCGTCAGCAGCATCAGGTTTTTCTGACTACGGATGCCTAACTATTAGGCTGTTTTTTACGGTTGTTTTTAGGTTGGGTTTGTTTTGAGGGTGTTTTTGTTTTGCCAAATACAACCCCGCTAGTTGTTGATCTTGATGGCACGCTGGTCCGAACGGATCTGCTTTTTGAAAGTTTCTTCTCGGCCGCTTCAAAAGGCGTCAATCACTTCTGGCGAGCGACCTCCGAGTTGTGCGGTGGCAAGGCCCGGTTGAAAGCGTTCCTTGCTGACGCTGGACCGATAGATTACGCGTTGCTTCCCTACAACGCTGACGTTCTGCAATTGATCGGCGCTGCCAAGAACGAAGGACGTCAAGTCTATCTCGCGACGGCTAGCGACAAACGCCATGCGGACGGCGTCGCCGGCTATCTGGCACTCTTCGATGGAGTTTTTGCGTCCGATGGCAGTTTGAACTTGTCTGGCGCAGCGAAGGCACAAAAATTGGTCGGCACATTCGGTGAAGGCGGTTTCGAGTACGTCGGCAACAGTTCAGTCGATATCGCGATCTGGAGACACGCCAAGAAAGCCTACCTGCGCGGCACGTCAGCCGCACTTGCCCGACGGGTGAATGAACTCGGCGTCGAAGTGGATTGCATTGACAATCAGGGCTCTCTACCGCGCGTATGGCTCAAGGCGCTTCGGGTACATCAATACGTCAAGAACACTCTGGTCTTTGTGCCATTTCTGACGGCGCACGTTTATACATTGAAGTTCTTGTTCAACGCTATATTGGCCTTCGTCGCCTTTTCCCTGTGCGCCTCGTCAGTTTATTTGTTGAATGACCTGGTCGATCTGGACGCAGACCGTCGACATCCCACCAAGCAGAACCGGCCTTTCGCGAGCGGTGCGCTTCCCCTCGCCCACGGCACCGTCGCGATCCCGATCCTCTTGATATCTTCGTTTCTCTGCGCTTCGGCCGCCTCCTTTCTTCTCGTTGGAGTACTTGCCGCCTATTTCGTTTTAACTCTGGCTTATTCCCTGAAGCTAAAGCGCAAGCTCATGATAGACGTCGTCATCCTTGCGATGCTTTATACGACACGCGTCATTGCCGGCGCTGCCGCGCTGCCGGTGATCCCCTCGGAATGGCTGCTCGCATTCTCTATGTTTGCATTTACGTGCCTTGCGCTGATAAAGCGCCACGCCGAACTGGCGCTGCGTATCGACAACGAGTTGCCGGACCCGTCCAATCGCAATTACAGGCTGGGCGATCTACCGATTGTCGGGGCAATGGCAGCAGCCAGCGGCTTCAATGCTGTGACGATTTTCGCACTCTACGTTTCCTCCCCGACCGTGAAGGATACATACCGACATCCCGAGCTGCTGTGGCTTATCTGTCCGCTTTTGCTCTACTGGTTCGGTCGCATCGTCGTTCTCGCCCATCGCCGGGTCGTCGTCGACGATCCGGTCGTGTTTGCTTTGCGCGATCGCGTCAGCCGGCTGTGCTGCGGCGCGATGATTGCGATTGTGCTCCTCGCAATCTAGGACGGAGAGCGAACGCCAATGAACACAGCGGTTTCCGATAAAATCAGCACGGTGAAAGCCCCGTCGGAGGTCGAGGTCGACTGGAAAAGCCTTACGACGATCGCAGCGTTAGGCTCCCTGATTTCGACTATTACGACGGGTTACGTCTTCGGCTTCAAGAATAATCTCTTCCATCTTCCGATTGTTTTCTCGCTTTACGATGAGCCGCAATTCGCCGGAGACCAATTCATTCAGTCTCTTCGCTATTTTGCGGCCGGCCCGTGGCTTCTTTTGCGCGGCATGGGCAATCATGTCGACGCCTACTGGCTGTTTATGATTCTCCATCTGCTTACTCGTTTCATTGCATTTGTCGGATTACTTGCCTGCGCCGATCTGCTCGGCGTGCGCAAACGTACAGATCGACTATTTCTGACCGCGCTTTTGTGTGCGACCCCGTTGTTACGCGGCGACTCCCTGGCCGGCGGAGGTGGCCTGTTTATCAATGTTTTCGCCCATTCAGAAATCGACATTGGCCTCACATTGCTGGCCATCTATTTCCTGATCCGCGGCAAGATTGCAGTCGGCGTCGCTTTCAATGGACTCGTGATTTTTGTAAACGCCTTCGTTGGGGTCTGGAATGCCGTAGTGTATGTGGCCGTCATATCGGTCATGCTGCTGCAACGTGCGATACCATTGCGCAAGACAGTTTTCGAGATTGCAGTTGGCACGGTCATAGCTGGATTGCTGGCGGCGCCCGTGTTTTGGAATATCGCAACCAATCCGGAAATCGGGACACCGCTCGGTTTCGACTACGTCAGCTTCCTGGAGGAATATTGGCCCTATCACTTCTTGTTCGAAGATGTAGAGGCTTTCCAGAAATTGGGGCTGCTGTCATTGACCGCCATGGGTCTCGCGGCGTTTATACAATTGGGTAAAGACGGGCGATTATTCCTGGTAGCGATGGTAGCGTACGTCGCGGTCTACTGCTTCGGTATAATTGTCCCCTATTTCACACACAGCCCCGCGGTGCTCAATTCGCATCTCTTGCGCGTCGGCGTGATGCTGCATTTGCTTGCCGCGCTAGGGACGCTGGTGCTGGCGACGAAATGGTGGATGAACCCTGATCCCATATTTGCAAGAGTCTTCTCGCCGGCACTTATTTTGCTGACCTGCACGCCAATGAAAATGTCATCGATTCAGCCCACGATCAACCTGACGCTGGCAGGTTTGCTAATTGCCGGCTCTAGCAGCCCTTACGTCCACTCGATAATTCCACAATGGGTTGTCCGCGGCCGCTTTCGGCTTCGCCACTTCGCGGTGTTTCTGGTTACGTTAGGGCTGCTGATTGTCTTAACGCGAAACATCATCTTGAACGAAAGGTCGGCATCATGGATCGCCGAATGGAAGACATTGGGCCTTTGGGCAAAAGCGGAGACCCCGCCTAACGCCGTATTTCTGTTTCCCACCTGGAACCTGCGGGGGAACTCGCGCGCCTCACCGCTTGACGTGGTTGAAGATGAGGCCATGAGCAATTCCGCTATATTCGAAGCGATGGCGCACCGCTCCGTCTTTGCTGATTTTCGACGCGGGGCCGCGATCATGTGGTGGCCCTCCTACTACCAGCAATGGCATCAGCGCGTCACCGAGGCCATCTCTTTGGACACCTACGGCAGCAAGATCGCTTACGCGAAAAGCAACGGTATCAGTTATCTGGTGGAAGTCTGCGAGCGCCATATCGCTGCCGAGCCTGCATTTACGACCAAAAGGCTCTGCGTTTACTCGGTCAATTGACCAGGCACCTCGCGAACGGTCGCTCGAGGTTTGCATTAATACTTTGCACGTCTATAAGCTCGGTTCATTACCCTTAACTTGTCGAGCAAATTGACGCGCCGAAACCAGGTTGTACATTCGCCACACATGTTAAAGACGCCGGCTGGACCGTCAAATCACTGGTCATGCGGCAAGAAAATATCCAGCCGTGATCGAGGACTTGAGGACGTTCGAGACCGGCAAAAAGCTATCTGTGGATTTGTGCGTGGTCGGCGCCGGAGCGGCCGGAATAACCATCGCGAAGGAATTGCTTGGCAGCGGCATCCGGGTCTGCCTCGTCGAATCTGGCGGCTACTCCGAAGAGCCCGATACTCAAACGCTTTATCAAGGCGAGAGCGTCGGCCAGATGGTCACGATGGACGAAGGCCGCTACCGCGTCTTCGGTGGGTCGGTCACACGGTGGGGCGGACGATGCGCCATGCTCGACCCGATCGACTTTCAGTCACGGGACTGGATACGGAATTCCGGCTGGCCTATCGAATTCAGCACCTTGCTGCCGTACTACGCGCGCGCGCAACCGCTGTGTAACTTCCTGGAGCCGTGGAAATCCAACCAGGATGACATATCAGCCGCGCTCGACATTGAGCTGCCGAGATTTGATGAACAGCACATCAAGCCGTTTGTCTGGCGTTATTCGCCGTTCGGTTACCGGCAGCATTTCAGTTGGGCCCAGGCGTACGGCAATCTGCTCGACGCGGATCGGGACACGTACGTGCTTCTCCATGCAAACTTGACGGCCTTTGCAGGAAGCGTCGACGGGTCGAACATTGAGACGATCACCGTCAGTTCGCTGAACAATGTCTCCATGACGATCGAGGCTAAAGCATTCGTGCTTTGCTGTGGCGGAATCGAAAATGTTCGACTACTCCTCAACGCGCCGCAAAACATCCTTCAGAAAATCAATGAACATGACAATCTTGGAAGGTATTTCGCCCAGCATCCCCGCGGATGCATAGCCACGCTCAAGACACGGCCGGATACGGCCAAGCGATTGCAGCATCTGTTCACGACCTTCTTCCGACGACGCGGTGTTCAATACGAAATCGGATTTTCTCTATCCGAGGTCGCCCAGCGCGAGCTCCGTCTCGTCAATGCAAGTGCGGCCATGTATTACGATGCGCGCCCCGAATCGCCATGGAAATCCGGCGCGCGATTGAAAGACGCTCTCAGGTCGAGAACTGCATATAAGGGAATGGCGCGCGACGCGCTGAACGCAATCAGCGATCTGCCGTCGGTCGCGGCAAACGTCGGCCGCCGTGTGCTGCTCGGGCAGCCCGCAATTGTCGCCAACCCCCTCGTTACCGTGATCGTCGATCTTGAGCAGGAGCCTAATCCGGATAGCCGGGTGACACTGTCAGCCGAAAAAGACGGCTTAGGCATGAGGCGGGCCAGCGTTGACTGGAAAATATCCGAAATCGAGCGAAAGACCGCACGCTACTTCAACGGTTACATTGCCACCGAGTTAAACAAACTCGGCCTCGGGCAGACCGATGCGTCCCCATGGCTGACGAGCAATGCACCGATCGGCAACGACGAACTCTACGGAACGTATCATCATATCGGAACGACGCGAATGTCGAAAGATCCGCGCGACGGCGTCGTCAATGAAGATTGCCGGTCTCACGGAATAGATAATCTTTATTTCGGAGGTTGTTCGGTATTTCCGACAGGCGGCCACGCCAATCCCACATTCACAATTGTGGCTCTTGCGATCCGCCTGGCTGAGCACCTGCGGGCTCGGCTCGGCAAATGAGCTATCCCATGCACCATGGTAATACGCGCGCGGCCCAGCTCATGCTGGCCGAGCGGGAGCTATGTCTTGTCCTGAATCGATGGCAGAGGCGGCGAGCATTTGACATCTGAACCTTCTGAAGAATCCAGGATCAGCGGTCGGCGGCTGGCTTTCGGAGCGATGGCGTCCGGGGCGGTTAATATTGCCAAGGTCGCGCTGCAGCTGCTTCTGCTTCCGATTATGGCGCGACTGTTAGGCCCGGAGGAGTTCGGTCTATATGCGTTGGCGCTGCCCACAGTTTCTCTGGTCGCGCTGCTTGCCGACGGTGGCCTGGGAAGCACTCTCGCCAGAGAGGATGAATCCTCCACGCTGGTGTGGTCGAGCGCGTTCTGGGCCCTTCTCCTGATGGGGATCACGCTGGCCATTGGAGCCGCAGCTAGCGGGGCGGTTTTAGGATACGTCGCTCACCAGCCGCGCCTTCCGGCAATGATCGCCGTCCTGTCTCTCAGCCTGGTGTTCTTGACGCTGTCGGTCGTGCCTTCGGCGAGGCTGGCGCGGAGAAAGCATCTTGGAACAGGAGCTACCGTTGAACTCGTCTCGACGGCGATCGGGGCCATCGTTGCCGTTGTCATGGCCTGGTATGGAGCGGGAGCCTGGAGCCTCGCTGCGCAGTACGTGATGACCTACGCCGTCCGCGCAATCCTTTTGAACTTCACCGCGTTTCACCTGCCGGAAACGAGATTCAGCTTTGCGGCTCTTCGTCCGCATCTCATTTCGGGCGGCATCATGATCGCGACCAAACTCTGCGAATACGCCGGGCGCGTCGTCGAGAATTTTCTGGTAGATCGCATCTTCGGCACGGCGCTGTTGGGAAACTACACCTTTGCAAATCAAGTTTCCAAATACGCCACGGATTCCGCGGCCAATGTGATCTGGTCGGCCTTGTACGTCCAGGCACTTACGGGCGATCGGGGCAAAATCGTTATCCTGCATCGCCGGCTTTGCCGGCTGCTGGCCCTCACACTCTTTCCTTCGATGTTTCTTGCGGCAGCGGCCGCTCCGGAATTGATCGACATCACGCTCGGCCCGAAGTGGACCGAACTCGCATTCTTCCTCCGGATCTTTCTACCGCTCTATTCGTTCAGCGTGATTTGCTGCCAGACCGCGCCACTCTTGCTGGCCTACGGCCGCTTCGATATTTATTTTTNNNNCGTGATCCTTGGCCTGTGGATCGGACTGACAGGCACCGCCTACGGCATTGCCGTTGTGACCTTGCTCTTTTGCTTCGCCATGTTGGTGTTCCCCGCTGAACCAACCGGCTGTCGTCCGATACCGATGTTACGTGGTCTGGTTGGCCCGGCGATTGCTAGTGTTGTAGCGGCGGCTGCTTATCTGTTAGTCATCGACATCCTGGGGAAGGATATCATCTGGATTTTCGTCAGCCTGACGGCTGGCCTTGTCGTCTACATTATACTCATGGCCTTGATCGATCGTAAGAACCTGGTCGAAGACTGGACAACTCTTCGCAGAATCATATCGCCGAGAAGATTTGCCTAAATTCGACGAGCATCAATAATGACCAAGCAGATTATGCAACCCGAGCGGCTCAGTATCGTCGTGGGAATTGCCACGTTGGCAAGGCGCGATATTCTTACCAAGACGATCGACTTTCTCGCGCACCAGACACGCCTGCCGGATCGTCTGGTGATCTGTCCGGTCGAGCCGGATGATGTGGATAGTTCGTCATTGGACCGGTTTCCCGCGCCGACCCTGATGGTCAAAGGAACGATTGGTTCGTGTGCCCAGCGCAACCTGATACTGTCCACGGCTGAAAGGGCCGACATTGTCGTATTCTTCGACGATGATTTTTTTGCAGATCGTAACTACCTGGCCAATCTAGAAAAGATCTTTCTTGCCAACGCCGACGTGGTCGCGACGACGGGATGTCTTCTCGCAGATGGGGCGACCGGCCCCGGTCTGAGCGTAGAGCAAGGCCAAGAGCTTGCCGGCGTTGAGCATCCGGCGGCCGATAATTCCGTTCTAATTGATTGCTATGGAACGTACGGATGCAACATGGCGTTCAGGATGGAGACTATTCGGCAGAACGATATTCGTTTTGACGAAAACCTCCCGCTCTATGGCTGGCAGGAAGATATCGATTTTTCGCTGCGCGTCGCTGCGCACGGCCGGATCGTGCGAACCAAGGGCATGCGCGGCGTTCACCTCGGCGTCAAGCTCGGGCGCACCTCGGGAGTTCGGTTCGGCTATTCCCAGATCGCGAATCCTGTGTATTTGGTCCGCAAGGGAACGATGTCACTCAAGCACGCCATGAAGCTGATCGGGCGCAATGCAGCTGCAAATCTTGTACGCAGCTTCCATCCCGAACCCTGGATTGATCGAAAAGGACGACTTAAGGGTAATTTCCTGGCCTTGATCGACACCGCGGCTGGTCGGGTCACGCCCAATCGGATTCTGCAGCTCGACTGATGTGTTGTGATTTTTTCCAGCACACAATGCTCAATACTGATCTCAATACCGAGATCGGCAACGCCTCATAGATGATATCACCTGGTCTGCCGGTTCAACCAAATCACCTATTTCCAGGAAGCGCTCCAGTACGTCACGATATAGGCCTTGGGAAACAGACGACGCGCTTTGGATTTCTCGAGAACGCCATTCTCCAGGAACATTTTCTTCCGGAAGAAGGTCTGGATGAAGTTGTTCCAGTTCACCGGGTACCAAACAGGTCGAGGCAGCACGGTAATCTTGCCAAAGTTACTTTCCCTCGCGGCGGCTGCGAGTTCCGGCGCGAATTTTGAAATGAAATCCGAAATCTCCTGGTCGGTGTGAGACATGTAGAAATCGACGGCGTCTTTCAACAAAATCGGGCCGGTGAACCATTCCGGCCGGGTATCACTTTTTCCAGCCGATTGCTGTAAGCGGTCGATGGCAAAAGCGATCGTAAGCAGCCAAAACGCCTGCCTGGATTTTGAGGCCATGATCGCGTTAGGAATGGAATGTTCGAAATCACGGTCGCGGCCCATGCGACCAACGAGAACATCGCCCATGTCCCGCATGCCTTCGAGCGGCCTAAGGCATTCGGAATCCATATCGGCATAAAATCCGCCATACCTGTAAAGAAAGAAAAGGCGGATCATATCCGCACGGAATATCTCGCGAGCGTAGCTCTTGTATCGCGACAGGAACCACGGGAATTTTTCTTCAATAAACCTCAGATTGTCAGCGTCATCCCAAAGGAAGCACCGAAATCCGGGATTATTTTGGAGAAAGCTTTCGCGCCAGTAGCGATAGTTAGCCGGCATTTCGTGGTGCGACTTCCAGGTCTGGAAAATGACCCTTGGAATCCGGCTTCCGTCGTCCAATGGCTCGTCGTTCGGAATACCGAATTCGCCGCCATTCGAACTCCGAGCCGCATCGTAACCGTTCAACGACATTAGCCGGCCGGTCAGCCCCGAAAGCAAAAGGCGATACGATGTGTAATCCGTGAGGGCATCCAGAACCCGCCTGGCGCGGGGACTCAGGAATTTCATGTGCAATCAGCTCCACGCCGTGGATAGGTGAGCAACGTGTTTCGGGGCCGGGAGACGGCCACTGCTCTTCATCGACCCCTCAGTAATCTTGTTAGCCTCGACATCCATTCGGCCAGATGAATGCTCGTTGCACGAGATTGACCAACACGTCCATATCAAATGGACATCACAGTTAAACTGTTAACTCGACATCAAGCGAAGAGAGATCATGAAACATCTCATCGTTGATCGGTGATTTCAGGCGCCTCCGCCGGCATTGCCGCCGCAGATGCTACAAATTCGCCCTGGAACCGTCCGCGCGCGATGTCAACGACGCGTATACTTTGAGATAGTCATCAACCACTCTGGCCACGCGATAATATTCCGAACCGCGTTTGGAGTTGGCCCTCATCGTTTCGAGCACAACCGGATCCGACATCAGCTTGTCGAGCGCGGCTGCGATCTCTTTCGGCGATTTGGGGTCGACGAGCAAGCCGGCATGACCGAATTCAAGCATTTCAGGAGTTCCGCCGACGGCCGTCCCGACGATAGCGCAGCCGGCTTCTCGCGCTTCCCCGACAACCAACCCGCACGGCTCAGCATAGGACGCCAGTGTAAAAATATCCGCTTTGTTGAGGATAGGCTGGGGATTTTTGACGTAACCGAGAAAAACGACCCGATCTGCGAGGTTGAGCCTTTTAGCTAGCTCGATCAGCGTTCCCTTGTCCGGTCCCTCCCCTACGACATACAAGTTCCAGTCCCGATGCACGGAAGCGATCTCGGCAAAACCTGCAATGAGGTCGTGAACACCCTTTCTGAAATGAAGGCCGCAAACCGTCGTTATGAATGGCTTCCGGATACTTTCCAGAACCGATGAATCCATCGTCTCGAAATGATTGTCGCGAGGCGACCGGTTCGAACCATTGAGAACTGCCACGACCTTTTTTGAATCGTAGCCTCGTTCGATCAGGAGATCACGTTCTGCGTTGCTGACAGCGACAACTTTATCGCCCAATCGCATCAGAAACGAATGTGTGTCGAACGAATTGTGGACGGTCGTAACGAGCGGAATTCGAAACACCACTGAGGCGAATTTGCCGAAGACCGCACCGGCCATCATGTGGGCGTGTATGATATCCGGCTTGAACGAGCGGCAAATCTTCATGAGCGTCGCAAGCGAGCCCATGAGCTTTAGCGGGTTTTTCTGCTTTTGAACGAGCGTTTCGCATCTCACGCCGTACTCGTCCATCAATTCCAGATAATCACCTCCCCCGCTCGCACACATCACCGCGTGACCAAGCTCAGCCTGTACGCAGGCGAGGTCTACGGCGACATGCACGCTTCCGTTTCCGTATTGGCAATGGTTGATCAGGTGAAGAATACGCATTGAGTACCTGGTTTAAATACGTCGGAAAAACCGCCAGAACTTTTAAAAATACCTCCATACCAGTGTTCCAGAGGCCATTTGATTATCCATAACTACTGTGCGTACGACCAATAGCGCACAACAATTTGGCAAACCACAGAAATCAATGAGCGCGATCTCGCGAACCGCTCGTCGAAGGCTTGCCTTGGTTATGCTTCTGCTCTGCGCGAACGGCCGGGCCGCCCCGTTGCTTGCCTCGTGATAGCTTGTGGGCTTATCAGTCTTTCGCTGCGTGCCGGCGGACGCAGCGGCGTGCGGGCGAAAATTTACTACGTTCGATCGCTGCAAGTCTGGTTCGCCTGAATTCGCTACGTCGGCCATGTCGGAGACGGTGAGTTTCGCGTATACAGTCTGAGGGCTGCTTTCAAGAAATGTGCAGTGGCGGTTTTTTGGTCATTGGCTGCTTATATCGTGCCCCTGCAACCTCATCGAGGAGTTATCAGGATGGGAACTCGTGCGACAGAAATTTGCAAAACGCACTGGAAGCGCGCAGTTGTTTTGTTCCTCGCGGTCATTCTCCTTTGCGACCTCGGCAGCAAACATGCGTTCACTCAATCCGGCGCAGGTTTGGACCTCAGCAAATTTCAGATCACGTTCAGCGAAGAGTTCGATTCCTTAAGCGTGTCGCCTTGGGGGCCGAATACTCGCTGGATCGCGCACACCCCCTGGGCCGGTGATTTTGGCGACGCCCAATTCGCCGATCCAAGACTGGGCGTTTTCCCGTTTACGATTAACGATGGAATACTTCGCATCGAAGCGAAAAAAAATGCCGCCGGAAAATGGGAGTCCGGCCTGCTTGCATCGGCCGATTCGAACGGCCGGGGCTTTTCGCAGCAATACGGCTATTTTGAAATGCGCGCAAAGCTCCCCAAGGGCAAAGGCGTGTGGCCTGCGTTTTGGCTCAGCAGTGTGGCCGATCCCAAGGCGACGACTTCTATCGAGCTGGATGTGGTGGAATTTTACGGTCACGCGCCTGATCGATTCCAGTCTGTGATCCACACATGGTATGTGAATCCAGCTGACAAGGCGGCCGATAAAGCTCCCGACATTCCCGTTCATTTTACCATGGTCCCCCCTGACTCGCTTTCCGACAACTTCAACGACTTCGGCGTGCTGGTGGAGAAGGAGACCGTCACTTTCTATCTGAACAAAAAAGAGATCTGGCGCGAAGCTACGCCAGCGAAATTAAGCAGACCATTCATAATCCTGCTGAACCTGGCTCTCGGCTCGGGATTTCCGATCGATGAGACGCCAAACCCTTCCTACATGTATGTGGATTATGTTCGTGCCTACAAGAAATCGGAGCCATGAGCGCGACAGGGAAACGGCGTTGGAACTGAGAACGACGCTCGCTCGGCCTTGTCAGCTACGGGAATCCTGATGCCGACAATGGATCTGCGGACTATTTCGGAAAGCGAATCGTTAGCCGCGGATGTCTGTATCATCGGAAGCGGGCCCGCCGGCGCAACAATCGCGTTGGAACTGGCAAACAGCGGGCTCAAGGTTCTTGTCCTGGAGAGCGGCGGCACAGAGCGAACGGCGGACGCCGACCAGCTCAATGAAGTTGAGAATGTCGGACGGCCACGGGTCACAGATCAATGGCTCGTGCGCAACCGCTTGCTGGGCGGCACATCGAATACTTGGGCCGGCCGCTGTACCGGGTTCGACGAGATCGATTATGAATCTAGGAGCTGGGTACCCAGAGCGGAGTGGCCGGTACGTATGCAAGACCTCGAACCATATCTGGCCAGATCGGAATCCTACCTGGGACTGATCGGCAATGGCGGATACAAAAGCTCGAAATTGCAACACATTTTGAAGGCGGGTCTTGCAAACTCAGAGTTCAAGGAAGATCTGTTCTTGCCAACTTTTTGGCAGATGAGCAGAAGCGGCGCCAGGAGCAACGACGCTGTAAATTTTGGGCAACTGCTCCGCTCTAGCAAAGCTTCGAACGTGAACATTCTCTTGAATGCCACCGCAACGCAGCTCAATGCCGGTGCGCTTGGCAAGCGGATCGAATCCGTCGATGTCAAAACCCCTGACGATGCCGTTCGCCGGATTTCAGCAACCTGTGTTGTTCTTTGTGCGGGCGGCATTGAAAACGCCCGCCTGCTGCTCGCCTCGAACCGCCTCGTCCGGAGCGGCCTGGGGAACCAGAGGGATCTGGTCGGTCGATACCTGATGGACCATCTCAAGAGCCCCGTCATCACCTTTCATTCCCGCCACGCGGCCGCCGTGGAGCAACGCTTTCCCCAGTATCTGGTAAAGTCCGACATCGGTTATCATCGGATCTTTCAAGGCGTGCGGCTCAGTCCGGTTGCTCAACACAGGCAAGGATTGCTCAATTGCGCGGTGTTTCTGGAAGAAAGCGAACTTGTCGCGGATGAGGACCCCTATGCCGCCATCAAGAAAATGGTGCGAAGGCAGGGTTCGCCGGCGTCGCATGCCATGTCGATTGTCACCGGCGCCGGCCTCGTCGGCCGTGGCCTGTTCGGATATCTGGCTTACAACAGAGCTCTTCCGCGCAAGCAAAGGCACGTTGAGCTTCGATGCATTGTCGAACAGCAGCCCGATCCCGAAAGTCGCGTCGTGTTGTCAAATCAAGTCGACCGATATGGCATTCCGCTCCCGAAGATAGACTGGCGCGTGAGCGAACAGGAGGTAGAGACCATCAAGGCGACCGCGAAGTGCCTGGGTCAGGAGCTAAGCAGGTTGCGCATCGGGAAGCCGGCAATAGGACCCTGGATCGAACAGGATCAGGGATTGCCGCCGCACTTCCTCGATATCGCCCATCCGATCGGGACGACGCGAATGTCAAATAGCCAGGACTCGGGCGTTGTCGACGAAAGTTGTGAAGTGCACGGTACACAAGGCCTGTTTGCCGCCGGAAGTTCGGTTTTTCCGACCTCTGGACACGCGAATCCGACGCAGATGATCGTGGCGCTTGCGATCCGACTCGCAGATACACTCAAGGGCAGATCTGGAAAATGAGCGGGTCGATTCGGTCCGATGCGTGAGGCCGGGGAACCGACGAGCGAAAAATGACAATCGAAGTGATCGGGATATTCGCAGTTGTGGTCGGAATTTTCAGTCTGTTCCGAGGCCCCTCCGACATCGTATATATATTTCTTTGTTCAACTCTGCTGGGAGCCTCTGCTGCCTTTGTTCTGGAGGCCGTCGGCGGAGTCAATATATCGCCTGCTCATCTTCTGCTTGGATTTCTAGCCGTCAGGTTGCTCAACCAGGATGAGATCGCGAGAGCTTCGGCGAACAGCATTTCATTCGGCCGGCCGGGTTATTGGCTGCTGTTGACCGTGATCTACAGTGTCGTTTGCGCGTTTCTGATGCCCAGGCTTTTCGCCGGACAAACCATGACATTCGCGGTCCGCTCGCAGGACGGCTACAGCGTCCCTCTCGGGCCGGCAACATCGAACCTCACGCAATCGATCTATTTTGTCGGCGATCTCGTCTGCTTCATCGTTTTTTGCGGATATGCATCGACGGCAAGCCGCAGAAAGGTATTGGGAAATGCTGCCCTGGTTTGCGCCACGCTAAATCTCGTGTTCGCGGTCCTTGATTTGGCGACATACTTCACCGGCACCACGCAACTGCTCTCGTTCATCCGGAATGCAAACTATGCGATGCTCAACGATACGGAAGTCGCAGGGTTCAAGCGCATCACGGGATCATTCACTGAAGCGTCCTCGTTCGGATCGATGACGCTTGGATACTTCGCTTTCACGAGCAAGCTTTGGCTGTTGGGCGTCCGCTCGCGTCTGACGCTGGTTTTGACAATCTGTTCCCTGCTGGCGCTGCTCTTTTCAACATCGACG
>WNFL01283695.1_pt1 | contig 23844 bp, 22 predicted proteins | sample 5400361 | NCBI WGS metagenome assembly WNFL01 (sample SAMN13153351, study PRJNA577476) | soil metagenome | isolation source: 40 cm soil on Douglas fir-dominated hillslope | place: USA:California | collected 2013-09-17
GCTTGGGTAGCAGAACGCTCGACGAGTAAACGCTGTAGTAGATAGATAGATGACCGAGGGACGCAGGCATCGTGCATGGTGTCTATGCTGGTTCGAGTCCAGCCCTAAGTTCGTAATGTAGTAGGATCGTGATAAAAGCGAGATCCGTCTAGGTATGCTCAGCTAGTTTCTGGGTTAGCGTTAAGGGTAGGAGATACCTCTCAACCTCTCTGACCCCACTGTTGGGAAGTGCCTATCTGTAGAGCGCCCTCTGGATCGCATAGACGCAGCATTTCTTGTACCGCACACTGGATACGGATAACCTCCAGGCCTATGAGCGTGATGTGCAATGAGTCGGAAGATCGAGAGATGCGCAGTAGCGAATGGTCTATTCGCAAGACTGGAGATAGACTGTCTACATTGACAGGGGTATGAACGCCGCGTAAAGATCACCGCGAGACGCGTACCAATCAATGACTACTGAGACTAAGCGTACCGCTGAAAAGGAAAGATAAGCATACGCAGTAGGTCGTTACATGACTGAGGTAATACGCAGTAGCTGGTCCAGCAAGTCCATAGAGTTTAATCGTAGGCACACCGGACTAGTGTGCAACTGCCAAGGGAGTAACTCAAGTGAACATCCGTTCCTCTCAGCAGAAACCCAGACCTCCTTAAGAAAATCAACAGGCAGGGGTGGGCCAGGTTTGAGCCCACCCCAAGCTACAAAGGAGAGCGTGCCATGAAGAAGATTATCATGGTCGACCCTAATGATTTCTTCAATGGTCGACCAAAGCGTGATATGATACCAATGGATGATCTAAAGGTATACAAGAAATGGAAGAAATTCTTGAAGAAGGAAGAAGAAGAGAAGAATAAAGCTAAGAAAGGTCCGGAAGGTTGGTGGGCTAAGAAGTCTGTCGCTGAAAGGACATGTATCATTGCTATCTTCGGTCCGCCAGCAGGCATAGCTTATGTCTTTGGACTACTACAGATCGCTAAGTTGTTGGCAATATCCGCAGGTGTTCATTGACAGAAATACAAACATTAATACCCGACATCTACCGTATGGTAGGTAAAGAAGAGAATTGGCTGACAAGTGATATCGCTACTCAGTTCACGTCTGAACTCACAATTAAACTCCAAGGATCCTTCAGTCCGCAAAGCCGCACTGGCTTACGTCTCAGCGGTCTGGGTCCAAAGTGCCCGGCACAACTGTGGTATTCAATACATACCCCATTGGCTGCAGAGCCCCTCCCCCCCTGGGCCAGGATCAAATATACCTACGGACACATACTTGAAGCGCTTGTAATCGCAATGGCCAAAGCTACTGGCCACGAAGTAACAGGAGAACAAGATGCTGTATCTGTTGATGGGGTCATCGGGCACCGAGATTGTGTTATTGACGGGAACATCGTTGATGTTAAGTCTGCTAGCAGCCGTGCTTTCCAAAAGTTCAAAGACGGTTCAATCACATCCGAAGACAGCTTCGGTTATCTTGATCAACTTGATGGGTATCTTGTGGGCTCCTTGGATGATCAGTTGGTGAGGAATAAAACCACTGCCTACCTATTAGCAATCGACAAACAACTAGGACATATGTGTTTATATGAGCATACTGCGCGCCAAGAAAGTATTAGAGAAAGAATTCGAGATTATCGAGATGTCATCGCTCTTGATCGAGCTCCGAAGTGCACTTGCGAAGAAGTACCCGACGGAAAATCCGGAAATTATCGACTGGGCAATACAGCAAGCTATAACGCGTTTAAGTACCAGTGTCGTCCACAGCTTCGAACCTTTCTCTATTCAGACGGACCAAGATACTTAACTCGGGTAATTAGAAAACCTGATGTTCCTGAAGTAGATAGACATGGTAGAATAATATATGGGGTATAAAACTAAAGAAGAAAGAAATGATTATATTAAAAACTGGAGATTAAAAAATCTAGAAGAACAAAGAAGATTTGGCAGAAAGAAAAATTGGAAGAGATATGGTATAGTAGATATTGAACAAGCTAATTTACTTTGGAATAATGCTACAGTCTGTGATATTTGTGGACTTACTTCTGAAAAACTTTGTGTAGACCACTGTCACAAAACTAATAAAATTAGAGGAATTCTTTGCACTAAGTGCAATCAAGGTCTAGGTTTATTAAACGAAGATCCAGAACTATTGCGTAAAGCAGCGGAGTATGTTATACTTAAGACGTGAAGATACCCCGAAACAAATTTGAACAAAGAATATTCAACACCTTAAAACAAAGCAAGGTGAAATTCCGTTATGAGTCTGAGAAGATACCTTACCTTATCTCCGGACACTACGTCCCTGATTTCATTATCACCACTAGACAGGGAAAGATTTACATTGAAACCAAAGGACACTTTCGTCCAGAGGCTAAGCGCAAGATGGCCGCGGTTAAGAAACTTAATCCCACGCTCGACATTAGGATCCTCTTTTACTCTTATAGCAAATCTAGCGTAAAATGGTGCGTCAAGAACAACTTCCCATATGCAATAGGAGACATCCCCAATGAATGGCTATGAAAACATGTTCTGGTTCTTCGCTGGTGCACTATCTATGCTATTTATTATCCTCCTAATAGGAGCCTACGTACCACTACCGTGAGTCTTGCTACCCTATTAGAAGTATATACCTTGGAAGAACTACTTGAACTAAACGATAAGACCCCTGAAGATTGCTTAGAGTTTCTCGTTGAAGAGAAGTTCATTAAGTTACCTACCATTAAACCATTAGACTTTGACGAATGATTAAACACCCTAAGACTAGAGCTGAGAGGCTTCGTCTCAAATACTTGAAGGATACCTTTGACGATAAATCCAAACGATCTTCCCTCCAATACAGGAAGCAGGAGATCAAAGCAAAGGAACTCGAAGATGAGCTTAGGATCCAAGTATCTGGCTCGCAAGAGAAAACAGAGTTCGCAGCCAATCCAGTCTGAGATATCTCTGGCTAATGTCAGGGATGGGCTGTTGCCGATGCTGTACACTCTCAATGTAATTAAGCCCAGTGACGAGATCGTAGAGATTGATTTCGACTGGCAGAACATCAAGACAGATCCAAGCGGATCAAACGAAATCTGTCCAGTAACCATATATGTGAAAGGAGCGCCAAAGAGTAATAGTGGCTAGAAATTATAAGAAAGAAACGGCCTATGAAGAAAATCCTCAGCAGGTTAAGCGGCGAGAAGCTCGGAATAGAGCCCGTCGTAAAGCACTCAAGGCCGGAACAGTACACAAAGGCGACAAGAAAGAACTTGACCACATTGGATACCATCGGACTGGTAGTCTTGACCGTGTTCCCACTCGTGTGGTTAGCGAGCATGCCAACGTTGTCAGACAACCTCCCCACAAAAGAAAACACAAAAGATAATTAGGTCATTACGACCCAAGAAAAGGAAACATCATGAATGAAATCCTTCCTGACAAAGCTCCTACCGAGCTGGATCACTTCGTCCTCGGCCTCGACGACGAAGGCAACGAAGTCAAGATCAAGGTCGACGAAGCCGGCGAGCTCTCGCTGGTCCAGGACATCGAAGACAAGGCCGATGAAGTCGTCCTCAACTGATCTTCCATTCTAAAGCTTGATTTGATCTAATGACAAATCAGCACTCCTAGGGCATCTCCCTGGCTTTGAGCCCTAGGTAAACTTGACCCCGGCACTGACGTACATGGTCTGTCATACGTGACAGCAGTAGAAATCAGACCGGGGTTCTTTTTGGATATTACAATGAGTGCTTATTACCTAGTACATACTCAAACTGGATTACCTCCTTATGAAATCAAACTTTATAATCAACATGGAGGCTGCCAAGGACAAACTTCTAATATACCCTACGCTAAAATTTGGGTTGAAAACTGGAATAAATATAATTTAGCACCTACTAACTACAAACCGGACGAGATCTGTTCTATGGGTGCTCTCGTTCCAAAAGCAAAAGGGAATAATCCCATGTATATCGATGATGCGTGTTACAATGTTCCGTGCACTACTTCTAAGAAGTGTGGCGTTCAACCTCAGGCTAATGCTCAGTCTGTGATCCAGGTGATCACGGACTCTAAGCCTGACGTTAGTACGGATCAGCGTGAGTTTCTTAAGAGGCGTGTTCACGATCTCCAGTACGTCAAGTACGCGGAAATCTCTGAGCAGTTCTTCAAGAATGAACCGCATGGCCCGAAGACCGTGGATGAGTTGAAGGAGCGCTTGAAGAAAGGGCACTACACGGTTGAGAAGCCGAAATACTGTGATGATGATGATGAGATCTACTGGAGCGATGCCTTCTCTTGGCGGACGCCGGAGACTCAATTCGATAAGGTCGGCTACGACGCTGCCTCCAAAGAGTTGAGCACCTTCATCCAGGACATCCTGGACCAGATTGCTATCCTTGATCCCAAGGAAGGTCTGGCTCTGCTGGATGATCTGAAGAAGTGGAAGCCGAGTAAGGCTAAGAAGTGATGTGATTTGGAGTTAAGCTTGCCGTAAAACCGGTCAGAAACTCCAAAGAAGAACCCGGTAGGGAGAAATCCTTACCGGGTTTTTTCGTGTCTTGTGATAGGTTTTAGCTATTTCCAAACATCCAGACGCTCTTGTCGAAGCTTCTTAAGCCTAGCTTTGTCAATTTCTGAATGAGGATACTTCTTCATAAGATCATCAATTTTCTTATTAACCTCTTCTATTCTTTTATTTCTTTCTACCATCTTCTTCCAAGATTCATCAATCTTATCAAGAGCAGCTTGTTCAGCTTTTCTATCAATAGTTCTGCCGGGTATATTATCATTAGCAGCACGTCTGAAGTTAATAGGTTCAGATTTCATTAGCTTCCCAGTATCCGGATGGAATACACCATAGGCAGATGTCATTACAGGTTGATCAATAGGTATTTGATGATGTGCTGGAATATCTGCAGTATGTTCTGGGGCAAACATACGACGTTCTCTTTCAGTTAGAAGTAAACGAGTTTCTACATTCCTAGCTTCAGTCTCTCCTGCTAACCTGAGATAATATTTAGCAGCTTCCTGGTTACCAGCAGCTTTATATTCTTGATACTTTTTAAAGACTGTAGTTAGGTATTTACTTCGAGCATATTCTTCTTGAGTCAAACCCTTCTCACCAATCTTCTTTATTATATCCTCAGACTCAGGAATCAAAGCCTCAACAGCGTGGGTATACTTCAGATTATAATCTTCCCCAGCTTTACCAGGTGAACCTCCTTTAGCAAATCCTTCGATATCTTGGATAGCATGTTGAACTTCATGCATCAATGTACCATGCTCTTGCGCAGCTTCTGTTCCCATTCTTATAGTCTTCGATTGAGATGCCCACTCTGCACCTGTGGAAGGATATTTAGAATCATGAACAACTCTAATATCTTTCAACTGAGGATAGGCTTTATATAATTCAGGGTGATCTAAGATTGCAGTTAAAGCACTTGTGTCTTCATAAGCACTATGACGAGTATTGCCACTATTTACCCAACCTCTATTAAAACTAGACTTACTGTCGTCTATTTCATACTTCCATGCCCCCTCTTCACCCCGCATAAATCCAGCTTTCTCCCAAATAGTATCTGGATGAGTGCGCGCCCATTCTAACACTTGAGCATGAGCTAAGTCACTTTTATTCAGAGTCTTGGACTTTACTCCGGCGAAGGAACCTAAAGTACCATCGGCCATCTTCTCGGCAACGGGAGCCGGACCAAATATCATTAATCCAGCTAGATCTGCAGCTCTCTCAATACCTTGTTGAGATGATGGATCTATCTTACCTCCATAAACATCCCCAGGCAATGAAAAGGCATTCTTAACTGTATCATAAAATCCAGTCAATAGTTTCTTATCTTCTTCTATAGAAGGGTTAAGCATACCTTTAGCAGCATTGACCATACTCAAACGACCTAAGAAGTTAGTCTCAGATGGTTTCTCCGGTACATTGGTGCCTCCTTCTGGTTTTAACGCACCAGCGGGCTCCGTAGGGCTTCCTGCGGGCATTGTAGAAGTGGTGGAAAAAGGCTCTTGTACAGGCCTAATGGATATAGCCTGCTGTTTCTTAGCCTGATCGACTAAGAGAGCAGACTCATCTGGAAAGTATTCTCCTGCACTCGAACCAATCGGCATTATTTCTCACCTTTGTTAAAGGTATCTTCTAATCTTTGTAGAGTCTTATCGTGAGAGGATATAATAGCTTTCATCATTGGTTGGGTAATAGATTGTAAAGCTGGATCAGCATTATGTAAGACACCTAAAATATAAGCACTGGTGTTGCCGCCTTCTTTAGACTGAACATTACTCAATTGATCTAGAGCACCATTGACACGTCGTATAATAGCATTAACATTACGACCATAGACATTTGAATCTAATATTGCACCGGGATTAAGTGGAAGTTCGAGAAATCTATTGTGCTCATTATCCCAGTGAACTTCAAACTTCTTAGGCAATGGAGCTTTATCACCTAAGGCCGCAGTGGGTGTCGGAGCATATTGATATGTTGTATTAGCATTAGATATATTATGCAGATCTTCTCGGAATAGAACTGGGAATTCATTCTCTCCCCACTTCTTCATATTATCCCAGGCTACTTTACCCTCACCACCTTGCTGCCGTAACTTCCACATGCTATCAACAATGTCAGTAGATAGCATACGATCATAGGCAGAGTATTTACCAGGAACATACTGTCCTTTCAGATTAGTATAGTCCATCTTGATCTCATCCATTAGTCCCCAATTCTTAGGACCAAAAGCATATTTAGCTACATTGAGTTTAACATCATCAGGAGCTTTGGGATCAGCTATGATCTTAGGAATCATTAGATAGTTATCAACTAGACGGGTAGAAGGATTGACTTCAGCTTTCTTAGCTTGTTGAATATCTTCCTTAGCACTAGCAGGATTGAGGGGATCAATCTGAGTTGCTGCGGCAGCTAGTTTACCTTGATAGATTGGAATTAGATCTTGAGGTAGATTAGACAGCAGCCCTGCCTTCAACATAGCGTCTCCCCATTGTGGAGCAATCTTAGCCATGCCGGCAATAATTCTTAGTTGAGGGCCAATCTTAGGTTGGTTATAAAGATCTAAGTGAGTCTTCTCATCAATAGATTGAGTTATACGGGCTGCAGTATGAGCGAAGCCTAACTTCTCATCTGAGATATATTTAATATATTCATCGAGAGGTTTAATCTGTTCAGCAATATGAGCCTTAACTTTATCAGGACCTATTAAACCTATAGTTGTCTGACCATTGGCGTCAGGTTCATTAGCCTTACGAGTTGCAGTAGAAATTAAATTAGCTCTTAAAGCAGTGAGGCCCATAACACCTTGTTCAAGCCTAACTGGATCTACTTTAGATCCTTCTGCATTAGCTTTGGTAATTGTATCTACTAGACCTTGAGCAGTTTGAGTACCTCCAGCTATACTGGTAATATCCAAGGCAGCTTGAGTATCATGTCCAACTGTCTTAGCAAAGGACTGTTCAGCTTTAGTTTGGATGTCCCCTAATCTACCTTGATCATTGGCTCGCTCTGACATCTCCTGTTTACGTTCCCAATCCTTAGATGAATACTTAGCTATATAAGCATAGACTTGATCTGGAGTTACTTGACCACGATCCCACATTGAAGCTAGGATAGCAGCATTAGGAACCTGATGCTGATTAACTCCACCTAGACCTTCTGTTACTGCATTCCTAACCATGGTGGTAACTTTGTCATGTTCAGATTTAGCATTACCAGCGTTGCGATTAATATCCTCTAGAAGATTACGCATCACTGCATTGGCAGGATCAACTCCACTGACATTCTTAATGGTATCATCAATATAATCTTTATAGCCTGGATACTGAGCACGGAGTTGCTTAGCCAAAGAGTTGAGGTTCATGGTATACAGAGTATCATTAACATGGCCCATGTTCTGGGCTTGAGCTATCCCTAATTGAGTAGCTCTATCTAAACCCGATTGTAGACCCCCCGGTACTGAAGGCGTCTCTGCTTGGGCTAATGTCTGTGGTTGAGGAGGAATTAAACCTTGTTGCTGATTACGGATATTTAAATATGCAGCAGTATAATCATCTCTTAACTTATCAACACCAGTAGTGACTTTATCTTTGAGATAAGATTTTTCAGAAACATCATATAACTTAGCAGCTGACTCAATTCCACCTGCCAATGTTTCTAAAGCTAAACCAGTAGATTTATCAGGTGTAATAGTATCTTTAAGTTTAGTTTGAATAGACTCAGGTTGTTGAATAGGTCTAGAAACTCTATCCCAATTAGGAGCAGTTAACTCTGGTGGTGTAATATCAAATGCAACCATTACGGTTTATATTCCTGTTGTAATTTAGTTCGGTATTGTTCGAGACGAGTGCTCGGCACATCAGACTGGAACCACTTCTTAGTCGGTACCTTAGAAGTTGCGAAGTATTGATTGACCTGATCTGCTTGAGTTTCATAACCATTTAGAGCTTTAGCTAGAACTTCAGCTCTCATATCTAATGGCATTCCCGCCCACTCCATTCTCCAAAATGCTCTACGATGATAATCATTAGCTTGATTCTGATCTAGATTGGCAGAATCCTGTAGACCACGTCTAATCTCTTTGATGACCATCTTCTCAGTATACTTTTGATAATCTTCCTCAGTCTTTCTTATATTAGTTATCTGATAAGCATCATCATCCTTCTGACTATGTAAACCAGTAGCACCTTGGAATAGAGCATTTAGAGTACTAACATTACCTTGATAACCTTCATTCTTAGACAACCAACGTCCTGTATTCAAAGCAGTTAATACTTGCCAAGCAGTATTAATACTAGACACTTCTTTGAATACATCTAAAGCATCCTCTGCTTTAAAGGGATGATATTTACCATCTGCACGTAGACCTGATATAATGGATAATGCCAATGGACTGGTATTATTAATAGTATTAGCAAAGATACTTACTGAAGCGCCGCCCATGATTTTCCACCAGACATTGTCAGACCAGAATTGATTGAAACCTTGAATGCCATAACGTGGTCCAACATTATAAAAGTTGCCTTTCTCTAAATCCCCTTTGCCTGTGGCTAAAGCTAATAGAGTAGCTGGCAATCCTTCCATAACTGCAGTGGTAAACCAGTTATGTCCCATCACATAACCACGATCAATGGCTTCCTTACGCCAAGTATCGTAGAGAGGTAGACCTGTAAGGCCAGTAGCAATAGGCAGACCATAGAGACCAGCATAGACCGCTGCCATTCTGGTCTTAGCAGCTACGCTAATCCTATTACCTAAGAAGAGTTCTGATAATCTTAATTGGTATGTAAGAAATTGAGTAGTAAGTCCCAGAATACCAGTGTGAAGCTGAGAACTAGAAGCCCTAGACATGTTAGTAGAAAGTAAGTCAGCCCTTTGTAGAATCTCAGCTCTCTGAGTGCTACCAATCGCGCCACTAGGATGTATCTCTCGGAACTCCCGGTAAGCGGTATACCAAGCTCCGAGCCTAACAGAGCGTTCACCTGTTCTGAAGAATGCTTGTCCCGCATTTAAGAAGTTACCCCAATCATTGCCTATGAATTTATGTTGCATGTTATCGTTCAAGGCATATTCGCCGGCGACATGTTCGAAGCCAGTTTCACGCAGAAGTCTATTAGCTTCTAACCAATCTCCTGCTTTACCATAACCTAGCGCAGTAGCCTTCTCATCTAACTTAGCTAGAAATCCTGGAGTTCTATTAATATTAGACCAGCCATGAAGGAATGCACCTGCAGTACCTCCAGCACCATGTCGAAAGCCAGCTATGCCAACAATACTGGCATAGGTCTGAGCTTGTACTAAGACCTGCACTGGATTGAATATACCTAACTTAGCATTAAAGGCGAATGATCTTAATAGACGAACAGGATCATGGACATGACTTAATGCCCACAGTGGAATGATGGCAGCCTTCTCAGTTAGCCCGCCTTTCTCATAAGCAGTGTCAGCTAAGTGTTGAGTTATACTATGAACCCAAGTATCAAAGGTATTCGGTACACCAACGAATTGATTAATCTTCATTCTATTGGCAAGTAACTTTTGTACTACATCATGGGGCGCGGCAGACTTAAAAGCCGTCTCATCTCTAGCTGAATTGAAATTCCAGAATGGCGAAGCTCGAAGAGAAGATTCATCTTCTTTGAGATATGGACCTGCTTCGCGGAGCCAATGCTCAACAGCGAAGATCTTATAGTCATCCATGTAAGTACTATTGATCGCTCTATTAAGCGCACGGTTCATAGTGGGAATAGGATCAACCATCTTGGCGGGTTCATATTTCCATAGAGAACTATCCCTACCACCGGTAATAGTACCTACTTCATCAGCATCTCTCTGCAAATTAAAGGCTACTCTATTCTGAGCAGCATCAGATCCTTCCTTAGTTCCATCTCTGAACGTACCAGAATAACGTTGTTCTAATGATTTATCCAGATCATAGATCCTTCTATTTTTAGGAACAACATAGAATGGTTCAGTCTTACTTAGACGAGGAGGAAGAATATTACCTTGAGGATCTCTCTTAGGATTAAACCAGCCATGAAATTTATCCCAATCAATAGGAAGAGTTCTCTCAGCAAGGACTTTAGCTTCGTCTATTTTATTATCTCTAATCAAGACGCGGACAGCATCCATACGTCTGGCGATGTCTCTGCCCTTAGCTCTATTGTCTATTGGCATTACTGTCTGATCTCCAGTATAGAGATCATTGTACTTAGTACGTTTATCGTTAGCTACTGAACCTGCACGTTCAGGAATTATCTGAGCCTGTTTAATGTAATGATCATAATCATATTCAAAATGACCTCCACCACGTCTTGTAACATGGTTGAAATCTAATGGTTTAGTATCAACTCGATCAGTTAAGACATATCTAATTCGTTCTGCACCGGCCACATCACTAAAATTCTTGAGTGGATACTCATCGGGATTATAGATCCTAATTACTCTACGAGCACCAGATGCAACATCCTTATCCATCTTCTCCCAGATCTGGGGATTAAGTGCACGACTCTGTAGGTTATATAGCTTCTCATCTCCTTTACGTGTGCCCATGATTAAGATATTATCTTTGCCATGAGGCATTGTCTTTTCTTGAATACCATCAAAGTATCCAGAGACAGAGGAAGCTTTAGTTCTTCCAGGACCTAATACAGAGATCTGATGTTGTTCGGTACCAATGCGAGCCCGGTTACGGAACTCGGCTATCTCGGAGAATATTCTATTACCCTCAGTTAACTTAACATGAGCGAAGTAAGCTTCTACTTCTGGGAAACTAGGTGAACGATTGTAGTATCGGAAATAGTAATCTTCTAATTCACCTGGAGTCTTGAAGAAATAACCCTTCTCGAGAGTATCTGGATCTGTAGCTTTGCGGGCATAGTCCAGAGTATTTGTAAATTGTTTCCAAGTCTGTCTTTGCTTTAGTGAGATTTTGTTAGCAATAGCTCTAGGCTTAGCGCTCCAATAACCATAATTGACACCAGTAATAGGATCATTCTTATAATGGCCTGTTGCAATTGCTTCGATTTTAGATTGCTCATCTTTAGCCCACTGTTTAAATAAGTTCTGAGAATATACTGCAACCTTACGTTGGATAGAATCATTCAAAGCTAAAGTATCGTCTGCACCTCGCCATCTGCTTAATGCAGCTAGTATAGGATTCTGTGAAGTAGAAACCTTACTGGCACCTGCTCCAGTGAACAAACCTTGAGCATCTCTCTCAATCATATAGTTACGAACTAGATCGTCAGTTTCAATATATGGTTTAACAACCACAATCTTATAACCGAGACCTTGCTGTTCAATTACTGCAGGAGCTTTAGTAATCCTAGTATTAACAGCTTTGAGAGCTTCCTTATCTCGTTTAAGTAGAGCCCTAATACCATCTTCGCCACTAACATGTGATAGGATTTCTGCCTTTTCTTCAGCAGTTTTAGCAACTCTAGCATTAGCTACGTAAGTCTTAAGAGCAGCTTCAGTCTCTGGAATAGACTTCTCTAATCTATTCTTAGTAGCTATATCAGTTTTACTGCCAACAAATCGTTCTGGAAGAGTTTGAACTCTGCCTTCAGCTGGAACTACTTTAGCTCCGCCAATGCCATGAAAGTCAACGAAGTTCTTGGCAACCTGTTCATTAGAAAATAGATCTCCGCCAATATTAGACATGTGAACTTCAGTATGAAAAGTATTAGTAATAGGCTCACGCTTAGGAGCAGAGAAATCTAAGATAGCATTCTCTAGACCAGGAAATTGATCTTTAACCCGTTCACCATAAGCACGTAGTGCATTCTCCATTTCTAAAGGAATGGGAGTTCGATTAACTCTAGCTGTAGTCAATGCAGTCTGTAGAATAGTATCGGCAGACTTAGTAAACCCATCTTGAAGACGAGTCATCTGTTCTCTGCTTAGAGCTCCTGGGCGGGAGTAATCGTAATCTCTAGCGAGGTTATCTAAATCTAATCTAAAGTTAGAAGGCAGTTTATCAACTATCTCTTGGAAGAAATCAGTCGTACCATTAAGAGTTTTATTCACTTTATCAGCAGTTCTGATTGCCCCCGCTTCAGCCGGATTACCCGCACCTTCGGCAGCAGCAGCTTTAATAGGAATATCCTTACCAGCTTGCGCAGCGGACTCTACGACATTCTTCACAGCCTGATTAGATCTATTCCAAATAGATATATTACGAGCTAAGGCAAGACCACCTTTTAAACCAGCAACAATATCCGGAACAGCTAATGCTGTGAAGGTACTATCAAGAAATCGCTGAGCAGAAGTAGTACCAGCCAGATAATCAGCAAACTGTTTAGCCAGAGAAGGATTATCTTGACGTAGAGGATTGAGAATACTATCGACGCGTAACTTGAAAGTCTCGAAGTCAGGTATCCGTAATAGGGCATCAGCTTGTGCCTTTAAGTTATTTCCTAATAGAAGACCAGCTCCCAGAGTTCCTCCTGCCTCTGGAACTAGACCTCTCATCTTAGCTTCAGGATAAATCTGAGTTAAGCTTTTAGCTTGATCAGCTAGATAAGGTAACCATCCTTGTTCATGTACTTCTTGACCTAGATTATCTTGCCAAGTACGAGCATATTCCATCTTAGCTATAACAGCACTCCCCTTATCTATTAAAGGTTGTACTTGTTCTGGAATATCTTTGACAGCTTGATCTAATACAGTATCTTTCATGGCAGCCGCAGCTTCATGAATAGAACCTATGTAAGTTCTACCATAGTTCTCCTCTAATACTGAAGTAGGATCACTAGGTTTGTTAATAGGATTAAAAGGATCTAAGATCTTTCTGACATCAGTATAATCAAGAGGTCTACCTTGTTGAGTGGCAGCAGACAACAACATCTGTTGCTTCTGCTGAGACTTCTGTTGATCTAAGTAAGCCGAGAATTCTTCTCTTATCCTAGGCTCTTCACCATGTAGAATGCGCAGGTAGATTTGAGCAGTATCCGTTACACCACTATTACCGAAGGTATAGTTAAACTTATCTGCCCGTTGTTTAGCTATCGGCTGTGGAGGAGGACTAGCTGGACTAGCGTCTAAAGGAGCCAGACTAATTTGATTCTGTTCTGGAGCATCAGGCTCGGTAATAGAAATAGGACCAGTTACCTGAGAAGGTGTCTGGTCTTGATCAGTAATAAGATTAGGATCTAATTGTGCCATTAAATGTAAGGCCCTGCAAATCCAAGATTACTGCTTGCATTCTTATAAGCTGCTCCAATGATTGGACCGGTTGATAGCGCAGCACCACCAAGAGAGGAAAGGCCTTGATAAGTAGCAGCCTGTCCGCCTAACCGAGAAGATTGTGCACCAAGTCTAGCTGACTGCGCACCAAACAGAGCAGATTCACTTTGTAATCCAGCAATCTGAATTCTCTTGTTACTGATATCTGTATCTAGACCAAAGATATTCTGACTAATACCGAAGTTCTGGCTAAGTCCTAATTCATTGACACCACCTTGAGCTGCAGCTGCAGCCTGCCCACCTTGTAATCCAGAACCATATTGAGAACCACCTGCAGTAGCACCAGCTAAATTTCTAGCTTGAGCTTGCTGGGTATTACGGAAGTTCTGTAGACTAGCGCGCATATATTCTAACTGTGTCTGTTGTTGTTTCTGAGCTTGAACTTGTTGTTCATTACCAGCGATCTGTCCACTAACTCCAGCAACCTGAGCACTTATATCTTGCTGTTGTGCACTTATCTGATATTGCTGAGCACTTAACTGGGCCTGTTGTTTAGATACATCAGCTTGACCCGCACCTCCAAAGAGTTTTAAACCTAACCCAGCAAGACCTAAACCGATTGAAATTGGATCCATTAGACGCCCTGATTAGCAGTTTCATAGAGAGACCAGCCCATAATATCAAATGGTTGTCCATCTACTGAAGTTATTTTAATTTGTAGTACCAAACCCCATCCTCTTAATCGATGTCTTCGAAATGCCAAGCCAAAGTTAGGACTATTAATATTTACTAATTGATTAGTACTCCATCTACCCGAATCAGCATTCAAAGGATAATCCCATAGACTTTGAATGTAATAAGATACAGGCTGTTCTAATCTAGAATAGACATAGATGTATGGTACTTGGAAACGTCGGGAAGCTTGACCATGAAGTTTATATCCAGTGGTAAACGTAGAAATATAGTTAGTACTATTAATAGAAGCCCAATCTACGAAGTTAGAGTCATGTTCATCCGCAAAGAATACATTGTTACCACTACAACACAAATACTTATTTTGCGGGGGAGGAGTAGGTAAACCTCCAGGTCCAGAGACATATACAATACTACTTATCCTAGGTGTAGTACTTATAGTATGTGTGTAAAAAGCTTTATTAGCCGTATTATAATTTAATATCTTATTATAGGTATATCTACTAGTTATATCTGTTTCTACAGTATCCCTGTATACCCATTGTACAACGTACCCAATGGGATCATAAGCGCCTCTAACATATTTCTTACTTTGAATTGGAATAGTATCATAGAGAGAAAGAATAGTTCCTAAAGTTATAGGAACTACTTCCAAGGGATTAACATGCAAAGGAGTATTAAGTAGAGATGTACCTTGCTTGGCAGCTTCTACTTGATAAATACCTTCTTCATTCCAGAATATAGGAAGTCCTTGTACATCTACAAAAGATGTAGTTGATATACTTCTTACAGAAGACAGTTTTACGATTGTATAATCAGTCGCTGTGAAGCCTATGCCTGCACTTCCTGTAATATACCACACTCCATTGGCTGCGAAGACAATCATAGCATTCTGCAGAGGAAATAACTTATAAATACTCCCACTGCCAGGTATAGATATTACACCACCATCACTAGGAAGTAAGTTAAATATTTGGGAACTGGTTGGATCATTTGTCTGAAAACAATTACCAATTTGATTATCACTTTGAATAATTTGGGAGAAATAAATCTTCTCCGTCCAAGTGTAAGGAGTAATAAGACTGGAGAAATTAGCATCTATCCCAGTATACCAAACACGACCTTGAAACCATGTTCCAGTCTTAGGTCTCATATTAGTAACGCTATCTGGAATTGCAACCTGACTTGAACCAAAAGCTAAAGTAGCTCTAGTTTGATTGAATAAAGGAAGTATGAAATGTCCTTTAGAAGCTGGACCAGAAGTAGCTGAAACAGTATTAATAAGTGTGCCTGGACTAAATACATTAGAAGTATTTCTATAATTCCACCACACATCTGAATTAGAAGGTAGATTGCCTACCTGTGCAGCCCACGTAGAAATGTAACCATCGGTCGGACCCAGACTCCAACTTGAAAAGCTACCACTACCTACAGAAGAAACTGAAGTCCAAGATAAAGTAGTTCCAGCGTAAGCAGTAACTACGCCTGTCATACTAGCAGTAGCACCAACTTCTTGAACTAATATTTGATTACCAACTTCTAAAGGAAGATTAGCTTGTATCACCCAAGTAAAATTAGTTGGAGCCCCAATTGTAGCTGCATTGGAAGAAGTAGCAGACCAATAATGCCCCCAACCTTGATTTAATAAATTATATGCATGGATTGAAGTTAAAGGTTGAGGCTGACGTTGATTATCCGGGATACCTGATTCAATAACACCTGTAAAATCTCTAAACTTAAGTATTATTATATTGGCAGTAATAACACCATTAATATTCTTACAATAGAACGGTTCTAAATAAGGATGGAAGACAAATAAATAACCATTGCCTTCTGCATACTGACATTCTAAAGTACTAGGATTATTAGTACTACCAAAAGGTATGAATGCAGTTAAAGTTACAGTTGAAATTAATTTCTGAGTAGAAAGTGGAGCTGCAACCGTAGCTGCACTTGATTGATAAAAATTAAGAGTATTGCCTACTTGCGTAACTACAATCTGAGTTACAGCGTCACCGCCAGAATTATTCCATTTATAAGATGAGATAGCTACTCCAGCATTTGGTATGATATTGTTTACACCATTGATCTCATTATCGATTCCCTCTCTCCTGATAACATCACCGACAAGAGTATAAGTAGTATTGTCAGTAGCAGTGGCTGCATTCTCCGGAAAGTTAAGACCAGTGAATTCAGTTATTAAACCTTTAGTAAAGTTATTTTCTGTACTAGTGAGTACTTGCTGGGGCATTTATTTTACCCTTGTAAAATAATGCATCATTAATCCTGGATTTCTTTAATCTCTATATTTCTAGTCTTGAAGTAATCTTCAACATGTCGCTTTAGAGCTGGAAAAGAAGTAAAATTAACTTTCAAGGGTTGCGGCAATGCACCACTGTCATATTGCAAAGACCAAAAGCAAGTCTCTGGATCCATCCTGGCGTGGAGATTATTCTCGCCACTAAACAATCTAGTATCCACCATACCGGTACTATTCTTAGGTAATTTATTATCAATTATACCAAGTTTGAAAACTCGATCTTTCGCTCTCATCTTAGTGGTATTTGGAATGTAATAGTTAGCATCAGCCATTAGAAGAATCCCATCCTCTCATCTTAAAGTCACTCGCCCTACTTGTTACCATACCGCCGCGTCTGCCGAAATCAGGCAACTCATTAAAATAAGTTGGCCTGTTGGTTATTGATTTATTCTTTTGTACATTACTCCATCCCCGTTTAATTTCTTGTTCAGCTTTAGGATGGATAGATTGTTTGATTTCAAAGTAAGCTAAAGCTTTAGCTTCATTGAGCAGAAGAGTAAATTGTTCATCGTCTAAATTAGGAATAAAACTATCTACCATTTTCCATTCTGGAACTACTCTGCCCCAACACATAGTTTTATTAGTCTGTAGAGTTGAGTCTTGAGTATTATCATAGGCATCAAAGATGACATTGAAATTACTTAAGATGCAGCAATAAGTAGGTTGTCTATTATTTTTATAATAGAACGTATAAGATCCTGGAAAATTATTTACATTATTAGTAAATTGAAATGTTCCAACATTGATCTCAGTTGGATTAAAAGTATTAACTCTTTCGATGAATTGAGATATTGGCAAAATAGTTACATATTGATACCCAGGAACAGCTTGATTACTAGTTGAAATAGCATTGATAATCCAAGAACTGAATGTCCCGGAACCTTGTACTGAAGTTATATTAAGAACTAAACTAGTTCCCGAATAACTAGTTACATTACCAGTCATAGAATTAGATCCAGATGTAACTGTAGCTGTCTGTCCAACTTTAATAGGTAAAGTACTAGAAATCACTGTAAATGTTTTAGAACCTAATCCAATAGTATTACTGGTCACAGAGGTTGTAGACCATAACACTGTTGGTTTAATATCTACATTGATTCCATGAGTAGCTGTAGTAGTATTAACATTATCGAAGACATTGGTATTGAAATATTTAATCCATTTGATTTCTGTTACACCATTAGGAACAAACATTTCAACAGGAGCTATGGAACTAAGTGAAGATTCTAATTGAATTAATTGATTGTGTTCAGGAAGTTGAGTACGATTAACAATATCATAATATTTATTCTTAATTATGAGAGCTATCTGTTGAGACTCAACATTATCTCCAATGCTATTGACTTCATCAGAAGACAAGGCACTCAAGATATTCTGAGTCATATCGAGTAAGGTCATTTGCATTAGCGTCGTTTCCAAGCATTGATGCCAATATTACCTAACAAGAAGGTAAGTACAGCATAGGGTAAATAAGCTACACTATCTGGATACTTTTCTACAATGAAAACCAGATCAGGATAATGATGAACTACAATAGTATCCCATCCAATAATCATAGTCCAAGCTACAACAGGAAGACAAACGGCATCACGTAAGATACGGATGCCGAGATCATCATTAGTATCGTGAATTATTTGAGCAGAGACTTTAGCTTCTTCTACTTCAGTCTGTCGCATTCCAAGTTGAGTATCTTTGAACTTACCATAGATACTACTAACTGTATTAAATAGACCTTGTAGAATAGGACCTATAAAAGGTATCCAGCCTAACATTAATCGTCCTTATGTCCATGTGCTAGATAGGTTATACCGGCAAGTATCAATAAGAAGATCGGAAACCACAACGGCATTTCCACTTTCCCTAAATATGATTGAACTGTAGGATCTTTAAACATTCCATCTAATTGTGGAATAATCAATAGACCAGTAGCTGAAATGGCTTGAGCTTGAGCTAGTAAACGAGTTTGGCTTTGTCGCCAAAGACGTTTAAACGCCGACTTTAGTTTTGAGATCTTCAATGTCAGTCTTTACAGTGGCAATATCAGTTTGTACTCCGGTAGTAGCTTTAGGACCTAGCCACCAGCCAAGACCGCCGCCAACTATAAAAGCTATGGCAGCAGAGATTAAAGCAGTCATATAAGAAACTCCTGTTTCAAGTGTAGAAATATGTTCATGAATTTTATTAAGTTCTGGAGTTAAGTCCATTTATTTACCTTTATTTTTGAAGTAGTGAATTGTAACCCCTACTAATATTGCAACCACAACTGTAGCAATAATAATTGCAGTTTGATGGGAATGGAAATACTGAGATGCAGTCGCACCTGCAACAACAGTAGTTGTCCCAATAATAGGTCCTGTAGTATTATCTTTCTTAGTTGCTAAGAATTTGCTGTACTCCCTAACTCCTGCGACACGTCTAACCCAACCTTTACCAAATATTGGAAAGGTAGGTAGACTTCGTAGGAAGGCCATACGTTCGTCATTTATAGCATCTATGAGGGAAGTACCAGACAGAGATTTAAATCGCTGTAGCGCCTTCCTAGGCCGTCCTAGCCCACTATTAACGCCATAATCGAAACAGCTATAGTCAACGCCAGAGGAAAGATTATCACAATCAAGAGCATCCCAATACTTGGTTCTGTAAATCTGCTTGGCATCTTCCAACCTCATATTCTTTACATCTAAGGCAGTTCCCTTAGAATTAATATACTTGCGATAATCAGTTAAAGTAATTCCAAAGTTAGTTGGACCACCTGGATCGGCTGGATGATTACTATATCCTCCTTCATCCTTTAAAACTCGATCAAGACAATCATTAAAATTACTCTTCATTATAAAGTTCCACCATATAACTTATTTATTCCAATTTGACAGTCTGAACCTGCTTCGATATTCCATCCCCGTGATTGTGAATTACCTTGAAAAATATTACCATCAATCAATCCGCCAGTTGTGCCTCCAATTTCACAACCTACCATGGAAGCTCCTAGAATAAAAATATTGTCTGTAATCAATAAAGATTCTAACCAATTTCCATTAACTTGAACCCATATACCGGCGGAACTACAGGCAATTTCATTACCTTCGATATAGACTCCATCAAAGATTTGTCTCTGCGGTGACTGTAACAATATACCGTATGTTGCCCCCTCAAGACTACATCCTTTAACCTGAAACGTTCCTGTTCCTGCTAGTGATCCTGTATTGAGTGTCATTTGAACACTAGATGAACCACCATTGCATTTATTGTTGAGAAATCTAAGGTCTCCCGCAGATGCGTAATAAAGATGCGCAGTAGGCTGTCCCGAAAAGATACTATTTTGGATTGTAGCATCCCCTCCATCTGGAAAATTGATATTCCTGACCCATACACTAGCCGCTGCTGCGCCATCAACAACTAGATGATCAACATTAAATCGACTGGCACTTCCCATAGCTAGTCCATAATTGGTATTAACAATATGCACATCTTTAATAACGGAGTCAGTATTTGTACTACCGACTGGAGCATCAAGGTAAATTGCTGTCGCTCTTGGATTGGCATCAATACGAAGATCATTGATAAACAATGGATCTGCGGTAAATGCCTGCAATCCCTGCGTACCAGTCAAGTGAATAATCGAGCCACCGTAATGCTCACCGCGAAATGCAATTGAGCTGGTTACTCGAGGTAATGAAGTTACCAAGTAACGAGATATACTGGAAGGTATTAGAACAGTGCCTCGTACTGCTTGAGCTGCAATAATTGCTGCAGTAAAGGCTGCGGTATCGTCGTGTTGATCATCGCCTAATGCACCATAGTCTCGAACATTAAATATAGTCATCTTATCCTTCTTGCTCGTATGCCCCCAGTAGTATTCATAGTACTTACCGAAAAGTTTGCTAAACCTACTAAAAAAACAGTGGTAGTACTTGCAACTGAAACTCTTCGAGGTCCAGTCCATAGAACGTTTTCTTTGTTAGTTCCCGGCACAATACCCGCACTTGTAAAAGATAGTCGAGTATAATTGAAGACAGTTTGATCTAACGTAGCTGTCGTAAGACTTACACTTGAATATAAATCTGTGATATTAGTAGTAGCAGTTGGAAAATAAGCGATAGTCCCATATACATCCCAATCACCTGCAGTTAGAGAAATGCTAGTTATATTTGTTTGAGTTGCAGCTGTAATAGCTGTGCTTGCAGCTGTAGCTGAGATAATTTCACCGACATTACCTGCAGTAGTATTATCATTAGTAGTAGTGCCGATAATACCACCAGTAGTAGGGCTGAATGCTACAGTAGTAGCTGTAGCTGCGCCTAGAGTAGGAGTTACTAAAACGGGAGAAGTAGCAAATACATTAACACCTGTTCCAGTCTCATCTGTTAAAGTAGTTCTTAAATTAGCACTACTAGGAGTAGTAAGAAATGTCGCTACACCTGCAGCAAGACCGCTTATACCTGTAGATACCGGAAGACCAGTAGCATTAGTAAGAGTTAAAACTGTGGGAGTATCTAAACTAGGTGAAGTTAAAGTAGGAGATGTAAGGGTTTTATTAGTTAGAGTATCTGTAGTATTACGTCCTATAATAGTATCTGTGGATGTAGGTAAAGTAAGTGTACCTGTATTAATAAGTAAAGGAGTTGTAACACTGGTTGAAAAGACAGGATTAGCTATTGTACTAATAGTTGCAGGAGAAGTTCCTGTTATCGCTATATTTGTACCGCCAACTAATTCACTAACATCTGAAGCCCACTTCACATCATAGTTAGTACCACTATTCTTTACTAGAGCATCTCCAGTATTCCCTCCCGCAGGGATATTAGCAACAGTACCTCCGCCTGTGAAATTACTTAAATCTTGGAGCCTTAGAGGAGAATTAGCTGTTGCTGGAAGAGGAAGATTAAGAACTTGATTACTGTTCATATCTAATGCAGCATTCATAACATTAGGCTGAGTACCATCCCGAGATAAAGTATTATCCATAGCAGTCTGAATAGTAGCACTATTCGCATTTATGGTATTAGCCGCTGTAGTAGCATCTATAATACTCGCTACATTGTTGAGAGTAATCTTAGACATCAAATAATTCCATAGACTTTAATAACTCCACTGGCTATATTCCCAGCTGAGAAGAGTACTTGAAAACCATCTACTACAGCAGTACTATTCCAATATCCTCCGCCAGTAGTGACATAATTTAAAGTATTGCCTGCATTAGGTTGCGAAGTTAAAGATGTATACATTTTACCTAATTGTGTACCTGCAGGAGTATATAATCTAACAGTACCATTTAATCCTATATTAGTAGAACCTATATTCCCATTTATTAGATAACCTAGATTATATGTTAATTGACTCGTCGATCCACCAGTAGTGAAAAGTACAGAAGAATTGTAAGTGGTACCTGTTTGAAAAATACCTCCAGAATGAACTTGAATAATTAAACTGGTAGTGCCTGTTACTGGGATCATATTCTCAAAAACTAAATCATAAGCGGAATAGGCTGAAGTAATACTTGTAATATCTGATAAAGTTGCTGAATTAGCAGCTGTTAGAACATTTAAAAGAGTTGAAGGAGGTGCTGCAAAAGTACCATCTCCGCGTAAGAAGGTAGAAGTATTATTAGGTAGAATAGGCACAGCACCGGTAGTAGTCGCTGTAGCTGGATTTACCAGAGTAGTTAATTGAATTGTAGTTAAATCAGTGGGAGTACCACCTGCGATACTTCCTTTAACTGTATTAGCAGGAACAGTTGCTAATTGAGCATTAGTAACATTGTTGGCGGGCAATGTTACAGTGCCATTAATATTAACAGCTCCATTGAACGTTTCTGTACTGGAGTGAGTATTAGTCCCAGACCAAGTATTATTGCCATCTAGAAATGGAACTAAGTGCCCGGATGTTCCTGTACCTGGTATTGTTATAGTAGGATTCCCTACAACATCTATCAATCTAGCCGGAGAATTTTGAGTACTCGGTACAGGTAAATTGATAATTTGATTACTATTCATATCCAGAGCAGCACCCATCGTATTAGGTTGAGTGCCATCTCTAGACAAAGTATTATCGAATGCAGTCGTTAGAGTTGCATTATTAGTATTAATAGCGTTAACCGCAGTCGTTTGATTAGCGAGGTTAACGAGAGGAGTTAACGTTATTTTAGTCATTAGGAATAAACTACATAAGCTTCAGAACCGGGAATGACGTTAGTCAATCGAATGAAGCAATACTTAGAAGCATTCTGAGTTATAATGCGGGAACCTGCGGCTTGATTAGTATCAAAGCCACCACCAGTACCTGCAGCAAGTGTAACAGTAAATGCACCTGCACTACCATTAACAATCAGAACACAAATATAATCTCCTACAACAGCACCAGAACTAACAGTATTAACAGCAGCAACAATATTTGCAGCAGTATCTAACGTAGCCGTGACACTAGCAGTAGGATTAGCTACTATAATACCGGTCAATAAATTAGCAGCAGTGAATGTAAAAGAAGTACCAGAGGTCATACTAGCAGGGGCCCCTACGCCATCAATCCAATTGATGCCTAGAGGATTCGTAGCAGTTGCCCGGGTACGGGAATTATTAATGATGGCATCCATTCCTGCCTCATTAACTTGGTGAGCATAATCAAGAATTCCTGGATTTGCCATATATTAATTTCCTTTCTATGGTAGTGGGGACCGAAGTCCCCACAACACATTAGTCATTACTGACTGATATTGCCGTACATCGTATAACGAATACGGACCTTTACTAGACCGCTAGTAAATGTACCAGTAGCGATTGTTGACAAATACGCCTTCGAAGGAAGGGGAGTAAGTGCATTAGTCACTAGAGGAACAGATCCTAGCCAATCACCACCACCAACAACGGTGTTAGCGACGCCACCCTGAATACCAGTAGCACCTGGAATATTCCAAGTGGTTTTCACGCCAGACGTCTGCATTGCTGCAGCAGCCGTAGCATTCTTGATAATCTGAGTACCAGCATTAGGTGTTACCTGTACATAACTCGAGGAAGCACTCGGGCTAACAGCCGCGAGTCCTACCGCAATGCTAGTGCCACCAGTGGCAGCAACTATCGTATCAAGTTCTACTTGCTCAAAAAAGAGCTGAGTAGTCGTGAACGTTAGAACACCACCAGAGACA
>WNFL01090979.1_pt8 | contig 23829 bp, 25 predicted proteins | sample 5400361 | NCBI WGS metagenome assembly WNFL01 (sample SAMN13153351, study PRJNA577476) | soil metagenome | isolation source: 40 cm soil on Douglas fir-dominated hillslope | place: USA:California | collected 2013-09-17
GACAAGCAGGACAAGACGGAGAGATCATGGCGCGGGCGGGCGCTGGAGTGGGCGCAGGGCTGGATGGCGCCGCCGCGTTTGGCTTGGGCCGTGCCGGCCGCCATCGTTCTTATCCTGGGCCTTTTTTCCTTGCAGCAGTACTTTCCCGGCCCAACCAACCAGGCGGCGGTCGAGTCCATCGACGGGCACGGCTTCAACGTGGCGCTCTTGCGCGAGGCCAAGACCAAAACAACCGTGATCTGGCTGTTCGACAACCAGGAAAGCGAAAATGAAGCTTCCGCGGACTCGGCTTCGACCGATACTGCTTTTTAGCCTGGCGGCGATTCTTTTAGCTTCGCCCCTCGGCGCCGCCGAGCCGGCCCCGCAGGTGGTGCAGTTGAAGATCGGCACCATTCTGGCCACCAACCAGGCGAACTGCCTGGACTCCCAGCTTGCCAAAATCAAACAGCAGCTCGAAGTGATCAAATACCGCTGCTATCGCTTGATCAAGGAAGAGACCCAAAAGGGCGCCTGGCAGGCGAATACCGTCTTCGAGATCCCGGGCAGCCGTTCGCTCGTGGTCATGCCGAACGAATTCCGCAACGAGCGGATCTCGCTGAAAGTCCGCCTCCTCGAAGGCGAGCGGCCCATCGTCGACACGACGGTAAGATTTCCCAACAAAGGAAATTTTCTCCTCGGCGGCCCGGCGCACGAGGGCGGGGTGTTGATTTTATCCATCTCCGCCATGACGCAGTAGCCGTTCCTACCGCAGTTTCAGGTTTCAAGTTCAAGAGGATGACAGGCTGGTGGGCGACTTCCGGCTTGGTTGGCTTTAGGGCGGTTAACTAGAAACCAGAAACTTTAAACCTGGAACTTTTTTATTCGATGACGTTCTTTTCGATCGGCTCGACAATCACGCCTTTTTCTTTGAGCCACTTGATCGCCTTGTCGACCTCGGCGCGCTCGCCGTCGATCTCCAGGGCGGTGAGGCCCATCTCCGCCGTGACGGTGGAGCCGCGGATGTTGAAAACGATGTCGAACCTTTTCGCCAGCATGCAGACGATCGGCTCTTTCACCAGGTTCTTGGGGAAGGTGAGATAGACGCGCTCGCAGACCTTATCTTTTTGCGCTTTCATCGGTTTCTCCTCAAATCGAAAATTTGAGGTTTCCGACCGCCATCCGGTCGCGCCAGCCGACCCACAGGTTGGTGGTCAGGTATTTATCGCCGAAATCCGGAAAGACCGTCACCAGCACGCCGGAGCGAAGCTTGCGGGCGATCTGCAGCGTCGCGTGCATCGCGGCGCCCGACGATTGGCCGACCAGAACGCCCTCTTCCTGGCTCAGGCGGTAGACCATCGCGTAGGCGTCTTCGGTCGAAGCCGCGATCTTCTCGTCGAGCTCCTGCTCGTGGTAGATGCCCGGCACGATCGAGGTCGCCATGTGCTTCAGGCCTTCCAGGCCGTGCAGCGCGTCGTCCGGTTCGACGGCGACGATCCGGATCTTGGGATTTTTTTCCTTTAAATAGCGGCCCGTGCCCATGATCGTCCCGCTGGTGCCGATGCCGGCGACGAAGTGCGTGACGGCGCCGCCGGTCTGGCGGTAAATCTCCGGCCCGGTCGTCTCGTAGTGCGCCTGGCTGTTCATCGGGTTGAAATACTGATCGGGCTTGAAATATTTTTCCGGATCCTTGTGCAGGATCTCGCGGCAGAGGCGGATCGCGCCGTCGGAGCCCTCGAGCGGGTCGCTGTAGGTCACCCGGGCGCCGTAGGCGTGGATGATCCGCTTGCGCTCGGCGCTGACGTTCGACGGCATCACCAGCTCCACCGGATAGCCGAGGACGCGGCCGATCATCGCCAGCGCGATGCCGGTGTTGCCGGACGTCGAGTCGATGATGGTTTTCCCGGGCGCGAGCTGGCCGGACTTGATCCCCTCCTGGACCATTTTCAACGCCGGCCGGTCCTTGACCGAGCCGCCGGGGTTGAACCCCTCGAGCTTGGCGAAGATCCTGACGCCGGGGGAGACGCCCTCGGCGATCTTCTCGATCTGCAACAGCGGAGTCTCGCCGATCAGGTCGAGAACCGAATCGATTTTTTTCGGCTCGCGGAGCCTTTCGGCGGGGGCCCAGCGCGCTAGAGTAGGATTGGCCATACGGCAGCCGCGCCCTTCATCCGCCCGCGATGGCGGGGACGATCGAGATGTTGTCGCCTTCCTTGAGGGAGGTCTCCAGGTTTTGGAGAAAGCGGATGTCGTCGCCGTTGACGTAAACGTTGACGAACCTCCGGACCTTGCCGGTCTCGTCGCAGATGCGCTCCTTGATGCCCGGATATTTTTGTTCCAGGTCGTCCACCAGGGCGCGCACGTTCTGGCCCTGGGCGTTGACTTCGTCGGAGCCGTTGGTGAACTTGCGCAGCGGGGTCGGCACGCGGACACGGACGCTCATATTCAACCTCCCTAGGTATCGCTTTTTGGATTGCCGATTTGGATTTACGCCGCCGGCAACGAGCCCGCCGGGCGCGTTTTTACATTCCAAGATCCCGACTCCAAATCTAAGGGAGTTATAAACCTTCCCGATAATCCTTGCAAGGCGGCGGCTGGCGGCAGCGGCGGTTCTGGGCTCTTGGCACGCATCGTGCTATTTTTACACTAATTTTGGTGGCATCCATCAAAGATTTTGAGATTTTAAGAATAAACAGGCCGATCAAATGACACAATATGGTGCAATGGGGCGGGCGATGTCGTTTCCCCGTCGCGGCCGGATCGGCATGAAGCCGCGGGCCTGGCTTTTGGCCGTGTGTTTGATTTTGGCGGCGCTTCCGGCGGCTGCCCAGACCGGCAAAAACGCCCGGCTGGGCAAGCTGACCGAGACGCTGATCGATCTCCAGGCGCAGCAGGAAGCCCGCGCCGCCGGGCTGAGGTCGGCGCCGCTCCAGTCCGCCAATCCTCTGACCAAGCTGGTCGAGGAGCGCGTCGTTATCAACGCCGTCGCCGAGGACGACGCCGAGACCCTCAAGGCCGAGCTGGAAGCCCTGGGCATGGAGAACGCCGTGGTCTTCGGCCGGATCGTGTCGGGACAGCTGCCGGTCTCCGCGATCGCGGATGCGGCCGGGCTCCGGAGCCTCAGGTTCGCCCGCGAAGCCATGGCGACCACGCACGCGGGCAGCGTGACCAGCCAGGGAGATACGTCCATGCGGTCCGGCGCCGCGCGGTCCACGTTTGGCGTGGACGGGGCCGGCGTCAAGGTCGGCGTCTTATCCGACAGCTTCAACTGTAAAAAACAGGCGGCGGGCGACGTGAGCAGCGGCGATCTGTCCTCCGTAAACGTGCTCCAGGACGAAACCGGCTGTGCGTCAGGTACCGACGAGGGTCGGGCGATGCTCCAGATCGTCCACGACGTCGCCCCCGGCGCCGCGCTCGCCTTCGCGTCGGCCTTCAACGGCTCGGCTTCTTTTGCCGCCAATATTCAGGCGCTCCAGGCTGCGGGCGCCAGGGTCATCGTCGACGACGTAGTTTATTTTGACGAGCCGATGTTCCAGGACGGCCCCATCGCCCAGGCGGTGGACAGCGTGGTCGCCGCGGGCGCGGCCTATTTCTCGGCGGCGGGAAACGAGGCGCGGCAGAGCTACGACAAGGCCTTCAAAGCGGGAACTTCATTTGCGCAAGACGCTTTTCTAGCGCTTAACAACGACCCTACCCTCAGGTTTTGGGGCGGCATAGCGCATAACTTCGCCTCCAGCGGCACCGACGTTTTCCAGAGTGTGACAATTCCGGCGGGCAAGACGGTGACCATCAGCCTGCAGTGGGACTCGCTGTTTTTTTCCGTGAGCGGCGCGCCCGGATCGCAGAACGATCTGGATATCTATCTCCTCAACAGCTCGAATCGAGTCGTGGCCTCATCCGCGACTATTAATGTCGGCCACGATGCCGTGGAGGTCTTGCAGTACAAGAATCCCGGTAGTTCGCCGCAGACGCTGAATTTAATGATCGTGAAGTTCTCCGGCGCGAATCCGGGAAGGATCAAATACGTTTATTTCGGCCCCATGACCGTCACTCAGTACGACACGCAGAGCAGCGCGATTTACGGCCACGCGAACGCCGCCGGGGCCGAGGCGGTCGGCGCGGCCTTTTACGCCGAAACGCCCGAGTTCGGCCAAACTCCACCGCTACTGGAATCCTACTCTTCCGTAGGCGGGACGCCGGTCTTGTTCGACACGTCGGGCAATCCGACCAACGACCCGCGCGCGGACAAGCCCGAGATCACCGCGCCCGACGGCGTCAACACGACTTTCTTCTTCCCCGGCGACGATGTCGAGTCGGACGGGCATCCCAACTTTTTCGGCACCTCCGCCGCCGCGCCGCACGCGGCGGCCGTGGCGGCGCTGTTGTTGCAGGTTGACCCGACTTTTAGCCCCGACGAGGTTTATACGGCGCTGGAAAATTCGGCGATCGACATGGGCGCGCCGGGCTTCGACAACGCCGGCGGATTCGGCCTGATTCAGGCGGACGCGGCGGTCAACGCGGTGATAAGCCAGTTGACCGCCACCGATCTGTCCGTCAGCGAAACCGATTCGCCCGATCCCGTCGTCGTAAACAACAGTCTCACCTACACCTTGACCGTCGCCAATCGCGGTTTTCTCGACGCCACCGGCGTGACGCTGACCGATACGCTGCCGGGAAGCGTTAACCTGGTTTCGGCTGTGCCGAGCCAGGGAAATTGCAGCGGCACCACGACCATCACTTGCAATCTGGGCGGTATCCTCAAGCACGCGACCGCCACCGTCACGATCGTCGTTGCGACCACGGTCACGGGCCAGCTCAGCAATACGGCGAGCGTGGCTTTGGACCAAACCGATTTCGATCCCACCAACAACTCCGCGACACAATTGACGAGCGTGATTCCTATGCCGCTTACGGTCGCCGCCGCGCCGCCGGAGGGCGAGGTCCCGCTGCCGTACACCTTCGATTTGCAGATCGGCGGCGGCGCGCCGCCTTACACGGTCAGTATCATCGCGGGGGCGCCGCCGGCGGGCCTGAGTCTTGACCCATCCACGGGAGTCGTCAGCGGCACACCGATCAAAGCTAGTAAAAAAGTCTCGACTTTCACGGTGAGGGCGACAGATAGCTCGAACTCGTCGATCACCAGGCAATACGCCATCAAAATTTTTCCCGCCCCGGCGATCGGCACCAAGGGGTTAAAAAACGGTTCGGTGGGAACGAGCTATAGCGCCGTGCTCAAAGCCAAGGGCGGAAAGTCGCCGTACGCCTGGGATCTGTCTTCGGGAAGTCTGCCGGCGGGATTGACTCTGAGTTCTTCGGGAGCGATTACCGGAGTGCCGGCCGGAGGCACGGCGGGCATCTACAATCTGACCCTTCGAGTCGCGGATGGGCTCGGGCAGGCGACAAAACCCGTCACGCTGACGATCCAATACCAACCGGACCCTATGCTTCTCCCGCCGCGGCTTTGCCCGGAGCGGGCGAGAGCTGCGCGTACAGCTCGTCGAAGTTGCTTAAGGTCGCGTTGATCTTGAACGGCTTCTCGACGCTGGCGACGACGGCTTCGAGGCACTTGTAGCCGTTGCCGGTGATGCTCACGACGATCGACTCGTCGCGCGGGATTCTCCCTTGCTGGATGAGTTTTTTGGCGACCGCCACTTCGGTGCCGCCGGCGGGCTCGGTGAAGATGCCTTCGGTGCGCGCCAAGAGCTTGATGCCGTCGATGATCTCCTCGTCGGTCACGCTCTCGCCCCAGCCGCCGGATTCGCGGACGGCCTGGAGCACGTAGTAGCCGTCGGCGGGATTGCCGATGGCGATGGAGCTGGCGATGGTGTGCGGCTTGACCGGGCTGATCAGGTCGGTGCCCTTCTTGAGCCTGGGCCGTGTAGATTTTGCACTCGCTCGACTCGATCAGCCCCACCTGCTCGAGCTCTTTAAAGCCCTTGTGGAGCTTCGGCAGGATGGTGCCGCCCGCCGACGCGACGACGATGTGCTTGGGGAGCTTCCAGCCGAGCTGCTCCGCGACTTCGAAGCCGTGGGTCTTCGCCCCCTCGGCGTAGTAGGGCCTGAGATTCACGTTGACGAACGCCCAGCCGTACTTGTCGGCGATCTCGCTGCACAGCCGGTTGACGTCGTCATAGTTGCCCTGGATCGCGACGGTTTTCGGGCCGTAGATCGCCGAGCCGATGATCTTTCCCTGCTCCAGCCCTTCGGGGATGAAGACGTAGCAGTTGAGCCCCGCCTTGGCGGCGTGGGCGGCGACGGAGTTGGCGAGATTGCCGGTCGAGGCGCAGGAGACGGTGTCGAAGCCGAACTCGATCGCCTTGGAGATCGCCACCGAGACGACCCGGTCTTTGTAGGAGAAAGTCGGGTGGTTGACCGAGTCGTCCTTGATGTAGAGCTCCTTGACGCCGAGCGCGTCGCCCAGCCGGTGCGCGCGCACCAGCGGCGTAAAGCCGGAATAGAGGCCGGCCTGCGGCTCGCCGTCGATCGGCAATAGCTCCCGGTAGCGCCACAGGTTTTTCGCGCGCGCCGCGATTTTTTCCCGGGAGAGCGCCTTTTTAATGCGCTCGTAGTCGTAGACGACCTCGAGCGGGCCGAAGCAGGTCTCGCAGACGTGCAGCGGCTCTTTGGGATATTCCTGGCCGCACTCCCTACACTTGAGTCCGAGAACGTAGGTCATGGCTTCTCCTCTCGCTATTTTCGCCGCACGCGGCGCATGCGGGATTTCTCCGCACTTCGACGGTATGAAACTTCACGGTCCTGGCGTCATAGGTGAGCACGCGGTCGGTCAACAAGTCTTCTTCCAATCCGGCGAGATATTTGATCGCTTCGGTCGCCTGGATCGAGCCGATGGTCCCGGCGACCGCGCCGAGGATCCCGGCCTGCTGGCAATTCATGATCTCGCCCGGCTCGGGCGGCTCTTGAAAGACGCAGCGGTAGCAGGCGCTTTTCCCCGGGACGACGGTCATCGTCTGGCCCTGAAAACGCACGATCCCGGCGTGGGAAAACGGCTTGCCGAGATCGACCGCCGCGTCGTTGACCAAAAATTTGGTCGCGAAGTTGTCGCTGCCGTCGATGATAAAATCGTAATCCGCCAGAATCGCGGCCGCGTTCTCCGCGTCGAGCCGGACGGGATAAACCCGCACGTCGACTTCGGGATTCAGGCGGCTTAGTTTTTCTTTTGCGGAGTCCACCTTGTCGCGCCCGATATCGGCGGTGGCGTGGAGGACCTGTCGCTGGAGGTTCGACAGCTCCACCCGGTCGCCGTCCACGATCCCGAGCGCGCCGACGCCCGCGGCCGCGAGATAAAACGCCGCCGGGCAGCCGAGCCCGCCCGCGCCAACGACCAGCGCTTTTCCCTGTCGGAGGCGGATCTGCCCCTTGCCGCCGAGATCGGGGATCATGATCTGGCGGCTGTAGCGCTCGATTTCGTCCTGTGTCAACGTCGGCATCGAAAAAAAACCAAAAAAAAACCTCTTCCAATGGATAAGGAAGAGGTTTCACCCTCCACCTTATCTTCCCCCCGTTTTCCGGAGGCGGGAATTAGCACCAGCGTTTCGCCCTGCGACGAAACCGGTTGCTGTGGCATCTACGGGCCGCTCCCTCCGCCACTCTGGATAAGGTCCAGTTATGTGACTCAAGGCTAACTTACCGTCCTCCCGCTGTCAAGAGCCGCCGCGCAAAGCCCGGCCCGCGCCGGAATTTCTCTCCGGGCCGATGCGATGGGCCTGTGCTACGCTCGTCCAAAACCTACGCTCGACCGTCCGCAACCGGACGCATCGGCCCTTCGAGAAACCCCCGGCGCGGGCCGGATACCGAAATCGGGTTTTTCTTGAAAAACCTGCTTGACCGGCCTTTCTCATTGATGTAACCATTGGTTACATGAAGCCCGGAGCACTCAAAAAAATCCGCCGCGACGAATTGAAGCTGACGCAGGGAGAGCTGGCCCACAGGCTCGGCACGGCGCGCATGACGATCACGCGCTACGAGAGCGGCGCGCGGCGCATCCCCGCCGTGCTCGACGTGGCCCTGGAGCAGCTCCGGCGCGCGCGCCGGCTGCCGCTGCTCGGCACGGTCGCGGCCGGCAAGCCGATCGAGCCGGTGCCGCAAACAGAATTCGTCGATCTGCCGCTCGCGCCGGAAGGGGAGAACTTCGCGCTCCGCGTCGCGGGCGAATCGATGCGCGACGACGGGATTTTATCCGGCGATCTCGTGATCGTCCACCGGCAGTCCAAGGCCGCGACCGGCCAGACGGTGGTCGCGCTCGTCAATGGCGAGGCGACGGTGAAGAAATATTACGACAAGGGAGACCACATCGAGCTCCGGCCCGCCAACGAAACGATGCAGCCGATCCGGGTCGCGCCCGGCGACGCTTTCGAGATCCAGGGCATCGTCGTCGGGCTGATCCGCCGCTTCAAGTAAAAACCGGTTGGAAAAATATTGAAAGCGATACGCTCCACGGGATTTTTTTCGCGCCATGCTCCGGCAAATCGTCTGCTTTCAAATTCCCACTCTCCACGTCGCGCTCGCCCGGCTGGCGGAGCCCCGGCTCCGGGACCGGCCGGTCGCGGTCGCGCCGCGCTCGCCGCGGGCGGTCCTCGCCGAGGCCTCCGCCGAGGCGCTCGCCGAGGGCGTCTATGCCGGGATGGCGCTCGCCCGCGCCCGCGTCCGCTGCCCGTCGCTCCGGATTATTTCCCTCAACGCGGAGACGGCCCATCTGGCCCAGCGCGCGCTGCGGGAATCGGTCCGGCGCTTCGCGCCGGTTTGGGAAGAGCCGGGCCCCGGCCGCTTCTATCTCGACCTTACGGGCACCGGACGGATTTTCGGGCGGGCGGTGGACGCCGCCGCGCGGATGGAAAAAGAAGTTGCGGCGCGCTCCGGCCTCTCCGGCGTGGCCGGGGTGGCGACCAATAAGCTCGTCTCCTCCATCGCCGCCAATGCGATCTTAAAGCCGCTCGATCTTTGCGACGTGACGCCCGGCGCGGAGAAGGCGTTTCTCGCGCCGCGGCCGGTCGCCGCGCTGCCGTCGCTCGACCGCCTTTACGGCGGCCGGACGCCGGAGCTCCTGGGCATGTTGAATGAGCTGGACCTCGTCACGCTCGGCAAAGTCGCCGGCACGCCGCTCGGCCATCTCGAATTGGTCCTGGGCCCGCGCTCCCGGCTGATGCAGCAGTGGGCGGCGGGGTTCGACCCCACTCCGGTGTGGCCGGCGGCGCTCCGCCCGGCGCGGGAAGTTTCCCACACGCTCGACCCGGACGAGGTGGACGACCGGGCGCTCTTGGCGGTTCTCTACGGCCTCACCGAGAGAATCTGCCGCCAGCTCCGCGCCGCCGCGCGGCTCAGCCGGACGGTCAGGCTCGCGCTCATTCAAACCGACGGCCGCGAGTTCGCCGGGCGCGCGCCGCTCGACCGCGCCGCCCAGTGGGAGTGCGAGATCTATCCGCGCCTGGAAGAGATCTTTTTCCGCCTGTCCCGGCGCCGCGTCCGCCTGCGGAAGATGATCCTCCGGGCGGAGGGGCTGGAGGAGCCGGAAAAGCAGTTGGCGCTCTTTCCGGAAAGCGATTCGGGGGAGAACGCAAAAATGCGCCGGCTCGCGGCGGCCCTCGACGCCGTCCGCTCGCGCTACGGAGAAAACGCCGTCGCCTGGGGGGCCGCGTGACCCCGTTCGTCCACCTCCACGTCCATTCGCTCTACTCGCCGATGCGCGGCGTCTCGTCCCTCGACGATCTGTGCCGCGCGGCGCGCGCGCAAAACGCCGGGACGCTCGCGCTCACCGACACCAACGGGCTTTACGGCGCGGTCCGCTTCGTCGAAACCGCGCGGGCGCACGGCCTCGCGCCGATCCTCGGCGCGGCGCTCGTCCACGGCGGCCGGCGCGCCCTCTGCCTGGTTAAAAACGCCGCCGGCTACGCGAATCTCTGCCGGCTCGTTTCCGCGCTGCACTCGGACGCCGATTTCGCTCTGCTCGCCGCCGTCGCGCGCCATCGCGGCGGCCTGATCGTCCTCACGGACGATCTGCCGGCGCTCGCGGCGTGGCAAAAAAGCTCGGCCGAAGATCTTTACGTCGAGCTGACGCCGGGCCCGCGGATGCACGAGGCGGTCAGGTTCAGCCGGGCGGCGGGTCTCCCGCCCGTGGCGACGAACCAGGTCCATTTCGCCGCGGCGGGCGGCTACGCGCTTCACCGCCTGCTCCGCGCCATTGATCTCAACACGACGCTCTCGCGCCTGCCCGAGAGCGAATGCGCCGGGCCGGAGCGCTGGCTCATGCCGCCGGAGGTTCTCGAAACCTACTACGCCCACGTGCCCGAGGCGCTGGCGAACACGGTCAAAATCGCCGCGGCGTGCCGGACGGACTGGGATTTTAAAGAGACGATCTTCCCGGCCTTCCGCGCGCTCTCCGACGCGGAGGCGTTCGCCGCGCTCCGGGAGAAGACTTACGCCGGGGCGCGCCGCCGGTATCGGGAGCTGGGCTCCCAGGTCCGCGAGCGCATCGAGCGCGAGCTCGGGATCATCCGCGAAAAGGGCTTCAGCCATTATTTTCTCGTCGTCGAGGAGATCGCCCGCGGCCGCACCACCTGCGGCCGGGGCTCGGCGGCGGCGTCCATCGTGTCCTACTGCCTCGACATCACCGACGTGGACCCGATCCGCCACAACCTCCTGTTCGAGCGCTTCCTCAACTCGGCGCGGAACGATCCGCCCGACATCGACATCGATTTCCCCTGGGACGAGCGCGACGCCGTCGTCGACTGGGTCTTCAAAAATTACGACGGCGACAAGGAAAGACCCGGCCGGGTTGCGATGGTGGCGAACCAGAACACGCTCGCGCTCCGGGGCGCGCTCCGCGAAGTGGCCAAGGTCTACGGCATGGCGCCGGAGGAGATCGGCGCGGCGGCTTCGGCCATTCTCAAACGGCTGAATTTTCTCCGCCTGGCGGAAAACCCGGCCGCCGAAACATGGGCCGGGGCGCTTTGCGAGTTGAAGGAATTCGCCGACCCCTGGCCCGAGATCGTCGAGCGCGCCTTCCAGGTCGAGGGCCATTTCCGCAACCTGGGCCTCCACTGCGGCGGCATCGTGATCGTCCCGGACGAGATCCGCAAATACGCGCCGGTGGAGATCTCCGCCAAGAAAATCCCCATGCTCCAGTGGGAAAAAGACCAGGTCGAGGACGCCGGACTGGTGAAGATCGATCTCCTGGGCAACCGCTCGCTCGCCGTCGTGCGCGACGCGGTCAAGGCGCTCAAGGAAAATTCGGGAATCGACCTCGAAGGCTCCGGGTGGGACCCGAGCGCCGACGAAAAAACCCGGGATGCGATCTGCCGCGGCGACACGATCGGCTGCTTTTACATCGAGTCGCCGGCGACGCGGTTATTATTGAAAAAGCTCTGGACGAAGATGCCCGAAAATCTCCGAGAGAAGGCGGACGTCTTCGATTATCTCGTCATGGTCTCGTCGCTCGTCCGCCCCGCGTCGATCCGCTTCGTCAACGATTTCGTGCGCCGCGCGCACGGCGAATCGCATAAAAAACTCCATCCCAAGCTGGAAGAGACGCTGCAGGACACGCACGGCATCATGGTCTATCAGGAGGACGTGACGCTTGTGGTCCAGGCGCTGGCGGATTTTTCCCTGGCGGACGGCGAGCAGCTGAGAAAAATCCTCAACAAAAAGCACAAGCGCTTGCAGCTCCGGGACTACCGCGAGCGGTTTTACCGCGGCGCGGAAAAAAAGGGCGTGTCCCCCGAAGAGATAGACACTATCTGGGAGATGATCATGAGCTTCGCCGGCTACAGCTTCTGCAAGCCGCACTCGGCGAGCTACGCCCGGCTCTCCTTCAAATGCGCCTATTTGAAGGCGCACCATCCGGCCGAGTTCATCGCCGCCGTCATCAGCAATCAGGGCGGCTTTTATCCGGCCTTCGCCTACGTCTCCGAGGCGTGGCGGCAGGGGCTCAAGTTTTTACCCCCCGACATCAACGCGAGCCGCTGGGCTTACACGGCCGCCGGGAAAAATATCCGCCTGGGCTTCATGCAGATCAAAGGGCTGGAAGAAGACTTCGTCAAGCGCGTGATCGCGGCGCGGGAGTCGGGCCCGTTCCGCTCGTTAAACGATTTTTGGGCGCGCGCCAGGCCCGGGCTCGCCGAGGCGCGGCTCCTCATCAAGGCCGGCTGCTTCGATGCCGTCGCGGCGGGCCTCAGCCGGCCCGGCCTCTTGTGGCGCGCGCACGCCCTGGCGGCGGGAAAAGAGGGCGACGGCCTGCCCAATCCGGACGACTATCCGGAAGAACGGCAGCTCAAGGACGAGGCCGAGGTTTTCGGCTTCCCGATCAGCCGCCACCCGCTCGCGGGCTGCGCCGCCAAGCTCGCGGGGAAATACGTGCCGGCGCGCGACCTGGCGCTTCACGCCGGCAAATCGATCGCGCTGCTGGGCCGGCTCGTCAGCGAAAAGATGACCCAGACCAAAAAGGGCGACGTGATGGAGTTCGTCACGTTCGAGGACGCGACCGGCATTTACGAGGCGACTTTTTTCCCCGGCGCGTACCGCCGGTACTACCACCTCCTCGCCGGCGGCGATCTCTATCTCCTCGGCGGCGACGTCGAGGAGGAGTTCGGGACCTTCACGCTCAACGTCCGGCATGTCGACCGTCTGGATGCGCGCGCGGGGGCTGCTATATTGGAATCAGATCTCTCCGTGGGCGGCGCTCATGGCTATCCAGCGGCTCAAAACCACCCGATCGGCGGCTGATTTTCTCCCTCCCGTAAAAACGCTTCGGGCGCTCAAAAAAGCCGCCGCGTCCTGCCGGGGCTGCGATCTTTACAAACGGGCCACGCAGACGGTTTTCGGCGAAGGGCCGGCCGACGCGGCCGTCGTCTTCGTCGGCGAGCAGCCGGGCGACTACGAAGACCGCGCCGGCCGGCCGTTCGTGGGCCCGGCGGGGAGGATGTTCGACAAGGCGCTGGCGGAAGCCGGCCTCGAGCGGGAAGAGGTTTACGTCACCAACGCGGTCAAGCATTTCAAGTGGAAGCCGGCGGGCAAGCGGCGCAAGCACGAGCGGCCCTTGATGAGCGAGATAACGGCCTGCCGGCCGTGGCTCGAAGCGGAGGTCGACGCGATCCGCCCCGGGATCGTGGTCTGCCTCGGCGCGACGGCGGCCCAGTCGGTTTTTCGCCGCAAAGTTGCGATTGAAAAAGAGCGCGGCGCGTTCCGGCCCTCCGATCTCGCGCCCGCGACGTTCGTCACGATCCATCCATCGTCGATCTACCGCCATCCGGAGAAGAAGCGGCGAGAGCTGGAGTACCGCCGCTTCGCCCGGGAAATGAAGCTGGTTCGGGAGAAGCTCGCCGCGCTCGAGTCGGAAAACAAGAAAAGCCGCCGAGGTCAAACGGACCGGCCGGGCGGGGTGAGCTTGTCCTTCGCCGCGCGCCGTAAGTCCCCTTAAAGCTTGCCACCGTCCGCGACCCGGGGTAATCTCATGCTCACGAGTTGTTTTCCGAGAAAAAATCCATGGCGATAACTTCCCTCGCTCCCATGTGTCTGGCCGACGGCGTGCCGTTTACGGGGCTGACGGGGCTTTGGTGGCGGCTCCGCGGCGTGCGCCGCAGCGACGTCAATCCCAACCTCTGCAACCGGTGAAGGTCCCACTGGGAGACGGGCCGTCTCTCCGAAGTCACGGTGCTGTTCGCGGACTGCCGGGAATATACCCGGCTCACGCAGGAGCTGGGGATCGAAAAGCTGGCGCCGGTCACCGAAGAATTTTTCAAGTCGAGCGCCGGCGTCATCCGGGAGCGCCTCGGCATCGTCGACCGCCTGCTGGGCGACGGGGTCATGGCCTTTTTCAACGTCCCGATCAAGCGCGACGACCACGCGGCGCGCGCCGTCGAGGCGGCCTTGCGCGTCCAGGAGCAGGTGCGGCGCATCAATACCCTGCTGGACGGAGAGTTCTTCTTCGGCGTGGGCATCGGCATCGCTACCGGCACGGCGCTCGCGAGCAACATGGGATCGACCCGCTGCAGCGATTACACCCTGGTGGGCGACAGCGTCAACATCGCCTCGCGCCTGCAGGAGCGGGCCGCTCCGGGCGAAGTCTTGGTGACGGAAGACGTCTACAAGGCGGTCGGCGCGGCTTTTCCCGAGGCGGCGCGCGCCGAATATGTATTGAAGGGCATCGCCCAGCCGGTTCCCGCCTACCGGCTGGCGCGCTAACCGTTACGCGAGCCTGACGGATAAGGGTTTTCCCATGGACATGAAAACTCTCTTGACCGTTTTTACTTCCGTGTTCGTCGCCGAGCTGGGAGATAAAACGCAGCTCGCCACACTTCTCTTCGCCTCGGAAAAGGAAGTGAGCAGGCTCACTGTTTTCCTGGGCGCGTCCCTGGCGCTGGTGGTGGCTTCGGCCATCGGGGTATTGGCCGGCGCGCTCCTGTCGGAGCACATCAACGAAAAATATCTCCACTACGTCGCCGGCCTGGGCTTCATCGCCATAGGCGTCTGGACCCTGGTGAAAGCGTGAGCGCCGCCGTCTGGTTTCGGCCCGGCGCTTCCGGCTTAGCTCCGGGGGCTTCGCGCCGGAGCCCGGGATAGACGCTCATGCCTTTGATCGAAGATATCCTCGCCGCGATGCTGAATCCGCGCACCGTCGCCGGGGCCTTTTTCTACGCCGTCGTCTTTCTCACGGCGGCGCTTTTTATCGGGCGCCTGGCGCGGCTGTTCGCGCGCCGCAGCGCCAGTCACTTTTCCGACGTGACGGCGATCAACTTCGTCGCCCAGTTCCTCCAGGTGGTCGTCTTCCTGTTCGCGATCATCCTCTATGCCCATCTGATCCCCGCGCTCCGGGCGATGGGGACGGCGCTCCTGGCCGGCGTCAGCGTCGCTTCGGTCGTGGTGGGCCTGGCGGCGCAGAACACGCTCTCGAATCTCGTCGCCGGCTTTTCGCTGCTGCTCTACCGGCCGTTCCATGTCGGCGACCAGGTGCAGCTCGCCACGCCGAAGGGGCTGGAGACCGGCACCGTCTATATTCTATCGCTCGGATACACGATTCTTAGAGACCGCGAGAACCACGAGATCATCGTGCCCAACAGCGTGATGGTGAGCCAGGTCATCATCCGCCTGGCGCACGACCACCACCGGCCGCTGGGAGGCTGAGAAAAGGACCGTTATGGCGCTGTCCGCCGATGAACCCAAGACCGCTGCGGCGGTCGACGCATGGCTGGAGCGGCGCATCGCGGGCTCGGACCGTTTCCGCCGCGTGGCGGCAGAGTACGACGGCCACAGGCGCGCGCACGGCTGCATCGACGTCTACCCGTTCGCGAACGGTCCGCTGCTCGGGGCGCTCGCCGCCCGCGCGGGAAAGATGATCGAAGTGGGCTCGGGCCTCGGCTACAGCGGCCTCTGGCTCGCCCACGGCGCCGGTCCCGACGGCCGGCTCGAGACCGTCGAGCGCGACCGCTCGCACGCGGGGATCGCGCGCGGCCACTTCGAGGCCGAGGGGCTCGGCCGGCGGGTCCAAATACTCGAAGGGACGGGCGCCGCGGTCCTGCCGGGGCTCGCGGGCGGGTACGATCTCGCCTACTTCGACACCGATCCGGCGGAATCCCTGACCGATCTCGTCCAGTTCGAGCGGCTGCTCCGGCCCGGCGGCCTTTTGATCTCGACCAACCTTTTCCTCGGACAATTCGCGCCGGACCTGCCGGGGCTGGAACAGGCGGCCGAGTACCGCGAGAGGATTTTAGACGCCGGGCGCTGGCTCACCGCCTATCTCGCCGACGGCACGGCGCTAAGCATCCGGCAATGAAGAACGAAATTTTGAATTCTTAATTTTCAGTTTTGAGTTAAGAGCTCAAAATTCAACATTCAAAATTTTATCAGTCTGCGGCCCAGAGCTCCCATAGATTGCCGTCCGGGTCTTTGACGTAGAGCGAATAGCCCTTGCCGTCGGGATGGTCGCGGGTGTTTTCCACTTTGCTGCCGGCCTGCTCCAGCTCGCGGAGCGTTTTTTCCTTCTCCTGCCACGGAATCATGATCGTGTGGTGCGGCACGCCGGGGCGCGGCGCCTGGGAGGCGTCGAAGAGGTGCACCTGGAAGTTTCCCACCTGCACGTCCACTTCTTTCACGCGGCCGCGCGCGAGCTGCTCTTCGTTCGGCTCGATGCGCCGGACGACCTCGCCGCCCAGCAGGCCGGTGTAAAACTTTTCCGCCCGGGTCAAATCCTTCGCGTTGACGGCGAACGTTCGGATGGTCTTCACTTGCATCGTCGGCCCCCTTTTTTTCGGCTCGAATCGCTGTTTACTTCGACCCTGCTTACGTCTATATTTCCGCTTGGGTTTCAAATCAAGCCGGAGGGGACGCCGTCCATGGCCCGCGTTTTGGTGGCACTGCTGGTTTTGCTCCTGTCGGGTTACGGCGCCGCGTCGGCCCAGGCGCCGGTGCGCCTCGCCTCCGGCTACAGCGCGATCTCGGGGCCGCATGCGGTGCTCTGGATGGCCCGCGAGGCGGGGCTGTTCGAGAAAAACGGCCTCGGCGTCGAGGTCGCCTACATCCGCAGCGGCACGACGATGGCGCAGGCGCTGCTCGCCGGCGAGCTCGCGATCGCCCAGACCGGCGGCCCGGCGGCGATCCAGGCGGCGGTGGGCGGCGCGGATTTCGTTCTCGTCGCCGTCGCGCTCAACACCACGCCGATCGTGCTCATGGGCACCGTCTCCAGGATGGAAGAGCTAAAGGGCAAGGCGATCGGCGTGACGCGCTACGGCTCGAACACCGACATCTCGGCCCGCTATGCGCTCAAAAAATTCAATCTGCAGCCGGACAAGGACGTGGCGCTGGTGCAGCTGGAGGATTATCCGGGCATCGTCGGCGGCCTCCAGTCGGGCCGGATCGCCGCCGGCGCGCTGGCCGACCCGTTCACCGACCAGGCGCAGAAGCTGGGCTACAAAGAGGTCGCCAACATCGCCGCGCTGGGGCTGGAATTTCCCTTCGTCAGCCTGGTGGCGAAAAAATCCTACCTGCGCGACCACGCCGACATCGTCGGGCGCTTCGTCCGCGCCTACACCGAGGCGATCGCGCTGTATAAAAACAAGCCCGACCTGGCGGCCAAAGTGACCGCCAAGTACACCGGCATCAAGGACCCGGCGACCCTCGCCGCCACGGTGAGCTTCTACGCGCCCAAGCTCGCGCGCGCGCCTTATCCCACGGCGGGCGGGATCGCTTTCGTCCTCGATCAGATCGCGCCGCGCGACCCCCGGGCGAAAAACGTCGTCCCGGAGGCCCTCATGGACACGCGCTTCGTGAAACAGCTCGAAGACGGCGGCTTCATCAAGGCTCTTTACCCCGCGCGGTAACTCTCTTGTCTGCCAGGCTGCTTCTGCTGCTCCTCTTCCTCGTCTCGGCCGGCTGCGCGGCCCAGGCGCCCGCGAAGGACCCCGTCGATCCGGCGCTCGTGCGGCAGGTGAAGTCGCGGCTCGCCGCGCTCCGCGGCCTGGACTTCAAAGCCGACGTTCCGATCGAGGTCCGGGGACAGGCCGCCATGCTGCGCTACTTCGAGCAGGACCTCGAGGAAGACTTCGGCGCGGACGGCCTGGCGCTCAAGTCGCTGGCCTACGGCAAGCTCGGGCTGATCCCGCCGAAGGTCGATCTCAAAAAAGCCCTGCTCGAGTTCTACGACGCGCAGGTCGTGGCCTTCTACGACCCGAAAAAGAAAAAGCTCGTCGTGCCGGAGAGCCTGGCGGAGGTCATCGCCGCCCGCGGGGGCGAGAGCGGCGAGCCCGTCCTGATCCTGGCCCACGAGCTGACGCACGCGCTCCAGGACCAGCATTTTTCCCTGGCGGAAAGAACGGCCCGGGGCAGCGACGACGACGGCGACCTCGCGCTCCGCGCCGTCATCGAGGGCGACGCGACGCTCGCCGGCTACGCCTACATGGGGCTCGGTCCGGCGGCGCTGGCGCAAATGGGCCGGGCGATCCAGGACAACATGAAAGAGACGCGCGCGACCCTGCCGAACGTTCCCGAGGCGATCATCGAGGAGATGCTGTTTCAATATTACGGCGGCGTCGCGTTCGTCCTCCGCCTGCTCGAAGAGCGCGACTGGCGCGCGGTCGACGCGCTGTATGCCGCCCCGCCGCTCTCGACGGAGCAGGTGCTGCACCCGGAGAAATATTTCACCTTTCCCGATCCGCCGACCAAAATCGAGCTCAACGATCTCGCCGCGCTCTTTCCGCCGGGCTGGCGGCAGATCGAAAACAACGTCATGGGTGAGCTGATGGTGCGGGTGTTGTTCGCGCGCTTTTTGGGCGAAGCCGACGCGAAGCTCGTCTCCGAAGGCTGGGACGGAGACCGCTTCGTCGCCTTCCGGCGCGGGGACGAGGTCGCTTTTGTCTGGGCGAGCGTGTGGGACTCGGAAGAGGACGCGGAAGAGTTTTCCCGGGGCTACCGGCGGCTCGTGGAAAAGAAATATCCCGACGCCCGGTCCGCCGGCGCCGTCACCGTCGAGCGGCGCGGCCGGCAGGCGCTCGTCGTCGAAGGGCTGCCGCGCGACCGGGTGAAGGAAGGCGTCGAAAAAATCTGGCGGGGGATGACGGCGACCGAAGCGCCCTTCAAGTCTCCCTTTCCGCCGCCCACCGGGGCATTGCCGATCTCGACCGAATCGATTACACCGTGAGGAACCTGAAGGAGGACGCCTTATGAAGCGCGCATCGCCATGGTTTTTAGGGCTGTCGGCCGCGGCGGTCTTGGTCGCGGCCGCAAGCTTCGCGGCTCCCGCCCGGGCCGCGGCCGCCCGGAGCGCGGAAGAGACTCTGAGCGAGCTCGCCAAGCTCGCGCCGGCCGAGCGGCAGAAGCGGCTCGAGGAAGGCGCCAAAAAAGAGGGCGCGGTGCAATTCTACTCCAACGAGAACATCGATCTCTTGCAGCGCGGTATCCCTTCGTGAAGGCCGACTACTGGCGCGGCAGCGGCGTCCGGCTGGTGGACCGGATCCTGCTGGAGAACCGCGCGAAGAAGCTCGACGCCGACGTGGTCAACGTGCCTTTCGAAGCCGGCATGGCGATCAAGCGGGAAAACGTCTGGACGCCCTACCGCTCGCCGGAGCTGCGCAATTATTCCAAAATGCACGCCGACGAAAAGGGGATGTGGAGCGCGGGCCACATCAATATCGCCGTCATCGCCTACAACTCCAAAATGGTAAAGCCGGAGGAGGCGCCCAAAGATTACCCGGACCTTTTCAATCCCAAGTGGAAAAACGATCTCTCCATCGACCAGGAGCCGGACCGGGCGCTCATGGGCTGGCTCGCGGCGTGGGGCGAGGAGAAGACGCGCGATTTTTTAAAGCGCCTCATGCGCAACGGCATGGTGGTGCGCCGCGGCCACACGCAGCAGATCCAGCTGCTCTGCGGCGGCGAGTTCAAGATCGGCGTCGAGCTCTACGCCTACCGCGTGGCGCAGCTCAAGTACGAGAAGAAATGCCCGGTGGCGATTACGTATCCCAATCCGACGCCGGGCTCGGTCGGGAGCCTGGCCGGGATCAACCGCAGCGCGCCGCATCCCCACGCCGCGGCGCTCTTCACCGACTATATCCTCTCCGCCGAGGGGGCGAAGATCCTGGCCGCCACGGGCCGCATCCCGGGCCACAAGGACGTCAAGTCGATTTACGAAGAAGTCTCGCAGCTCGAGCAGAAAAAAGTTCCGCTCCTGCTGGTCTCGCCCGAAAAGGCCGACGCGATGGGCGACGTGGCGAAGAAAATCATCGAGGAGATCCTGATCCGGAAACAATTCTAAGACGGTTTCAAGTTTCTAGTTTCGGGTTTCAAGTTCAGCTCGAAACCCGGAGCTCGAAACCAGAAACTATCAAGACCTGCGGGTTTCTAGACGACTGGAAACCAGGAACCTAAAACCTGAAACTAATATCCGAGCGCGCAGCCGTCTTTTCGCGGGTCGGAGCCGCCGAGGAGCGTGCCGTATTCGGGATGGATCAGGATACCCTGGCTGCCGCCGAAGTTCGCCGCGCTGGAGATTTTGTGGCCTCTGCGCGCCAGCTCCTCCCGGACGCCCGCCGGAAAAGCCGGCTCGAGCGCGACCTCGAATCCCTCGACGCTGTTCACGCGCGGCGCGTCCATCGCCTGCTGCAGCGTCATGTCGAAGTCGATCAGGTTCGACAGCATCTCGACCTGGCCCTGCGGCTGCATGTGCGCGCCGGTGACGCCGAAGATCAAAAACGGCCGGCCGTCCTTGAAGACCATCGCCGGCATGATCGTGTGCATCGGGCGCTTGCGCGGCGCGACGCGGTTGGGGTGCGCCGGGTCGAGCGAGAACAGGACGCCGCGGTTGTGCAGCATGATGCCGGTGTCGCCGCCGACCCGCCCGCATCCGAAGCTCTCGTAGAGGCTGTTGATGAACGAGACCGCGTTGCCGTCCTCGTCCACGGCGCAGAAAACCTGCGTGTCGCCGGAGACCGGGCCGAGGCCGGGCGGATGGATCTGCGCGCGGGCGGGATCGATCCGCCGGACCCTCTCGGCGGCGTAGGATTTGGCGATCAATTTTTCCGTGGGGACGTCGACCGCCTCGGGGTCGGCGAGATAGCGGTCGCGGTCGGCGAAGGCGAGCTTTTTGATCTCGACCAGCAGGTGGATGTAGTCGGCGCTCCCGAAGCCGAGCGCGCGGACGTCGAAGCGCTCCAGCATGTTGAGCATCTGGAGCACCGTCAGCCCCTGCGTGTTGGGCGGCATCTCGACCACTTCGTAGCCGCGATAGGTCGTCTTGATCGGCTCGACCCAGGTGGACGCGTGGCCGGCGAAGTCTTCCAGCGACAGGAGCCCGCCGTTTTTTTCCGAGAAGCGGACGATCTCTTGCCCGAGCTCGCCATGGTAAAAAACGTCTTTGCCCCCGGCGGCGATTTTTTTGAGGCTCGCGGCGAGGTTTTTTTGCCGGAAGATCTCTCCGGCCTTCGGCGCGCGGCCGTCGGGAAGGTATCCCGCCGCGCTCGGGTGCGCGGCGAGCTTGCCCGCGGCCCTGGCCCATTCGCGCGCGGTTTTCTCGGCGACGGGAAAGCCTTCCTCGGCGTAACGGATCGCGGGCTCGAGCAGATCGCCCAGGCCCATCGTGCCGTGGCGCTCGGCGACGAGCGCCCAGCCGTCGAGCGCCCCCGGCACGGTCACCGGCAGCATGCCGGTGTCCGGGATCGCGGCGATTTTTTTCTCCTGAAAATATTCGCGCGTAGCGGCCGCGGGCGCGCGGCCGCTCGCGTTGAGCGCTTTCAGCCCGCGGCTTTTGGCCAGATAAATCAAGATAAACGCGTCGCCGCCGACGCCGGTCGACATCGGCTCGACCACGTTCAGCACGCCGGCCATCGCCACGGTCGCGTCGACGGCGTTGCCGCCGCGCTTTAAGACGTCCAGGCCCGCCGCGGTCGCCAGCGGCTGGGACGAGACGGTCATGCCGCGGCGTCCCACCGGCATCGAGCGCCCCACGGGAAGAAGCTCCATTTTTATCTCCAGCTAAGACCCAGGCCGAGCAGCAGCACGATGAAGCCCAGGGTCGCGTTTATTTTCAGCAGCATGAACCATTTGGTCAAAGGCGCGCGCAGCGGCTCCGGCCAGGCGTCGCCGCCGCCCGCCCGGGCGGCGGCCGACGCGGCCGTGGCGATTTTGGGAGAATATTTAAACACCTGCAGCGAATGATGGAACGCCATTGCCAAAAACAGCAGGAGCTTCACCGCCAGGATCATATAATAGCCGGCGTCGCGCGGCGCGCCGGCGCGAAAAAGAAAGTTGAGGACGCCGGTCAGGAACATGACGTGGATCGCGATCCAGGAGAGCGTCTGGATCGATTGGCGCCCGCGCTCGAGCGCGCGGATGCCTTCGGCCGGCGCGAGGGCGCGCGCCGCGGGGGCGAAGACGAAGAGAAAAAAAGCCATGCCGCCGGTCCAGAGCATGGCGGCCGAGAGGTGGAGCCAGAGACTCGCGCCGGCAAAAAGAGCGGGTAGGTTCACGTTCGATTCCAAAGGAGAACTCATCGCTACCATCGGAGGGCGATTTTTGCAAACCTCGCCGCGTTTCTCTTGCATTGGCGGAAGCGCTATGTTAGCTACATCGGAAAAGATCCCGAAAAGGAAAATTCACCCGCATGATGAGCTGGCTGCCGGAGGATGTTTCGACTTTTGGCGGCGAGATCGACCGCCTCTTCTACGCGATTTATTATATCACGGGAGCGGCGCTGATCCTCGTCACCGCGTTGATGATCATTTTCCTGATCGTCTACCGCCGGCGCGAAGGCCGCCGCGCGACCTACACCCACGGTAACACCGCGCTGGAGATCACCTGGACGGTGATTCCGGCGATCGTGTTCCTCGGCCTGTCGTTCGTCAGCGTCTCCACCTGGGGCAAGATCAAGATCCATCCGCCGCCGCCCGACGTCGTGGTGCAGGTGACCGCCAAGCAATTCAACTGGGAAGTCCTTTACCCCGGCCCCGATGGACAGTTCGGCACCGGCGACGATGTTCAGGTCGACAACGACATCCACGTGCCGCTCAAGAAGGTCGTGCACATCATTCTCAAGTCGAAAGACGTCATCCACAGCTTCTTTCTTCCCAACATGCGGCTGAAGCAGGACGCGCTGCCGGGTAAGGATATTCTCGTATGGTTCGAGGCGGTCAAGCCCGGCAAGTACGAGCTGCCGTGCGCGGAGCTCTGCGGCTTCGGCCATTCGGGGATGAAGGGCTGGGTGTACGTGGACACTCCGGAAGACTACGCCAAGTGGACCGCGACGACGTGGGCCGCGAAATAAAACTTTCGAGCCGTCAGCAATCAGCCGGAAAATTCGCATTTACCCGGAATCCAAGAGGTGAAAAAAGATGAGTGACACGGCGACAGCGCATGCGGCGCACGCAGCGGGCCATCACGAGCTGGGCTTCCTGCGCACCTACGTATTTTCGACCGACCATAAAATGATCGGCCGGCAGTTTATCTTCCTCGGCCTGTTCATGCTGATCATCGGCGGCCTGCTGGCGATGATGATGCGCTGGGAGCTCGCCTGGCCCGAGACCAACATCCCGCTGATGGGCTGGGTGCCCGAGCCCTACATGTACGGCGGCATCCTGCCGCCGCAGACCTACAACGCTTTTTTCACCATGCACGCGACCATCATGATCTTTTTCGTCGTCATGCCGATCATGGTCGGCGGCTTCGGCAACTTTTTGATCCCGCTCATGATCGGCGCGGGCGACATGGCGTTCCCCAAGCTCAACATGTTTTCCTTCTGGGTCGGGCTGGTCTCCGGCCTCGTCATGTTGTCGAGCTTCTTCGTCCCGGGCGGCCCGGCGGCGGCCGGCTGGACTTCCTACGCGCCGCTCTCGGCGAGCGCCGCCTTTACCGGCGTCGAATGGGGGCAGCACCTCTGGATCATCAGCCTGATCATCCTCGGCGTCTCGTCGCTGATGGGCTCGATCAACTACATCACGACGGTCGTCAACATGCGCGCGCCCGGCATGACCTATTTCCGCATGCCGCTCACCATCTGGTCGCTGTTCATCACGGCGATCCTGCTTTTGCTCGCGCTGCCGGTGCTCACCGCGGCGCTGGCGATGCTGCTCTTCGACCGCATGTTCGGCACCAGCTTCTTCCTCGTCGCGGGGGGAGGGGAGCCGCTGCTCTGGCAGCACCTCTTCTGGTTCTTCGGCCACCCGGAGGTTTACGTCCTGGTGCTGCCGGCGATGGGCGTGACCTCCGACATCCTCGCGACCTTTTCGCGGAAGCCGATCTTCGGCTACCACGCGATGGCCTTCTCCATGATCGCGATCGCCTTTCTCTCCTGGGTCGTGTGGGGGCACCACATGTTCATGAGCGGCATGAACCCGCTGCTCGGCACCGCGTTCATGATGTCGA
>WNFL01373381.1_pt1 | contig 23823 bp, 20 predicted proteins | sample 5400361 | NCBI WGS metagenome assembly WNFL01 (sample SAMN13153351, study PRJNA577476) | soil metagenome | isolation source: 40 cm soil on Douglas fir-dominated hillslope | place: USA:California | collected 2013-09-17
GCATGGATTTCCGCGGCGATCCGTCCTCGGCGCTGCTGGAAGTGCTCGACCCGGAGCAGAACCACACGTTCGTCGACCACTACGTCGAAGTCGAATACGACCTCTCCGACGTGATGTTCGTCGCCACCGCCAACACGCTGAACATCCCCGCGCCGCTCCTCGACCGGATGGAGACCATTCGTCTGTCCGGCTATACGGAGGAGGAGAAAGTGCACATCGCCAAGATGTACCTGCTGCCCAAGCAGTTCAAGTCGAACGGCATCAAGGAAGGCGAGCTCACCGTCACCGATTCGGCGCTGCGCGACATCACGCGCTTCTACACGCGCGAAGCGGGCGTGCGCGGCTTCGACCGCGAGCTCGCCAAGATCTCGCGCAAGGTGATCAAGTCGATCCTCACCAAGAAGAAGGACAACTCCCACGTCACGGTGAATTCGAAGAACCTCGATCGCTACCTGGGCGTGCGCAAGTACACCTACGGCATCGCCGAGAAGGAGAACCAGGTGGGCCAGGTGACCGGCCTCGCGTGGACCGAAGTGGGCGGCGAGCTCCTCACCATCGAGGCGGTGAAGCTCCCCGGCAAGGGCAACACCGTCACCACCGGCAAGCTCGGCGACGTGATGCAGGAATCGATCAAGGCGGCGATCTCCGTGGTGCGCGCACGCGCCAAGCGCCTGGGCATCAACGACGACTTCTACCAGCAGCTCGACCTGCACATCCACCTGCCCGAGGGCGCCACGCCCAAGGACGGGCCTTCCGCGGGTGTCGCGATCGCCACCGCGATCACCTCGGTGCTCACCGGCATCCCGGTGCGCTGCGACGTGGCGATGACGGGCGAGATCACGCTGCGCGGAGAAGTGCTGCCGATCGGCGGCTTGAAGGAGAAGCTCCTCGCGGCCCACCGCGGCGGCATCAAGAGCGTGCTGATCCCGAAGGAGAACGTGAAGGACCTGGCCGAGATTCCCGAAGAGGTGAAGAACGCCATCGAGATCACGCCGGTGCAGTGGTTCGACCAGGTGCTAGAGCGCGCGCTGGAGCGCAATCCGCAGCCATTGGTCGACGCTCCCGCCGTGGCGCCGCCGCCGGCCCCGGAAGTCAGGCCGCAGGTCGTCAAGCACTAGGGAACGGTCGCCGGCCTGGGCCGGCGACCGTTCCGTACTGGAAAGCCGACCGTCTTTCCGCTAAAATGATCGACTTTCCGGGTGCTTAGCTCAGCGGGTAGAGCGTCGCCCTTACAAGGCGAATGTCGGGGGTTCGATCCCCTCAGCACCCACCACCGGAAAAAGCGTTCAAAGAATTCTGGAGTGGTAGTTCAGTTGGTTAGAATACCGGCCTGTCACGCCGGGGGTCGCGGGTTCGAGTCCCGTCCACTCCGCCAGTCAACAGGGCGAACCCCAGCGGTTCGCCCTTTTTGTTAGAAAGTCCCCGCCATGCTCCAGAACTTTCGGGATTTCGCCAGCAAGAGGTTCGTACGCCTCCTCTTCGCGCTTTTTCTCGTCATTCCCTTCGGCCTCTTCGGCATCGACTACTACTTCAAGGCCCCCGTGGGCGGCGACACCATCGCCTCGGTCGGCTCGCAGCGCATCGGGCAGACCGAGTTCGACAACGCGATCCGCCAGCAGGCCGAGATCTATCGCCAGCAATTCCGCGGCCAGTTCGACGCCTCCATCATGGACAACCCCGAAGTGCGCCGCTCCGTCCTCGACCGCCTCGTGAACGAGCGCCTGGTGGGGATCGGCGCCGAGCGCGCCGGCATTCGCATGAGCGACAAGGAGCTCGCGCAGAGGATCGCCGCCGAGCCCTTCTTCCAGGTGGACGGGCGCTTCGACAAGAGCCGCTACGAGTCGCTCGCGAGGAGCCAGAACCTCACCACGTTCGGACTCGACGAGCGCCTGCGCGCGGACTACCGCCAGCGCCAGTTCCGCGACTCGATCGCCGAGACCGCCTTCGTGCCGCGCTCGACCCTCGACGGCTTCATCCGGCTCTCCGAGCAGACGCGCGAAGTGAGCGTGGTGAACCTCGCCCCCGACGCCTACATGGCGAAGGTCAAAGTGGCCCCGGAGCAGGTGAAGGCCTATTACGACGAGCACGCCGCGGAATTCACCACTCCGGAGCGCGCGCGCGTCGAGTATGTCGAGATGTCGCTCGACGCCGTGGCCGCGAAGATCGCGGTCAAGCCCGAGGACGTGAAGACGGTGTACGACGAGGAGGTGAAGGCGGGCAAGCACGGCCAGAAGGAAGAGCGCCGCGCGAGCCACATCCTCGTCGCCGCGCCCGCCGACGGCAAGGCCGAAGAGCGCAAGGCCGCCGAGGCCAAGGCGAAGGACATCGCCGAGCGCGTGCGCAAGAACCCCGCGAGCTTCGCGGATGTCGCGAAGAAGGAATCCCAGGACCCGGGATCGGCGGTGCAGGGCGGCGACCTCGGCTTCTTCGGCCGCGGCGCGATGGTGAAGCCCTTCGAGGACGCCGTGTTCGCCGCCAGGAAGAACGAGATCCTGGGCCCCGTGGCCAGCGACTTCGGCTACCACGTGATTCGCGTGACCGACATCAAGCCCGAGAAGGTGCGCGCGCTCGCCGAGGCGTCCGCCGAGATCGAGGCCAACCTCAAGAAGCAGGCGGCGGCGCGCAACTTCGCCAATTCCGCCGAGGAATTCTCCAACCTCGTCTACGAGCAGTCCACGAGCCTGAAGCCGGCCGCCGACAAGATGAACCTGCCGGTGCAGACTTCACCCTGGATCACCAAGGGCGTGCCCGCCGTGCCGGTGCTCAACAACCCGAAGCTGCAGGCCGAGATCTTCTCCGACAACACCATCAAGGCGAAGCGCAACACCGCCGCGGTCGAAGTGTCGCCCAACGTGCTCGTCGCCGCGCGCGTGCTCGAGCACAAGCCCGCGGAGCTGCGCCCGCTCGAATCCGTGAAGGCCGACATCGAGCGCCGCCTGCAGCGCGAGGAGGCGTTGAAGCTCGCCAAGGCCGACGGCGAGGCGAAGCTGAAGGAGCTGCAGGCGGGCAAGGACGCGGGCCTCAAGTGGCCGGCCGTCCTGGGCGTGAATCGCCAGAAGCCCGGCGGGCTCTTCCCCACGGTGATCGACAAGGTGTTTCGCGCCGACGCGAAGAAGCTCCCCGCGTACGTGGGCGTCGAGACGCCCGGCGGCTACTCGCTGGTGCGCGTCTCGAAGGTGATCGACATCGACAAGGTCGACGACAAGCAGCGCGAAGCGCTCGCCGCGCGCCTGAAGGACGCGGTTGCCGCCGAGGAGCTCGAGTCCACGCTCGCCAGCCTGCGCGGGCGCGTGGGCGTGAGCGTGCGCAAGGACGCGCTGGAGAAGAAGGCTACCCAGTAAGCGGACGCACAGGGGACAGAGCCCACTCGTGCGACGCGCGAGCCCGGATCCGCCCCGCTTGGTCGTGTACGCGGCTTCATTCGTCCATCCCCGGAGTCACGTGGCTGAAGCCCGCGTCCACGTAGATGCATTCGCCGGTGATGCCGCTCGCCAGGTCGGAAAGCAGGAAGGCGGCGGTATTGCCGACTTCCTCGGCGCTCACGCCGCGGCGCAGCGGCGAGTTCTTCTCGACGAAATTCAGGATCTTCGAGAAGCCGCCGATGCCCGCCGCCGCGAGCGTCTTGATCGGACCCGCGGAGATCGCGTTCACGCGGATGCCGGACGGGCCCAGGCTCGCAGCGAGGTAGCGCACCGCGGCCTCCAGGCTCGCCTTGGCGAGCCCCATCACGTTGTAGTTCGGCAAGGCGCGTACCGCGCCCAGGTAGGAAAGCGTGACGATCGCGCCGTGACGGCCCTGCATCATCGGCGCCGCGGACTTGGCGAGCGCGGCGAGGCTGTAGCTCGAAACGTCGTGCGCGATGCGGAAGGCTTCGCGCGTCACGCTCTCGTGGAAGCCGCCCTTCAGCGCCTCGCGCGGTGCGAAGGCGATGGCGTGCACCAGGCCGTCGAGCGAATCCCAGTGCTTGCGCAGATCCGCGAACAGGGCGTCGATCTGCGCATCGTCCGCCACGTCGCACGGGAACACGAGCTCGGTGCCGAATTCCCGCGCGAGCCCGGCCACGCGCTCGCGCACGCCTTCGCCCTGGTAGGTAAAGGCGAGCACGGCGCCTTCGCGGGCGCACGCCTTGGCGATGCCGTAGGCGATCGAGCGGTTGGAGAGCATTCCCGTGACGAGGATGCGCCGGCCCTGCAGGAAGCCCATTTCGTCGTTCCTTCCCCGTAGAATTGCGGCAATTTATGGTTACAGACGGGGTCGAAGTGTATCGCATAATCGAGCGTCGGCCCCTCGAGGAGAGTCCCCGGTGAGACGCGTTTCGAAGCTCCTGGCCGCCGCCGTTGTCGCCGCCTCGCTCGCGCCGCCCGTCCTCGGCGCGGAGAAGGTGTTTCGCTACGCCTTCGAAATCGCCGAGACCGGATTCGACCCGGTCGAGCTCTCCGACCTGTACTCCTCGAACGTCATCGCCAACATCTTCGATCCGCCGCTCACCTACGACTACCTCGCGCGGCCATCGAAGCTCGTTCCCAACACGCTCGCCGCGATGCCCGAGATCACCGAGAGCGGCACGCTCTACACGATGAAGGTGCGGCCCGGCATCTACTTCGCCGACGACGACGCGTTCAAGGGCAAGAAGCGCGAGCTCACCGCCCAGGACTACGTCTACTCCATCAAGCGCCACTTCGACCCGAAGAAGAAGTCGCCCAACCTCTACCTCTTCGAGGGCAATTTCGTCGGCATGGACGAGGTCCTCGCCAAGGCGCGCAAGACCAACCAGATGGATTACGACTCGCGGGTCGAGGGCCTCCACGCGCTCGACCGCTACACCTGGCAGGTGCGCTTGAAGCAGCCCAACTACAACTTCCTCTACTACCTCGCCTATTGCAACCTGAGCTGCGCGGTGGCGCGCGAAGTCGCCGAGGCCTACGACGACAAGACCACCGAGCATCCGGTGGGGACCGGCCCCTACCGCCTCACCTTCTGGAAGCGCTCCTCGAAGATGGTGTTCGAGAAGAACCCCAACTATCGCGAGGAGCTGTTCGACGCGTCTCCCGAGCCCGACGACGCGCGCGGGCACGAAGTCCTCGCGGCGAACAAGGGCAAGCGCATGCCGATGGTGGACCGCGTCGAGGTCTACATCGTCGAGGAGCCGCAGCCGCGCTGGCTCGCATTCCTCAACGCCGAGCACGATATGCTGGAGCGCCTGCCGAACGACTTCGCCAACATCGCGGTGCCGCACAGCGCGCTCGCGCCAAACCTCGCCAGGAAGGGCATCTACCTCGAGCGCACCGCGGGCATGGAGCTCACCTACTCGTACTTCGCCATGGAAGATCCGATCGTCGGCGGCTACACGCCGGAGAAGGTGGCGCTGCGCCGCGCGATCGCGCTCGCCACCAACATCGAGGAGGAGATCCGCATCCCGCGCAAGAACCAGGCGATCCCCGCGCAAAGCCCGATCGGCCCCGGCGCCATGGGCTATGACCCCACCTTCCGCTCCAGCGTGACCGAATACAGCCCGGCGAAGGCGAAGGCGCTCCTCGACATGTACGGCTACGTCGATTGCGACGGCGACGGCTGGCGCGACCTGCCGCGCAAGGACCCGCAGGCGCCGTGCCAGCCGTTGACCATCGAGTACGCGGCGGCTACCGGGGGAGCAACCCAGCCGCTGGTGGAGCTGTGGAAGAAGAACATGGACTTCGTCGGCATCCGCATGACCTTCCGGCGCGAGAAGTGGCCCGACCTCCTCAAGGCTTCGAAGGCGGGCAAGCTGCAGATGTGGGGCGTGGGCTGGAGCGCGGCGATCCCCGACGCCGACCAGTTCTTCGTGCTCCTCTACGGGCCCAATCGCGGGCAGGCCAATCACTCGCGCTTCTCCCTGCCGGAGTTCGACAAGCTCTACGTGCAGGCGAAGCGCCTTCCCGACGGCGCGGAAAGAAACGCAATCTACCGCGAGATGAACCGCCTCTTCCTGGTCTACTCGCCGTGGCGCCTGGGCGTGCACCGCTACTACAACGATCTCCTGCAGCCCTGGGTGGTGGGCTACGTGCGCCATCCGGTGATGCGCGACTTCTGGAAGTTCATCGACATCGACGTGGCGAAGAATCCGCAGGTGGCGGGGCGATGAAGCGCCTCGTCGTCGCCCTTCTCGCGATCGCCGCGCTCGCCGCCGCGAGCGCGGCGATCGCCCAGCAGAAGGTGCTGCGCGTGCCGTTCATCATCGCCGAGACCAACTTCGATCCGGCGTTCGTCTCCGACCTCTACTCGAACAGCGTCTGCGAGGAGATCTTCGAGTCGCCCCTCACCTACGACTTTCTCGCGCGCCCCGCGAAGCTGAAGCCGCAGACGCTCGAAGCGCTTCCCGAGATCACCGACGGCGGCAAGACCTACACGCTGCGCTTCCGCAAAGGCATCTACTTCACCGACGATGCCGCGTTCAACGGCAGGAAGCGCGAGCTCACCGCCGCGGACCAGGAGTTCGCCTTCAAGCGCCTCATGGATCCCAAGGGCTCGTCGCCCAACCTGTGGCTCATCGAGGGGCGCATCGCGGGGCTCCAGGAATTGATCGCGAAGGCGAAGAAGGACGGGCGCTTCGACTACGACGCGAAGATCCCGGGCATCGAGGTGGTCGACCGCTACACGCTGCGCGTGCACCTCGTGAAGCCCGACTACAACTTCCTCTACATCCTCGCGATGACCAACATCGGCGCGCAGGCGCGCGAGGTGGTCGAGAAATACGGCAACGACATCGGCGCGCATCCGGTCGGCACCGGCGCCTTCCGGCTCGCCGAGTGGAAGCGCTCGGCGCGCATCGTGCTCGTGAGAAACGAGGATTTCCGCGAGGAGCATTTCGAGGCAGAGCCTCCTCCCGGCGACGCGATCTCCCGGCAGCTCTACGACGAGATGAAGGGCAAGCGCATCCCGCAGCTCGATCGCATCGAGATCTCGGTGATCGAGGAGTCGCAGCCGCGCTGGCTCGCGTTCCTCAACAAGGAGATCGACTGGATCAACGTGCCGCTCGACTTCATCAACATGGCGCTGCCCGCCGGAAAGGCCGCGCCGTGGATCGCCAAGCGCGGCATGCGCTACATCGCCGACATCGATCCTGACATCACCTATCTCTACTGGAACATGAAGGACCCGATGTTCGGCGGCTACACGCCGGAGCGCATCGCCTTGCGGCGCGCGATATCGCTCGCCTACAGCAACGACGACGAGATCTACCTCCTGAGGAACGGCAGCGCCCTCGAGGCTCAGTCGCCGCTGCCGCCCGGCGTCGTGGGCTACGACCCGACCTTCACGCTCGGCAAGACCTACGATCCCGCACGGGCCAAGGCGCTCCTCGACATGTTCGGCTTCGTCGACAAGGATGGCGACGGCTACCGCGAGATGCCCGACGGCAGCCCGCTCACGTTCATCTACGCGACCACGCCGGACCAGCTGTCGCGGCAGTTCACCCAGCTCTGGAAGAAGGACATGGACGCCATCGGCATCCGCATGGAGGTCGAGACCGCGAAGTGGCCCGACCTGCGCAAGAAGTCCAAGCTCGGCAAATTGCAGAGCTGGCACCTCGCGTGGGGCGCCGACTATCCCGACGGCGAGAATTTCTACCAGCTCCTCTACGGCCCCAACTGCGGCTCGTCCAACGACGGCTGCTTCCAGCTGCCCGAGTTCGACGCCCTCTACGAGAAGGCCGCGACGATGCCGCCCGGCCCGGAGCGCACCCTGATCTACAACCAGATGGCGCGCCTGGTCACCGTCTACGCGCCGTGGAAGCTGCATAGCCACCGGAAGCGCCACCAGCTGGTCCAGCCGTGGGTCCTGGGCTGGCGCAAGCACCCCTTCCTGCACGAGGGATACCGGTACGTCGACATCGACCTGCAGCGGCGCGCCGCCGAGGTCAAATAGCCTCGCCCAACCGCTATAATTTCGTGGTTTTGCCCACTTTCCAGCCCTTGAGAATCCCGCGCTTCTTCGCCGTCCTCGTTGCCCTCCTGCTGATCCTCGCGGCTGCCACCGCCGACGCCCAGAAGAAGGTGCTGCGCATCGCCTTCCGCACGGCGGAGACCGGCTTCGATCCGCAGCGCGTGTTCGACCGCTACTCGGTGGGAATCTGCGAGAACATCTTCGAGCCGCTGCTCACCTACGACTATCTCGCGCGCCCGGCGCGGCTCGTGGCGTTGACCGCCGAGGCCATCCCCGAGCCCGACGAGGGCGGCACGCGCTACACCTTCCGCATCAAGCCCGGCATCTACTTCGCCGACGATCCCGTCTTCAAGGGCCGCAAGCGCGAGCTGGTGGCGAAGGACTTCGAGTACATGGTGAAGCGCTTCCGCGACCCGAAGAATCGCAGCCCCTACGAATGGCTCTTCGAGAACAAGCTGATCGGCCTGGACGAGCTCACCGAGAAGGCGAAGAAGAGCGGCACGTTCGACTACGACGCGCACGTCCCCGGCATCGAGGTGCGCGGCAAGTACGTGATCACCTTCAAGCTGAAGGAGGCCGACTACAACTTCCTCTACGTGATGGCGATGCCCAACGTCGTGCCCATGCCGCGCGAGGTGGTCGAGGCCTACGCGGCCGACACCCACGCGCATCCGGTGGGAACGGGTCCCTTCATCCTGAAGGAGTGGGTGCGCCGCTCGAAGATCGTGCTCGAGAGGAATCCCTACCATCGCGGCTACGAGCTCGAGACGCGCTATGCCGATCCGACCGATCCGTGGGACCGCAAGGTGATGGACGAGCTGCGCGGCAAGCGCCTGCCGGCTCTGGACCGCGTCGAGATCTCGCCCATCGAGGACGAGCAGCCGCGCTACCTCGCGTTCCTCAACAAGGAGCACGACATCCTCGACGAGACGCCCTTCTCGTTCATCCACCAGGTGCTGCCCAACGGCAAGCTCTCCAAGGCGCTCGAGAAGGAGCACATGAACGTATTCCCCGAGCTGCAGCCGGAGATCACCTACGACGTCTTCAACATCGACGACAAGGTGCTCGGCGGCCAGGAAAACCCGGTGGGAGGCTATTCGCCGGAGCGCGTCGCGTTGCGCCGTGCGATGGTGCTCGCGCACGACCGCGACCAGGAGATCGCGATCATCCGCAAGAACCAGGCGCTCCCGGCGCAGACGCCGGTGCCCCCGGGCGTGGTCGGCTACGATCCCGCGCTGCATTCCACCGAGCAGGATCCCGATCCGGCGCGGGCGAAAGCGCTCCTCGACATGTTCGGCTACGTCGACCGCGACGGCGACGGCTGGCGCGAGGCGCCCGACGGCAGGCCGCTCGTGATCCAGTACAAGTACAACATCGGCGGCCAGGAAGCGCGCCAGCTGGCCGAGCTGTGGGCGAAGTCCATGAAGGCGGTCGGCATCCGCCTGGAGGCGACCGCGGTGCAGTTCGCCGACCTCCTGAACGACAAGCGCGTGGGCAATTTCGAGGTGGCGGGCTCGGCGTGGATCGCCGACTACCCCGACGCGCAGAATTTCCTGCAGCTCCTCTATGGCCCCAACACCAACCAGTCGAACGAGTCGCGCTTCAGGCTCGCCGAATACGACCGGCTCTACGAGAAATCCCTGGGCTTTCCCGACGGCGAGGAGAGGAACAAGCTCTACCGCGAGATGAACCGGCTGCTCCTCGCCTACGCGCCCTGGCGGCTCGGCGTGCACCGCATCTTCAACCATCTGCAGTACCCTTGGGTGAAGGGCTACAAGAAACACCCGATTCTCTATACCAACTTCAAGTACCTGGACATCGACGTGCCCGCGCAACAATTGGCGAGCAAGTAGAACGGCGAACAGAGAGGAAAACGCAATGACCGCGTATGTGATCCGAAGGCTGTGGCAGATGATCCCGACGATCGCCGGGGTGATCCTGCTCATCTTCTTCCTGTTCAACTGGGTGGGAGGCGACCCCGCGCAGGTGCTCGCGGGCAAGATCTCCAACCCCGAGCAGATCGCCAATATCAGGAAGCAGCTGGGCGTGGACCAGCCCTACTGGTACCAGCTCTGGGTCTTCGTGCAGCAGGTCTTCACGTTCGACTTCGGGCGCAGCTGGTCCACCAACGAGGAGGTGTCGCGCATCCTCCTCACGCGCGTCGGGCCCACGCTCACCATCATGATCCCGGTGCTGATCATCGAAACGTCGCTCGCCGTGCTCTTCGCGATCATGGTCGCCTACGTGCGCGGCTCGCTCACCGACCGCGGCATCATGATCACCTGCACGGTGGCGATGTCGGTCAGCTTCCTCGTGTACATCATCGTGTTCCAGTGGCTCTTCGGCTTCATCCTCGGCTGGTTCCCGGTGCAGGGCTGGAGCGAGAGCTTCTGGAAGAACCTCACGACGTATGCGCCGCTGCCGATCATGCTCGCGGTGTTCGTGGGGCTCGCTCCGCAGCTGCGGCTTTACCGATCGTTCTTCCTCGACGAGATCAACCAGGACTACGTGCGCACGGCGCGCGCCAAGGGGCTTTCCGAGAAGAAGGTGATGCTGAAGCACGTGCTGAGGAACGCGTTGATCCCGATCCTCACCAACATCGGCATCTCCCTTCCCGGCATCTTCGTCGGCTCCTTCCTGCTGGAAGTGTTCTTCTCGATCCCGGGCCTGGGCCGCGAGATCATCACCGCGGTGAACCGCAGCGATTTCCCCGTCATCAAGGCGGTGACGGTGTACCTCGCGGTCATCACCATGATCATCAACCTGCTGGTGGACGTGATGTACAAGTACGTCGATCCGAGAGTGAGCTTCAAATGAGCGCCGTTCTCACCAATCCTGCCTTGCCCCCGGTGCGGGAGTCGCCGGGCCTGTGGTCCCTCGCGTGGCGGCGGCTGCGCCAGGACGCGGTCGGCATGGTCTCGCTCGTCGTGGTCGCGATCTTCATCGCGATGATGGCGGGCTCCTACTTCGGCCTCATCGCGAAAGACTGGAACAAGGAGAAGGGCGTCTCCTATGCCAACCCGTCGTTCCTGGCCGGCTCCGAGAACCTCGAGGCGAGGTCGATGGGCGCCAAGGACGCGGCCGCGAAAGCGCCGCCCGTGGACCTCTCCGACGTCGACCCGCTCGCCCCGCGCTACAAGGAGTGGGAGGAGCGCGCCGCGAAGATCGCGGTGACCGAGACCAAGCGCTCCGAGGTGCTGCCCTTCGGCGGCGACAAGTGGGGGCGCGACGTCCTGCAGAAGGCGATCAAGGGTTCCGAGGTCTCGATCTTCGTGGGGCTTTCCGCGGCGCTCCTCGCCACCCTCATCGGCACCATGCTCGGGGCCGCGGCGGGCTACTGGGGCGGCTGGGCCAACGACCTCCTGGAGTGGGTCTACAACGTCTTCACGTCCATTCCCTACATCCTCCTCATCCTCGCCTTCGCGGCGGTGGCGGCGACTTCCGGCAAGTTCGGCAAGGGGATCCTGCCCATCGTCCTCATCCTCTCGCTCACCGGCTGGACCGGCATCTACCGTCTGATGCGCGCCGAGTACATCAAGCACTCCAACCGCGAATACGTGAAGGCCGCCCAGGCGATCGGCGCGTCCAACTGGTCGCGCATGTTCGGCCACATCCTGCCCAACGTGAGCCACGTCTCGCTGGTGCAGTTGTCGCAACACGTCGTCGGGTTCATCAAGGCCGAGGTGATCCTCTCCTTCCTCGGCTTCGGCGTGCCGGTCGACATGGTGTCGTGGGGCACGATGCTCGCCGAGGCGCAGAACGAGCTCGTCATCGGCAAGTGGTGGCAGCTCTTCGCCGCCGGAGCCTCGATGGCGATCCTCGTCACCGCGTTCTCGCTCCTCACCGATTCGTTGCGCGACGCGCTCGATCCCAAGCTGAAATGAGCGCGATGACGCCCCCGGAACTCATCCTGCAGGTCCAGAACCTGGACGTGCGTTTCCGCGTCGACCGCAAGTCGGAGCCGTTCGCCGCGGTGAAGGGCATCTCCTTCGACATCCCCACCAACACCACCGTGGCGCTGGTGGGCGAGTCGGGCAGCGGCAAGAGCGTCTCGGCCATGGCGATCCTGGGGCTGCTTCCCGAGAACGCGCTGGTTTCCCGGGAGGGCCGCATCCTCTACGGCGGGCGCGACCTCCTCAAGGCGTCGATGTACGAGCTGCAGGACATCCGCGGCAAGGACATCTCGGTGATCTTCCAGGAGCCGATGACGTCGTTGAACCCGGTGTTTCCCGTGGGCGAGCAGATCGCGGAAGTGCTGCGCCTGCACATGAACATGGATGGACGCCAGGCGCGCGCGCGCGTGATCGAGCTCCTGAACGAGGTCGGCATTCCCAACCCGCAACTGCGCGTGAATTCGTATCCCCACGAGATGTCCGGCGGGCAGCAGCAGCGCGTCATGATCGCGATGGCGATCGCGTGCGAGCCCAAGCTCCTCATCGCCGACGAGCCCACCACCGCGCTCGACGTGACCATCCAGAAGCAGATCCTCGACCTGATCGCGAGCCTGCAGCTGAAGCACCGCATGTCGGTGCTCTTCATCACGCACGACCTGGGCGTGGTGGGCGACATCGCCGACACCGTGGTGGTGATGCAATCGGGCGAGATCAAGGAGCAGGGCCCGGTGAAGGCGATCTTCGAGGCGCCGCAGCATCCGTATACCAAGGCGCTCCTCGCATGCCGCCCGCGCCTGGACCGGCGCCCGAAGCGCTTGCCGGTGATCGACGACTTCATGAAGGGCGACGGCCACGTGCACCTCGAGGAGAGGAAGCGCGGCACCACGCCCTCGGACCCGATCATCCTCGAGGTGAAGGGCCTCAACAAGACGTTCTATTTGAAAGAGGGCCTGTTCGGCAAGCGCGCCGTGCCCGCGGTGAAGGATGTGAGCTTCACGCTTCCCAAGGGCAAGACCCTCGGGCTGGTCGGCGAATCCGGCTCCGGCAAGACCACGGTGGGCCTCACGCTCATGCGCCTGCACGACGCGACCAGCGGCGAGGTGCTGTTCGAAGGCAGGGACCTCTTGTCGCTCAGCGAGAAGCAGATGATGGCCTATCGCCGGCGCATCCAGATCATCTTCCAGAACCCGTACGCGTCGTTGAACCCGCGCATGACCGTGGGCCAGATCCTGGTGGAGCCGATGAAGATCCACTCCATCGGCAAGGACGAGGGCGAGCGCGTCGGCATGGCGTTCCAGCTGCTGAGGCGCGTGGGGCTCTCCGAGCAGTCCTTCTACAAGTATCCCCACGAATTCTCCGGCGGCCAGCGCCAGAGGATCGCGATCGCGCGCTGCCTCACCATGAAGCCCGACGTGCTGATCTGCGACGAGAGCGTGTCGGCGCTCGACGTCTCGGTGCAGGCGCAGGTGCTGAACCTGCTGCAGGATCTCCAGGACGAGTACGGCCTTTCGTACATCTTCATCTCCCACGACCTCGCGGTCGTGAAGTACATCTCCGACAAGGTGATGGTGATGAACGAGGGCGTCATCGTCGAGATGGCCGACTCCGACGAGATCTACCGCCATCCGCGCGAGGAGTACACGAGGAAGCTGCTGTCTTCCATTCCCAAGGGCTACGAGCTCGCCGCCCAGCCTTCCTGACCCGGAGTCTTCCATGCGTTTCGCCATTGCCTTTCTCGCGTTGGCCGCGGCATTGCCCGCCGCCGCGGCGACCCAGCCTTCCCCCGCGCGGCAAAGGCCGCTCGCGCCCGTCTACGACGCCGCCGGCCTCACCAGGGCCTGCGACGACGGCCTCGCCGCCGCCCATCGCGCGGTCGCCGCCATGGAGGCGAAGCGCGGCGCGGGCGCGATCTTCGACGAGTGGAACCGCCTGCAGATCCGGATCGAGGACGTGCTCGGGGTCGTGAACCTGCTGGGCAACGTCTCGCCCGACAAGGCGGTGCGCGACGCGTCGGAGCCGTGCCTGCAGAAGTTCACCACCCTCGGCACCGAGATCCTGCAGAACGAGAAGCTCTTCGCGCGCGTGAGCGCCGCCGCGCCGATGAACCCGCACCAGGCCAAGCTCAAGAAGGACATGGTCGAGGGCTTCGAAGACAGCGGCGTCGCGCTGCCCGTGGACAAGCGCGCGCGCGCCAAGGCGATCTTCGACAAGCTGGAGGAGCTGCGCCAGACGTTCGACCGCAACATTCGCGAGGACCCGACCCAGGTCGTGTTCAAGCCCGAGGAGATGGCGGGGCTCTCCGAGAGCTACCTCAAGGCGCGCAAGCGCGACGCCGGGGGCAACTACGTGCTCGCGCTGGACAACCCGTCGTACGTTCCCTTCATGCAGTCCGCGCAGAGCGAACCGGCACGCCGCCGCTACTACATCGCCAAGCTGAACCAGGGCGGCGCGGGCAACCTCGACATCCTGCTCGAGATCTTCACGCTGAGGAAGGAGCTCGCGGGCCTCTACGGCCTTGCGACCTACGCGGACTACGCGCTGCGCCGCAAGATGGTGCAGACGCCCGCCACGGTGACGAAGTTCCTCGCCGACGTGAAGAGCGCGGTCACCGAGCTCGAAAAGAAGGACGTGGAGGAGCTGCGCGCGGAAAAGGCGCGCGAGCTCGCCACGCCGCTCGCGCAGACGAAGCTCGAGCGCTGGGACGTGTCGTACTACTCGGAGAAGGTGCGGCGCGAGCGCTTCAACATCGACCAGGAGGCGCTGCGCAAGTACTTCCCGACGGACAAGGCGGTCGACTACATGATGCGCGTCTCGCAAACGCTCTACGGCGTGAAGTTCCGCGAGGCCAAGGTGCCCACCTGGCACGAGGACGTGCGTTATTTCGACGTCCTCGACGCGAAGACCGGGCGATTCGTCTCGGGCTTCTACCTCGATCTCTTCCCGCGCGAGGGCAAGTTCAACCACGCGGCCGCGTTCCCGCTGCGCGGGGTAAGCCGCATCGCCGGGCGCACGCCGCTCTCCGCGCTCGTCACCAACTTCAACCGCGAGGGCCTCGATCACGACGAGCTCGAGACCCTCATGCACGAGTTCGGCCACGTGCTGCATGGCGTCCTGTCGCGCGCCGACTACAACCCGCACGCGGGCACCAGCGTGAAGGGCGACTTCGTCGAGGCGCCGTCGCAGATGTTCGAGGAGTGGGCGCGCCGCGAGCAGCCGCTCGCGCTTTTCAAGGAGGTGTGCGCCGCCTGTCCGCAGCTCACGCACGACGACATCGCGCGCCTGGAGGCGGCCCGGCGCTACGGCCAGGGCCTGCGCTATGCGCGCCAGTGGCTCTACGCGTCCTTCGACATGGCGCTCGCCACCGATCCCAGGCCGCCGCTCGCGGTGTGGAAAGCCCTGGAGAACGCGACACCGCTGGGCTACGTCGAGGGCACGTCGTTCCCGTCGGCCTTCAGCCACATCGCCAACCAGTACGGCGCCGGGTATTACGGCTACATGTGGTCGGAAGTCCTCGCGCTCGACATGCTGTCGCCCTTCAAGGCGAACATGCTCGATCCCAAGGTGGGCGCGCGCTACCGCGATACCATCCTCGCGCCGGGCAGCCAGGAGGAGGAGATGGACCTGGTGCGCCGCTTTCTCGGCCGCGCGCCCTCGAGCGACGCCTTCTTCGCCGAGATCACCGGCAAGCGCTGACGCCACACCGAAATCCACACCGGGGTCAGACCCCGCTCTGACCCCGGTTTAGGGAAGGCGCAGCTTGAGGCCGGGCTGAAGCGTAACGCTCGCGGTGAGGCGGTTGAGGTGGAGCAGGGTATCGATGGCGGTGCGATGGCGCTGGGCGATGCTGTACAGGGTGTCGCCGGCGCGCACGGTGTAGAGGCGCAGCGCGGGGCTCGCCACGGGCGCTGCGGGGGCCACCGGCGTCACCTGCGCCACCGCGATGGCTTTGGGCGCGGCGCCCGGCTTCATCGGCACCATGATCGCCGTGGCGGCGCGCAGCCGCCCCTTCTTGTCGAGCTTCATCTCGCCGTTCGCGCTCTTCAGCTGCGAGGCGGCGACGTTGTGGCGCTTGGCGATGGCGTCGATCGACTCGAAGCGCTTCGCCTGGTAGGTGGTCCAGCTCACCAGGGGCTTGTCGTAGGCGTCGAGGTTCGCCTTGAACGCTTCGGCGCGGTCCACCGGCAGGATGAAGGTGCCGGTGCCCGCCGCGACCGGCTTGTTGTGCGCCGGGTTCAGCGCGACGAAATCGTCCTCGCTCATGCCGGCCAGCTTCGCCGCCACTTTCACGTCGATCTTCGCCGGCGCCTGCACCTCGGTGAAGTAGGGCGTGTCGGGAACGCTCTCCAGCTCGATGCCGTAGTTGGTCGGGGCGAGCACGATGTTCTTCACCGCGAAGAGCTTCGGCACGTAGTTGCGCGTCTCTCCCGGCAGGTTGAGGCTCGCGTAGTCGGTCGGCAATCCGCGCTTCTGGTTGTATGCGATGGCGCGCCCCACGCAGCCTTCGCCGCAGTTGTACGCCGCGAGCGCGAGCTCCCAGCTGCCGAACATGCTGTGCAGGCGCTCGAGGTAATTCAACGCCGCGTCGGTGGCGGCGATCACGTCGCGGCGATTGTCCTTCCACCAGTTCTGCGCGAGGCCGTAGTTCTTGCCGGTCGACGGGATGAACTGCCAGAGGCCCGCGGCCTTCGCGCGCGAGTTGGCCTTCGGGTTGAACGCGCTTTCGACCACCGGCAGGAGCGCGATCTCCGTGGGCATGCCGCGCTTCTCGACCTCGCCCACGATGTAGTGCAGGTAGAGGCTGCCGCGGCCGACGAAGCGCTTGATGTACTCGGGGCGGCTCGCGTACCACTGCTCGTGCTCCGCCACGAGCGGGGAGTCGAGCGCCTCCAGCATGAAGCCCACGCGGATGCGCTGCCAGAGATCGGGATCGGGAAGAGGCACGTCGTCGACGTCCTCGAAGGCCGGCGGCAAGGCGGGCGAAGCGGCCCCGGTGGGCACCGAAGCGGCGGCCAGGGCCGGGGCGCACCCGAGGGCCGCCAGGAGCGCCACGTAACTTAAGTTCCGCCTGAAGTGCATCCGATTAGTGCTTGTTTCGTAGGGGCTTTCGGATGCTACGCGGCCCTTGTCCGGGCGTCAACGCGGCTCATCGCTTCGCCAGCGCCGCGAACTCCGGCGCGGTCATGCGCACCAGCTCCCACTCGGGCATGACGCTCGCCCCGAGGGACTCGTAGAACTTGATGGAGGGCTCGTTCCAGTCGAGCACGCGCCACTCGAAGCGCCCGCAATCGCGCTCCACCGCGAGCGCCGCCAGGCGCTTCAGCAGCTCCTTGCCGATACCGTGGCCGCGTTGCGCGGGCTCGACGAAGAGATCCTCGAGGTAGAGCCCCGGCTTGCAGAGGAAGGTCGAGAACGTCGTGAAGAAGAGCGCGAAGCCCACCGCGCGCGCGCCGCGCTCGGCGATGAGGCACTCCGCGGCGCGGCGCGCGCCGAAGAGCTGCTCGGCGAGCATCGCCTCGGTGCCCACCAGCATGTCGGAGAGCTTCTCGTACTCGGCGAGCTCGCCGATGAGGCGCAGGATCTCGGGGACGTCGCCGCGCGTGGCGGGGCGAATCGTGAATTCGGAAGTCATCAGAAGTTGTTTTTCCAGTCGCGGAGCGTGGCGAACACCTCGACCGCGCCGGCCAGGCGCCGGCCCGCGCGGCGCTCGGCCGAAGCGATGATCTCAGGTTCGTCGCAGCGCAGGAAGGGATTGGTGGCGCGCTCGTCGCCGACCGTGGAGGGAAGCGTGGGCTCGGCGCGCTCGCGCTTGGCGGCTTCGCGCACGCCGCGCGCCGCGAGCTCCCGGTTGCCGGGCTCCACCGCCTCGGCGAAGCGGATATTGGCGAGCGTGTATTCGTGCCCGCAGTAGACGCGCGTCGCATCCGGCAGGCGCGCGAGCTTTCCGAGGGAATCGACCATTTGCGCGGGTGTGCCCTCGAAGAGCCGCCCGCAGCCGCAGGCGAAAAGAGTGTCGCCGCAGAACACCGACCCGGCGCCGAAGAGCGCGATGTGGCCCGCGGTGTGGCCGGGGATGTCGAAGGTGTCGAGATCCACCTCGATCCCCGGAACGCGAATGCGGTCGCCTTCGGCGAGGCGATGGTCGAGGCCCGCGACCTCCTCGCGGGCGGGCCCGAACGTCGGACATTTCCAGTGGCGCGCGAGCGCCCGCAGCCCGCCCACGTGGTCCTGGTGATGGTGAGTGGCGAGAACCGCGGAAAGCTTGAGGGCGCGTTCCTCGAGGAAACGCTCGACCGGGGCCGCGTCGCCCGGATCGACCGCCACCGCCCGGCCGCCCGCCTCGAGCATCCAGATGTAGTTGTCCTTGAAAGCGGGGACCGCGTGAATCGCCAGCATGGGGCCGAGTCTATTAGAATTGGGTCTGCCAAGAGAAATCATGCCGACCCACACGCTCCAGGACTGGTTCGCCACCCCGCTCGGGCAGTACCTGCTCGAGAAGGAGCAGGCTTACCTCGACGACGTGACCCCGGACGTCTTCGGTTTCCACGCGCTGCAGGTCGGCATGCCTGACGTGGACCTCCTGCGCGCGAGCCGCATCGCGCACCGCATGCGCGTCGCCCCCACCGACCGGCCCGATCTCTACGCCAAGAGCCACGAGCTGCCGCTCGCCACTCAGTCGGTGGACCTGGTGGTGCTTCCCCACGTGCTGGAATTCGCCGCCGGCCCGCACGAGATTCTGCGCGAGGTCGACCGCGTGATGATGCCCGAAGGCCGGCTCGTCATCGTCGGCTTCAATCCCTGGAGCCTGTGGGGCCTCAGGAGCTCGGTCGGCTTCGGGCGCGACGAGTACCCGTGGAACGGGCGCTTCGTGTCGCTCCTGCGCGTGAAGGACTGGCTGGCCCTCCTCGGCTTCGACGTGAACGCGGGGCGCCTGGTGGGCTATGCGCCGCCCTTCAAGAGCGAGAGCGTGCGCCGGCGTTTCGCCTTCATGGAGCCCGCGGGCGACCGCTGGTGGGCCGTGGGCGGCGCCGTGTACATGCTGCAGGCGATCAAGCGCGTGCGCGGCATGCGGCTCCTCACGCCGGCCTGGGTCGAGCAGAAGGACGCGCGCGAGAAGGCCCTGGCGGCCGCCAAGCGCCACAGCGTCTCCCATCTCAAGGTCGTCAAGTAAGTTGAAGCGCGCGCCCGGGACCATCCACATCTATACCGACGGCGCGTGCAAGGGCAATCCCGGTCGCGGCGGCTGGGGCGCGGTTCTCGAGGTGGGCGGCAAGGAGCGCGAGATGTTCGGCGGCGAGGCGCGGACCACCAACAACCGCATGGAGCTCACCGCTTCCCAGTACGTGCAGAAGGGCATCACCGAGTGGATCAACGGCTGGAAGGCGCGCGGCTGGCGCACCGCGGCCAAGGCGCCGGTGAAGAACGTGGACCTCTGGAAGAAGCTCGATGAAGTCGTCCGCACCCACGACATCGACTGGGTGTGGGTCAAGGGGCACGCCGGGCACGAAGGCAACGAGCGCGCCGACGCGCTCGCCAACAAGGGGGTGGAATCGATCGCATGAGAAGGATCGTCCTCGATACCGAGACCACGGGCCTGGAGCCCGCCGACGGGCATCGCATCATCGAGCTCGCCTGCCTCGAGCTGGACGGGCGCCGCGCCACCGGGCGCCACTTCCATCGCTTCATGAACCCCGGGCGCGGCATCGAGATCGCGGCTACACAGGTGCACGGCCTCACCGTGGAGGACCTCGCGGACAAGCCGAAATTCTCCGACATCGTCGACGAGTTCCTCGAGTTCGTCGACGGCGCCGAGCTTCTCATCCACAACGCGCCCTTCGACGTGGCGTTCCTCAACGCCGAGCTGGCGCTCATCGGCCGCGCGAAGGTGGAGAGCGTGTGCAGCGTGGCGGACACGCTCGCGATGGCGCGCGAGCTGCATCCCGGCAAGAAGAATTCCCTCGACGCGTTGTGCGAGCGCTACGCGGTGGACAATTCGAAGCGCACCCTGCACGGAGCGCTCCTCGACGCCCAGCTCCTCGCCGACGTGTGGATCGCCATGACGCGCGGGCAGGAAACCCTGGAAATGAGCCTCGCCCCGAGCGACGCGCCCGCGCTCGCGTTGAGCGACTCGCCGCGCTCGGCCGCCATCATCGTGTTGCGCGCGGGTGAAGACGAGCTCGCGGCGCACCGCGCCATGTGCGAGCGCATCGAGCGCGAGAGCAAGGGCCTGTGCCTCTGGCTGCGCGAGGCCGCGGCCGCGTGAAGGCCTCGATGGCCGAAACCGAAACCCCCGCCGTCGAGACCCGCAAGCTCCTCGCCGCCCGACTGGTGGCGCTGGGCGCGATCCCCATCGCGGTCTTCTGCGCGGTCTACGTGCTCGCGCGCGCCTTCCTCGGCATGGAGAGCATCACCGCGCAGGCGTGGACGCTTTCCATGGCGCTCGCGGCGAGCGTGGGCAGCCTCTTCGTGCTGGGGTCGCTCGCCGCGCGCATGGCGGTGGGCGAGGTGGACGCGGTGCGCGAGGCCGTGAAGAGCGTGGCCGCGGGCGGCGTGAAGCCCGAGTTGCCGGAGCTCACCTTGCCGCTCGAAGAGCTCATGCAAGAGGTCGTCACCCTCGCGCAGGATTCCAAGGGCGCGCACGGCCGCCTGCAGGAGCGTCTCGACACCGCGCGCCAGCAGATCTTCTTCCTCACCAACCACGACGCGCTCACGGGCCTGCCGAACCGGAAGGCGCTCGAGGAGCGCCTGGAGAGCGCGCTCGCCACCGCCAAGAGCCAGGGCAGCACGCACGCGCTGCTCTACGTGGACATCGACTATTTCCATCGCATCAACGACTCCTACGGCCACCTCGCGGGCGACGAGCTCCTGCGCCGCATCGTGCCGGTGATGCAGTCGACGCTGCGCGAAGGCGAGACGCTCGCGCGCATCGGCGGCGACGAGTTCGCGGTGCTGCTCGAGAATTGCAGCGCGGAATTCGCCCACGCCGCCGCGACCCAGCTGCGCGACTCGGTGCAGGCGTGGCAGTTCGAGTGGAACGACAAGGCGTTCCAGACCGGGGTGAGCGTGGGCGTGGTGGCGATCACGCGGCTCGCGCCCAGCCTCTCGGCGATCCTCTCGGAAGCCGACCCCGCGTGCTTCCCCGCCAAGGAGCAAGGCAGGAACCGCGTGTTCGCCTTCCACGACGCGAGCTCCTCGCAATACATGCGCCAGACGAGCCGCGGCTGGCTGAAGCGCATCAACGACGCCTTGACCGAGGGCGCCTTCACGCTGCTCTACCAGCCGATCGTGCCGATCGACGCGCCGCACATCGTCGGCGTGCCGCGCGTGGAAGCGCTGCTGCGCATGAGCGAGACCGGCGGGGAGCTGATCCTGCCGATGTCGTTCATCCCGGTCGCGGAGCGCTACGACCTCATGCGCACCATCGACCGCTGGGTGGTGGAGCGCGCCTTCACCGACTTCAAGCGCCTCGCCAAGCAGCGCGACGACCCGGCGCCCGCCGAATTCTCGATCAACCTCTCGGGGCACACGCTTTCCAGCCCGGACTTCGCCGACTTCATGCAGGCGAAGTTCCAGGAGTACGGCATCCCCCCGCAGTCGATCTGCTTCGAGATCACCGAGACCGCGGCGATCGCCAACGTCGAGCGCGCGCGCGCGTTGATCGAAAACCTGCGCGCCATGGGCGTGCGCTTCCTGCTGGACGATTTCGGCAGCGGCCTTTCGTCCTTCAATTACCTCAAGCACTTCCCCGTGGACGGCATCAAGATCGACGGGCTCTTCGTGAAGGGCATCGCCAAGAACTACCTCGACTACGCGCTGGTGGAATCGATCCACAAGATCGGCACCAGCCTCGGCCTGCAGACCATCGCCGAGTACGTGGAAAGCGAGGACATCGCGCGCAAGCTTACGCAGATCGGCATCACCCTCGGCCAGGGTTTCTACCTGTCGCCGCCCCGCGCCTGGGAAACGCTCTTCGAGCGGGAGGCTACTGTATAATTTGCGCCTGCCCAATTCCAAAAAAAGTCCCAGCGCCATGCATGCCTCCAGATTGCTTGCCATCGTCCTCGCGGCCTCGGCCCTCGCCGCCCAGGCGGCGGACAACAACAAGGTCACCATCGAGAACCGGATCGCGCAATGCCAGGGCTGCCACGGCATTCCCGACTGGAAGACCGCGTTTCCCGAGCTCTACCGGGTGCCGAAGCTGGGTGGCCAGAAGCCCGCGTACATCGTGTCCGCGCTGAAGGCCTACAAGTCCGGCGAGCGCGATTTCCCGACGATGCGCGCCATCGCCGCGGACCTCTCGGAAGCCGACATGCAAGCGGTCGCCAAGTACTACGGCGGCGAAGCGGCCACCACGGCCTCCGCAGCCCCCGCACCCGCCGCGGCGCCCGCGGCCGAGAAGAAGTGAGCGCCGCCATGACGAAAAAAATTGTCGCCCTCGCGTTTCTCGCCCTCGCGTTCCCCGCGGCCGGCGCTTCCGGCGACCCCGAAGTCGGCCGCAAGCTGTCCGCGCCCTGCGCCGCGTGCCATGGCGCCAACGGCGTGAGCGTGAGCCCGGAATTCCCCAACCTCGCCGGCCAGTATCCCGACTACCTCGAGACCGCGCTCAAGCACTACAAGAACGGCAAGCGCAAGAATCCGATCATGGCGGGCCAGGTCGTGAACCTCGAGCCCAAGCCCATGGCGGATCTCGCGGCCTACTTCGCCAGCCAGCAGGCCCTCGTCGTCAAGCACTGAGATTCCCGGTCGCGATGATGCCCCGGCGATTTCCTCCAAGGAGCATCGCATGAACAGGATCGTCCACATTTCCCTCAAGGTCGACGACGTGGGCCGCACCGGGGACTTCTACAAACGCGTGTTCGGCTTCCTCGACGCGGAAACCAAGAAGACGCGCGACCACGTCTCGCGCCACATGAGCGACGGCAACATCGACTTCACGGTGATGAAGTACGACGCGGGCACGCAGTCGGCGGAGTCGAAGGCCGCGGGCGACGGGCCCTGCATCCACCACTTCGCCATCGAGGTGGAGGACATCGCCAAGTCCACCGGCGAGCTGCGCGAATGGGGCTGCGAGATCGTGAGTGATCCAGGCGTCGTCCCGGTGAAATTCCGCGCGCCCGGCGGCACCGTCGCCGAGCTGGTTCCGATCGGCCGCTACAAGCGCGTGGCGAGCGACCATCCGGTCGCGCCCATCGTGCACCTCTCGCTCAAGGTCGACGACGTGCAGAAGACCGGCGACTTCTACCAGAAGGTGTTCGGCTTCAAGGACGCGGTGACGCGCAAGACGCGCGACCACCTGTCGCGCCACATGACCGACGGCGAGATCGACTTCACGCTCATGCAGTACGACGCGGGTCACGCTCATGCAGTACGACGCGGGCACGAAGTCGAAGGAATCCAGCGCCGCGGGCGATGGGCCCTGCATCCACCACTTCGCCCTCGAAGTCGCCGACATCGACGACGCCACGCGGCAGATCAAATCCTACGGCTCCGAGATCGTGAGCGATCCGGGGGTGATCCCGGTGAAGTTCCGCGCGCCCGGAGGCACCATCGCGGAGCTCGTGCCCGTCGGCCGCTACAAGCGCTGACGCGCGTTGAAGCCATTCGCGAAGAGCGCAGACTTCTGGTCCGGCATCGCGCTCGCGGCGCTCGGCGCCTACATCGTGAGCGAGGCGTGGCGCTGGGGCTACCTGACCGAGGAAGGGCCCGGCCCCGGGTTCTTTCCGCTCTGGTACGGCAGCATCATGGTGGTGCTCTCGCTGGCGCTCGTCGCCAGCGCGGTCATGAAGAGACCCACGGGCAAGCCAGCCGAGGCCGTGCGTTGGGATGATCTCGGGCGCGCGCTCACCTGCTGGGGTGCGTTCGTCGTATCGATCGCGTTGATGCGCGTCGTGGGGTTCGCGGTCTCCTTCGCGCTCCTCACCTGGTTCATCGTCGCCGTGATGGCGCGCCGCCCGCAGCGTGTCGCCTTGCCGCTCGCCATCGGCGGGGCGCTCCTCTTCTACGCGCTCTTCGA
>WNFL01275413.1_pt2 | contig 23811 bp, 30 predicted proteins | sample 5400361 | NCBI WGS metagenome assembly WNFL01 (sample SAMN13153351, study PRJNA577476) | soil metagenome | isolation source: 40 cm soil on Douglas fir-dominated hillslope | place: USA:California | collected 2013-09-17
GGCAATGTGTCTCTAGCATGATATTATAGCCCACCTAACTAAAGAACTCTTTTATGTTCACATATGTCCAGCCTCAGCTCCCTGTTTGAGTAGTTTGATTAATTTTGAGGATACCATAAAGACTTCAGACTTCCACCAAGATAGGTGTGAATCCTTGCATCGAGTCAGTGGGACCATAACGCCGATGGCAATACTGATGGGGTGAATCGACGCCAGCCATACCGTTGGGACCTCCATTTATTAGCTCAATAGGCTCATATTACTCAGGCAGTCATACCATGCAACAAGGTAAAGATTTTAGATTCGATATTTATAATCGACACGACGTTCTGATCAAAGGACGGGGAAGGCGTATTATCACTGTCGTGCGTCCTCATTATTATAAGTGGAGAATAAATCCTTGAGCCAAGGGAAGGAGGCCATGCATATAGACTGAGAGCGCACAGAACGACTTGCACATGGCTCACTGGTCCCCCGAAACGTGGCCACAAGCCCGCCAATCTTGCTTGCCACCACTGAATGCTCTTTCGCTTTCAACCCTACAGGTCATCTCTGAGTCGCACCTCCAACACCTATCGCCTGTTTGTAGTCACTGGACCTCTCATGACAGCCCCCTCGTCCAACTGGGCGACTCTGAAAAAGGTGCCTTCTTTGGTTGCCGCCTCTGCACCGCGCCATATCTCACCGCCGCATATAACCAACAATAGACGCTGGGCGCAGAGAGTAGCAAAGACGAGCGGCCGACAAAACGGAGAAGGCTAAACTCGGACGCTAAAAGACCTATCACGGCCACGGCCAAACAAGAAATCACGAGCAAGACATCGCAGCCTCTACGAACACCGGACGTTCCTGTGCAACCATCTACTATCCATCCAGTCGATGGCGATCCTGATTCTGTGGGGAATTTACGCGCCATGGTCTCATCGAAAGTGCATGGTAAACCATCAGCAAAGTATGTCTCCTGCAACCGCGACCCTTGACTTCTTCACCCATCGAGCTTACACTATATATCCTTATACAGTCCAACAACTTTCCTCGCCATGGACTGCGAAATGGTTGGCGTTGGCCCTGACGGCATTGAGTCTGCTTTGGCACGGGTCTCTATCGTCAACTACTCTGGAGGTGTGGTTTTAGACGAATATGTTCGACCACAGGAACCCATTACGAACTACCGAACATGGGTGAGCGGTATCCGACCCGAAGATATGGTCAATGGTAGTGGCATAGCTTCAGCGTGTTGGGTAACATTCTAACGGTTAAGTGTTTCTGTTCGCAGCAAAACCGTTCCGAGAAGTGCAAGAGAAGGTAGCCAAGCTGCTCGAGGGCCGCTTTCTCGTGGGGCATGCACTCCACAATGACATCTCTGCCCTATTGCTCAAACATCCCCGAAAAAAGACTCGAGATACGCAGCTTTATGCCCCTTTTCGCTCTGGTGGAAGAAATTCTCGTCCAGCGTTGCGGAAACTCGTTCAGAAGGAACTAGGGCTAACGATCCAAGAAGGAGAACATTCGAGTGTGAGGTTTATCGGATAGATTGGTGGAAGTGACACTTAATATGTCCCCTCTTCCAGTTGATCGATGCCCGGGCAACGATGGCCCTCTATCGCTTGCATAAGAAAGACTGGGAGGCTAGCAAGCAGGGTGCTTCCACCAAGAAAGGTCCGTCCGTTTTCCTACGGTTTTACGCGTTGTTTACTCATTCTAACCCGACGCTTGACGTGTACAGGAGCAGGGAAAGAACCAGCTACGTCATCTGACCATACAGCCTCAAGGAGAACCTCCACCAGTGTAGCTACAGCCGTCACGACAGACAAAGCCGTGAATAAGGAGGTTGCCGTCACATCAGGGAAGGCGATTGAGAAGACAGTCAAACGAAGTGCGAACGTCAAGGTAGCCAGTGGAAAAACGAAGATCAAAAATGTAGAGCGTAAAACTGGGACGAAAGCAAGTTGGTGGCAGAACCTCGAATGATGTGGAACCCGAAGGGGGCTGATACATGGATGTCGAGTATTATATTGTATCGTCGAGTATTCTGATATCGAGTGATCTTCAGATTTACCTTTCGCAAAGCCCGCCACTGGCAATCTGAGGCAAAGAACGCGTGACATTTGGTACATTGACAACTGGTTCGAGTCTTATTGATTGTAAGCGACAGTCAAGCCCCCACGCGATGGCCTTGGGCTAAAGCTTAGATTTGTTCGCTGGGAAGGGTCCATTCCATGGGTATTCGTCCTCTCCGAGCCTATGAAGTAATATTAGCCACTTTATCGGTTGCGATCACCTCTTCCGAACGCTAGCTATTAATTCGAGCCTACTTACCACCATGCTATATTATGGAACCTGTCACTTCCGAACCACCATGCCACTTCTCCGTCCTTTGGTCTCTGTACGACGATCCACGGCAAGCCATACGTCCCGTACTTTTCCACTATCTCGGCGACCTCGCTTCGCATAAGGTTCGAAATGTCTTTCTCCTGCGATTTCGTGATACAAAGAGCGAGACCTCGCTCTGGTATGACGGAGGGTGGGAGTGAAGGCAAGAAAGAGGGATCGGAGGTCGACGTGTTCCGGATGAACAACTCCGCCTGCAGGGAGGGTCCGTCAATTGGTCATTTCACCATTGACCTATTACAAGGAAATCATCAAGAGGGTAAACAGAAAGGTTTCCCACCCAATAATGACGAGTTGCATCCGTAAACTTGTCATCGGACAGTTCGTCTTTCAAGACCCTGAGAAGGCGCATAGTCGCTATTGTGTTCTGAGGGAAGCCTGGAGGCAGCTGAATCGGAACTAGCATTAGAGGGATTCGTCACGTTAGTCCTCATAAGGGGTAGAGCGATAGCGAAGAACTCACTTTGATATTGAGCAAAAATTCGAGGCAAAACCCCGAACTTGAGATAATTATTAGGTGTTGCTATAATCTTTCGTCCACAAAAAAGGAGTATGTACCATGTCGCGCGCCTTGTACGGGTTGGCCGCGGGCGAGGCATTTCCGGTGCTCTTGAATATACCTCCCAGGACAACCTAGGCATAGTGAAGTCAGTACATAGTCAAATATAGCTCGATTATCACGTTAACGCCGCCCAAGGGCTTACCGGCCGAAGATTCAAGTCCAAATTCCATGGTTTCTTGTAGCGCTGCAAAATCTCGAATGCTACAAAACTGTAAGGAGAACCGATATCATAATAAAAATCAATCTTCACGCGGGGAGGCATAGTGGGGTTCGGGGATGGTTCAAGTCTTGCCGGACAGAGCCGGCACGTTCGGCTGGGCAGTTAGGCAGTTGCCGCCCACGCTGAGTGGCAGCAACAAAACAGAAGTGACGAAGCAATATTGGAATTTATTTATACCGGAAGACAGGAATACAGTGATTACGCACAAGCAGGCAGTGATGATGATGAAATCAAGTATCTAGATAGCCGCCTCAGGCCCGAATAAGGTATGCTGCGGCTTACGTGACTCTACGTACAACAGCCACTCGTTAATCGGTTTGGAAAGGTAAGGGGCTTGAGGTATGGGTAATACTTTACCACATCGGTAATGATTGGCTACATGATTGGCTACAAACCGAGAGGCCAGTCACAGGACCAAAAAAATAAAGGGTCGGGGGTTAGCAAGTGAGTTTCAAGAGACGACCGTGAAAAGCGGTGGCAGAGAAGGTTTAGCGCGTGGCCACCGGAACCTGTATTTAAACCTGCCTCAAGACAAGAGAGAAGGCGCAAGAGTGGTTGTAATGACTTTGAGGGGTGGGTGGACCCCGGCAATCGGCGCCTGCGACGACACCGCACGAGTGCCATTTGCTCTGGGCCTAACTGAACAAACCATGGAATCTGTGCGATCATTCCATGTCATCGCGGGTCCCGTTTCGTGAGGTCTCCATTGCGACATCGCTTGTGCATGATCGGATAAAAATTAAGGGTGGTAGAGCCCTGATATGTCGCTCTCCTTACCAGCAGACGAGAGAAAACAACGAACACGCATGTAGGATGAAATCCAGCGATCGTGGAACCTCCCACTACATAGATCGGGCGTATGAAAGCAAAATAGTTAGAGCGCCTGGATGAGTCTTCAGGGTCCTATTCGGAGCGTTGACACGCGGAGATCGTCCCGCAGACACCAGTTAGAATAGAGTCCACACCGAGTAAGAACTCAACGATATGGTAGGTACCTTCGCATTTCCAATCGGCTGGGGGTGTGACTTCCTGGAACTGTTATCGTCAACTGTGTAGATAATGTTTGTAAAGGACATTGAGTAATCAATTCATCGTTTGAATATCATCGGAGCGGCGTGGACCGAATCCAGATATTGGGTTTGTCACAAGGGGTCCACCGGATCGCCACTGACATCAACTATGGTGGAGGGACACAGAAATTATGTTGTGTTTGACAAACGAGACGCAGATTAGAATTCTTCGGGCTGTATATTTGTTTGCGCGCGACGGAATTGAATAGTATACGGCTTCTATGAGGAAGGGAACCTCGTTGCAAAGGGATTGCAAATTGAGCTTCCGCGACGGAACACATTCCGGAGCCTTCTTCTGGTCGGTGTCGTTGAGAGGAGGGGATCGGTATCGCAGTTTCCGAATTTGGAAGATGGTGGTGTGAGTGAAACAGTGAAACAAGGGATTGTTAGGGAGCGGTGAATTTGTCGTTACGTACGACGCCAGGGACTGATCCAGGTTGGGAGAGACGGGCTCGAAGAAGGAGAAGCAGTGAAATTGGAAATGTGGAAAATTAAGGCGGGGGGGAGGGCCATTAAGCAGGAATTGAGAGCGATAGTGATCACCCTGGCACTGCTGCTGCCACTACTGCTGCCACTGCTGCCACTGGTGCCACTACTGCTGCCGTGCTCGACGCCGTGACGGCGAAGTAGTCAGCTTGGTTGCTTGTTGCGACGTTGTTTGAAAGCGCCCCTTTTGTGGACGACCGGGGGTTGAAATGCCCCGTCTAGATCGCAGACGGTCCTCTCGGGCAATAAGCTGACGAGAGACCCAAGAGTTCATCCGACGCGATCAATTTCCAAATCACCCCCGCCCAGCTCTCTCGCCCTCGCCGCTGCTGTAGCCGCTCCCCATGGCATCCCTCCTCCCCTCCGAGCTCTGGAGACGCATCCTCCAGCACGCCTGTACGATTCCCCGCGCCCTCGATTGCCCCCTTCACATTGGAGGCAACATCGACGATGTCCAAGACCGCACGGCGTTCCTCCAGGACCTCGCAAAATCACGTCGCGCAACCCACAAATGCATCGCACTCGTCAACCGCACTTGGTACTCTCTCAGCGCAGAGTTCTTCTGGATGTACCTCGTCCTCGACTCGCGGCACAAAGTCATCAGCGCAGCCACAGCCCTCTACGGCTCCGCCCACAATCACAACGTGCCCAATCCCAATCGGTATCCGCTCTACCCGCGAGGTGTAGGTGGTTTAGGGTGGTTTGTACACCGTATCGACATGGAGTTCGACCTTTGTGAGACTGGAGAAATCGACAACGAATCCCTCCGCGCTCTCGTTTACATCCTCAAATCTTCGCCAAACTTGCAAGTGTATTCTGACATTAGCGATAGTGAAAACCCTCGACCCTTCCGACTCCCTCCTGCCGTTACCGTCGCGATCATGCCTTTACTCCTGCATCCTAATAACTCTATTCGGCGAATCGACTGGCACTCGAACAATCTCCTTTCCTTTTGTTGTCACCTACACAATGCCCAAAGTCTACAGCTACTCAACCTTCGCTACTTCGATGACATAGTGGAAAATCAACCTAGCGATGACACGCTCAATGTCTGCCTACCGAGACTTCATTCCATCACATTTCGAGAGCATGGGAGCTTGTGTCAGGCCGCCATAGCCAGCACGTGGGACTTGCCATGCCTACGTATGCTGACAGTCGAAACGGCACAAGACTTCGGATCACACCCCTTCCTTCTCAAGCACGGTCCTAGCATCCGACATCTCTCCCTGCATACCCCTACCATTGGTGGTCCATTCCCTCCAATTGCCGCGTACTGTTCTTTCACACCTCAACTTGAAACCCTCCATTTTCAGTTGCATCACCCCACTTTCACCCTCGGGGGTACCCTGCAAGTGTTGGATATGGTCGGTATCCATGGTCTCCTTCAATGGGGGGATCGAGACTTTGACGATGGGGAGCCCGAGATGCTTCACAACCACATGACTGCCATGGTTCGCTTCAAGCAGAAAATGCCCACTTTGCGCGTCGTACGCCTGGTCGATTTTGACCCCGACAGCTGGCAGTCGATGTACCGTGAAGCATCCGAAGTCGCCAGGTGGCAGCGTTGGCAAATCCGATGGGAGTCTTTGGGAGTTCGTTTTGAGGACCATAAAGGAGAACTCATGCGAATACCACAGGATCTCCTCGACCTCTTAGAAGAGCGAGATCTTGCAGCAGATGATTCCTATGGCGAGGAGACGGAAATGGAGGATAATTACGAATTGGACGGCTCTTCTATCGGCGGCTCACTCGGGTCTAGCATGATGAGCTGGGGTCGTTAAGCGCTATACATGTTACTTTTGCTTCAATCTCCGTTGTAAGTGAACTTTTTTTGGGTCTTTGGGGGATGCTAATGGGCAATACAGATACACCACAGTTTCCCAAAGATACCACTCACTACAACCATGCTCCTCATTTGGGGACGATACCTCAAAAACTGTCACTCCTTTCTCTTCCCTGTTTGTTGAGCAACCGCGCACTAGCTCGCGTCCCGACTATCCAACTGTGAGCAGCGGTGCTTGCGCGCTACCTTTGGATGCAGGAATAACTTGTATCTGAACCTATCATAGCGCACGGATCGTTATATCTAGACTAATGTAATCACAGCCTCAAATCAAACCACTCACCCCAATGAATCCGAGAAACTTGTTTATACGACGTTCCCGAGTATCGCCTTCTTGAGCCAGGCCATAATGGCTGTTCAGTTCCTTGGCTCCGGACGCTATACAGAATCGTTTAGTCACTGAACTTGAGAATAATACTTGTACTCACCACTCATCGCAAACAGTTTTGCCATGGTGCCTGGGAAGAGCTCACTGACTTCTCCGTTGGTGCGGAGAAGTGGCTTCAGCGGATCATGAAGGTTGGACGCCGTCAATAGGGAATTATGACGACGGGCGTCACTATTGACAAGATTTTTCTTCACGTCTGCGATCTGTTTCCGGTGTTCTTCAACTTGATTTCTTAGTTCATTTGGAATGCGTTCGCATAGCTTCCAAAATATTATCAGAGTTACGTCCCCTTGGAAAGAATGGTCAGTGGGACTCACCTGCTCTGCAACCCTTTCCTTCACTCGTGCGCTTATTCTATCTCTGATTGTATGCTGTAGATGGTGCGTTAGGAAGTCGTTGATTTTCGCTCTAACCACCTCCCGGAGAAGCGCCTTCAGCTCTTGGATCCGATCTTCGTGTCGTCGGTCAGCAGTAGCGATTTGCTGCCGTAATTGGGCGAGCTGGGAAGATATTTTGGTTGAGGGACCTGGAACACAGTCCGACTTTGGCAAGTGCTCACTTGGTGGGCATTTTCCACGACACTGGGGAGTGCAGCAACATGCGCCGTTTGTTCGCCTAAGGTATCAAATGTGTGGCCCAGCATCGTCAGAGAGTTCTTCATTACTGTGGCCAGCTCCTGAAGATCATCCATTGGCAGGGGAAGGGCCTCCAGAGTCGAGAAAGGTGTCTGGGGTGACAACATGAGTCCGAATTCGACGGAAGGCGCAACGTCTGTCATGTCGATGCCGTAGGGTGACTCCTGTGAAATAAATTCAAGCTGGTGATGCCTTGGTTCAGGCGCCAGATGGGATATGGAGAGGCAGGGAGGAGGGAGATGTCACACCGTGGATGGTGAACACGGCGTTTTTAAAGACCGAGACAGGCTCGGAAGGTTCCATCAGCGATCGAGAAGCGCAGTGTGGAGGCTGCGCCTTGGACTTGAACTTGCTGAACGGCCAACACGTGCACGCCGACGAGGCGGATGATCGATCAAGAAGGTTATATATTCTTATCACTTCTCAAATTCACTGATCATCTTTGTAAATATGGTATGTCAAGTCCTTATCCCAGCCAGAGAGCCTGCCACACTCACATCTACAGCAAGGCTGGAGACCCCGGAGACTTTCTGGCATTCTACTTGAAGATTGACCCCTTTGACGGTATCCAACTCCCCCATCGCAAGCGAGAAATGCAGGTACCTGTGAACCGCAGGTGAGTTTTTGACTCGCCCAGGGGTGAGGGAACCCACCGAAGGCAAGTCTCCTCACGGAAGTCAATATACAGTTGCTTGTTGTATTTCCTCTTTCCTAGGGTTGAGTGTGGTGATGATACTTTGTAAAACAGAGAGCCTTTACCTCTGCCTTTCTGGTTTCCTCATCATACGGGTGGCTTTGGTGAATCACAAAATCAGGCAAGACATAAAAGGACATCCCGGAGCCAAGGTACATCTCATACAAGCAGGCCGCCTTGTTTCCACCGTAACCGATGAAGCGTTCTTCACACCTGTTGTGGGTTAGTCGACGACATTTAAAAAATCACCAGAAGCCAGACCAAGGGGGACCCTCGCGGAGGAAAATCACGTAGGGTTCGTATGCGTGCTGATAAGCTTGGACTTTGTATACATCTCCAGGCGCGGCGTCGAAATATCGTCGGTATTCAGTGCTATTGTGGCCCCCGGACCATGAACGATGGAAAACTTCAATCTTGCCAGAATCGTAGAGCACTCTTAGGTCCTATGCAACCCAATCATAAGTATGTTAAACAACTAAAAATCAATCCCCACCTCCTTCGTCGATGGGAACGTATCCGCATCTCGTCCATCTTCTTGATCAACGAACTCGAATGCAGGTATAACAAGAGCAGCATCTCCGCGCCTAAGCTTGTCCATGATAGCAGGTGACCTTAGAACCTGGCTGCGAAAGTCTGTGCAAACAGCAAAGTCCACATCAAGCATCATTACGAATTCGGTACGAGCGAAGAAACGAGCGACATTCCGCCACATGTTGAATTGCCGATCAAAGTCGTCCAGTATGAGATGAACGTCGACCCATGTTGACATGCCGGGAGAGGTAGTGTACAAGTGATGAAGTTCACGCAGGACGGCATCCCGTTGTTCCTTAGGAGTATTTGATACATGAATTGCCACGGAAATAGGACCTAGGATTACAGTGTCAGGGGAACGTTTGTCCGGACAAGGGGAAATGTGTACCTTGATACTTGCGAGCTAACTTAGCGAGAACAACGAAACGATTGCGAGTCACCAGAGTGGCAATAGATATATCCTCGTAAGAAGGCTGTTTCTCTGATGACTTGGACGAACGATAGTAAAACGGGACGATGTTCGTTGGCTGCAATGATTGCGAGAATGCCTTGTTCATAAACAATTCCTCAGTCATCGAGATCGGCCTCCTTGAGCTGGTTTTGAAGAACAGGTTCGGTGACGGGCGCCAGTAGACGGGCTCGTCCGCCCATCGCTTTCCTCGAACAACGTTGCTATGGAGAGACGTGTTACTTTTAAGCTCCGAAGATTTCCAGCTAGGACTTGACAGAAGGTCGACGCCAACGCGGAACAAGGAATGAGTTGGTAAGAATGCGACCAGAGGAACAAGGAGCGTGTAAACCGTCGCGACTATGGCATAAGAGAGAACGAGGGTCTTGAGAATCCTACGGAAGACTGACAGGAGCAGGAACATTAGGTCCGAGTTGGTCCTGCCCAGACCACAGCGGATTGGATTGGATTACAAATCAAATTGGGACACGACCCGAACACGACCCTCCAGGGTTGGAAAGGGTTGGTTACTTGCTCTCTACCATACCCGAACGACGATCCCAATATGCCGAAAACTCTCACAATCCTCATCACTGGTTGCTCAGAAGGGGGGATTGGTTTTGAGCTGGCAAGAGAGTTCCATCGACGTGGTATGTTCGTAGTGGTGCTCTCAACGTTATCCTCTCACGTATATCTCCCAAAGGACACAAAGTGATAGCCAGTGCGCGAAAACTTGAGTCGATGACGCCGCTCAAGAACCTCAAAGGTCTTGAACTCATAGAACTTGACGTAACCAAAGACGAGTCCGTCAAGAATGCAAAAACCTACGTTACGAATGCTTGCGGAGGAAAGTTAAATGTCCTCATAAATAATGCGTGAGCGCCCTCTGTCCTCTTCGCCAAACGGATTAGGGGCCATTAACCTTGTGTGCCCAGAGGAACATGCTATATCATGCCAACCACAGATATTAATATCGACGAAGCCCGCTCGCTTTATGAGGTCAATGTCTTTGGCGTAATGCGCATGTGCAAAGCGTTCATCCACCTCCTCATATCATCCGGGAATGGGAAAATAATAAATGAAGGCTCAATAGCAGGAATCATACCTGTCACTTTCAGCTCCGTCTATAACAGCAGTAAAGCGGCGCTTGCTCAGTATTCGGACACACTCAGAATCGAGGTCGCTCCGCTAGGAGTAAAGGTCATTACTGTAGGTCTGTTTGGTATTTCCAGAAGTTCGCAAGTGGGTGGTAACGCCTATAGCTGATTTCCGGCGGCGTCGCAAGCAACATCGAATCACGCGTCATGGATTTGCCCCCAGACTCTCTTTTTCAGCGCATAAAGGAATCCTTCATTTTTAGGCAGGGAAGGTCACAATGTGAGTGACCGTTTTGGGTGACCGTTTGACACCTCGCACGGACAATTAAATGTTTGACAGCTGGAGCGATGCCTATTGATGCATATGCGCGAAAGGTGGTAGAGGTCTCATTGAGACCTTCTCCCCCTGTACATTACTGGATAGGAAGGTTGAGCTTCCGCACTTGGTGCTGCCAAACGTTCTTACCCAAAGTGACCTGGGTGAGTGGCTCTTTATTGCTTCTTATTTAAGCTCCTTACCTCCTGCGCACAGGACTACGTCATGGTCTACCTATTCAATCTCGGGAAACTAAGGAGGATCGTGCAGGCGAGCCATCGGACAATGATTTAGTTCGACACAAGATTGCAGTTCCAGGGCTATTATTTTCCGCTATGGTACCTTTCCGACACTCAGAGGTATTGGTTATGACGGCGTCAATGCAGTACGAATGTCCTTGTGCCACACAGTCAAGTCCATCCATTTACTATGTTTGAATCCTATCATCGGTAGTTGGCCAACCTTGACGAAGCCCTCCTTGGAGAAGAGGGCTATGGAGGAAATGTTGACGCTCGCGATGTGCGCAATGATTGCTGCGTAACCCGCTTCCTGACCGAGGGTATTCATCTCTTGAACCAGATAGCGACCAATACCTCGCTTGTGATGCGAAGGGGAGATGCATACAGCAATCTCAACAGTACTATCAATCCAGTGAGAGCAGAACAAGACGAATGCCAAGACTAACTATTTCAAGCAATCTTCAGGGCCGTATGGTCCAAGGTTCGCATATCCAACTAATGGACCGTCCGTGTTATTCTCGAAGACACCGATCGCAGGATAATTATTGCTGGTGATCGCGTCATACCAAGCCTTCCGGGTTTCGAGAGTCTCCAGGTTGGTGCGCCAAATGTAGAGGTTGTTGGCAATTTCGTAGTTCAGAAGCTAGAGGATATCATCTGGATATTTGCTTAGTGACCCGATTGTCGTGGGGACTCACTCCGACTATCGCCGGAAGATCTTTCTCCTCTAATGGCCGAGCGAAGTAACCAGCCGGAAGCGACATCAAGGGCAACAGTCCCGAAAGGATCAGGGGGCGTTGGATACCTGCTGGCTGCTGGAATGCAAATCGCGAGGGGCCTGCCTCCGTGAACCAGGGAGAGGTGGCGAAAGAAAGAAGGTAAATCCACGAAACCCACGCGAGGTTGCCTTAGAAACCCATTAGAGCCCGACTCGAGGGAAAAACGGAATCTGTTCGCAAAACTAGGACTGGACCTCAGGTCTCAAGCTATGGTGTCCAACCAGAATGGGGACTCGCCAAGCTAGGTCATTGTTACATAGAGCACCTTGCTTAAAGCCACCAGAAACAGTTCCTTATGAGATTCAGACTAAAACATGCAACAAGCCCTGAACCCGAATAAATCTAGTGACAAGGCTCTTGACTGCCAACCACGTCGACGCTTTTCGCTGGCCAACTCGTAGAGCCATGATGCAAGACTCGGACGTCCCAGGGAGCTCTGTCCCTCCCGCTTTACAGCCACTACGACACTACTACAACAGGGCCATGCGCCAGTACCAGTTCTACTTGGATAGGTCCACCCCACATGTGGCCTACCGGTGGATTGCAACAGCTGGCCTGTTCATCATCTTTGCTCTGCGCATTGTACTAGCACAGGGAGTGAGTGTCTCTGATAACTAACCACTAGAACGCTGTGCTGAACAACCTGTGCAGTGGTATATTGGTTCGTGGACTTATCCCATTCCTAGGACACTCATGCTTACATACCCGTGTTCTTTGGCTCGGTCATACAGTCGCATGTGAGTCGGGTCATCGCTGGAGTCTGCAGATAACTTTTGACCCTTTCTGCAGACGCTCATGCAATCTATATGCTGAATCTGCTTCTGGCATTCCTACAACCCCGTTTCGACCCTTCATTAGAAGCGGACCTTATGGATGACGAAATCGAAGGAGGAGGGGTAGAGGAACCTCCGCTCCCTTCCTCACGGGACGACGAGTTCCGCCCATTTGTACGACGTCTCCCAGAATGGAACTTCTGGTAAGTCAAAACCTGTGGATGCAGTGCCTGTACCCATTTGACTCCCCTTCCAAGGCTCTCGGCTACGCGCGCGACGGTAGTCGCCTTACTTTCAACACTTTCCGAAGCGTTTGACGTCCCTGTATTCTGGCCAATCCTGGTCGTATACTTTTGTGTGCTCTTCGCCTTAACGATGCGTCGACAAATACAGTATGTTCTACACTTCCTTGAATGGCCCAATCGGTTCGGCGCACTGACTCCCAGCGTTTTGATGTAGACACATGATAAAGTACAGGTACATCCCGTTCGACTTTGGGAGGAAGGCCCGTTACGGTGGAGTCAAAAAGTAGACGAGAATTAGCATTTTGTTGTAATGTCTTCTGTCCTCAAAGGACGGTTAATACTAGACGACCTGGATTTTACTTGCTTAGTATTGCCTGTCTCCCGTTGTCGCGTCTGGATCGGGAAGGACCTTGTTTGTGTGAACTTGGACTCTCTTTCGTCTTCCGGCCTCTGAGACGCGTTCGTACTCGTGTTAAAGAAAATATTCAAATCAACAAGACGAAACACTCCAACTTCGTTGGCCTTGCTCGAATTCGCTGAACACGTCTATCGTCGTGGCCTTGTTGCAATCCGCGTCCACCTCACCCTTTAACGCCCACTTGTTAAGACAAACATCTCTGAAAAGATGGACAATAACCTATCGATGACCGAAACAACCGGCATTTTTGCGCTTGCCGATGAAATCCTGATCCAAATCCTTGAGTTGATGCGTATACGGGACATTGTGGCGTGCTCCTTAGTGAGCTCATCTATGATTTATTCTTTGTGCCTTCGAGTTGACGCATCTCAGGTTAACTCTCGTTTCAACGCCGTAGCAAAAGCTGCGTGTGTCCCTTTCCGCAACGCACTGGCGCGCTACGACCTCCAGTATTCTCCACCGTATCAGATAAGTGAACGTGAACCGTGTCTTGCCGAGCTTCTTTACAAATTACTCGAATTGCACCGCCGATGGCTCGTCCTCTCTCCTACCAAAGCAGAAAACGTCGTCATTGCGGATCCCCCGGATGATATTTTATTCTACGGACAATTTGCCTTGGTCGATCGTCGGCCAGACCAAGATGATGATGAGGTTTTTGAACCAGGTTGGGCACTCGAGGTCCTCACCTTCGGAGAAACCCCCAATGGTGGAGAGGCCGGGGCTGATGCAATCGACGCCAAAATCGGTGAAGACGGACAGACGGCACTCGGGGTCGACATTGACGGAGCGGTGATTGAAGAGATTACGGACATCACAGGAATCGATTTGGATGCAGTTGAGACGGAAGATGTAGACGATGACGGGGACCCCATAGTAGAGGATGGTAGCGAAGAGGGTGGTGCAGAATCCATCGTCCTAGAGAACCAGGGTGTGCATTCCATCGCGGAATTCAAGACCGCCAGCAGCAACCTATATGCACACAAAGTGGACACGAGGCAAGATCTCCTCATCACCTCAGAGGAGTGGAGAAAGGCAAAGGCCAAGAAATCGGCGCGATTCGCCCAAAGAGGTGGTCTAAACTTTGCGCGAGGTACAAATATTCTCCGTTGCTTGACACTCACAGGACTGAGGCCACACCCCAACACTACCGCTCACCTGGGAGCGATCAATGTCCATTCACTCTGTATCGAGAACAGGGAAGAAGCGGATGAAGCACAGGATCTTGTGATCCAGGGTCCCCTGCTAGCTTTCACGGTTCGCCATACCCTCAGAGACAAGGTTGTCATCATTAATTGGCGGGAACCACTGAGTGCTATGACGGTGTGTGTGACGAATCTACTTGATAATGTTAGAGACTTAATCGGACCTCGTAGATCTCCCTAGAGACCGAGTTTTATATGGACAAACTCTTCATTGCTCCAGATCTGCTCGCCCTTCTTGTCTGCCCTGCCAGCCCGGCAGACATCACTCGACGATCTTTGGATGAAATTATATGGTTCTCTCCATTCGAGGGAAGGCTCAAGGTACACCTCTACCATGTTGATCTCTCCATGCCCAACCGATCATCATCCCATCGACTCCGAACCCTTCTTCTGCCTACCCTACATCCGAATACTCGCCTTGATATCGAGACTATCACCTTCATGCCCCAGATGTCTGATGTTACCTCTCGACCACCTCCAGGAGGTCCTCACCCTCCCCACGAACTGAGGCATCGAGCGAAGGACGAAGCGGGGGTCGTAGCACTGACCTTCACGGGATCGACTGTCAAAGATGACTGGATGGATGGCCTGCACGAGGAAATACCCGAAGGAGATAGCTGGGTCATGGACGTTGTGGTGCTCAAATCCCAACTCTTGCGCCTTGCCCGTGACCCAACCTATCTAGCCAGTGGTGACAAGGAGATCCCTTTCGACTTATGGGGCGGGAGGCATGCTAGACTATTCCCACATCTTGACGCAGGAATTTACGATTCGCCCAAACTCCACACCACGTCCACATACCGAGTCGTTAGCATCAACCCCTTGGTTTCCCCTGATGGGGAGATTCCCGAGGTTGTAGTAGACGGGAGGTTAGACCAAGGCGGCAAGAGGCGGGTTCCAGCTGCAGATCGGCGCATGGATGTCTTGGACTTTTGCCCCGGCCGGATCGAGGACGTAAGGGAAGCTTTAGAGTGGGAGAAGCATAGGGTGGGACGGAACAAAGAGTTTGTTGAGACAGAACTAGTCGAACCCATATCGTTTGGACCAGAGTATGGAGGGGGAGGACCAGGTACCGACCATTACTCTGCCAAACTTGCTACTTCCTTGGTTGATACCCCGACGGTGCTAGAGAAAGGGGTGTTTATGGAGGCTGTAGAAACATGTCTCCCGTACCTCATCTCCAAGTTTGATCTGGAGCGAGGCCGGAGAGATGATGGCGAACTTCCTCTACCAGAAGCAGTCTTTTTGTCTGAAGTGGATCTCATCGTTCAGGTACACTTCCTGAAAATTTTCGAAAAAGGTACTAATGCTTTCGTTCAGGTGCAAGGCGATGACAACACCGAAGAATTCGAGTGTCTTCGTTACGATCGCTATCTCTTCATATAACGCTATTTACATACGGTAACGAACCACCCTCGTTCGGCACTGCCTTTTGGGTTTACTTGCTTGATATATGTTGTTCATGGATATGAAGGCCCATCCACTATTGATACAATATCGATACGCAGACGCAGAAAACATAGACCAGCTGATTGACCAAAATATTATTCTAGAACGTGAATGCCCAAATTCCGGATTCTTTGAATGATATCACTTTCCAACATTACGCCGTGCAGATGGAGCTCCTTCAAAGGTGCCACCGGGGCGCCAGCATTCGCCTTGGACTCTAAGAAGTTGACTAAAGTCCGTTGTCCATCCGACGACGTGGCGGTGAAACCGCATTTATCGCTGAATGAAAGTACTTCGAGCTTGGGGCACACCCTATCGTGCGCAACCACTGCCCATACAGCAAATAACTCCAACTCAAGAGTCATTTGCATGAACTTGAGGGATCTCAAAGACGGGAAAGCTTTTAGGAGAGTAAAGAAGTCTCGCATCTCGAGCCAACTGAGCTCGTAGTCGATCATGTGAAGGATTGTTACGTTGGAAAGGGACATAACAGGGGAAGTGGTTGCCCGGTAAGTGGTTTGGTCGAGGTCAATCCGTGGAACATAACCTCCCTTAAATGCCACAGTTTGCAGCGCTGGTGTATGGATCGCTTCTATAACCGCCTGGCCGTTTCGGTCGTCGTTGAAATACAACTTCAGATATACGAGAGAGTCGAGCGTGATCGGGGCGTGGCCAACCGTGAGTCGAGCGAAATTGGACTCTACAAGCTTGAGCTGTTCGATAGTGGCACCGTCTATCCAACGAAGCCATGGGTGGAACGGTATTGAGGTGACCTTGGTTAGTTCCAAGCTGGTGACGGTCCTCGGTATCGGTATTGTGAAGGGCGAGGTGGCAGTGAGTTCTGTGGACCTGATGCAAAGTCGTCTGACACCGGGCACCATATCGATATGCCTAAAGGATGCGGTGCCAACAAGACTCAGTTTGGAAACCTCGATGACCACCTCGGAAGCCTTCACGAGAGACTGGAAATGACTGGAGGTCGTGTCCATATCCTCCTCGTTGTTGATCTCCAGGGACAGCTCCGCAAGCCTCTTCATAGAGAGCTTCAATTTATCAAGAATCTCCTTCAGAAGTTCATTTCGAGTTTGTGCGGGTAGGGCCTCTCCGGTTTCCGTGGAAGACGGCTCGCCGGTGGATGCCGTTCCTTTCCACCACTGACTTGAAATCTTCAAATAGAGTTTATACCGGCATCCACCCGACCTTTCGAGAAAGGCCTGCGCCCGTCGGACTGCACGCATGCAACCTTGGCCGTCAACTCGCTCGGTCTCGCCCCACTTCTCCAAATAAAGGTAGACGTTGCGGTACAGACTAGGCGTAGCGAGTGCTACCGCACGCCAACCTTTTGACACCCTGTTCAGACGTTCCAGTGCACTTTTGGAGTCGTCTAATGCATAGGACTCTGGCTCTGCTTCGACCGCAAACTCGAACACTCTGACGAGCAGCTCGGGTACAAGTCTCGTTATCGGCGCGACCGACGCAGAAAGGACCTCCCGCCTCCGCAACAGCTCCGTCTTCCGTTCTTGGAGCTTCAACTTTCTGGCTTGCAACTCGCTAAGCTCCTCATCGAGCGCGGCTACATTTGCGTCTATTGTAGATACTTCTGTGTCGACGGATGCTAATTCCAGATTTCTAGTCCGCGTGTCAGTGCCTCGTCAAAATTGGCACCACCTTTGCCAGCCACAGCAAGAGGCTGGCGCGTCCAGGGTAGTCACTCACGTTGTCTCACGACGCATTGACCATACGTCGGTTGAGGGAGCGCTGAACGAGGGAGGTGTCGTCATGTCGCAGGTGAGAGCGGTTGGGACCAAGTCTTTTTGCCGTGCTTTCATATTGAACCAGGCCGCATGTGTCGGACGCCCAATAAACTTAACCGAGTTCCATGCATAGACCATCTGTTACAACATTACAAATCACTCAAGTCATTATCCGCCTCGTCCCTTGACCTTCCATTCTGGTTCTTTCAGGGTTGCGCCATATGCGCAAAGGGACCCCCCAACCTTGGCTATACTACCCCATCACCTAACACGCTGAGACCATGAGACAAACGGGAGGCGTCCCTAGATATCCACTGCACCGTCAGCCTCACCTGTCTCAAAGGGGATCAGTCGAATATCGCCTCAAGGTGAATGTGGACACACCCGTCTGTCTGGTGCTTCCCACACGAGAGCCAGCATTCGAAGACCCTGGCTCAACCTCCACAGCCCCTGTTTCCGTGACAGACGGCGAATCACCAGGGATCATTTTGTCTGCAGATTCAAATTGCAACTTGGTTTGTATTTGAGCTTGCGCTTGCCGTCTTGCCTAGATCACGCAATGAGGTCATCCCAGCCTAGACTTTGGCACGCAACGAACCTTTGTGTCTTTCAACCCACTGACACTACTAGCAACCTCCTCCAGGGACATCTCAAACCTCCCTGTTTCAATCTTGGCACGCTTTTCCACGCATTCGACCACCCATCCGATCCCCACCACGACCGGTTTGGGATCAGGCAGAGCCCGGTAGTGGGTAAGGGTGGACAGCATACCCGATTTGTACACGATATGGGTCAAAGTCTTTCCTGGCCGAGTGAGGAGCTGTAGGTGGTGATCAGTGGCTGTGTGGTAAACACTAGATTAAACATACCCTTGCACCCAATCCTTTCAGCATTTCCACGAAGAGTCCACCGGCCTCATCTCCATCCTCAGTTCGGACATCCACAAAGATAATGCAGTCCTTGAGCACTTCCCGAGGGTTCGCTGCAGGGGGTCTAGTTTCCTCTGGTGCAGAGGCTACCTGATCCACAGAGGTTGGCGGTGCTCCTTCGTTTGATGGAGTTGAGGAAGGGGGTAAAACAGTGGGAGCTACTACGGGCAATAGGCCCCCCCTTGCTGTAGCAGACATGACCCGCCGACCAGACGCTGTTGTATAAGGCTGTGGTGTCCTCATAGCACCAGAGGGAGGCAGGGATTGTGATAGTGCCATTGAGGCCATTGAGGCCCGTCTGGCAGCGTTGGCGGCTGGATTTGATGCTGGTGGGGGTGCCATGTTTGGGTTGGCTGGACGGTGCTTTCCGACTTGTGTCTGGTTGCGTGAAACTCGGGAGCCGGTGAAGGCGGAAGGCGGCTGCATTCCGCTATTTGGTCGCGTCTTGGAACTCATTCCGATGCTTGTCCCAGGTCGATGCAGGCCCGAACCGTTGGGAGTCATGCTTTGCTTCAAGTTTGCAGTCCCCCCAAGCTGCACAATACCGGTGTTAGTCGAATAGTCCGTTCGAATACCCATACTCGTAGCAGGACGGGACGTCCCCATTGCAGACGATGGTCGTGGTGCCCTAAGCCTATCCAACGCATCAGATAGAGTCGAGAGCTGGTGATGAGTATCTTTGTGAGGATCCACAGTATTCCGCTTCATCAGGGCAGCAATTGTTCCAGACATTGGTGCGGTGGCTAAAGGACCCAGAGTTGGTGTCCTGAATGAGCTAGAAGCACCGCCAACCGCTCTGGCCCGTTGGAGGATAGAAGGGCGAGCAGAAGTAGAAGGCTCTTTCGAGGGAGTGGGCCCCGCTTCGCCAGCTGAAGGTTTAATAGGAGAAAGACTGAGTGGTAGCTCGAATGCAGTTACAGCATGTTGAACCTTTGGTCTGGGCAGTCGAGAGGCTGGGGTCGGGGGAGGTTTCGCTGCGGGTGTGACAAGCGAGGTAGGAGGTGCCACGCATGTCGAAGGCGCGAAAGAGGTAGAGGGCTCTGTGGATTTGGAGGTTGCAGCTTCTTTCGGACATGTAGCAGGTGCCTCCTCGAGTTTGGGTTTTGAGGGTAATGGAGCTCGAGTGAGTTTATCTTTTCGCGCCAAAGCATTGACGGGGGTACGAATGGCCGATCCGGGAGCTTTGATTCCAGTTGAACGCCAAGGCGATGGAGCAGCTTTGACTTGATCGAAATGAGGGAGTCGAGAAATGGATGCGGAAAGCGGCGTGTTGGACAGAGGTACATGTGAGCCAGAGATTGTATCTAACATTGATGGAGATTTTGAACGACTCGGAAGGTCAACGTGCATCGCGAGGGGGCTAGGACTTGGTAGCGGTTTGTCAGTTCCTTTTGCTACTTTAAGTTGCTCAGCCTCTGCAATATTCTGGAGAGAGGTCATGAACACCCAGCTAAACGACAAAAGACTACAGTGGAAGACAGTTGACAGACCTGTTGGGGGCCATGTGGAACACTTGCAGAGTGTTCTAACTCAGTGGGCACTCCAGAAACAGTAGTAGGAACAAACTAAATTGCGTGGTTAGCTCTTCTCGTTTGGTAGGAGAACGATGGCTTATTTACGAGTGGATCAATAGTTATCGCCTGGCTGAAAGCTGAATCTCCCGCCACTGGAGCAGAATCGACGCTCTACAAATAATAAGCCTTTGTCGGCACAATATCCAGTATGCGGACATACTTCGTTTCTCGGACGTTTTGGCAAAGGACCCTCGTTTGCATCAGGGTTGGGTGATGATGGACGCTTGCGAACAGCGGCAGGGACATTGGGGAAAGTGAGCACAGCCTGGGTACTATCAACAGCCTTCTTGGTCTTTGTATTCTTGCGCTTTACGAGTGGCTTCGGTGGCATCGAAATAATTTCGCGATGGGGAGTGAAGGTGAACGGAACAAGCGGCAAACGGTTTAACGGCTGGAGCACTGCCGGCGGGGTTTGGGGGATTATTGGTGGTGGTGGTGGTTGCCGCTTTGCGGGCGAGGGATTCAGGCGTCGTTGAGCACGAGTGCGGACTTTGGACGGCGTAGACGAAGGAAATCGCTTCACTGGAGCACTTGTCTTCGTCCTTGTCACTGTGGTCGTGCTCGACATCACACCCTCCCAACTGGTCACCAAAACGCGAATGAGGCGGAGTCCAAATTCCGAACAATGTTTGGCCAGATACTAATCATACAAGCCGACCGTCTCCGAGTGAGTGCAGAACTACACCATTGTATCAACGACGCGTAAAAGTAAAGATTACAGTTTAGCGTTGAGGTTTGCTAACTTCATGGCGCTGTCTGCGGGAAATCAGCCAACCAATGGGGTAATTATGCTGTTAAGTACTTACAATTCACATTGTACAGCTCATCACTTGGCACTGTGGTCGTATGGAGCCCGATTGACCTACCGTCCACCATTTCAGGGACGACATCCTTGATGGTTCGAGCACCGAGGAGTCTCATACCCATCTCAAACTCATCCTAAAGCTCAAATCCGTAAGACCGTTCGTCTGAGATCATCAACCGATGCTTACATGGAGGATCTTGAGTGCCTTGTCGACACCTTCCTGACCGTATGCAGAGTACGCGTACAAGAACGGTCGACCGACTCCCACTATAAACCAGATGAGATTTCCTCTACCAATTCTGCTGTGTGCACATACCCGCGGTCGCGCCAAGAGCAACTGCTTTCAGCACGTCTGTGGCACGGCGCACTCCTCCGTCCAAGAACACCTGAAAGTTTGGATTGGGGTATAATTTTCGCTTCTTCAGCTCTTCTGTCACCTCCACCAGGACCTCAATACCCGAGCGAGCGAACTCTAATTGCCGACCGCCGTGGTTCGAGAGCACGATACCTTGCACCCCGGCTTCCGCAGCCATCACGGCATCCTCCCAACACTGGATGCCCTTAAGGATAATCGGCACTGGAAACAATCAGACGAGATATCACATAACAGGCGAGGACTCACTCTTCGTAATACTCTGGAACCAGGGAATATCTTCCCAAGATAAAGAAGGATCGATGAACGACTATGAGGAGGTTACAGTTGTCTCCAGTGAAGATATGGATACATACACTGATGGCCCGGGCAGCGCCTTGACTCCTATAGACCTTCTCGCCAACTTGAATAGCAGAATCGTCTTCGAATTTCATACGCATATCCTGAAGATGTTTTGGGTTGGATTGGGAAGACGTGCCATAGATCACCCGTACCTTCTCTCGTCGACCTAGTTGAGGGGCATCGACTGTAATGAAGAGACTGGAGAAATGTAGGCAAGGAGTGTTGTACTAGGAGACAGCTTTATACGCACCCTTTGATCCCCCTCTTCTCGGCGTGCTGAACCAGCCGTTTGGTAAGCTCACGATTTGCATTCACATACCTGGGAGAACAATCGTTAGTAGAACTCAAGGCAATGCCCGGGTCCAGTAACGTACAGTTGCATGAACTGTACTTGGTCGGGCTGAGCCGCATCCACGATCTCATCGAATGAACAGGATGCAAGTGTGGGGATCTGCAAGAGCGCGGTTACCCGGCTATATCAACCACAATAAATAAAGTACCATCTGGATAACGCCATCCTTGGCGGCCGCTCTTGTTAAGTTCAATTCGCCATCCGGATGCCCTAACCGACCGAGGGCCGTTGCAGTCTATCGGGTAGAAAAGTCAACAGAAGAAAAATAAAGCAAAGAGCAGGATGCACGATGTACACGGGCATGCTCGACTTATGCCCTAGGATCATTGTCGACCAGTCTACTTTCGAAACATCTCGCAATACCCGTGGTCGGAACCATATCCTAGGAACAGTCAGTATAATACAACGTCAAGTTGTCAAGATACCTGTGGTAAGCCAGATGGTTCTCTCTATGGGTGATTTCGTCATCCGCCGCGGATGAATAGTAGGACCACGCTTTTTCAGACATGGTGAGTCTGGCAATGGCCTGTGAGCACCAGTTAGTGGAGTGTTATACTACTACCGTCACACCCCACGACTCACTTCAAAGTCATGCAAGTTGAGGATTTGATCCAGAAGTGGTCGATTCTTGATCCTCTCTTGTCTCTCGACCTCTTGCTGAGTAACCTCTTTCACAACCTGTTTCACTGTTTCTGGATCAACTTTTCCCAAACTATGAAGACGTCAACATTTCTTAACAACGGTCCGAAGTTTTTGACGTACTGCTTCTCCTTGGGTAAATGAGTGGTAATAGCGTCCGGAGGATGGATAGGATCATATTCTGGCTTTTGGTTGGTATACACGATTCGAGCGTAGCGCGGGCTGTACCTTCTGTTGCGTCCTTGCCTCCATACTTGAGGATGATGCTCGCCCCTCCGGGGTGCTCTGCAAGCAGGACACTTGGTATGGATCTTTTACATCCTCATAGTGCGTACCATCCAAGAATTGAGTGACGTCATACACGTTCCCTGTTGCAACGATATATAAGAAATTCGCGCGCGACAGCTGGAAAAGAATCGACTCCACCATGAACGATGATCCAACATGTGTCTGTCGTGTTATGCTTTGCGACCTCCTCTCGGGGGATGAGTACGTCTGGTCTGGGCATGGCGCAGAGAAAGGGAACTTGCGAAGTATCACCGCACCGGCTCAAGTCACGTCTCCTCCGCAATCACACAATTTAGAACCAACATCTTTGGAATAACCTTCGCTCAAATGATCTCAGAGCCATGGTATATTCGAGATCACGAGGTACAGTGAATGCACAGGGGAGCAGGAGCAGTGATTTAAACTTTTGGTCACAAAGAATCGTTTCAATTAAATAATATCGCCCATAATCCGTGGGGTATTGAGCGAGCAAAAATAACGGCGGAAGAAATGAGTGCATCCTATTGCATCCTATTGCATGTTATTTTATTTTATTTTGTAAAATTTAAGAATATTGCCCAATACTACTGAGGCTGTGTCCCTTCTGAGATGTTCGGTTCGAGCCAGCCCGTAAGAATTCCTTTTCGGGTGGACCGTGATTCGAGGTAGGCGATCAGAACACACCGTCACGCGGATCGCTCGGCGCGGGTTCCGGGCTGCGTAAACTGGTGGTTTCCAATAGAATAGAGCAGCCGCAACGTGCCTGCCCGCTTCCGCGGGAGTGGGGAATGAAGACTTGGTTCTCTACATCGCCCTGCGTTGACCACCACCATGACCAGCAAGCGCTCACTAAACCTAGCACTCACTGAGCCTTTCGTTTTCCTACACACTGGCGACGATCCAAGCTCGCACCGGCGTCGACGGCAAATAGCAGGAGGAGAATCAGCATCCATGCTTCGCGGTGTGCTCTCCCTCAAGCTGTCAAAGCCG
>WNFL01139029.1_pt1 | contig 23796 bp, 27 predicted proteins | sample 5400361 | NCBI WGS metagenome assembly WNFL01 (sample SAMN13153351, study PRJNA577476) | soil metagenome | isolation source: 40 cm soil on Douglas fir-dominated hillslope | place: USA:California | collected 2013-09-17
CCATGACTGAAAACTGTCGACTGAGGACTGACGACTTCGCCCCGATGGTTTACCTCGAGCGTCTGCTGCGAGAGGCCGCTGGCCGTTTTCTTCCTTCGTCTGCTACACTAAAGGGTCTCGTTTTACTAAATCTTTCATCAGCAGGAACCGACATGGCAATGAAGTGTGATCTCTGCGGCAAAGGGCCGCAATATGGCAACGTGGTCAGCCACGCCAACAATACCCGCCGCCGCCGCTGGAACCCGAACCTCAAGCGCGTTCGCGCCGTCGTCGCGGGCACTCACAAGCATCTTCGCGTTTGCACCGCGTGCATCCGCGCCGGCAAGGTAATCAAGGCCGGAGCTTCCCGCGCACCAAAAGCGGCTTGAGCAAAAACTATTTGAACTTGATGCGCCCGAAACTAGCGCGGTTGGTCGCCTCTCGCACCACGAGCGTTTTGCTCGCGGCGGCTTGCGTTTTTCCCCTCGCGAGTTGCAATCAGACTCGTCAGCCCGCGCCAGTCGATAAGTATTACCGCACGCGCGTCAGTCCCGAAGGCCAGGAGCCGTCGCAGGAAGAATCGCTTTCGCTCAAGCTGAATATTCTAGACGAGCTCATCAACAACGAAATTCTTCTCGAGCGCGCAAAAAAATTGAATCTCGTCGCGAGCGACGGTGAAGTCGAAGACAAATTCACCGAAATGAAAAGCCCCTACACCGAAGATGAATTTCACCGCCAGTTGAAAGACCGCGGCATCTCGGTGGACGATTTGAAAAGCGATCTGCGCCGCCAGCAATCCATCACAAAATTGATGAACCGCGAAGTCGTCGCGAAAATCAGCATCAGCGATCAGGACATTGCCGATTTCTACGCGTCGAACAAGCAGCAATTCAACGTCGCCGAGCCGCAATACCGCATCGCGCAAATCGTCGTAACGCCGCGCAAGGAACCCGTCATCCGCAATCGCAAAAACGACGATGCCACCAACGAAGCCGAAGTCAGCCGCAAAGTAAAAATGCTGATGGATCGCCTTAACAGCGGCGCCGATTTCGCCACACTCGCAATGGATTATTCCGAGGACATCAATTCCGCGGCAACCGGCGGAGATCTCGGCTACGTGCCCGAATCTTCTTTGAATCAATCCGATCCAACTCTGAAGCGCGTGGTCGTGGGTTTGAAGGCTGGAGAAGTTAGCCAGCCGGTGCAATTAAAAGACGGTGTGCGAATTCTAAAACTCGTCGCACGCGAAGCTCCCGGCCAGCGCGGTATCGGAGATCCCCAGGTTCAACAAACGATTCGTGACACGCTGAAAAACCGTAAAGAGCAACTATTGAAGGCCGCGTATCTCGCCACGGTTCGCGACGAAGCGAAAGTGACGAACTATCTCGCACGCCAGGTCATCGAGGCTGCCGGACGTTTGCCCGAAGCCGCAAAAACCTCGTTCCCGTCGAAGCAAGGCACGCCGCAAAACTAGTTTTTCTTTTTTTGATTTTTCTTTCGCGAAACTTTTTCAGTCGACCCACGCCAAAACTTCTCCGGCGTTCACCGCCTGGCCTTCCTTCACAAAAAGTTTTTCCACGCGCCCGCTCTTCGGCGAACGAATTTCGTTCTGCATCTTCATCGCTTCAACAACCAGCAAACCTTGTCCAACTTCCACCGCATCTTCCGCCTGCACCAGAAGCCGCACAATTTTTCCCGACATCGGCGCAAGAATCTGCTGGCGCCCTTCTGCTTCCAGCGCTCTGTGACGGCGCCCGCGCCACGCTCGCGGATCGTCCACTTCCGCAACGTATTCCGCCAGCCCCGTATGCAGCACGAGCGACCCGTCCGGCACCGGCGCGACGCGAACTTCGTGCGATTCGCCTTCGATCAAGATCGAAAATGTGTTTGCCGCAATTTCGACAGCGTCGACGTCGAGCATTTTTCCATCGAGAGAAATTTTAAGCTTCTCCGAATTGCGCGTGAGCTCCACGACGCGGGGCTTTCCTCCGATGCGGATTTCGTACTTCATGGTGTGCGATCCGTCTGCCGCGTGCGGCCGTCCATTTTCCAGCGCGAAGTTTTTTCCGCAACCGGAGAGACAGCGGCCGAATCGTTCGACAGATACCAGAGGGCTGCGGCGATCGCAGCGGCATCCGCTGCGCGCGAATCAACATCGGGAGCGGCGTGCGGACGAGTCAACATTTCGTCAAGCCACTTGGTGTGAATCTCGGAGCGCAGAAAATCCGGCTCGACAAGAATTCTACGAAAAAGTGCGGTGTTCGTCTTAATTCCCGTTACTGAATATTCTTCGAGTGCGCGCCGCAGACGCGCAATGGTTTCTTCGCGGCTGTTGCCCCACGCGATTAATTTCGCGAGAAGTGGATCGTAATCCACCGGAACGGTCCAGCCGGAGTAGACGCCTTCGTCGAGGCGAATTCCGGGGCCGCTGGGCGCGCGGCGCGAAAGAATTTTTCCGGGCGACGGAAAGAAATTGTTTTCGGGATCTTCCGCGTACAAACGGACTTCCATGGCGTGGCCGCGCGGGGTGATGGATTCCCACGCGAACGGAAGGCGGTGACCTGCGGCGATTGCGATTTGCAATTTTACGAGATCGAGACCTGTCACTTGTTCCGTCACGGGATGTTCGACCTGAAGGCGCGTGTTCACTTCGAGGAAGTAGTAGTTGTAGTGAGTGTCGACGAGAAATTCCACCGTGCCGGCGTTGACGTAACCTCCGGCGCGCGCGATGCGCACTGCAGCGTCGCCCATGCGTTTGCGCAATTCCGGCGTCATGATCGGCGACGGAGCTTCTTCGATCACTTTCTGGTGGCGGCGCTGCACGGAACATTCGCGTTCTCCGAGCGAAACGACGCGGCCGTGCGCGTCGGCGAGAATCTGAATTTCGATGTGGCGCGGCTTATCCAGATATTTTTCGAGGAAGACTCTGGAATCTCCGAAGGCGTTCATCGCTTCGGATGATGCGTCTCGAAACGCAGACATGAATCCTTCGTCGCTCGAAACCAGCCGCATGCCTTTTCCGCCGCCGCCCGCGACGGCTTTCAACAAAACGGGATAGCCCATTCGTTGCGCCAGTGCGCGCGCCTCTTCCGGCTTTTCAATCGGATCGTTTGTTCCGGGGACGACCGGGACGTCCACTCCACGAGCTAAGGTGCGGCCGGCAGTTTTTGAGCCGAGTGCCTCCATTGCTTCGGCGGATGGACCGATGAAAGTGAGCGAAGCAGCGGCGCACGCGCGGGGCAGCGCGGGATTTTCTGCAAGAAAACCGTAACCGGGATGGACGGCGTCGCAACCGGCGCGGCGCGCAACGTCCATCAATTTATCGAGGCAGAGATAGCTTTCGCGCGAGGGAGCGGAACCGATCGGATACGCTTCGTCCGCGAGGCGAACGTGAAGCGAATTGCGGTCCACTTCGCTGAAGACCGCGACGGACTTGATGCCGAGTTCGCGGCAGGCGCGGATGATGCGCACGGCGATTTCGCCGCGATTGGCGATAAGAATTTTGCGGAACATTATTCGTTCGAGGGTTTGTAAGTACAAACCCCCGAGCCCCCTGGGCTTGAGCAGCGGAAAAAAGCTTAGCACGTGCCGGAAATGAGCCGAGCGGCGCGTTTGAGGCGCGTGTCTAATTGTTTGGGGCAATGCAATTGAGAAGCGTATTTGGCCGGTTTCCGAAAGGCAGCCTCACAATCATGGTCTCTTTTCACTCCCGAGGCTCTCGGCGCGTTTTCCAATTTTTTTCAATGTCGTTTCAAGAGCACGCAACTCTTTCGGACTCGCATCGGCAAAGACTTTCCTGATTTCCGCTGCGTGTTTGCGAAAAACCGGTGCGATCAATTCTTTGCCTTTCGGGGTGAGCGATACGACGCGGACGCGCCGATCTTCTGGACTCTCAACTCGGCTTACCAGGCCTCTTTCGACGAGGCGGTCGACGGCGGTGCTGATGGAGCCGGGCGTCAGATGCACCTTTGGGCCGATCGTATTTACCGGGGAAGGCCCTTTGTTCAAAAGGGCTTCAAGTATCCGGAAGTCGGTATCGTCGATTCCCGTCTCCGCAAGTCCCGCATAAAGATATTTCGCGGCCGCATGAAAGGCCTTCCCCAATATCAGCCAACAGTGAACCGGGTCTCGCGAGTTCTTGTCCATGGCGAAACTATTTTGCCTCTTTGTATAACCGATGTCCAGCAGGATGTATCTATATCAATATACTTGGCATCAATAGATACCGGGAGGCACCTCACAATGGAACACACAAGTAAGAAGCTGATCGCGGTGGTCGGCGCAACAGGACAGCAGGGCGGCGCCGTATTGCGCGCTCTACAAGCCGACAAGCAATTCAAAGTACGCGCCCTGACTCGGAATCCGGCCAAGCATAGCGAACTCAGTGACGAAGTCGTCCAAGCAGATTTACCCCGCCCCGAAACCCTTAGGGCTGCATTTGAAGGGGCGCACGGCGTATTTCTAGTCACCAATGTGTGGGAAGAAGGTGCCGACGAGCTCCAGCAGGCAACCGCTGCGGTACGCGCAGCCAAGGATGCAGGCGTGCAACACTTTGTCTGGTCCACGCTGCCTGACGTAGACACGATCAGCCGCGGCAAGTTTCGCGTTCCTCACTTTGCCGACAAGGCCAAGGTTGATCGGATAGTGAAAGAAGCGGGGTTTGCGAATCACACGTTCGTCATCGCGCCTTTCTACTATCAGAATCTTATCGGCGTTCTTGCTCCGCAAAAACAGCCTGACGGATCCGTGGGCTGGGCGCTCCCGCTTGATCCAACTGTGCGGAGCATCCACATGGGCGATATCACGGAACTGGGCAACATCGTGGCTGGAGCATTCGCGCACCCCGATCAGGCTGGCGAGGGCGAGTATTTGCCCCTGGTCGGCGATTTCATGAGCTTCAATGAAATCATCGATACGCTAAATCGACAGAGTCACAACCTCTCTTTCAACCAAGTGCCAAAGGAAGTCTTCGCGGGTTTCTTTCCTGGAGCCGCCGAAATAGCGGAAATGTTCGGTTACTTTCAGGCGCACACGTACCTGGGTTCCGATTCGCGCGACCAAATTGCGCTCGCAAACAAAATCGCAGGCCGGCAGCCGACAAAGTTCTCGGCGTGGGCTCGAGTGAATTTCCAGGCTGCAAAGAATGCCCACTCGGCAGCGCTGTAATCGAAAACGAACGGAAATCGATTTTAGCCGTGCGGACAAACTTAGTTTGCACGGTTGCTCGTAAACGGGTTCAAAAAGCAAAAGGAGGAAGTACATGGCAACGAATTCGATCGCAATTCCCAAAGACGCGGAGGCAACAAGCCTTTGGCAGGGTGCAGTGGTCGCTTTAGGACGGTTTTTCTTCGCGCTGATTTTTCTGATGGCCGGCGCCAATCACTTCAACAAGCAAAGCATCGGCTATGCGGCTTCGCAAGGCGTGCCTTTGGCTTCGATCGCGGTCCCGCTTTCTGGCGTAGTGGCCATCGCCGGCGGCCTCAGCATTTTGCTGGGCTACCGCGCGAAACTCGGCGCCTGGCTCATCGTGCTATTCCTGATTCCTGTCTCATTGATGATGCACAAGTTCTGGACTGTAACCGATCCCATGATGGCTCAGATTCAAATGATTCTCTTCATGAAGAATGTCTCCATGCTCGGCGGAGCCCTGCTGATTTCTCAGCTCGGAGCAGGACCGTTCAGCCTGGAGGCCCGCCGCTCGCGCTGAACGCGCCTAAAGGAGAAATCAAAATGCATAGTCCATCTGAACCGTCGAATCCTGGTGCAATCAAAACGCCGATCTCGAAGGACGCGCTCGATCAGCTTTTTCGCAAAGCGCGGACCCACTCAGCATGGCTCCCCGAGCCGGTGCCGATTAAACTACTCCACGAGGCCTACGAATTAGCGCGTCTCGGGCCGACCAGCGCAAACGGCTCACCTGTCAGATTCGTTTTTCTAACCACGCCTGGCGGCAAAGCGCGCCTCTTGCCAGCTCTGGCACCCGGCAATGTCGACAAAACCATGGCCGCTCCTGTGACCGTTATCGTGGCCTGGGACACGGAATTCCACGAGCATCTTCCCAGGCTCTTTCCGCAGGCCGACATCCGCTCCTACTTTACCGGGAATAAACCTCTAATTGAAGAAAACGCCTTCCGCAACAGCTCGCTGCAAGCCGCATACTTCATTCTGGCTGCACGCGCTTTGGGATTAGATTGCGGACCGATGTCCGGTTTCGACGCGGACAAACTGAATGCGGCATTCTTTCCCGACGGCAAGTGGAAGGTCAATCTTCTCTGCAACCTGGGCTATGGCGACTCGAGCAAGCTCCACCCACGCAATCCCCGGCTGCATTTTGAGGAAGTGTCTGTCGTTCTGTAAGCCTGAAACTTGTCAGGCCATACCGGAGTCGGCTTTGCCGGCACGGGCGACTTGGCCAGGAAGCCGCTCGGACCCAGGCTGCTCCGACGACAGCATCGATTCCCCAGCGGGCCTAGTGAACTCGGCAAAACGCGGGCGCGTGAGGCGAGCGTTCCTCTTGACAATCAAGATGAGATGCGTATGCTCCTCTTGACTGTCAGGAGAAGCATTGCCAATGACCGACCAATCTAGCGATCTCGTCCAGGGGACACTGGACATGCTGATTTTGAAAACGCTGGCCCTGGAACCAATGCATGGTTACGGCGTCGCGGCGCGGATCGAGCAAATGAGCGGCGGGATCTTTCGCGTTAACGCGGGTTCCCTATTTGTTGCCTTCGAGCGGCTGCAGCGCGCTGGAACGATCAAGGGCGAATGGAAGACAACCGAAAATAGCAGGCGGGCAAAGTACTACTTGCTGACCGAACGGGGCCGCAAGAGACTCGATTCCGAAACGCGAGAGTGGACCAAGCAGGTGGCAGCGATTGCCAGAATTTTAGAGGCGTCCTAAGGCGGCCATGTCTGTGCTTCGAAACATCGCGGACGGACTCCGGTCGCTGTTCCGGAAAGAACAGGTTAGCCGAGAGCTGGATGAAGAACTGAACGGCTTCCTCGAGATGGCTGCCGAAGAAAAGATGAAGCAGGGGATGAGCCGGAAGGATGCGCTTCGCGCCGTGCGGCTGGAGCGGGGAAGCCTCGAGGTAACGAAGGATATCGTTCACGCGGCGCGATGGGAATCGTTCGTGGAGACGTTGTGGCAGGATTTGCGGTTTGGCGCGCGCGTGCTGCGAAAACGTCCCGGCTTCACCGTTGTTGCTGTTCTCACTCTTGCGCTTGGCATCGGCGCGAATACAGCCGTCTTTAGCGTAGTCGAGAGCGTCTTGTTGCGACCCTTGCAATTTGAGGATTCAGAACGCCTGTTTGCAATATGGGCGGCACGGAACGGCCAACCGGACAGAATTGGCGCTTCCATGCCGGAGTTTGAGGACTACAAAGACCAAAGCCAGTCGTTCGAATTCATCGCCAATATGCTGTCAGGCTGGACCTACACGTGGACCGGGCAGGGCGAACCCCGCAACGTGAACTGCACCGGCATATCCCACGATTTCTTTCCTATGCTCGGAGTGACGCCCTACCTGGGACGCCTGTACGAGCCCGAGGAGTATCACGTGGACGGCGTGCAGGTGCTCATTTCGCAGCGCTTCTGGAAGGGACAGCTCGGCAGCGATCCCCATGCGATTGGTCGCGTCCTAAATCTGGACGGCACAGCCCAAACAGTTATCGGCGTAATGCCGCCCGTTCCGGATCTCTTTCCGGAGACAGATGTTTGGGCAAAGGACGTTCCGGACTTCCAATGGATGCGGATGAGGGGGAACAAGTTCCTGGATCTTGTCGGGCGGCTCAAACCCGGTGTTACACGAGAGCAAGCGGAGCAGGAATTAACTGCGATCTTACACCGAGGGCCGGGAGAATCACAGGAAGTCTCGGTGCATCTCGTTCCGCTCAAGGATGAACTCACGCGGAATGTGCGATCGCAACTTCAGATCGTGATGGCCGCGGTCGCGCTGGTTCTGCTAATTACGTGCGCGAACGTCGCATTCCTGTTGCTCGCCAGAAATAGAAGGAGACAATCGGAGATTGCCGTGCGCGTCAGCCTGGGAGCAGGCAAAGGCCGTCTGATAAGGCAATTCATAACGGAAAACCTGATTCTCGCAACCCTTGGTGGCATCGCCGGGCTGATACTTGCGCTGGGTAGTGTCAGACTGTTCGACCGCGTAAGCACCTTTCCGCGAAGTGCATCCATCGGCGTCGACGTCTACGCGTTGTTCTTCGCATTGTGCATTACGGTGCTCACAGGTTTGCTTGTTGCTCTAGCGCCATCCGCCGCGTTTTCGAAACTGGATCTCATCGCTAGAATGAAGACACGGTGGCAAGAAGCTGGAGGTGTTGGGGTGTCGCCTTCTCGTTTGTTGCTGGTTTCGGAAATTTCGCTAGCAGTTGTGCTATCCGTTGCGGCCGGCTTGCTGCTGCGAAGCTTCCAGCAGGCAGAACGCCTCGATCCAGGCTTCCTTCCCGACCATCTCCAGAGCACATATCTGCGCAACAACGATTACGGCGCCGGTCGACTCTTCTTCCCTCAGTTGGTCGAGCGGACATCTGAACTTCCGGGAGTGAGCGCGGCAGCACTGGGGAAATGCATGCCCGGCGTATATGCACCCTCGGCTACGCTGGTTTTCAATGATCGGCCGAATGACCCATTGAAGGTTCCGACTGTAGAGGCTTGCTGGATCAGCTCAGATTTCTTCAAGGCGATTGGGGCCCGCCTAATGAATGGGCGGTTCTTCACCGTGCACGATGATGCGAACGCGCCCGCCGTCGTGATCGTGAATCAAGCATTAGCGGAATCCTACTGGCTCGGCCAAAATCCGATCGGCAGGCAGATTGGCGTGGACTATGTCGGAGCGGGACGAAACATCACTGGTGCGCCGCGCTTTCGCGAGGTCGTCGGGATCGTTGCAAACGTAAAACAGAGGGGGCTCGACCTGCCAGTCGAACCAGCCCTCTACACACCTTATCTGCAGGATGAAACGAACCATGCCTTTGCAGGCTTTAATCTATTCATCAGAACTATCGGCCCTACCACGTCGCTTGCCGGAACGGTTCGCGCACTTGTCCACTCGCTTCGGTCTGACCAACCGATTGACGCGATACAGACAATGAACGATGCCTTATTCCGAGCGCTCGCGCCGCGACGGCTTAGTCTTCTTCTAGTCGGATCGTTCGCAGGTTTGGCCCTGCTGTTATCAGCGATTGGCATCTTCGGAATGGCTGCCTTCGCCGCCAGCCAGCGCGCGCACGAATTTGGTTTGAGGATGGCTTTAGGTGCCCGGCGGCAGGACGTGCTGCGTCTGGTCCTTGGCGACGGCTTGAAGATCGCGGCGACCGGCGTTTTCGTTGGCATCGGGGCCTCGTTCGCCCTTACACGATTTTTGGGCAGCTTACTCTACGCGATAGGTCCGGATGATCCGTTCACGTTCGCCGTCATTCCGCTATTGTTTGCGCTCGTCGCGCTCGCGGCCTGCTACGCCCCCGCGCTTCGCGCGACGCGAGTCGATCCCGTGGTGGCTTTGCGTCACGAGTAGTTCGCGGCGGTTGCACCATATCTTACGTAATACCTCTCTTCAGCCGAGCCGATACATTTCTAGTGGAAGCTAGCCGCAGGACTTGCTAGCATCCGGCCATGTTTACCTTCCTTTTTGCGATTGTTTTTTATTTTTCGGGAGCCACCCCAAATATGGATTTGCCAACGAAGAAGGTTTTGAATCTGGCGGCGATCAAGACGATGATCGCCGCGGCGGAAGCGGAAGCGAAAAAAAGAAACGTGGAAGTGACGCTGTGCGTCGTGGATGAGAGCGGGAACCTGCTGTTTCTGGAAAAAGCAGACGGGGCATCCATCAACACGATTCAATTTGCGCAGAAGAAGGCGCGGCACTCCGCTTTCTACCGTGCACCTTCCAAAGATGCGGCAGACGCAGTGAAGAGCGGGCGTGTTGAAGCGATGGCGATGCCGGAGTTTTTTCCGAATCAAGGCGGATTGCCGATCATCGTAGATGGGCAAATTCTTGGCGGAATTGCAGCGAGCGGAGCGAAATCCGAGATTGACGAGGCGATTGCGCAGGCCGGCGTGGACGCGCTGATGAAGAAGTAGGCGGAAAGTCGAGGTCGGCAATTTTTCGGGGATCGAAATCCAGCCGGAGAGCGAGATGCGGATCGGCGGGGCTTGCACGCGTAACTTGAGCGGCAACGGGAAGCGCGACGGAAAAGACGAGCATGCGCGAGGCGTCATATTCATACACTTCCTGCCCAACGATGACAGTCTTCGCTCCAAGTACGATGAGGCACAATGCGGGCAACTGAATGGCGTGCGCGCAACTCGCGTTGATTAGCGAAAAGCGGCTGACGTGCAAACCGGGAATGCTGTGGTCAAAGGTGCCGTCGTGAGGAGCATAGGCAGCGATGCGGTGGGCGAGTTCAGCCGCTTCTGATAGGTTTACCGCAGTCCTGCTGATGGTCCGCGTAACAGCTTTCCTGGTTTGCATTCTCACGCCCGGGAAAATATCTTCTTTGCTCACGAATTTCCTATGGTTTGGTTTCAAATCCACGCTGGTACTGCTGGTCGCTGACGGGGTCCATCCAGTCGACGACTTTGCCGTCGAGCTTTTCTTGAATGGCGATGTGCGTCATGGCGGTAGTTGGCGAGGCTCCGTGCCAGTGTTTTTCGCCGGGCGGGAACCAGACCACGTCTCCGGGCCGAATCTCTTCGATCGGTCCGCCTTCGCGTTGGGCCCAACCGCAGCCGGCTGTGACGATAAGCGTCTGACCGAGTGGATGCGTATGCCACGCGGTTCGCGCGCCTGGTTCGAAGGTTACGCTGGCCCCTTGAACTAATGCCGGATCGGGCGCTTGAAACAGAGAATCAATTCGTACCGTACCAGTGAACCAGTCGGGCGGGCCCTTCGCCGAAGGTTGCGAGCCGGCTCGTTTGATTTCCATATTTTGCGTTCCCCGTGTAGATGAGATTCTCTTTGGTCAGCGACCGACCATTTTCTGCAGATTTTCCGGATAGCGAGCCCCTTCGACCTTAATATTTGAAGAGGCATTTTCGATCTCACGGAGATCTTCGAACGAGAGCTCGACGTTCGTCGCGCCCAGGTTTTCTTCCAAGCGATGCAGTTTGGTTGTTCCTGGGATCGGAACGATCCACGGCTTCTTTGCAAGGAGCCAAGCGAGCGCAATCTGAGCGGACGTGACCTTCTTCTGTTCTGCGAACTTGCCGAGCAGATCCACCAACGCCTGGTTCGCTTTGCGGTTCTCAGTCGTAAAGCGAGGAACTATATTCCTGAAATCGGATTTGTCGAACTTCGTATCTTCGTTGATCTTGCCCGTGAGGAAACCCTTGCCAAGCGGGCTGAATGGAACGAACCCGATTCCCAACTCCTCCAGAGTCGGTATTACCTCCGCTTCGGGTTCCCTGAACCATAGCGAGTACTCACTTTGCAGTGCAGCAACGGGCTGAACTGCGTGCGCGCGACGAATCGTCTTTGTTCCAGCTTCCGAAAGGCCGAAATGCTTTACCTTACCCTCGCGAATGAGTTCCTTCACCGCCCCCGCGACGTCTTCGATCGGGACATTCAGGTCGACGCGATGCTGGTAAAAGAGATCGATGACATCGGTCTTGAGCCGTTTGAGCGACGCTTCGGCAACCTTCTTGATGTGCTCAGGGTGACTATTTAAGTTGTTCCACTTGCCCCCGTCAGCCGGATTTGACTCCCAGCCGAACTTGGTGGCGATCACGACCTTGTCGCGGAAGGGCGCCAGGGCTTCACCCACGAGCTCTTCGTTGGTAAACGGGCCGTAGACTTCTGCGGTATCGAAGAAGGTGACGCCGCGCTCGACTGCCGCGCGAATCAGTGAGATGCCTTCCTTCTTTTCCACGGCGGGCCCGTAGCCGAAGCTCAATCCCATGCAGCCCAGGCCTAGGGCTGAGACTTCCAAGTTGCTTTTTCCGAGTTTGCGTTTCTGCATTGTTTCTCCTTCGAGCTAGGAAAAGTGTAGTCCGACTGTCGTCGGAGAGTTTGCCTATTTCGCTCAAGTTCTTGCCCGATTCTCGGCGCCGCTAGCGGCTCTCGGTCACGGCGATCGGCTGAGTACCGCCGAAAGCCCTTTTTTGGGGCGCGGATGAGGAGTAGCGCGCCCTCTTAAGGGTGAAGGGCGAAACGCGGCGCTACAACAGAAATTTAGTCCACTATTTATTGCCGCGCCGGGCTGGTTTGGTATGCTTTGGAGACGAGCGCCAGCCCCTCGAAGTTGAACACAATGGGGGCGTCATGTACCGCAAGATTTGTTTGACCGCAGTTGTCTTGTTTTGTTTTTTCTCCACCCCGGCCTTCGCCAACAATGTCGACCTTCGGAAGGTCAATCACATCATTATCGTGATGCAAGAGAACCATTCGTTTGACAATTACTTTGGGGTGCTCGCTTATGCATCCGGCAGTCCGTATCGGAACGGAAACGGCCACTGCTCCGCATTCGATAACCGGTNNCGCTGGGCAATCTCGTTTGCTGGAACTCCAATCTAGACGACAACGGCGCCATAGTTAGGGCATTCCATGAACCGAGCCGTTGCGCGGTTCCTGATCTGAACCACTCGTGGTTCGGAACGCACCGCGAGGGAAATTTCCTGAGCCCGAACGGCACCTTGACGAATTTTCTGGCGGACGGATTCGTCCGCGTCAACGACCTGACGGAACAGATTGACAACGGCGTGGAGAGCCCGACGGACGACTCCACCATCGGCTATTACAATCAGAGCGATCTTCCTTTCTATTACGATTTGGCCAAGAAATTCGCCATTGGCGACCGCTATTTTGCGTCGTTGTTGGGGCCGACTTTCCCAAACCGTTCTTATCTGATGGCCGCGACCTCGTTTGGTCATCTGACCACGAACGATATCGTGCCACCGCCGGGCGGTTACAAGCCGAATACAGGAACTATCTTCGATTTGTTCAACAAGCACGGCGTCACGTGGGCCGACTATTTCCTGGATGCGCCGCAAGCGGCGGCTTTTCTTCCGAACGATCCGCACTTCCTGCCGGTGACAGCTTTTCTGGCGCAGGCGGCGGGAGTTCCGGGGACGCCGCCTCTGCCGCAGGTCTCTTTCATCGATCCGGATTTCGGACTGGAGGGAACGCTGCTGGAGAACGACGAACATCCTCCGACGGACATTCAACGGGGACAGGCTTACGTTTCGCAAGTGGTGAACGCGCTCCGCAACGGTCCTTACTGGAAAGATTCCATTCTATTCATTACTTACGATGAGCACGGCGGGTTCTACGACCACGCCAAGTCTCCGGCGGCGCCGCAAGGCGGAGCACTGACGCCGGACGGAATTGCGCCAGGGCAGTGCAAGGATCTTTCCTTCCCGCCCTTCAGCGAAGTTCCGGGGGGAGGCGCGGAGTGTTCGTACAATTTCACGAGTACCACCGACACGTCTCTTGCCGACGCTCAAACGCTGTGTCCCGCACTGGCGGTAAATCCGACGGGGCCGTATCCGGCAGAGTGCGCGAACTTTAACCAATTGGGGATTCGCGTCCCGTTGATTGCGATTTCCCCGTTTGCAAAACCGAGCTACGTTTCACACACGGTGGGTGATCACACTTCGTTGCTGGCATTGATTGAGCGGCGGTTCCTGACGATTAACGGAACGACTCTGCATCTCACGAAACGGGATGAATTTGCGAATCCGCTGGAAGACATGTTCGACTTCGAAAATTCGCCGTCGCTGAACACTCCGGTGACACAAGCGGCACCACCGGCGAGCGATTGCACGCCGGTGAAGTTGCCCTGAAATTCCTGCGGCAAGGAATCGACTGAAGCGTCGACAATGGCGCCCGACTCCGATGTTCGCCTACGTTAACCCGTGTTGTGCTTTTCGGGCACGAGTCAGGAGGAGTTCGCGTTCGCGGGCGTTGGAGGTGAGCGAGGCGGCGCGGGCAAATTCGTCTTGCGCTTCGGGGAAGCGGCCGAGTTTTGCGAGGAAATCACCGCGGACGGCGGGGAGCAAGTGGTAGTTTTTGAGGGATGGCTCGGCGGCTAGTGCGTCAATGATTTCAAGGCCCGCGGCATGGCCCGACGCCATCGCTACCGCTACGGCGCGATTTAGTTGAACGATTGGGGATGGCGCGAGGGCGGCAAGTTGCGCGTACAGTTCCGCGATTTGCGGCCAGTCGGTTTCCTCAGCGGCATGCGCCCTGACGTGACATGCGGCGATCGCTGCTTGCAAGACGTATGGCCCTAAAACGTTTAGACGTTGGGCCCGCTCCAGCGCGGCAAGACCGCGGCGAATGAGCAATTGATCCCAGAGCGCGCGATTCTGGTCGAGCAACAAGATCGGCTCGCCGTCCGGAGTTGTTCGCGCGGCGAAGCGAGATGATTGAATTTCCATGAGCGCGACGAGGCCGTGGACTTCCGCTTCGTGCGGCGCGAGTTCCTGCAACATTCTTCCTAAGCGCAATGCGTCGGCGCAAAGGTCCGGACGCATCCAATCGCTGCCTGCCGTCGCCGAGTAGCCTTCGTTGAAAATCAAGTAGACGACGTCGAGGACGGACGAGAGCCGCGCGGCCCGGTCCTGCGCAGCAGGAACTTCGAACGGCACTTTCGCGTCGGAGAGCGTGCGCTTCGCGCGCACGATGCGTTGCGCGATGGTGGGCTCCGGCACGAGATAGGCGCGCGCGATTTCGGTTGTGGTGAGGCCGCCGAGCAGGCGGAGCGTCAGCGCAACACGCGCATCCGTCGAAAGAACCGGATGGCACGAAACAAAAACCAGCCGAAGGAGATCGTCTTCAATGTCGCCCTGCTCCGACAATTCGAAATCTGCCACGGCGGCTTCCTGCTGCGATTTGAGCTCGCGGCCAAGCTCCTGGTGTTTGCGTTCGAGGAGTTTCGCGCGGCGAAAATGATCGAGCGCGCGATGTTTTGCGGTGGCCATGAGCCACGCGCCGGGATTGTCGGGGATGCCCGTTTCGGGCCATTTTTCGAGGGCGGTGACGAGGGCGTCCTGCGCCAATTCTTCAGCGAGACCAACGTCGCGAACAATGCGTGCGAGGCCGGCAATCAGGCGAGCGGACTCGATACGCCAAACGGCGTCGATCGCTCGATGAGTGTCTGTGGTGGACACGGCAGCTTCTCAGAGTAAGCCAGCGGCGTACGGAGAGAAAGAGCTGCCGTGTAATTTTGAAAGAATGGCCAATCTTTTTATTGGCCACTAAAGCGGCGCAACTAAGCCTGGGCTTTGGCGGCCTGGTCCTGGCAAGGCATGGCGCCGCCGGCTTCGTAGAGCTGCCGCAATTCACATTCGCCATCGCCAGCCACAAGGAGAAAATCTCTTACGTACTGGATCGCTTCTGCTTTGGAGCTCGCTTGAATAATCGCAAGGCCGCCGATGACTTCTTTCGATTCGGAGAAGGGGCCATCCTTGACGGTGACCGTTCCGGTGTCCTGCCGCACACGCGCGCCAAGCGCGCTTGGCATGCATCCTTCCACGGCGAGGAGTTTGCCCGATTTGAAACCTTCCTCCACGAGCTTGCCCATTCTCTCCATCTCTGCGGGCGAAGGTGGAGTGTTTCTTTCCTTGTTTAGGTACACGCTCAGAAATTTCATTGTTCGATCTCCCTGACTGAAGTTTCGAGACTCCGCCTGGGCCGGAGCCTCGTGAGCTCGTTTTCCTGCCGCTCTACTATACGTCGAACAAGCGAGGCAGAAATCGACACGCCAAGAATTATTTTTGTGCCGCTTTCTTGCGCTCGGCGTCCAGCTTGCGGAAGCGGTCGGTCTCCTCGTTCTTTTCGAAATCGTCCATTTCGAACAGCTGGCGGACCTCGATTTCGGTGTCGGCGCCCTCACCGGCGGGATTGGGGAACCGGCGCGTCCATTCGACGGCCTCTTCGCGCGACTTTGCTTGAATCATCGTGTAGCCCGCAATGAGTTCCTTCGATTCGGCAAAAGGGCCGTCGACCACGCTGCGTTTTTTGCCGGAATATTTTACGCGCCAGCCCTTCGAACTGGCTTGCAGGCCAGAAGCATCGAGCAGGACGCCGGCCTTCGCCAACTCTTCGTGATAGGTGGCCATCGCCGCGAACAATTCCTGCTTAGGCATCACGCCGGCTTCAGATTCTTTTGTTGCCTTGACAATGATCATGAACCGCATCGTAGTTCTCCTTGGTTTGAAGTTATTTTATTTGGCAGCAGAGTCTGGGTCCATCCGCCCCACTGTCAACCTTCTCCATTCATGCGTCGAATCGCCGCGGCGGAAATCGACATTTTTTCAAAAATAGTTCGCCTTGTTTAAGGCATTGAAAACAAATGATTTAAACTAACCGTAGCAATTGGTCTGAACCACAAAAGCTACTTCGCGGAATGGTTCGTCCGCTCCCTCGTTTTGGCTTGCCCAGAAAGCGCTCCTTTGTCACCATGTCGCGCGTATCGCGCTGTGCCGTAGGTTTATTGACGGATGCGGACGGAAAAATCCTCTTTGGGGAAAACGTGATGAGAAAACAAACAACCTTGGCGGTCGCTCTGGCGTTTGCGTGGGTTAGCGGAGTGCGCGCGCAGGAAGCGGCGATCACGCCGTCGGAAAATCTGGTTACGGACGGCATCACGAAGATTCCCGCTACCCTTGCCGAAACCGCTGGGCGGTACGGCTCTTATCGCAGCGCGTCGTTTGCGGACTGGAGCCCGACGGCGCGTGAAATGCTCATCGCGACGCGATTTGCGGATGTTCCGCAATTGCATCTGGTGAAGACGCCGGGCGGAGCACGGCAGCAGCTGACGTTTTTTGCGGACTCCGTGACGAACGCAAGGTTTCATCCGAACGGCGGAGACTATCTCGTTTTTTCGAAGGACATTGGCGGCGGCGAATGGTTTCAGCTCTATCGGTATGACATGAAGAGTGGCGGCGTGACGCTGCTGACTGATGGCAAAGCGCGGAATTTGCCGGGGCCGTGGTCGTCGGGAGGCGATCAACTCGCGTACATGTCCACGCGCCGCACGGGAAAAGACACGGATTTGTGGGTGATGAATCCGGCGGACCCGAAGTCGGATCATTTGCTGACGAAGCTCGAAGGCGGAGGATGGCAGCCGCTTGACTGGTCTCCGGATGACAAGAAAATTCTGCTGGAGGAAGAACTTTCTATCAACGAATCGTATTTGTGGCTTGTGGACACAACGACTGGTGAAAAGACTTCCCTGACGCCGCGCGACACGAAGGAGAAGATTTCTTACGGCGAAGCAAAATTCAGCAAGGACGGAAAAGGAGTTTACGCAACCACCGACAAAGATTCGGAGTCTCACCGGCTGGCGTATGTGAACCTGGCGACAAAAGAGCACACCTATTTGACGACGGAGATTCCGTGGGATGTTGAGGCGTTTGATTTGTCACATGACGGAAGGCGGATTGTTTTTAACGTAAATGAAGCTGGGTTCAGCGCTGTCTACGATTTCGAAACAACGAGAAAGGCCGCGCCACGTAAATTTGATATTCCAACTGGCGTGGTTGGTGCCGTGCGATGGAATTCAAACAACCGCGAAATCGCATTTTCGCTGACGAATGCGAGCGGGCCCGGCGATGCGTACTCTTTGGACGTTGTGACCGGGAAACTGGAACGCTGGACGACAAGCGAAGCGGCGGTGAAGACCGATTCGTTCCCGAATGCGGAACTGATCAAGTGGAAAAGCTTCGACGACAAGATGATTTCAGGATTTTTGTATAAGCCGCCGGCAAAGTTCAGCGGCAAGCGGCCCGTGCTCGTGGTGATCCACGGCGGGCCGGAAGGGCAATCGCAACCAACATTTTTGGGGCGCAGCAATTATTACGTGAACGAACTCGGAATCGCGCTAATTTACCCGAATGTGCGTGGATCGACAGGCTACGGCAAAACATTTTCGCTGCTAGACAACGGATTCAAACGCGAAGACACCTATAAGGACATCAACGCTCTCTTTGATTGGATCGCTGCGCAGCCGGGACTCGACGCGAGCCGCATTTGCGTAACCGGCGGAAGTTACGGCGGCCACATGACGCTCGCCGTCTCTACCTTTTATAGCGACCGGATTCGCTGCTCGGTAGACATCGTCGGGATGTCGAATCTGGTTACGTTCCTGGAGCACACCGAAGCGTACCGCCGCGATTTGCGCCGCGTGGAATACGGCGACGAACGCGACGCGAAAATGCACGACTTCCTTGAAAAGATCGCGCCTATGAATAACATCGAGAAAATCAAAAAGCCGATGATGGTTGTGGCCGGGAAGAACGATCCCCGCGTGCCGGTCAGCGAATCGGAGCAGATCGCCGGCGCGCTGAAGAAGCAAGGCACGACGGTCTGGTATCTGATGGCCAAGGACGAAGGTCACGGCTTCCGCAAGAAGTCAAACCAGGACTTCCAGTTCTACGCGACTGTCGAATTCTTGAAGGAATATCTGTTGAAGTAAGGCTTCGACGAACGCGACACTACTGGGCGAGCTTCTGCAGGTCTTTCCATTTGACCAGAACAAGATGGTTGTCCTGCAATGCCTTCTTGAACTCGGGGCTGGAGACGACGTCAAGATCGCGTTGGCGCCAGGCAGAGCCGTAGGCCGGATGGTCCACCATCACGGCCTGTAACTCGGCGTCGTCATGGCCAAGGTGGACGATGATTTCGTTCAGACCTGGTTTCATATTCCTGATTGCATCGAGATAGAAGTCTTTCCATTTGTCCGCCGAAACATCGGGGCCGGCAATCGTCACTGAATCCACCATCACGTCTTTCTCCGAAAGCATGGCCGACAATTTCAGAGGATCGCCAGGAATTCTTGGCGCGAGAATCGGCAACTGAAACTCGTGGGCGATCTTCACGTACACGGCAACGATTTCCGGCTCCGCTAGCGCCGAGCCCATATGTGTGTCCAGATGCGTCGGATGAATCCCGACCGCCAGCGCTTGTTGAACCTGCGCGCGGTATTCGCGCTCAACTTCTTGTGGCTTCGCGTTTTTTCTAACGTCCTCGGTCAGCGGCCAGAGCGCGCCAGCTGGATCCAAAAGAGACGGAACCTTGTCCTTGGACTCGACCGAACCCCAGCGGAACGTTTTCCACTCGCTCGTCAACGCGAGATGCAAGCCGAGGTCGGCGTCCGGATGAGCTTTTGCGTAGTCCGCAACTTCCGTCAGCCAGGGGCCCGGAACGATGATGCTCGCAGACGTCACGTAACCTTTATCGAGCGCTTCGAGACTTGCCGCATCTTCGGAGTGGGCAATCGCGAGATCATCCGCGTGAATGATCAGAAGTTTCGTATCGGCGGGATAGCCGAGACGTTCGGCGACGGTTCTCGTCTGCGCGAAATTCGGCCTGCAAACGGCGAGCAAAACAACGAAGACGAACGCAAATTTGCGAACTCTCATGGACGGTCCCCCAGCGCGAAAGCGAGAGCGTAACACAACACACCACCGGCAACGTTTTGCGGATGCGAAATTAGTCGCCAAGAGTAAGCAACAGCTCGAATTGCGTGGCACGCGGATAACCGTACGGCTGCACGGCGAGTTCGGCCAACCGCGGAGTATCGAGTAGCAGGTTCATCAATTTATTGAGTATCGTGGCTGCAATATATAACGTGCGATAAGTGCTGTTGGCGCGGGAGAGCCGGACACGGCGACCGTGAACGGCTGAATTCCGTATTTGTTTTTCAGACTGGTGATAATGCTGATGAGATCGGAAAGATTCTCGCGTTCCATTGCGCAATGGCGCGGCCGGTCGAGTAAATGATGCTCCAAAGAAAATTCGCGGACGGCGGTAACCCTGGCAGCCTCCCAGCGCACACAAACGGCGGGGCTTCGGCAATACCGGGGGTGGCAAGAAAACGACGGGCTTCCGCGGTGTTGAGGTCAATTCAAGTGACGTGCGGCGAGAAGATAACTGGGCAAAGCCTGCCGCGCCCAAATCGCCTTACAAAGGGATGTTTCCGTGCTTTTTGCGCGGGTTCGTATCCTTTTTATTCTCGAGCGACAGCAAGGCCTTGATGACCCTTGCGCGCGTTTCAGCAGGCTCAATAACCGCGTCGATGTAGCCGCGCTCGGCGGCGACAAATGGATTCGCAAATCGTTCGCGGAACTCCGCGATCTTTTGTCGGCGAAGTTTTTCGCGCTCGGCCTCCGGCGCCTTGTCCAAATCCCTCTTGTAGACAATATTGACGGCGCCTTCCGGGCCCATGACGGCGATCTCCGCAGTGGGCCAGGCAAAATTTGCGTCGGTGCGAATATGTTTCGAGGCCATGACGCAGTACGCGCCGCCGTAGGCTTTGCGAGTGATGACCGTGATTTTCGGCACGGTAGCTTCGGCGTACGCGTAAAGAAGTTTTGCGCCGTGCTTGATGATGCCGCCGAATTCCTGCTGCGTGCCGGGCAGAAAGCCGGGAACGTCTTCAAACGTAATGAGAGGAATGTTGAACGCATCGCAAAAACGTACAAAACGCGCGCCCTTCACCGAAGCGTTGATGTCCAGAACGCCGGCGAGAAAGGCCGGCTGATTTGCGACGATCCCAACAGGCCGCCCATCGAGCCGCGCAAAACCCACAACCATGTTTTTCGCGTAGTGCTCCTGCACTTCGAAAAAGTAAGCCTCGTCGACAATGGCGTGAATCGCGTCCTTGATGTCGTAGGGCTTGAACGCATCTTCCGGCACGAGCGAGTTAAGCGATTCGTCGCGGCGCGCTGGCGAATCGCTTGTCGCTCGAACCGGCGGATCTTCGAGATTATTCGATGGCAGAAAACTCATCAGCTCGCGGATCATGGCGCAGCAGTCCGCATCATCGCGCGAAATAAAGTGGGCGACGCCGCTCTTTTCGTTGTGCGTCATCGCGCCGCCGAGTTCTTGCTTGGTGACTTCTTCGTGCGTGACGGTCTTGATGACGTCCGGGCCGGTGACGAACATGTACGAATTGTCGCGGGTCATAAAAATAAAATCGGTGATCGCCGGCGAATAAACCGCGCCTCCCGCGCAAGGGCCCATCACGGCGCTGATCTGCGGGACGACGCCGCTTGCGAGCGTGTTGCGCAGAAAAATATCCGCGTACCCGGCGAGCGACATCACGCCTTCCTGAATCCGCGCGCCGCCGGAATCGTTTAGTCCAATTACAGGCGCGCCCGCGCGCATCGCCAGGTCCATGATCTTGCAGATTTTCAGCGCGTTTGTTTCGGAGAGCGATCCGCCAAATACCGTGAAGTCCTGCGCGAACGCATAAACAAGCCGACCGTCAATCTTTCCGAAGCCCGTGACAAATCCATCGCCGGGTGGGCGCTGGTCTTGCATGCCAAAATCGGTACAACGATGCCGCACGAATTTGTCGAGCTCTTCAAACGTGCCTTCATCGAGTAACAGGTTAATGCGTTCGCGTGCCGTGAGCTTCCCGGCTTTGTGCTCTTTCTCGCGGCGCTCCGGTCCTCCGCCCGCTTCGGCTTCGGCACCGAGTTTTCTGAGCTCTTCGAAGCGATTCGCTCCGGACTTTGCCATTTGTGTCCCCAGGTTCTTCTCAGCCAAGCGGATCCCCGTCCGTCGGCAGATTCTTTGCGCCAAATATTCGCACGGCGAAATGCGTCGCCACCCACACGGTTCCGAGCAGCAAAACCACGCCGAGCAACAACTCGGCGCCGACAGCCGCAATTCGCGGAAGCGTGGATTGAATCGCGGTGACGTGTTCGGTCGTGATGACGAGCGCATACATCGCCGCCAGGGCCATCGCCACGGTGAGGATGACTACAAGACTTGAGGCCAACACCATTTTCATGCGTCACTCCGGCCCTTCATCATTTGCCGGGATGAGAATAGCGCAGAATTTCGCGAGCCAGTAGAGGTTTGGCCACCGCGTTCACCGCAGGCCCGACCAATCGTCGGCGACAAGGATCGAATCCACCGGATTCGAAGGATCGTACTTGATACTTGCCGGCTGGCGGGCCACCAGCCGTTCGAGCCGCACTTGGCTTTCAAGGCCGGTAATGTCCTGCCCGGTTTGGTACGTCACACCGGAAATTGAATAACTGTACGAAACGATGTGGCGAATGCGTCCAACAAGTGGACGCGGCTTCGAAGCGAAAAGTCCTTTCCGCGCGGGCCCTTCTTCGGCGGGGTGCTGCGTCAGTTCGACGACTTGCCCCTCCGCGATTCGCCCGATCCGGTTCAGATGCAAACGCCGTTTGCGCTCCGCTTCTTCCGGATCCGCGGAAGGGCGAAAAAAAGCATAGAAAAGTACGCCAGCTCCGGCGAGCACGGCGACGGCAAGCGCGAGTACAGTTTTCGGATCGGCAAACAGAGTTTTCAACGAGCCAGCTCCCAAGCAACTGTGAAGTTACATATTTTATCGGAAGTTTTGGGTGCTTGCGGCATCAGCCTTGTGCCGGATGCACCGGATTGGACAACACGCCGATGCCCGCGATGGAGACCTCGACGGTGTCGCCCGCAAGCAAAGGTCCGACGCCGGCGGGAGTACCTGTCGCGATCAAATCGCCCGGTTCAAGTGTCATCATCCTTGAAATCCAACGCACGACGAAGTCCACCGGAAAAATCATCAACGGTGTTTTGCCCGATTGGCGCAAGGTGCCGTTTACGCGGCACTCGACCACGAGATCGGCTGCATTCGAGTCGGTTTCGATGTGTGGCCCTACCGGACAAAACGTATCGAATCCCTTCGCGCGGGTGAACTGAACGTCCGCTTTTTGCAGATCGCGAGCCGTAACGTCGTTCACGCAGGTATACCCGCAAACGTACGAAAGCGCGTCATCGCCGTCGGAAAGGTGGGTAGCCCTGCGGCCAACAACGAGACCCAACTCGCCCTCATGTTCCACCTTGCTCGAACACTTTGGAAGCACGATCGGCTGGCCTGGTCCGACGAGTGAACTCGGCGGTTTCAAGAAAATCAGCGGCTCTTTTGGAACTTCGTTGCCCAGTTCCGCCGCGTGCGCTGCATAATTTCGTCCGACGCAGACAATCTTTGATGGCGTGACGGGCGCGAGCAACTTGACGCGTTTCAGTTCAAAGGTTTTCCCGGTCTGCGCCCAATGCTCCGCCGCCCATGGCGCCGAGGCGATTTCCGCGACGATATCGCCTTTCGCAATCCCGAAGCGCGCCTCGACCGAATCGTTTGCGATGAAACGGCAAAATTTCATGGCGAAAGTGTATCAGGTCAGCTGATGATTCTCGCGCGACGCGGAATGGGATGCGCGCACGCGCCACACCAACCCTAAAATCCACGTGAGGGTCGCGGCAATCAAGTACAGCACCAGGCCGGCAAAGAAAATCTGCCATGTGCTGTGCCAGGATGAAAGCCTCTCAAAGAAAAGGCAGATGATACGGTAGAGGAAACTGAAGGTGGCCCACGCCGTCAGACCGGAACCCAGCAAGCTCCGCGGGCGGCGTATAAACCGCAAAATCGGAACGCTGGCCAATAAAACGATTGCGCCGGCCGCAAGAACGTTGCGTTCCATCGCGAATCGATCGAATACGGCAAACCGGTTCGCCACGACGACCCACGCCGCAAATACCGCGAAGAGGCACAATCCGACATACAGCCCCAATCGAAACGCCGAATCCTTCAATGCGTCGTACAGTTTGTAGCCAGGCAAATGCGCGGCGAATGTCATGGGTTGCTGGGCTCCGAAGCCGGCGAAAACGAGACTAACCCTGGGTCACTGCGAAAGTTGCGTGAGATCGGCTGCGACGGTTGTGGGCGTGCTCTCGTTCCCCGCTCGGTCCACCGCCGTGACATCGTACCAATACCGGTGCCCTCGCTGCACTGACATATCACGATACGCCGGCGCGGGCAACAAATCCGTGGTCAAAAGCTGGC
>WNFL01390137.1_pt2 | contig 23796 bp, 15 predicted proteins | sample 5400361 | NCBI WGS metagenome assembly WNFL01 (sample SAMN13153351, study PRJNA577476) | soil metagenome | isolation source: 40 cm soil on Douglas fir-dominated hillslope | place: USA:California | collected 2013-09-17
TCCGGCCAAACCAAGATCGCGTTCTTCCATTACGACTTCGGCGGCACGCTCGCCAACGGACTGCCGGCGCCCAACTTCAGCCAGTTCTCGAACCCCGCCGCCCTCGGCCTCGACGGCGTGCTGTTCGGGCACAACCACGGCATCGCCGAGGCCACGCCCGCGCAGCTCGCGGCGCATCCGTTCAACCTGGGCCTGCGCTCCGTGATCGACAACCGCACGTTCCGCATGTTCCGCGTGACCAACGGCGTGATCACGCCCGGGATCATGCACCGCACCACCGCCGCCGCCGACTCGCTCACCCTCGCCCTCTCGGGTCCCAACGACGGGACCCGTTCGCGCCTCACCGCCAACATCGGGAACCGCTACGGGGAGACCTGGGAGCACGCGCGCCTGGTGTTCAACATGGTCGACGACGACTCGCTCTACGGCGTCACCGGCGGCACGGTGGTCCAGACCATCCGCCAGGGTGGCGCGATGAACGTGTACGTGGACTGCGTCCTGCCCGGCAACGGCGTGCTGACCGTGGTGACCATCGCTCCCACCGTGCCCATCGCGTCGGTGGGTCCGCCGGCACCGGCGCGGATCGCGCTCGCGCCACCGAGCCCCAACCCGTTCCGCCCCGGCGCCGGCGCGCTGCGCGTCCGGTTCGCACTGCCGCAGGCGGGGCCCGCACGGATCGAGCTCTTCGACGTCGGCGGCCGGAGGATCGCGACCCTGCTCGACGGCGTCTCGCCCGCGGGCGAGCGCGCGGTCGAGTGGAGCGGAGCCGGAGCCGCCCCGGCCGCGCCCGGGCTCTACCTCGTGCGGCTCACCGCGGCCGGGTCGAGCCTCACCCGCCGGGTCCTCGTGCTGCGCTGATCGCCCGCGTTGCACGGCGCGGGCGCTCCTGTAAAGATGAGGCCATGAACCCATCCCTTCGTGCTCTCTGGCGTCCGTTCCCACTGCTGGTCTCCCTGTTCCTCCTCCGGGCCGCGGCCGCCGCGCCGGCCCGCGCCGAATCCCTGCCGGTTCCGATCGACCAGGTCACGGCCCTCAAGTCGCCGATCACCGCCGCCTACAGCGAGTCTCCGTTCCTGGCGACCGGCCCCGACGGGTCGGCGTGGATGACCTGGTTCGAGCGCAAGGCGCCGGACGGTCACCGGCTGATGATCGCGAGCTACAAGGCCGGGCGCTGGAGCGTGGGGCGCCAGATCGCGGCCGGGGATTCCTTCTACGTGAACTGGGCGGAGATCCCCGAGGTGCTCCCGCTCCCGGGCGGACGGTTGATGGTGACCTGGCCGTGGAAAACAGCGTCCGACGTGATCTCGTACGGCATTCGGCTCGGCATCGGCACCACCACCGGCCCGCTCGGCCGCACCACCCGGCCGCACGGCGACAACTCCTACACGCCGCACGGCTTCCAGTCGCTGATGACGGAAGGGGACGGGGTGCGGATCGTATGGCTGGACGGGCGCTTCAGCGTTCCCAAGCCGGACAGTGCGGGCGACACCGAGCTGCGCACCGCGTTCATCACCCGCAGCGGCGAGGTGAAGGACGAGCGGGTGCTGGATCACCGGGTCTGCGACTGCTGCCGGACCGCGGTGGTGCCGGTGCCGGGCGGGGCGCTCGCGGTCTATCGGGACCGCACCGCGGACGAGACCCGCGACATCATGCTGGTCCGCTCCGAGCACGGGACCTGGGGCCAGCCGTACCCGCTGGCGCTCGACCACTGGAGGATCCACGGCTGCCCGGTGAACGGGCCGGCGGCTGATGCACGCGGCGAGCGCGTGGCCGTGGCGTGGTTCACCCAGGGGACCTCGGGGGAGGCGATGAAGGTCGCATTCTCCTCGGATGCCGGCCGCAGCTTCGCGGCCCCGATCCCGGTGGACAGCACGGCCGCGATCGGCCGGCCCCAGGTGATGATGCTCGAGGACGGCTCGGCGCTGGTGCTGTGGATCACGCAGCGGCGCCGGTCGTTCGCGGCCGCGATCGCGCGCGTCACCCCCGACGGCCGCGTCAGCCCGGCGCTGACGCTCGGGACCCTGCCGCGCAAGGCCGGGGGCTATCCGCAGATGGCGCGGGTCGGCGACAAGCTGTTGTTCGCGTGGACCGACGTGCAGCTCACGCGTCCCACCGCGGTGTCGATGCTCCAGGCCCGGCTGCTGCCCCTGCACTAGACGCGATCGGGATGCCCCTCACCCCGGACTTCGTCCAGCGCGCCAACTCCGCCTACATCGAGGAGCAGCACCGGCGTTTCCGCGAGGACCCGGCCTCGGTGTCGGCCGACTGGGCGGCGTTCTTCGCCGGCTTCGAGCTGGCCGGCGCGCGTCCCGGGGCGGCCGGATCGTCGGGCGTGTCGGCGCTGGTGGAGCGCTACCGGGCGCTCGGCCATCTGGCGGCGTCGCTCGATCCGCTCGGGGAGGCGCCCGCCCCGGTGGCTGCGCTGGAGCCGGGCGCCGTCGGGCTGATCGAGTCGGATCTCGACCAGCCCGCTCCGCACGATGCGCTCCAGGGCGGATTCCGCGGGACCGTGCGCGAGCTGATCGCGGCGCTGCGGCGCACCTACTCCGACACGGTGGCGGTCGAGACCCTGCGGCTCGAGGACGCCGAGCGCCGCGAGTGGCTCGAGGGGCGCATGGAGCCGGTGCGCAACCATCCCGAGCTGCCGGCCGGGGATCGCATCCAGCTGCTGCGCCGGCTGATGGTCGCCGACGGATTCGAGGAGTTCCTGCACGTCCGCTACCCGGGGCAGAAGCGGTTCTCGCTCGAGGGTGCGGGCGCGCTGGTGCCGATGCTCGACACCCTGATCGAGTCAGCCGCCGCCGGCGGCGTCGAGCACCTGGTGCTGGGCATGTCCCATCGCGGCCGGCTCACCGTGCTCACCAACATCCTGCGCAAGCCCTACGAGGCGGTGTTCAGCGAGTTCGAGTCCACCTTCCTGCCCGAGGACATCCAGGGGCACGGCGACGTGAAGTACCACCTCGGCTACTCGGCCGACCTGCTGACGCGTGGCGGACGCCCGATCCACCTCGACCTCAACTTCAACCCCAGCCACCGCGCGCCAGGACATGACCGGCGACGCCGCGCGCTCGCGCTGCGTGCCGGTGCTGATCCACGGCGACGCCGCGTTCTCCGGCGAGGGGGTGGTGCCGGAGACCCTGGGGCTCGCGGACCTGGAGCACTACCGCACCGGGGGCACGATCCACGTGATCGTGAACAACCAGGTGGGCTTCACCACCTCGCCGCAGGAGGCACGCGCCACGCGCTACTGCACCGATGTCGCGCAGCTCGAGGACGCTCCGGTGTTCCACGTGAACGCCGACGATCCCGAGGCCGCGGTGCACGTGATGGGGCTGGCGATGGACTACCGGGCCCGCTACCAGCGCGACGTGTTCGTGGACCTGATCGGCTACCGCAAGTACGGCCACAACGAGATGGACGATCCCACCTTCACCCAGCCGGTGATGTACCGGAAGATCGCCGAGCACGAGCCGGTCTCGCGCCGCTACGCGCGGCGCCTGCTCGACGAGCAGGTGCTCGATGCCGGGCGGGTGAAGGAGATCGAGACCGAGATCGCCCGCACCTTCCAGGAGGCCCACAAGCAGGCGCGCGGCGCGGCGCCGGTGCGCACCACGGTGCCGCTGGGGGGCGGCTGGACCGGGCTCGAGTGGGCGGGACAGAACTGGGACGCCGAGACCGCGGCGCCCGCGGATCCGCTCGAGCGCGTGATGGCCGCGCTCACCGCCGTGCCGGCGGACTTCCACCCGCACCGCAAGATCGTCCAGCTCAACGCCGAGCGCCGGGCGATGATCGAGGAGGATCGCATCGACTGGGGCCTGGGAGAGGCCCTGGCCTTCGGCACCCTGCTGCTCGAGCGGCGCCACGTGCGGCTCAGCGGGCAGGACAGCGCCCGCGGCACCTTCAGCCATCGCCACGCGGTGCTCCACGACCAGCAGGACGATTCCACCTGGACTCCGCTGCAGCACGTGGCTTCGGACCAGGGCCGGTTCGAGGTGTTCGACAGTCCGCTCGCCGAGACCGCGCCGCTGGGATACGAGTACGGCTACAGCACCGCGGATCCCCACACGCTGGTGGTGTGGGAGGCCCAGTTCGGCGACTTCGCCAACGTCGGCCAGGTGATCGTCGACCAGTTCATCGCCAGCGCCGAGTCGAAGTGGCGGCGGATGTCGGGGCTGGTGCTGCTGCTGCCCCACGGCTACGAGGGCCAGGGGCCCGAGCACTCGAGCGCGCGGCTCGAGCGCTTCCTCGAGCTGTGCGCGAACGGCAACCTGCAGGTGGTGAACCTGACGACGCCCGCGCAGCTCTTCCACGCGCTGCGCCGCCAGCTCCACCGGCGCTTCCGCAAGCCGCTGGTGGTGATGAGCCCCAAGAGCCTGCTGCGTCACAAGCTCGCGGTCTCGCCGCTCTCGGAGTTCACCACCGGCGCGTTCCGCACCGTGATCGACGACGAGTCGACCGCGGAGCGGTCGGCGGTACGGGTGGTGGTGCTCACCTCCGGCAAGCTGGCCTACACGCTGGTCGAGGCCCGCGCGGCGGGGAAGGTCGAGGGGGTGGCGATCGTGCGGGTCGAGCAGCTCTACCCGTTCCCGGCCGCCGAGCTGCGCGCGCTGCTCGCGTCCTACCCGAACGCCCACGACGTCCGCTGGGCGCAGGAGGAGCCGGCGAACATGGGGGCCTGGCGCAACACCCGGCATCGCATCGAGGCGGTCCTGCCCGAGGGCGCGACGCTGCGGCTGGTGGCGCGCAAGGCCGCGCCCTCGCCCGCGACCGGCTACTACCCGATGCACGTGCAGCAGGAGCGACAACTGGTCGAGCGCGCGCTGAGCATGACCCTGCCGCCCCTCGGGGGCCGGACCCAGGAGCCGGCCCGCGCGGCGCGCAGCGGAGGAACGCGATGACCGTGGAGATCCGGGTGCCGAACCTGGCGGAGTCGATCTCCGAGGCCGTGATCGTGGAGTGGCTCAAGCCCGACGGCGCCGAGGTCCACACCGACGAGCCGATCGCCACCCTCGAGACCGACAAGGCGGCGGTCGAGATCGCCGCCGAGGGCGACGGCGTCCTCCACCACGTGAAGAAGGTGCAGGACAAGGTCCAGGTCGGCGACGTGATCGCCCGCATCGACGAGAACGGTGCCGCGGCCCGCCCGCCGGTGGAAGCGAGAGGGAGGGCCCCCGCGCCGGCTCCGCCTCCGCCCGCGCGCCCGTCCGCGCCGCCTCCCGCGAGGCCGGCGGCTCCGGCGCCACCGAGCGCGCCGGCACCGGCTCCCGCGGCGCAACCCGCGGAGGCGGCGGCCCCGTTCGGTCCCGCGGTGCGCAAGCTGATCGAGGAGAACGCCCTCGATCCGGCCCGCATCCCGGCCACCGGCCCGGGAGGGAGGCTGCTCAAGGAGGACGTGCTGCGCTACCTGGAGTCCGCGCGCGCCGGAGGCCCGACACCGCCCGGCGGAGCCGCCGACGCCGGCCGCGCCGAGCCGCCGGCTCCGGCGGCAGCGGAGGCCCCGGCCGCTGCGCCCGCCGCGACGGGGGGACCCCGTGCTGCGGCGCCGGCCTTCCTGGAGCCCGAGGTCGAGCGCGTGGTGCCGATGAGCGCGATCCGCCAGCGCATCGCCGAGCGCCTGGTCCGCTCCCAGCACACCGCCGCGATCCTCACCACGTTCAACGAGATCGACATGACCGCCGTGATGGCGCTGCGCCAGCGCTGGCGCGAGGACTTCGAGAAGCGCCACGGCGTGAAGCTCGGGTTCATGAGCTTCTTCGCCCGCGCCTCGGTGCTGGCGCTGGCCGAGATCCCGGAGCTCAACGCCGAGATCCGCGGCAGCGACATGGTCTATCGGAGCCACGTCCACATGGGGATCGCGGTCCAGACCGATCGCGGCCTGGTGGTGCCGGTGGTGAAGCGCTGCGAGACCCTCGACTTCGCCGGGATCGAGCGCGAGATCGGGCGGCTGGCCGAGCGTGCCCGCGCCCACCGCCTGTCGCTCGAGGATCTCTCGGGCGGGACCTTCACGATCTCGAACGGCGGAATCTACGGGAGCCTGCTCTCGACCCCGATCCTCAACCCGCCGCAGAGCGGCATCCTGGGGATGCACAAGATCGAGAAGCGTCCGGTCGCCGTGAACGACCAGGTGGTGATCCGCCCGATGATGTACGTCGCGCTCTCCTACGATCACCGCATCGTGGACGGGGAGCAGGCGGTCACCTTCCTGGTGCGGGTCAAGGAGCGACTCGAGGATCCCGAGCGCATGATGCTGGGGGTCTGACCGATGGCCGATCCGGCGTTCGACCTGGTGGTGATCGGCTCGGGGGGCGATCCGCGCCGCCCAGCTGGGGATGAAGACCGCCTGCGTCGAGAAGTACCCGTCGCTGGGGGGCACCTGCCTCAACGTCGGCTGCATCCCGAGCAAGGCGCTGCTCGACTCGAGCGAGTACTTCTCCCACGCGCGGCACGGGCTCGCCGCGCACGGCGTGCGGGTCCCCCAGGTGGAGCTCGACCTGGGGACGATGATGGCGCGCAAGGAGCAGGTGGTGCGCGAGCTGACCCGCGGGGTCGAGAGCCTGTTCCGGAAGAACCACGTCGAGCGGGTCGCCGGCACCGCCCGGATCGTCTCCGCCGGCGTGGTCGAGGTGACCTCCGACGCGGCCGCGCCGCGGCGCCTGGAGACCCGCCGCATCCTGATCGCCACCGGCAGCAAGCCGGCCCGGCTGCGCGGCGTCGAGATCGACGATCGGCGCATCGTGCACTCGACCCACGCGCTGGCCCTGAGCGAGGTGCCGGCGCGGCTCAAGGTGGTCGGGGCCGGCGCCATCGGGCTCGAGCTGGGGTCGGTGTGGCTGCGCCTCGGCAGCGAGGTCGAAGTGATCGAGATCGCCGATCGCATCCTGCCCGGGATGGATCGCAAGAGCGCCCAGCTGCTGCGCCGCTCGCTCGAGAAGCAGGGTCTGCGCATCACCCTCGGGGCCTCGGTGCGCGACGCCGTGGTGGAGGGAGCGGAGGTGAAGCTCACGGTGGAGCAGGGAGGCGCGGTGCGCGAGGAGCGCGCCGACGTGCTGCTGGTGGCGATCGGGCGGCGCCCGTACACCGAGGGTCTCGGCGCCCGTGAGGCCGGCGTGGCGTTCGACGACCGGGGCCGGATCGTGGTGGACGCGGAATACCGCACCCAGGTCCCCGGGATCGCCGCGATCGGGGACGTGATCGCCGGGCCGATGCTGGCGCACAAGGCGGAGGAGGAGGGCATCGCCGCGGTCGAGCGCATGGCCGGGATGGCGGGGCACGTGGCGTACGAGTGCGTTCCGAACGTGGTCTACACCTGGCCCGAGCTGGCCAGCGTCGGGATCAGCGAGGAGGAGGCGGAAGCGGCCGGCCGTGCGATCCGCACCGGGGTGTTCCCGTTCCTCGCCAACGGGCGCGCCAAGTCGATGAACGAGCGCGAGGGCCAGGTGAAGATCCTCGCCGATGCCGGGACCGACCGCATCGTCGGAGCCCACATCGTCGGGCCCCGGGCCAGCGACCTGATCGCGGAGCTGGCCACCGCGATGGAGATGGGAGCGAGCGCCGAGGACGTCGCGCGCTCGGTGCACGCGCATCCCACCCTCCCCGAGGCGGTGCGCGAGGCGGCGCTGGCGGTCGCGGGCCGCGCCATCCACATCTAGAGGCAACCCTCAGGCAGTACTTGCGCCTCGATTCCCAACTCGTTACCATTCTTGCCGTTCTGAACACCGCGTCCGGCACCCCCTCCCTTCCTGGACGCGGCCCGACATCCCCGGCCTCCGCATCTCGTGCTCTGCAGCAGTGGGAGATTTCACATGCGATTCCCGGCTCTGACCGGCGTGCCCGCGCTGCTGCTGGCCGTCGTGCTCGCGTCCCCCGCGGGTGCCGCAGTCACCGTTACCCTCGGCGCCTCCTGGGACGGTCCCGACCACACCCTGCAGAAGATCGTCGACGCGCGCTACGGCGCGGGCCACCTCCACGTGGCGACCGACTACATCGGCGCCCACGCCGGCGACATCGACCCGTGGTTCTGGGTGGGCGAGCACTTCTCGGCGCTGCTGGTCACCGAGGTGGCGGGCAACGCGAACCGCAACACGCTCGGCTGGTATCGCGAGACCTTCACCGCGCCGGCGATCCTCGACGACGACGTGAACGACGGCGTGGTGTTCGACGGACCCGCGGGTGCGGGAGCGAGCCGACTGGTGACCTTCTCCCAGCCCCTCACCAAGTTCGGCTTCTATCTCGATCCGAACGGCCCGCTGGATGCGGTGAACGCTCCCGAGCCGGAGCGCTTCTTCACCGACCGCTTCGACAACGATGCGGGCCCGATCGGAACCGGGGCGCTCCACGCACCGAGCGGCGGTGACGTGCAGGCGCTGATCTTCGACGTGTCGGCGTGGACCCAGCCCAATACCTGGCTGGTGTGCTTCGAGGACCTCGACGCCGGCGCGATGCCCGGTCCGCAGGACAGCGCGCAGACCGACGACGACTACAACGACTTCGTGTTCGAGGTCACCGCGTTCGGGGCCACGCCCGTGACGTCCACCTCGCTCGGAGCGTTGAAAGCCCGGTTCCGACACTAGCTCCTCGACCGAGCCACGCAGCAGATGCGCCGCGCTCGGCGACCGGTTGACGCCTCCTCCGGCCATCGGCGATTCTGCGGCCATGCCCCACCTGACCCTCGGCGGCTGGAGGATTCACACGCTCGAGACCGGATTCTTCCGGCTCGACGGCGGCGCGATGTTCGGATCGGTGCCGAAGCCTCTGTGGAGCCGGACGAACCCTCCCGACGAGCGCAACCGGATCCGGCTCGCGATGCGCTGCCTGCTGGTCGAGGGACACGGCAGGCGCATCCTGGTGGACGACGGGATCGGGGAGAAGCTCTCCGCCAAGCTGGCGGACATCTACGCCGTGGACCACGCCGAGCACACCCTTGAGCGCTCGCTCGCGGCGCTCGGCCTCGGGGTGGGCGACGTCACCGACGTGGTGCTGACCCATCTCCACTTCGACCACGCCGGCGGCTCGACCCGGCGCGACGGCGAGCGGTTGGTGCCGCGGCTTCCCCACGCCCAGTTCCACGTGCAGCGCCTCAACCTCGAGAACGCGCGCGGCCCCAACCCGCGCGAGCGGGCATCGTACCTGGCCGAGAACTTCGAGCCGCTCGAGCAGGCCGGTGTGCTGCGGATCACGGACGGAGCCGCCGAGCCGTGGCCCGGGTTCCGGCTGATCCGGGCCGACGGGCACACCCGCGGGCAGCAGCTGGTGCGGATCTCCGGACCGGAGGGAGTGCTCTACTACGTCGCCGACCTGATCCCGACCGCCGCCCACGTCCGCATCCCGTTCGTCATGGGCTACGACGTCGCCGCGATCGAGACCATGGCCGAGAAGAAGAGCCTGCTCGACCACGCGGTCGCCGAGGGGGCGTGGGTGTGTCTGGAGCACGACCCCGAGGTCGCGTGGGGCCGGCCCGGCGCCGACGGCGAGGACTTCACCTGGCTCGAGCAGCGCCCCGCCGCCCCGGTGGCGGTCGGCTCGTGAGCGGACGCGGGGCGCGGGCATGACCCACGGGCTGATCGCGGCCTGGTTCCACCACGTCCACGAATGGGGCTATCTGGGGGTGTTCGTCCTGATGGCGATCGAGTCCACCGTGTTCCCGCTGCCGAGCGAGCTGGTGGTGCCGCCGGCCGCCTACTGGGCGGCGCGCGGGGAGCTGAGCTTCTGGGGGGTGGTGGTCGCCGCGACGCTCGGGTCGTGGGCCGGCTCGGCGCTCTCGTACCTGGTCGCGCGGCAGCTCGGCCGTCCCCTGATCCTGCGCTACGGGCGCTTCGTGCTGGTGCCGGAGTCGAAGTGGATGCTGGCCGAGCGCTGGATCCAGCGCTACGCGCTCGGCGGCGTGTTCTTCGCACGGCTGCTGCCGGTGATCCGCCACCTGGTGTCGCTGCCGGCCGGGGCGGCGCGCATGCCGTTCGGGCGGTTCTCGCTGGCGACCGCCGGCGGCTCGCTGCTGTGGTCCTGGGTGCTGGCGTATTTCGGCGCGCGGGTGCTGGGCGACGAGCCGCGCCTGCTCGACGATCCCGGTGCCCTGGCGCACGTGCTCAAGGCCAAGCTGCTGTGGTTCGTGGCCGCTGCGGCGCTGATGCTCGCCCTCTACGTCGCCGTGGACCTGATCGGGCGCCGCCTCAAGCGCGAGGCCCCGAGCGGGGCCGAGGCGCCGTGATCCCGGCCCACAGCCCGGGCCGCCCGGGAGTCCGATGCCGACCGTCGAGCTGATCGACCTCAGCAAGGTCTACGGGCGCGGGCCGCGCGCGGTGGACCGCGTGCGCCTCGCCATCCGGGACGGCGAGTTCCTGGTGCTGGTCGGACCGTCCGGCTGCGGGAAGTCCACCCTGCTGCGCATGATCGCCGGCCTCGAGGACGTCACCGAGGGCGAGGTCAGGATCGGCGACCGGGTGGTGAACGACGTCGCTCCCAAGGACCGCGACATCGCGATGGTGTTCCAGAACTACGCCCTCTACCCGCACATGACGGTGTTCGAAAACATGGCGTTCGGTCTGCGCCGCCGCCGCACCCCGGCGGCCGAGGTGGAGCGCGCGGTGCGCGAGGCGGCCGACCTGCTCGGACTCTCCGCCTACCTCGAGCGCCGACCGCGCGAGCTGTCGGGCGGCGAGCGCCAGCGGGTCGCGCTGGGGCGCGCGATGGTGCGCAAGCCGCAGGTGTTCCTGTTCGACGAGCCGCTCTCCAACCTCGACGCCAAGCTGCGGGTCCAGATGCGCGCCGAGATCAAGCGCCTCCACCAGCGCGTGGGCAGCACCATGGTCTACGTCACCCACGACCAGGTCGAGGCGATGACCCTCGGCGACCGGATCGCCGTGCTCCAGGCCGGGCGGCTGCAGCAGGTCGCCGATCCGTTCACCCTCTACCGCCGGCCCGCGAACCTGTTCGTCGCCGGGTTCATCGGCACGCCCTCCAAGCCGGCGAGACGCGGATCCCGGTCCCGTCCGGCGCCGCCCCGGCGCTGGCGGCCCGCGCCGGGCGTACGGTCCAGGTCGGCGTGCGTCCCGAGGATCTCTCGCTGGCCGCGGGGGAGCCGGGAGGATCGGTGCGCGCCGAGGTGGACGTCCGAGAGCCGCTCGGCAGCGAGACGCTGGTCTACTGGAAGACGCCGCTCGGGGAGCTGTGCTCGCGCGTCACCGGAGCCCAGGTTCCGGCCCCCGCGCAGCAGGCGACGCTCCACCTGGCGTGGGGCGCGCTCCACCTCTTCGACCCCGAGAGCGAGCAGCGGATCGAGGCGTAAACCGCCGCGCCGCCCGGGAGAGGGCGGCGCGGGGTGCGTCGAACGACGACCGGGGGCGGAGCGCCGGCTACTCGAGGTCGGGCCGCGGCGCCGCCGTAGCGGGCTGCGCTCCGCCCGGCATCCCCGAGCGCTCCTCCTGGCCGAGCGTCTCGCGCACTGCGGTGAAGCGCGAGAGCAGCGTGTAGACCACCGGCACCACCAGCAGGGTCAGGAAGGTCGAGAACAGCATGCCGCCCATCACCGCCAGGCCGAGCGGCTTGCGCGATTCGGCGCCGGCGCCGAGTCCGAGGGCGATCGGCAGGATGCCGAACACCGTCGCCAGCGCGGTCATCAGGATCGGCCGCAGGCGGATGCGGGCCGCGCCCACCACCGCTTCGACGATCGGCTCGCCGTGCGCGCGACGCTGGTTCGCGTACTCGACGATCAGGATCGCGTTCTTGGTCACCAGGCCGATCAGCATGATCAGCCCGACCTGCGAGTAGATGTTGATGGTGAGGCGGAACACGAACAGCGTGAGCAGGGCGCCAAACACGGCGAGCGGCACCGAGAACAGGATCGTGAGCGGGTGGATGAAGCTCTCGAACTGGGCCGCTAGCACCAGGAAGATGAACACCAGCGCGATGATGAACAGGAAGTTGAGGCCGCTGCTCGACTCCTTGAACTCGCGGGACTCGCCGGCGAGGTCGGTGCGCATGCCCTGCGGCAGCACCCGGCGCGCGATCGCGTCCAGGTCGTCGAGCGCCTTGCCGATGGTGACGCCGGGCGCCAGGCTGGCCGAGAGCGTCGCCGAGCGCACCCGGTTGAAGTGGTTCAGCTCGCGCGGGGCGACCTGCTCGTTCACCCGCGTGACGCTGGCGAGCTGCACCAGGCCCTTCGACCCGCGCACGTAGATGCCGTCGATCATCGACGGGGTGGAGCGGTCGATGCGCGGCACCTGGAGCATCACCTCGTACTGGTGGTTGCCGCGCTTGAAGCGCGTCATGCGCGCGCCGCCCAGCAGCACCTCGAGGGTGCTCCCGATGTCGGCCACCGACACGCCGAGCTCGGCCGCGCGGTCGCGATCGATGGTGATCTCGAGCTGCGGCTTGTTGAGCTTCAAGTCGGTGTCCATGTTCACCAGGTAGCCGAGCTTCTGCGCCTCCATCATCATCGGCCCGACCGCGCGCGAGAGCTGGTCGTAGCTGTCGGCTTCCAGCACGTACTGGACCGCGCCGCCGAAGCCCCCGCCCAGGCCGGGAGGAGGGAAGGCGAACGCCAGCACGCCGGGGATCCCCATCAGCCGCGGGAAGATCATCTGGGCCAGGACCTGGGACGGCGGGCGCTGGTTCTGCGGCTTGAGCCCCACGAACATGAAGCCGTCGGTGACCGGGCCGAACAGCCCGATCGCGGTGAACATGCGGTCCTTCGCCGGCAGCGACTGGTAGACGTCCTCGACCATGCGGGTGTAGCGGTCGGTGTAGCCGAGGGTGGCGCCCTCGGGCGCGCGGATGAAGGTGAAGATCCAGCCGCGGTCCTCGGTCGGCACCAGCTCCTTGGGGGTCAGCGTGAACAGCACGCCGATGCTCGCGATCAGCAGCACGGTGACGCCCAGGACGATTCCCTTGCGGGCCAGCGAGGCGCGCACCGCCCACTCGTAGCCCTCGGCGAATCGATCGAACTGGCGGTCGAACCAGCGCTTGCGCCGGGCGGGCGCCACGGCCTCGGCGTCCGCCGCGTGGGCGCCCTCCTCCTCGTCGTGCCCGCCGCCCTGCCGCCTCAGGATGCGCGAGCACAGCATCGGCGTCAGGGTGAGCGCGACGAACCCCGAGATCAGCACCGACACCGCGACCGCGATGCCGAACTCGCTGAACAGCCGTCCCACCCGTCCGGTCAGGAACGCGACCGGGACGAACACCGCGACCAGCACGATGGTGGTGGCGAGGATCGCGAAGCCGATCTCCGAGGCGCCGTCGAACGCGGCGCGCATCCGGGACTTGCCCATCTCCAGGTGGCGGTAGACGTTCTCGAGCATGACGATCGCGTCGTCCACCACCAGGCCGATCGCGAGCACCAGGGCGAGCAGCGTGAGGATGTTGATGCTGTAGCCGAGGAAGTAGATGACGGTGAAGGTCCCGACGATCGACACCGGAATCGCCACCGCCGGGATCAGCGTGGCGCGCAGCGAGCCGAGGAACACGAAGATCACCACGAACACCAGCAGCACCGCGACCACCAGCGACACCACCACCTCGTGGATCGAGTCCTCGATGAAGGTGGAGGAGTCGTAGGCGACGTCGAGCTGCATGCCGGGCGGCAGCAGCTGGCGCAGTGCGGGGAGCGCCTTGCGCACCTCGTGCGCGACATCCACGGTGCTGGCCTTCTGCTGCTTGACGATGCCGAGCCCGACTGCCGGCGCGCGGTTGTAGCGCGCGATGTTGCGGTCGTCCTCGGCGCCCAGCTCGATGGTGGCGACGTCGCTCAGGTGGACCGGGTGATCCTGTTGGTTCGCGACGATGATGCTCCCGAATTCCTCGGGCTTGCTCAGGTCGCCGCGGGTGTGGACCGCGAACTCGCGCCCGGTGCCCTCGATCCGTCCCGAGGGGATCTCGGCGTTCTGACCCTGGAGCGCGCCCTCGACGTCGGCCACGGTCAGTCCGTACGCGGCCAGGCGCTGGGGATCGAGCCACACCCGCATCGCGTACTTGCGGTTGCCGCCGATCTGCACCGCGCCCACCCCGTTCAGGCGCTGGAGGCGCTCGGTGAACACGTTGTAGGCCACGTCCGACAGCTCGAGGGTGTTGTAGTTCTGCCCGAACAGCGCGAGCCAGATGATCGGCTGCGCGTTCACGTCCTGCTTCGCCACCACCGGCTCGTCCGCGCTGGGGGGAAGCTGGCCGCGCACCCGGGCGACCCGGTCACGGACGTCGCTCGCCGCCTTGTCCACGTCGCGCTTGAGGTTGAACTCGATGGTGATGTTGGAGACCTGCTCCTGCGAGGAGGAGGTCATCACCTTGACGCCCTCGATGGTCGAGAGCTGCTCCTCGAGCACGTCGGTGATCTCGGTCTCGACCACCTGGGGGTTGGCGCCGCGGTAGAAGGTGGTCACCGAGACTTCGGGAGAATCGATGTCCGGGTACTCGCGCACCGGAAGGAAGGTGAACGAGAGCACGCCGAACAGGAGGATGGCGAGGCTCATCACCGTCGCCAGGACCGGTCGCTGAATCGAGAGTTCGCTGATCTTCACTTCCCGGAGCCTCCTGCGGCCTTCTTGGAAACGCCGGCCTTGTCCGCGGCCTTCGCGGTCCCGCCGGCCGGCTTGGCGCCGCCGCCGCCCGGTGCGCCTCCCGGTCCACCCATCGCGGCGGCCATCGCACCCTCGGGGATCGGCACCACCTTGGCGCCCTCGAACAGCTTCTGATGCCCGGCCTTCACGACCTGCTGCCCGGCGTCGAGCCCGTGCACCACCTCGACCTGGTTCGAATCGCGCGTGCCGAGCACGATCGCGGTCTTGGCGACGCTGCTGTCGGGCTTCACCACGAACACGAAGTTCTGGTTGCCCTCGGCGATGACGGCCTCGTCCGGCACCATCAGCGCGTTGGGACGCTCGGAGAACGTCACCGAGACGTTGGCGCTCATCCCCGACTTGAGCAGCTGGCGCGGATTCGCGGCGCGCGCCACCAGCTGGACCGTCCGGCTCTGGGGATCCACGTTCGGGTCCACCACCGCGAGCTGTCCGGAGAAGACCTGGTCGGGGAACGCCGGAACCATCACGTCGACCGCCACGCCGGGCTTGAGCTGCCGCATGTAGCGCTCGGGCGCGGCGAACTGGATGCGCACCTGGTTCACCCGCGCGAGCTCGGTGATCACGTCGCCGGCCTTCAAGTAAGCCCCCACTGACACGCGCCGGCGCCCGGCCAGCCCGGTCCACGGGGCGCGGATGTGCGCCTTCTGGAGGCGGGCGCGCGCCTGGGCCTCGTTGGCGGCCGCCACTTTGAGCGCGGAGCGCGAGTCCTCGAGCTCCTGCTGGGAGATGACCTGCTGGTCGGCGAGCTTGGCGGCGCGGGCCGCATTGGAAGTCGCCTGTTCGTGCTGGGCGGTGGCGCGGGCCGCGTCGGCCGCGAGATCGCTGTCCTCGAGCTGGGCGATCAGCGCGCCCCGGGCGATCGGCTGCCCCTCGCGGAAGGGCAGTGCGCGCACCACGCCGGCGATCTCGCTGGTGACCTCGATCACCTCGTCGGCCTCGATCCCGCCGAGGGCGTGGAACTGGTCGCGCACGGTGCGGTTCGCGACCGTCGAGACCTCGACCGGCATCGGGGGCATCTGGAAGCCCCCGGGACCACCGGCCTTGCCCTTGGCGCAGGAGCCGGCCACGAGCGCGAGAAGGAGGAGAATCGGGACGGAACGAAGGGCGCGGGGGCCCACGAAGTGCAGAGAGCGGAAGGTCATAGGATGGAGCATAGCGGGTCGCCGGGGTTCGGGGAAAATCGGCGGACGGCCGCAGGATCGGCCACCCACCAGCGCAGGCCTCGCTAGGGTTTCGTGATCACGCCTTCGCTCTTCAGGCCATTCATGGTCACGGTGAGAGGGTGTTCGAGGCGCAGGTGGCGGATCGCGTCCTCCTCGGCCGTGAACGGCTGGTGCTCGAGCCAGTCCCAGTCCACGAAGCCGTCCCCGGCCTCGGGGTTCACCGTGAAGTAGCCGATTTGGAAGGTGCTCAGGTTCTGGAAGAAGTGGCTGCCCTGGGACGGGGTGACGCGGATGTCGCGGAACCCCGCTTCGACGATCACGCGCGCGCCCGAGATCTGCTCCCAGGTCACCGGGATCCCGAGCCACGGATCGAGCGAGCCCCAGCGCCCGACCCCGATCAGGAGGTAGGGGCGCCGCTCGGCGACCAGCCGGGCGTTGAAGCGCCCCACCGCGCGCGCCGCGTCCAGGCTGCGCGCGCGATCGAAGCGCTGGAAGTCCACCACCACCACGTCGCGCAGGCCCTCGACCGTCCCGTTCCCCATCACCGCGCGGCTGCGGCACAGCAGACGGTCCGGATCCAGGTCGCCGATCTCCAGCGACTCGCCCTCGCGTTCCACCACCAGCGGGCGCATCTGCAGGAAGCCGAACTCGTGCGGCTCGCCCGGATGCGAGCGCAGCCGCACCGCGAACTCGATTTCGGTCGGCCGGTTCAGCCCGCGCTCGCCCATCGCCATCAGCGTCTGGAGGATCTCGGGGAGCGGAAACACGCGGTGTTTGAGGATCGGGGCGAAGCTCACCAGCCTCACCCCGGGACGCGAGACGCCGTCGTAGACGGCGTTGTTCTCGGCCGACCAGGTGGAGGCGAGCGCCGCGAGCGTGCCGTCCGCCTCGGCGGCGGCGAGGTCGAAGCGCGCCTCCCGCATCGAGGACTCGGCGTCGAGCGCCCCGTCGGGGGTGTCCAGCTCGAGCGCCCAGAACTCGCGCTGCGAGTTGTCGAGGATGTCGTCCACCGAGGAGAACTGGAGCAGGTGGCGGGGGTCGCGCGGGCAGAAGCTGAGCCCGGCCCCCCCCTCGACGACGGTGCGCCCGAGTCCGAGCGCGACCACCGCCACGCCGTCGGCGGCGCGCAGCGGCGGCGTGGGGTAGAAGTTCCACGAGCGCGCCACGCCCGAGACGTCGGGGTACCAGCGCGGCCCGTGCGCGGCGCCCACCACGCGCTGGAGGATCACCGCCATCTTCTCCTCCTCCAGCCGGTAGGGCGTCGAGCGCAGGTAGGCCTTGGCGTGGCGGGTGAAGGTCGAGGCGTAGACGCGCTTCACCGCCGCCAGCAGCGGGTGGAGGCGCTGGCTCAGCACCGGGTGGTTGTTCGCCAGCATGAAGGTCTCGTACACGCCGGTGAACGGCTGGTACTGCGAGTCCTCGAGCAGGCTCGAGGAGCGCACCGCCAGCGGCCAGCGCACCGCGTCGAGGAACGCCGCCAGGTCGGTCACCACCTCCTCGGGCAGCCGCGCCGCGAGGAAGCGACGCACCGTTTCGGCGTCGTCGTCGCTCGACATCGCGACGTCCAGCAGATCGTTCTCGGCGAGGAAGCGGTCGAACACGTCGGTCCCGAGCACCACCGCCGGCGGGACCGCGATGCGCACGCCGTCGAACCGCGCGCCGAGGCGATGACGCGCGATCAGCCAGCGCGCGAACGCCAGGCCGCGGGCCTTGCCGCCCAGTGAGCCCCCGCCGATACGGGCGAAGAACTGGACCTGGGGATCGAAGGTGTGCCGGTCGAAGTCGCCGACCCGTTCCTCCTCCTGCTCGCGGCGGTACTCGGCGATCGAGGTGATCAGGTCGCGGCGCAGGTCGTCGAGCGAGGCGTAGTCCGAGACCTTGCGCGGGCGCAGCCGGTGGGCCACCGCGAACTCGGTGCGCGCGGTCAGCCAGTTCGAGAAGTGGTTGCGCTCGCCGTGGTAGCCGATGCTCTCGGCCGGCACGGTGTGGAGCTTCTCCTCCAGCGACTTGAGGTCGGCGGCGCGGTCCACCTCGCGCCCGTCGCGCAGGCGGAAGATGAAGTCGCCGAAGGCGAACTGATCGATCATGAAGTGGCGCAGGTCCGAGAGCAGCGTGGGGGAGCCCTTGAGCAGGAACGAGGCGCCGGCGCGCACCGCCTGCGCGGCGCTCTCCGGGCGGCTCGACTGCAGGACCACCGCCAGGTCGGGCGTGGCCTCGCGGGCCATGCGCACCAGGTCGAGCCCGGCCTCGGGATGGAGCGCGCCTCCGCGCGGGAACTCGATGTCCGAGATGATGCCGAGCACGTGCTCGCGGTACTGGGTGAAGGAGTCCCAGGCCTGCTCGAAGGAGCTGCACAGGAGGATCTTGGGCCGCGCCCGCAGCCGCACCAGCTTGTGGGAGAGGTTCACGCCCTCGCTGATCAGCCGCGCGGACTGGGCGATCAGCTCGTCGTAGATGACCGGCAGGAACGAGGAGTAGTAGCGCACGCTGTCCTCGACCAGCAGGATCACCTTGACCCCGGTGGTGCGGGTGTCGGGCCCGACGTTCCGGTGATCCTCGACGTGCTTCACGATCGCGATGAGGATGCGCGCGTCGCCCTGCCACATGAAGGCGCGGCTCACCGCGGAGCGCGGGTAGCGCGCCTCGAAATCCTTGAGCTCGCGGTGGTCGTAGGCCAGCACCACCACCGGCACGTCGAGCCCGGCCTCGCGCACCGCGTGCGCCAGCTGGTCGGCATCCATGTCGCCCGGGTGGGGGGTGGTGACGATCAGGTTGAAGCGGCTCTGCGCGCGCGCCAGCTCCAGGGCCTGCGCCCCGCGCGAGACGTGGGTGATGCCCGGGGTGGCGTGGAGGTTCAGGTCCAGGAACTCGCTCAGGATGAGCTCGTTGAGGCGGCCGTCCTCCTGGAGCGTGAACGAGTCGTAGAGGCTCGGCATCAGATCCTGGAATCCCGAGCCGCGGGGGTCGCCGGCCTCGTCCTCGAGCGTGGCGTCCATGCCCGCGATTGTGCAACGAAGCCGCGGGCGGGCAAAGCGCGGGGACCGGCGCCGGTTGCGCGCCACGGGCGGTTCGCACAGAGTGCGCCGCGTGCAATCCACTCGTCCTTGGACCGCGGCCGATGCGGTGGCACTGCTCGGCCTGGCGGGCGTCGCGCTGATCGCTTCCTGGGCGTTCCTCCATCGCCACGGGATCGCCGATGCCGACGCGATGGTGATGGCGGCCGGGCTGGCTCACGGCCTCCAGCCCGGGGTGCCGTTCCGCGAGTCGCTGCTCTACGGACGCCTGATCAGCCCGGGGTTCTACTCCTTCTTCCACGTCGTCCTGCCGCGTCTGGTCCACGACCGCGCACAGATCGTGGACGCCCTGAACGGGATCGCGGCGGGTGCGGCGGGCGTCACCGCCGCCGCCCTCTACCTGCTGTACCGCGCCTCGTTCGGACGCCCGGCGGCGATCGCCTGCACGCTGATCGTGGCGCTCAGCCCGGTGGCGTGGGAGAGCGGCACCTCGTTCCATCCGATCGGGATCGCGCTCCCGCTGATGGTGATGGCGGGGCTCGCGTTCGCCTGGAGCGAGCGCTCGCGCCGCGGCCGGGCCTGGTGGGCGATCGCGACGCTGCTGGCGGCCGCCGCGCTGCTGATGCGCAATGAGGTGGCGCTCGCGTTTCCGGCGGCCCTGGTGGCGGCCGCGCTCTCGCCGGGCCGGTGGCGGACGTGGCTTCGCGCGCTGGTCGCGGAGGGGGTCGCGCTCGGCATCTACCTGATCGCGGCCCAGCGCGTCGCGAGCGCCACCGCCGGGGAGGGAGGGCTGGCGGGCTGGGCGACCGGCTTCGCGTCGTCCTACCTGCGGCCCGCGGCGATCGGGCGCAGCGCCGTGTGGGCGTCGTTTGCGCTCGGGCCGGTGACGGTCGCGCTGGCGGCCGCGGGACTGCGGCGCGCCGCGCGCGAACCGGAGGCGAAGGTGCGCCGCGGGCTGGCGGTCGCGCTGGCGCTGGCGCTGCCCGCGATCCTGCTGTGGCTGCCGAACACCACCGCGGTGCTGCGCCACTACCTGCTCGCGCTCCCGGCGCTGGTGTGGATCGCCGGCGCGGCCTGGTTGGAGCGGATGCCGCGCGCCGGCCTGGTGGCGGTCACGCTCGCGGTGCTGATCGGCAACCTGTTGATCCCCGAAGCGCTCTACGCCGGCTACGCGCGGCTGCGCCCCGGCAGCCACCTGTGGCCGAACGGAACGTTCCTGTCCTCGCACCGGCTCACGGCCGACGCCATCGATCGCGCGCGCCGGCTCGAGCTGGCCGCCCGGCCCGAGGCGCTCGGGGAGGGCGCGGGCGCCGCGAACCGCGGACTGTTCGCGCAGGTCGACTGGCGCGGCTACGGGCACGTGCTCTACGGCCTGGCGCTGGCGGACACGCCCTGGACGCTGCGCTCGACCTCACGCCCCTTCGAGGGCTCGGTGCTCTACCAGTACCGGATCGGGACGCGCGAGGTGCGGCTGCTGCTCGCCCAGCTCGACTGGGCGGCTCCGGGATCGCCGCAGCGCGAGGGCCTGCGACGCGTGCTCGCCGGCGAGGCGGCGCACGCCCGGCAGGCCGGCCTGGCGGTGATCGTGCCGCACGAGGTCACGGATCAGGGACTGCTCGCGCCCGCGCAGGCGCACCCCCCCTACTAGACCAGCCCCTGGTCCATCATCGCGTTGGCGACCTTGAGGAAGCCCGCGATGTTCGCCCCGTTCACCAGGTTTCCCGGGGTGCCGTAGGTCGCGGCGGTCTCGAAGCAGTTGCTGTGGATCGCCCGCATGATCTCGTGGAGCCTGTAGTCCACCTCTTCGCGCGACCACGAGAGCCGCATGCTGTTCTGCGCCATCTCGAGCCCCGAGGTGGCCACCCCGCCGGCGTTCGCGGCCTTGGCCGGACCGTAGAGGACGCCCGCGTCGAGGAACACCTTGGTCGCCTCGAGCGTGCTCGGCATGTTGGCCCCTTCCGAGACCAGCATCACGCCGTTCTTCAGGAGGTTCGCGGCGTCCTGCGCGTTGATCTCGTTCTGGGTCGCGCTCGGGAACGCGCAGTCGGCCGGGATGTTCCAGATCGGGTTGTACGCCAGCGTGGGATCCACCGGCAGGTATCGCGCGGACCGGAACGTCTCGACGTACTCGCGGATCCGGCCGCGCCTCAGGTTCTTGAGCTCCATCGCCCACGCCAGCTTCTCGCGGTCGATGCCATCGGGGTCGTGGATCATGCCGTCCGAATCCGAGAGCGTCACCGGTTTGGCCTTGAGCTCGAGTAGCTTCTCGATCGTGTACTGCGAGACGTTGCCGCTCCCCGAGACCAGACAGACCTTGCCCTCGAGATCGAGCTTCCGGGTGCGCAGCATCTCCTGCGCGAAGTAGACGCAGCCGTAGCCGGTGGCCTCCGGGCGGATCAGCGAGCCGCCCCAGTTGAGCCCCTTGCCGGTGAGCACGCCGGTGAACTCGTTCTGCAGGCGCTTGTACTGCCCGAACAGGAAGCCGATCTCGCGTCCGCCGACGCCGATGTCGCCAGCCGGCACGTCGGTGTCGGGTCCGATGTGGCGCGACAGCTCGCTCATGAAGCTCTGGCAGAAGCGCATCACCTCGTGGTCGCTGCGGCCCTTGGGGTCGAAGTCCGATCCACCCTTGCCGCCGCCCATCGGCAGCGTGGTGAGCGAGTTCTTGAACACCTGCTCGAAGGCCAGGAACTTGAGGATGCCGAGGTTCACCGACGGGTGGAAGCGCAGCCCGCCCTTGTAGGGGCCGATCGCGCTGTTCATCTCGATGCGGAAGCCGCGGTTCACGTGGATCTCGCCACGATCGTCCTGCCACGGCACCCGGAACATGAGCACGCGCTCGGGCTCGACCAGGCGCTCGAGGATGCGAGCCGCGCGGTACTCGGGGTGGCGATCCAGCACCAGGCTCAGGGAGTCCACCACCTCCTGCACCGCCTGGTGGAATTCGGGCTCGGCCGGATTCTTGGCCTTCACCTGGGACATCAGGGCGGACACGTAGTCCGTCCCCCGGGCCGCGGCGGGCGACATGAGGTCAGCGCCTGGATCCACCATGATCGTCACTCCTCCGTCACGAGATCGGGCAACGCGGCTCCCGGAACCGCGCCACGATCGGCTGGATCCGGAGGAACGGTGCGGAAATTCGCTCCGACTCTACGAGCCGGTCGGGGCGTCGTCCAGCGTCGAGGTGCGATGCGCATCACGGAGCCGTACCGCCCAGGGCTTCCCGCCGCGGGTCAGGCCAGGACGCGCTGGATCAGCCAGAAGCCGCCGGCGAGGATGACGACCGCCGAGCCGGCGCGCAGCACTCCCTGGGACCCGGCCGGCGAGCGGTGCTGGAGCCAGCCCAGCGCCGGCGCCAGCGTGAGCACGATCGCCGCCTGGGCGATCTCGACCCCCAGGTTGAACGACACCAGCGATGCCGCCAGCGCGCCGGGCGGGAGCCCGAACTCGCGCAGCACCCCGGCGAAGCCGAAGCCGTGCACCAGGCCGAACCCGAACGCCAGCGGCACGCGCAGGTCGTGCGAGCGGCGGCGCAGGTTCTCGATCCCCACCCACACGATGCTGAGCGCGATCAGCGGCTCGATCAGCCGCGGGGGCGGGTTCGCGACCCCGAGCGTGGCCAGCGCCAGCGTCAGGCTGTGGGCGATCGTGAACGCGGTCGCGATCTTGAGCAGGCGCAGCGCGCCGCCGCCGGCCAGCACCAGCCCGACGATGAACAGGATGTGGTCGGGTCCGATCGCGATGTGGTGGATGCCCTGGAGCACGAACGTGAGCGTCCCCCGGCCGAGCCCGGGGCTGCGCCCGGTGTCCAGCTCCGCAGTCTGGCTCTCGGCGTCGAGCACCGCCTGCACTTTCAGCGCCGGGCCGTCGTACAGGTTCACGAACGATTCGTGCGCCACGTCGTCGGTGATGATCCGGCCGCGCACCACGATGCGGCGCGGCGGCAGCGGCACCGAGGCGTGCCAGTCGAAGGCCACCAGCGCGCGGTCCCGGACGATCTCGGGCTCGCCGAGCTCGGGAGCGATGCGGCTGCCGTCGGCCTCGATCGGCATGCGCGCGGACAGCGTCGAGCGCAGGAGGGGAGCCTGCGCCGCGACGAAGCTCGATGACAGCAGTGACTCGGGCGCCGCGAGCGAGGCGACCCGCGCCAGGTCCACGACGTGCACCATGACCCGCCCGCGCAGGCTCGAGCCCTCGAGCCGCACGTCCAGGAAGCTGTAGGGCTGGTCGTGCGCCGCCGCGGCCGCGGCGCCACCGGCGAGCACCGCCAGCGCGAGGGCGATCGCGCGCAAGCCGGTTCGACGCGGACCGCTCATCGCGTGCGCCCGGCACCGGGGCGTGCCGCCTCGGCGCGCGCGAAGGTCAGCGACGCCCAGTAGCTCTGCCAGTCGGCCTCGGCTGGATCCTCGCTCGGGACCATGTGGACGGTCGAGATCAGCCACTCGCCCGCGCCGGCGATCGGCAGGGTGGCGATGCCGTCGGCGCCGCTGCGCGCGTGGGCCGCGACCTCGACCGAATCGCGCGCGCCGGCGTCCCGGGTCCGCCCGCGCGCGTCCAGCGGCTGGCGCCAGGCCTTGACCAGCGCGCCGGCGAGGGGAGCGCCGTGGTCGAGCACGCGCACCCGCAGCGGGCCGGGCCGGGTGGGATCGGCGAGCGGCACCAGCTCGAGCGTCAGCCCCACCGGTTGCAATGCCCGCGCGTGGGCATCCTTGCCGACCGACGATCCGGCCACCCACGCCTTGGGGCAGCGCGCGTAGCGCTCGCGCCCCGGCAACGGGGTCCCGGCCCGGCGGCGCGTCGCGAGCGGACCGTCGAGCCCCTCGAGCTGGAGGTAGGCCTCGAACTGGGGGCCGGGCAGCTCGATCTTCGCGAAGGTCGACTCGTAGGCGAGCAGCACCCCGGCGGCGTCCGCGGTCACGAATCGCGCCCACACCAGATCTGCGTTCACCGCGGTCCGGGTGAGGTCCAGCTCGCGCGGCCCGCGCATCATGAAGCGGATCGCCCGCGGCGCGGCCCAGGGCTTCAGCTCGCCGCGGAACCCGGTGCCGGCGAACG
>WNFL01404490.1_pt2 | contig 23796 bp, 24 predicted proteins | sample 5400361 | NCBI WGS metagenome assembly WNFL01 (sample SAMN13153351, study PRJNA577476) | soil metagenome | isolation source: 40 cm soil on Douglas fir-dominated hillslope | place: USA:California | collected 2013-09-17
ATCGTTGAGCGCGTCCTGAAGCGCCATCTGAAAGGTGGCCGAATCGGTGGATTCGTTATCGTCGAAAACGTTGTAGTTTCCGAGCCACGCCGCGGGCGCGACCCCTGTAATCGGAGGAATCCCGTGCACCCCCGACGCCCCCGGATCATTGGTGTTCCCCGCCGCGATCATGGATGTCCCGGTGCCGTGTCCCACCTGGTCGATCGATCCCATGCTGCTCAAATAATTGCGCGCCACGATGATCTTGTTGTTGGTGTTCACCATCTCCGTGGGATCGGAGACTTTCGGGTAACCGTCCGGAATCGGCGTCGAGAAGCCCTGGAACGCCGGATGATTCACGTCGATGCCCGTATCGATCATCCCGATCTTGATGCCTTTCCCAGCGTCCGCCATTCCGTTCGCGAGCGATTGCACCGCGTCCGAAATTCGATGCACCTTCACCGCGTGATCCAGCAGCGCGCGATGCCTCGTCACCGGGTAAACCCCGCGCACGTTCGGCATCTGGCGCAATTCGGCCGCACCGGTTTCAGACAGCGTCACCGCCAGTCCGTTGATCAGCGTATCGTAGCGATGCGTCACCGTCCCGCCCAGTGCACGGATGCGCGTTTCCGCGGTAACGTGCTCCGCCGCGATCTGCGCGCGCCGCGCGGCCACCAAAGGCTCGTTCGCTGGCGAGAGCCGGGTTCGCGGAGTCATCAGCGCCGCTGCCGGGGGCGTGTTGAATTCCACGATATAACGTCCCGGAATGACCTGCGCGGACGCTGAAACTACCAACGCGATGAAAAGTAGGAAGCGCTTCATGATGAAAAAAAGGACTCCTCGGGCTATCTATTAACGGTCGGACGCGGAACGCTGAGGCTTTAGCGCCCCGTTCGGGCGCTCTTAACTACTTTACGGGCACCGTTGTATTCTTGGACGGGACTCCCGCCACGGAGATGACAACCGTTTGTAAACCCGGCGTTAAATCCGCCGGCACCACCACATTCAACTGATTCAGCCCCACGAAGAACGGAGCCAGCCCGCTGAACTGCACCACCGCGAGCTTGTCCCCGATCGTTACGACTGGTATAACCCGAGTATTTGCCAAAGGTTGCGCGGGACTCGCCTCACCCGACGCCGGCTGATTGTCCACCGCCCCCAGGCCGTTCACGTACAACTGGATTACGTGTCCCCGTTGCACCGGATTCGACGGACTGACCAGCTTGTACCCCTCATCCAGCGCCGCAGCCAGCAGTTGACCGCTCGATGGATCGGTATATTCGAACGCCGCGGGTGCCGCCGCCACCACCGGAAGCGTTACGTTCAGGGTTTGGGAACCTCCCAGGCTCACTTTGATACTTACCGAGCTCGACCCCAGGAGTTCCCAGGGAACCTGCACGTTCACCTGCGATTCGCTGGTATACGACAGCCTCCCGGGTGCGCTGATGCCTCGCGAAGGATCGTCAAAGCTCACGCTGGTGCCCGCTAGCGAGAGCGGCAGATACGGCGTCCGATAGATCGCCGGGCCCTCGGCCAATCCAGCCCCAAAAATGGTGATATACGACCCTGGTGCGATCCCCGCCCCCGCCTGAACACTGGCGGCATTCACGACCCCGTTCGCGCGGATCGAAGGTAGCGTGCGGGTGCGTCCCTGGAACCGGATTTGCATCGTCCCGACCGTGGCGGTGAAAATCTGCTCGCCCAGTTGCGGACCGGCCAGCACGCGGGCAAAGGCGATCCCCGACGCCTCCGTGACACGATCCGCGGTTTGGACCGAACTTGCCGGCGTGAACTGCACCGGTACGTCAGGCAGCGCGATGCCGAAGCGGTCGACCACCTTGAAGTCCAGCTCAAGTACGTCGCCGATGTTCGCCACGAAATCGTCGCCCAGGATCGGCACCAGCGCCGCCGGGATTCCATCGCTCACGAAATACGCGTAGTGGATGCGGATATCCGCCGCGCCTCCGGCCACGTTGATCGACCCTTCGTAGGACGCCGCGAGAGGAAGGCTGCCAGATAGCGTCGCTGTCAGGTTTGCACTCTGGCCCGGGTTAAGGTTGAGACTCGACGAACTGAGAGCTACGCGTGCGCGCGAATCCAGATCGCTCTGCGCCACGGCGAATTGCAGCGAGACGGCCGCGGATCCAGCGTTCGTAATGCGGATTGTGCGAGCGACGCTGACCGGACTCCCTGTGATCAGACCGAACGAGACTAGCGCGGGCTCGGCAGTTATTGTCGTCGCCACCGCGCCACGAACATCCAGTTTCCCTCCTCCGATCGCGACCACGCGCGCCACCGCGCCATTATCGAGAAGGCCCACGGTCGGTGTATTTGCGACCGCTGACTTCAACTGCGCCGGAGTGAATCCCGGATGCGCTTGCTTGGCCAGCGCCACGCCTCCTGCCGCCACCGCTGCCGCGACGCTGGATCCCTCCATCGTGGCGAATCGATTCGCGCTGTACAGATCGCCATTCGGGTCCAGGTTCTGCGTGGCCGTGAAGATACCCGTTCCGGGCGCCACCAGTTCCGGCTTGAGCTGCAGATCCGTGATGCTGGGACCCACCGATGAGAATGACGCGCGCGCTTCAGGCGCACTCGATGCTGTTTCGACCGGTCCTGGATCGATCGCCAGGATCGCCGACGGCTGTGCGCGAATTGCATTCCGCAGCGCCGCCCCGCTGTCTGCGCCCACCAGCACCGCCGGGATTCCGGTGGTGCCGAGTCCCGCCGGCGCGAACAACGTATTCGAGCCCGGCTCCAGAATTAGAATCGCCGCCGTCGCGCCCGCCCTCGCCGCATTATTCACCTTCACCGCGAAACCGCAGATGCCGCGATCAATCAGCGCGACCTTCCCGTCGATCCGCCCGCTAAGTGGAGAGCAGGCCAGATCGCTGCCCAGTGTCGACGTGTCGGCAGCCGGCAGAGCGATAATTCCCAGCGGCTGCGGTCCGTCGCCCGAAATCGCGGGCACGGCGTCGCCGATTGCTGCCGATTCCTCCGGCACGTTGCTGACCGGCGATAACATGCGAACCGTCGCGTTCACCCGATGCGAGTTTGTCGACGCGCCCACAGTGATTCCCGACGGTGCCGTGCCCGGCGTAGTGATGTTGTTCGGTCCGCTTTGCCCTGTGTTGCCCGCCGCGACCACTACCGTCATCCCACTCGCGCTTGCCGTTTCGACCTCCGCGGCCCACGGATCGCACGGTCCGCCGGTGCACAGGTCGTGAACCGTGTACACGATCGGAATAGTCAGCGCCAGCAGCGCCACGTCCATGCCATCGTTAAAAGCAGCGTCCACGGCCTGCATCATCACGTCCGAAAACGTCACATCGTTCACCACGCCGCTGATGGTCCCCAGTGGACTCGTGACCTGCCCGCCCGCCGCCGCCATCGCCATCGCCGTGCCGTGACCCACGTGATCGCGCGCCGAAAGATCGTCCGGACGCGTATTCACCGGCTGCCCGTCGAACAATGCCAGCGGCTGCACGTAGCTCCGCACGGCGATGACCTTGTTGGTGGCGTGCTTCAGATCGTCGCCCGATCCCTTGGGAAAGCCCGGCGGCATACTGAGCGCCGGATCCTGAAATGCGGGATGCGTCTCGTCGATTCCGGTATCGACAATCGCGATCTTCACTCCCGCGCCTGCCTGATTCTGTCCGCCCAGAGCGCTCCACGCAGCTCGCGCGTTCACCAGGTCCAGGGCCTTGTTAAGCGTACGCCGCACTTCGGGCATTCGCACCACGGCGGCGATCCCGGGGAGCGCACGCAGCTCCTCGGCCTGTTCGGGGGTGGCCGAGACGAATACGGCATTGAGCAGCGTGTGAATCGATCCGGTCACGTCGATCCTGCGCGTCGCAAGCGTCGTTCGCAGCGCCTGTTGCTTCGCCAGAATCGCGCTCCGCGGCGCTTGTGCCCGCGGCGACGCTAACATCCCGCGCACCGCAGTCGGATCATTTCCCAACGAGGCGGTAATCTGTCTGGCCAGCGGCGGATCTTCCAGGATCAATGCATAGCGATTCGCTCGCTGCCCGATTCCAGGCACAGCCGCACACGCCATCACGGCAAGAAGGACGAAAGAGATCGCACTAAGGGAGGGGACGTAGGTGGCCGCAAAATCGTTTCTATCTTTTGTTACAATGGATTAAGAGGAGCCAACCTCCTCAAGGATTCCCGCACAATGGCCACCAAACCAGCCTTCGCCCAAGGCGCGCAGGTTGAGCACCCCAAGTTCGGCTTGGGAAGCGTGCTCTCCTGCAACGAAGAATACATTGTCATTAAGTTCGACGAGCACGGAGAAAAGAAATTCGTACTCTCCATGGTATTACCGAATTTGAAGAAGAGCGATCGCACGCCGCCGGTGGAGAAGCGGCGCAGCACCAAGAAGAAAGCCGTTCCCGTCGCCACTTAATCACGCCCCTTGTGGGGCCAGGCTTTCCAGGCTGTGTGGGGCCAGGCTTTCCCGCCGGGCTTCCGCCCGGCGTGCTCATGTCGGCCTCGATGACCAAAGGGAGCGGGTTTATCCCCGCTTCGTCCGATACCTCCGCACGCCCCTGACCGCCAGCTTGCGAAGCACTGCCCCAGGTAACCCGCGCATCCCCGCCACGATCAGCTTGTACCGCCAGCCCGGGATCACCAACAACTTCCCTCGCTCGAACCCTCTCAACGATTCCTCAACCACGAAGTCCGCATCCATCCACAAGCTCCGCGAGATCGGCGAGCGATCCATTCCCAGCACGTCGTGGAACTCGGACAGCGTAAAGCCGGGACACAGCGCCTGCACTCGCACTGGCGATTTCAACGCATCCAGCTCGATCGCGATTCCTTCACTGAACGCGTTGATCCATGCCTTGGTCGCGCAATAGCTTACGTTCTGCGGCGCGCTCATAAAGGCCGCGACCGAAGACACGCTGATCACGCCCGTGCCGGCTTCGCCGCGCGGAACCAGATTCGCAAGTGCGGCATGCGTCAGCCGCAAGGTGGCGAGCACGTGCAGCCTGTGCATCTGCTCCTGGCCCGCTGGATCGGTCTCGTAAAAATACCCCAGCGACCCGAACCCGGCGTTGTTCACCAACAATCTGAGATTCTTCGATTCACGAACACGCGCGGCCGCGCGATCCAGATCGTGATCGTTAGCCAGGTCGGCAGCCAGATACTCGCCGCCCAGATCCTCGGTGAGCGACCGCAGCCGGTCCTCGCGCCGCGCGATCAGCAGCAGATCGTAACCGCGCGCCGCCAGCTTGCGCGCGAAAACCGCGCCGATGCCGCTGGACGCGCCGGTGATCACGGCCAGGGGCTTACTCAACCAATTTCTCCACTTTCTCTTCCGGCTTGTCCATGCGGTGACCGCGCGCGCTCCACTCTGCGCCGGCCAGCACCAGCATCGCCGCCAGGAATCCGATGAAAATCAGACTCACCGAATTCTTGAATACGCCGTACTCGCGATCCAGCTTTACATAGAACCACGGCCACACCAGCGCGTTGACGTACTTAAGCACCTCCAGTAGCATCCCCACCACGATGGCGGCCGGAATCACGCGCTTCATCGGCGGCCGGCCGTTGGGGAGGTAGCGATACACCAGCACCAAACTCAGGGCCGCCAACGGCAGGGCCACCAGCTTGAGAAAGATGACGGAAATCCCCGCGCTCTCCGCGGCCTCCGCCGTCGGAGCGAATGACTTAGTGTGTAACCCGGCTACCAGCACCGAGACCATCGCCAGGCTTCCGCAAGCGAAGATCAGACCCAGGCTGATGAGCTGGTTCCGGAAAAAACTGCGATTCTTCGCGATGCCCCACACGTGATTCAACCCGATTTCGAGCGGCTCGAAGATCCCGTTCGCGGTAAACAGCAGCAGTACCACGGAGGTGAGCTCCAGCCCGCCCAGTTGCGGTAAATTCTGGTGATTCTTGCTGTGCAGGAACTGCGCCACGGAGTCCGGGAAGTAGTCGCGTAGCACCGCGTCGATCGCCGTCACAGTAGTCGCCTCGCCAAACACCATTCGCGACAGCCACATCATCACGATCAGGAACGGATAGAACGAGAGCAGCACGTTCGCGGCGACCGAGAAGGAAAACACGTGTACCTCGGTTTGTATCCAGTAGCGAAACGTCGGGCGCAGCCAGCGCAACAGCGAGCGCATACCATCCAGATTAGAGCTTGTGGGGCAGGCAATCGTGCCTGCCGCCGGCTTTCTGGCCGGCGAGTTTGCAGTAGACGACACTAGAGATAGGTGAACATCCTCCTCATCTCCACCTACGACCTGGGCCGCCAGCCCTTTGGTCTCGCGTCCCCTGCCGCATGGCTGCGGCGCGATGGTCATCAAGTCGCGTGTGCCGACCTCGCCGTTGCAGCCCTAAGTGAAAGCGCAGTGCGCGATGCCAACGTGGTCGCTTTTTTCCTGCCCATGCACACGGCCACCCGCCTTGCTCTTCCCGTCATCGACCGCGTGAAGCGGCTCAATCCCCGGGCTCGACTGATCGGCTACGGATTATACGCGCCGCCTAGCGCCGCAGCGTTGCGCGAGCACGGCGTGGACGCCGTCGCCGGCGGCGAGTTCGAAGCCGAGTTGGTGAAATTCGCGCGCGGCGAATCGACTACCGAAATTTCGCTCGAACGCCTCGAATTCATCACGCCCGATCGAACCGGTTTGGACGGCGCGTACGCCCGCCTCCGCATTCCTGGCGGCGCAGCCGGTGAAACTTCGCGTCAGGTCGCCTACACCGAGGCCAGCCGCGGCTGCAAACATCTGTGCCGCCACTGCCCTGTTGTGCCGATTTATCAGGGCAACTTCCGCGTCGTCCAGCGCGACGTAGTGCTGGACGATATTCGCCAGCAGGTCGCCGCCGGCGCGCAGCACGTCACCTTCGGCGATCCCGATTTCTTCAATGGACCCACCCACGCGATGCGCATCGTTGAGGAACTGCATCGCGAGTTTCCTTTCGTCACCTACGACGCGACCATCAAGATCGAGCATCTTCTCAAACATCGCGACCTGCTCCCCGGTCTGCGCGATACCGGCTGTTTATTCGTCATTAGCGCCGTCGAATCGGTGGACGATCAGGTCCTCGAGCGGTTGGAGAAGCACCACACCCGTCGCGATTTTTATGCAGTCGCCGCACTTATGCGCGACGCGGGCCTGACCCTTCAGCCGACCTTCATCCCGTTCACGCCGTGGAGCACTCTCGCGGGTTATCGCGACCTGCTCCGCGCCATCGCCGAACTGAACCTGGTCGAGAACGTCGCGCCGATTCAACTCGCCTTGCGCTTGCTGGTCACCGCGGGCTCGCGTTTGCACGAGCTTCCCGAATTCGCCGTCAGTTCCGAATGGTCCAATCCGGATCCCGCCGTCGAAATGCTGCATCAGAGAATTTTCGGTATCGTCGCCGCGCGGCAAAAACAGACCACCTCGCGCACCGCGATCTTCTCCGAAATCTGTGCTGCCGCCGGATTCGAGCCCAGCCCCGCATTGCTTCCCCGCGCAGCGGTCCCTTATTTGAACGAGCCCTGGTATTGTTGAGCGGAGCCAACACCAGCGCAGTTGGCGCTGGTATGAGGATCTTGCTGGTCGCTTCGACCACCGGCTACCAGGTGCGCTCTTTCGCCGACGCGGCCGAACGCACGGGCGCGTCCATCGTCCTGGCCACCGACCGCTGTCACATTCTGGACGACCCCTGGGGTGACGACGCCGTGGCGATTCGCTTCGAAGAGCCGGCCGAAAGCGCTGCTGAAACTGCCGCGCGCGGTCCCTACGACGGAATCGTCGCCGTTGGGGATCGCCCGGCGTATGCCGCCGCGACCCTGGCCGAGTCGCTCGGCCATGACCAGCTCAAGTTAACGTTCAGCCCGCCCGAGGCGGTTCGCGCCGCCTCACGCCGCGACATGCACTGGAACGCGCCCCCAGTTATCCGTGCGTGCTGAAGCCGCTCGATCAATCCGCCAGCAAAGGCGTGATTCGTGCCGACAACGAAGTCGAGTTCGCTGCCGCGCATGCCCGCATCAAGGCCATGACCGCGAACGCCGTGGTGCTGGTCGAAGAATTCATTCCCGGCCGCGAGTTCGCTGTCGAAGGTCTGGTCACCGCCGGGGTCCTGCAAGTTCTGGCGATCTTCGACAAGCCCGATCCCCTGGACGGACCGTACTTCGAGGAATCGATTTACATAACCCCCTTGCGCGAACCCGAAACCGTGCAGCGTGCGATCCGTGAAACCACGCAGCGCGCCGTCACCGCACTCGGTCTTACCCACGGACCCGTGCATGCCGAAATGCGCGTCAACCAGCGCGGCGTTTGGATGCTCGAAGTCGCCGCGCGGCCCATCGGCGGCCTGTGCTCGCGCGTGCTGCGCTTTCAAGGCGACATGTCGTTCGAAGAACTTCTGCTGCGGCACGCCGTGGGTCAGGATGTGACCGGCACGCAGCTCGACCCGGGCGCGCACGGCGTGATGATGATTCCGGTCCCCGCGGCTGGAATCTTCACCAGCGTCGATGGCGTTGCCGAAGCCCGCCGCGTCGCCGGCATTGACGACCTTGTGATCACGGCCAAAACCGGCCAGGAAATGCTTCCCTGGCCCGAAGGCTCCAGCTACCCCGGGTTTATTTTCGCGCGCGCCGATTCCTCGCGCGAGGTCGAAAAAGCACTCCGCGCAGCGCACGCCTGCCTCAAGTTTCGGGTCTCCCCCGCGCTGCCTGTCGTAAAATAGATCCTTCCAATGAATGTTGCGATTATCGGCACCGGCTACGTCGGCCTTACCACTGGTGCGTGCCTGGCGTTTCTCGGACACCAGGTGATTTGCGTCGATAGCGACGCCGCCAAAGTTGCCGCGCTCGAACGCGGAGAAGCGCCTTTTTACGAACCCCGTCTCCCCGAAATTCTGGCGGAAGCGCGCCCCCATCTCAAGTTCACGACCGACTACGCGCAGGCGATTCCCGACTCCCAGGTGGTCTTCATCGCCGTCGGCACCCCGCCCGGCGAAGGCGGCAAGCCCGACCTCAAGTATCTCGAAGCCGCGGCGCGCAGCATCGGCGAAAATCTCGCCGCCGCGTTCACCGTGGTCGTGAACAAGAGCACCGTGCCCATCGGCAGCGGCAACTGGGTCGGCACGCTGGTGCGCGAAGCCTGCGAGCGCAAGAGCCCAGCCCGCTCCAAAAACTTCGCCGTCGCGTCTAACCCCGAATTTCTGCGCGAAGGCTCGGCTCTTCACGACAGCCTGTATCCCGATCGCGTGGTCATCGGTGCCGACGAGCCGAAGACTGCTGAGGTTCTCTACACGCTCTATCGCCCCATTCTCGATCAGACCTTTACTCCGCCGTTATGGCTGCCGCGGCCCGAACAGATCGGAGCCATTCCGCTGATCTCGACCGATCTCGCTTCCGCCGAGCTGATCAAATATGCCGCCAACGCATTTCTCGCGCTGAAGATCAGCTACATCAATGAAATTGGCCGTCTGGCTGAGAAAGTGGGTGCGGATATTGCGCAGGTGGCGCGCGGCATCGGACTCGACGCGCGCATCGGCACTCGCTTTCTGCAAGCCGGAATCGGCTGGGGCGGATCCTGTTTCGGAAAAGATACCGCCGCGCTGGTGGCGACCGCCGCCGAATATAACTTGTCGATGGAAATCGTGCAGGCCGCCCGCCACGCCAATGCGCGCCAGCGCGAACGCGTGGTCGAGAAGCTGCTTTCCGAGCTGAAAATTCTCAAGGGCCGCACCATCGGACTGCTGGGACTGGCATTCAAGCCCAACACCGACGATCTGCGCGAAGCGCCCGCCCTGGACGTCGCACGCATGTTGATTGACCGCGGCGTGCGCGTGAAGGCTCACGATCCGGTGGCGATGCCGCGTTTCCGCCACGAATATCCCTCGCTCGAGATTCTGTGTTGCGACTCGCCCGAAGAGGTCGCCTCCGGCGCCGACGCGCTGGTGCTGATCACCGAATGGCCGCAGTATCGCGACCTGCCCTGGGAGCGGCTCGCTCAGGCCATGCAAACGCCGATCCTGCTGGACGGTCGCCACGTTTTGGAACGCGCGCGTCTCGAACGCGCCGGCTTCCGCTACATCTCGCTTTCTTGAGTCGCGCAGGCGAGTTTGTCGCCTTGTAGCGAAGGCGATCTTTTTCATACCCCGCAGGGGGGTCGCCTCGGCCCGCAAACGGGGCTTTAGCCCGCCTATATAGGACACTAGAATCATGTGGGCAAAAATCGCCAAGGAACAAATGAATCCGCTGCTATCACGGCGCGCATTGAAGCGAAAAAGGGATGCGTCGTGCCGGAGCACGCGCATCACAACGAGCAGGTCTCCATTATGGAAAAGGGCCGCGTGAAATTCGTGATCGGCGGGGTCGAGCGCGTGCTTGGTGCGGGCGACATGGCGCACATGCCGCCGAATGTGCCGCACCACGTGGAAGTTCTGGAGGACGCGGTAATCGTCGACGTTTTCTCCCCCTGCCGCGAGGACTGGAAACGCGGCGACGACGCATACTTACGAAAATGATTTATCTGCGCCAGGTCCTGGAGGCTGACGATCTCAATCAGGAAAAGACTCCGCCGCAGCGAGCCCGGCTGGATCGCGCCGCTCTCGACCTCGCGAGTATCGAAAACCCCGAGTTGGACGTGGAAGCGGCGCTGGACCGGCTCAACGATCTGGCCTCCCGCCTGGGCGATCGCCTGCGTAATTTCAACGATGGCCGCGATTTCGTCGAGAAAGCCCGCGCCTATCTTTTTCAGGAGCTCGGGTTCCACGGCAACGATCAGGACTATTTCGATCCGCTGAACAGTTGTCTCAACCAGGTGCTGGAGCGCCGCACCGGCATTCCCATCACGCTATCGGTCTTGTACATGGAAATAGCCCGCCGCCTGGCCATGCCCGTGTTCGGTATCGGCCTGCCGCGCCACTTCGTGGTTCAGTTCGACGACGGCAACTACGCCACCTACGTCGATCCTTATAACGGCGGCCGAGTCATCAGCGCGGGCGAATGCTTCGCGCTCGCGGGCGCGACGGTCGCGGATCCGTCACTGCTCCAGCGCGTTTCGAAAAAACAGATCGTCATGCGAATGCTGCAAAACCTGCACGGGGCGTACCTCCGCCGTCGCGATTATGCGAAGGCTGTAGACACGCTCGACCTGATGATCGTCGGCGCGCCCGATACCGCCGCCTGGTACAAGCGCCGTGGCGCGATGCTGGCGGAGCTGAAACGTTACCAGGCCGCGCGGCGCGATCTGGAAAAATATCTCGCGCCCACCTGGCCGCCATCCATACCCGCATCGCCCAGGTAAACTAACCGCGCCGCGACGTGGTGAACTAACCGAGCCGCCACGAGGTAAAATAACCGAGCCGTGACCAGAGGGAGCGGTGCTTTGCTCCCGCGATCCACCAGCGCATCGCCCAAGTGAACTAATGTGGGTGGCCCCCCAGCCTTCATTTAATGTGGGGCGGACCTCCCGGTCCGCGGCCGACGTCCTCGTCGGCCTTGGTTTGTTGCGCGCCTTACGCGCGCGCCCGCGACACTAATCCCCGCACCATCCCCATCGCGATCAGCACCAGCCCGAACGTGCACACGATCGTCGCCCCCGTCGGCAGATCGATTTTCAGTGACAGATAAATCCCTAGCATCGACACCAGCGTCCCCATGCTCCATCCGATCGCCAGTCGCGGCCCCACGTTTTCCGCATACAGCATCGCGCCCACCGACGGGACGATCAGATAGCAGAACACCAGCAGCACTCCGGCGATCGCCACCGAGGACGTCACCACGAATCCGAACGACGCGTAGAAGAGAAAATCCCAGAACCTTACCGAAAGGCCCTGCTTCTCCGCCTCTTCCGGATGCAGCGAGATCAGCAGAAACTTCTTCCGCAGCAGGAAATGAAACAGTCCGATCGCCCCGTAAAGAAGCGCCGTCGTCCTCACCTCCACCCAGGACACCGTGAGAATATTTCCCACCAGCATTTCTTTCAGATGCTCGGTCTGCGACGCCGACTTACTCATCGCCAGAATCGCCGCGGCCGACGCCACCGCGTAACAGATCCCGATGATCGCCTCCTGCGGAATCCGCGCCTGACGAACCCGGATCAGCGCGAACACCGCCGCGCCCAGAAACGTGAACGCCAGGCTGATCCAATACGATCCGCCCCCGTGTGGATCGGCGCCCGCTAATACCGCAACAGTGCTTCCCAGCGCCGCGATCTGCGCCAGTGACAAATCCACGAAAACCACGCCGCGCTCCACCACGTGCACACCCAGGTAGGTGTGGATACCGCACAAAATCAGGCTCGCCACGAACGGCGCGATGAGAAACGAAAAGGTGTCCATGGTGTGTCTATTTGTATTTGGCGAACGCTTCCGTCAGCAGCTTTACGTCATAGTCGAACAACTGAAAATATGTCGTGACCACCTTCTCCCCGCCCACCGATGGGAGCAGCACGATCGCCGTTCCGCCGGTCTGCTGCGCGATCGAATTGGGCGTGCGCATGTCGAAATACGGTTCCACCAGGATCAGTTTCGTGCCGTCCCGCTTCATGCTGTTGATCACTTCGAGCGTGTGCGAGGGCGTCGGCGGGATTCCCGGCTTGGGCTCCACGTAGTCGGTGATCATCAGCTTGAAACGCGCGGCGAAATTGGAAAAGGAACGGTGATAGGTCACCACCTTCCGACCCGCGTACGGCGCCATCCTCGCGTCCCATCCCTTCTCCGCCTCGGTCAGGCGTTTTTCGAAATCGGCCTCGTGCTCGGCGAAGTAACCCGCGTCGCCATTCTGCATTTCAGAAAACTTGGCCTGCAGCGCCTTAGCCATGCGCCGACCATTTTCTGGATCCAACCAGTAATGTGGATTTCCCAGTGGATGCACGTCGCCCATGGCGCGCGTCACCGTTCCCGTCGGCACCTCCAGCACTTGGCAGAAATGCGACATGTCCAGATAACCGTTCGCGCCCTGTTGAATTTTCGAGTTGCGGCTTTGAGTCACCAGCGGCGGCAGCCACCCGATCTCGAGTTCCAGGCCCACCAGCAGCAGCAGGTCGGCCTTTTGCAGCTTCAGCAGGAAACTCGGCTTGGGCTCTACGAAGTGCGGGTCCTGATAGCCCTTGGCGATGGGCTCGATCGTGATCCGATCGCCGCCCACCTCGCGCGCGATCGCCGCCAGATCCTCCGTCGTGCTGATGACATTAAGTTTCGATGCGGCCAGACACACGCTGGCGCTCAGCACCGCGGTTAAAACAAATCTTGTCGTCTTCATAACTCCCTCTAAACCCGATGCGCCCATGCGCGTCATTTCTAAAATGGGTGCGCCCCATGCGCACCGATCGAAAACTGAAATTGAAATAGAAATTCGTTCGCGTCCCGGCCGCCGAAATACATGGTGCGGCGCAGTTGCCCTCGAACTTGGCTGAACTCGCTCGGCCAGTAAGTCAGAATCAACGATCCACCGGTGTCATGCTCATGCGCATCTAGTTGCCGCGCCGACCGGTCGAAGCGCCCGCCCAGGAACCAGCGCCGCGCGAACTGATAATCGCCCGAAACGTAATAACCAAACGGCGTGCCGCGCGTAATCGCATGGTCGTTGCGATTCCAAACCATCTCCGTGCGACCCACAAACGAGTGATATAGGCCGCGTCGCAGCGGCTTCCACCGCACCGTCGCATCCAACCCGTAGAGCTGGTTGATCAGCGGCTCCTCCACTTCCGAGTGCCCGCGCGCGTACGAAACGCCCAGGCTCACGTTGCTCGATTCGCTCACGTCTTTGTACGCCCGCAGATGCCCCACCGTGCTCACGTCGCTGCGCTTTTCCGCGCGAAACACTCCCTCCGAATCGCCGCGAAAGATCTGCGCGGTTCCTTCCACGAACAAACCGCCCGGAGCCGGAATAATGCGGCTTAGCGAAAGCCCCGCGTCGTCGATTCCGTCCTCGCCGCCCACCAGGTTCTGCGACATCAACGGCCGGTCGGTCCACGGCAGTACGTGATTGTGCAGCGTGTTTACGGTGCCGAATGCCGCGCGCATCTTCCCGACTTTCAATTGAAAGCCGCCTTTCAGCGCGGGAAAGGTCAGGTAGCCTTCTTCCAGGTTCACGCCCTTTTCGCCGAAGCTGATGAAAAAATCCGCGCGCGCGTACGGATCCAGAATTGCCTGGAAGCCCACTTCGCTCTCGTGCATTTCGAGACTCGGCGTCGGGCGCCCGCCAGGATTCCCGGCCGCGCCCAGAAAATCGCCGATCACGCTGATGTCGGGATTGAAAACCTTGGACGCTCCGCCCGCAGCTTGCGGAAGCGAAGGCGGAGCCGCGGGCTGCTGCTCGATCGGCGCGGCCGCTGGCACTTGTGCGGGCACCGGCTGCGCGGCGGCGACAGTTTCAGGCGCGGCCACCGCGATCCTCCATCGCCTTCATCCGCGCCAATAATTCCGCGTTGTCCTGCGCTTGAACCGCCGCGCCACACGCGCAAAACGCAATCAGCCACACCAGACCTGGTTTCATTTGAGACTCCGCGCCATAGGTTCCCTTCACGAATGAAAAGACCAAAGGTCGGCGGCACCTGCCACCGGCCTCATTCAATCGCGAGAAATCTAGACGGGAGGCGCGCGCGGAGAAGCGCTGACGCGGCGCGGATCGAAGCGGTGGCCGATCACGGGATCAGCGACGTCCCAGGTGATCTGGTCGGGCGCGCGCAGCGTGATCGTCACCGTCGGAGTCAGGCACGGCATCAGGCCGGCCTGGCACACCGCGCAATGATGCGCCGCGGCGCTACCGTGATCGTGACCCGGAAGAGCCGCAACGGTGGCCAGCGCGATGCCTGCAGCTACTGCCAGGAGCGCGACAACCAGCCTGAATGTGCGTGCCGTGGGCACAGTTCCCTGCCTCGGATTCTAGCACGCGGCATCCAAAGCCCCGCGCGCAGGGGTAGTCAGATATTAGTTTGGTTAATCTTGGTATCGGTCGGTGGCGGTCAGTTTAGCTTTCCGGCTCAGGTACGGCGCGGCTCCGCAAGTCCTGAGTGAACATCATGACATCTTGGTCGTCCCATCGAACGTTGGTTAACTTGTCTCCGTCGAGCGTGCCATCCACTAGGATGATGGAATCGGTCGGTACGTGGCGGGCAACATGACGATCCTTTTCCAGGAACATCGCAATTGTTGGTTGGGTGATTCGGTAACGCACATTGGGCATCGAACAGCTTCTTTCCACACTCGGTCGAAAGAGGAAGTCCGGCCTATGCGTGCGATGGCCTCTCGAAAGGGAATGCACCTCAAGTATATCCCAGGGCAAAACAAAAAAACGGGCCGCAACCGGGCAAGGGTTGCGGCCCGAACACAAGGCTAACGAAATCGCAGAACTACGCTGACTAACCTAATTCACATTCCCATCAGGTTTCTTTGGAAGGATGATCTGCCCGCTCGGCGGCAGGTTGCTACCGCTCGGCGGGAGGACGCCAAAGTTTCCAAGTTCCCGCACACTCCACACGTGATCTGCAATCCCGGCTGCCATTGCAGGCGTGACTCTCAGAGATTTGTGAACACGGCAAAAATTGTAGAAGGCAAACCAGCACGCGACAGCGGCCCAATGGTTCTCCCACGTCTTACTGAACGCGTTAGTCAGGCGAGTGAACCGACGCAGACCCATACGCAGACTGAGATTGGACCGCTCGACTATCGAAGTGCAGACGCGCTTCGAGTCAGGACGGCCCATGACAGGGAGAGTCTCCGTCGAAGCGACTTCGGCGGGACTATAGCGACGTTCGCCTTCCGGCGCGGCGCGGTAGACCTTGATGAGCTGGGCGTAGTCGCAGCGGTCATGCAGCGTGGTACTGATTGCGGATCGGTACGGCGCGAATCCATCGGTGGTCATCTGGAAGTGGCCGCGTGCCGTTGCGTGGCGCAAGCCTTCGATGAAAACGTCCGTGGTCTGTTGGTCGCGTTTGCCCATCGCGATGTTGAGCACCAGCTTGGTGTGCCGTTCAATCGCGACGAACGTGTAGCAATCGCCCAAGTTCTGATCGTCCTGGGGACGCACGCGCTTTTCCTTCTTGCCAATGAACGACCACACTTCGTCGGCTTCCACGTCGCGGACTTCGACGTTGACGATCTTGGTCGCCATGATCCGTTCGCACTTTTCACCGGCCAGCGCCAGCAGCTTCAGGATCGTTTTTTGGTGTACTTCGGTGAGGCGGATGACGCTCGAAAATGCTGTTGCCCTCCAGGAGCAGCCGCAGAACCATCTCGGCTTTCTCAACGGGCAGGTACATGCCGTCAAGCGTCTGATCGCGGGCGTCGGTGAACACCTTGCGGCACTGGATGCACTGATAGCGCTGGCGATTTTTCCGTTTACCGAACTTGCGGCAGTCGATCCGGCAATTGTGACGGGTCACTGGGAATCCTCTTGAGATTCGCAGCCGATTGCCGGATACTGGATTTGCGGGTCCGTATGGCTTCGGCTGTACGATCTACAGCCCCGGCTAGCGTTAGCGCGCTGATCGAGGCTTCTTGCTTCATGAGTAAAGTATACGTGACCCTCTCACGAATGTCAAATGTAAAACCTCTTGACCTTCCTGAGGGGGTCCCGTATAGTGGAGTTATGGCGAAGAAAAAACTCCCCCCCGAAGTTCTGAGCTATTTTGTCAAGATGGGCAAGAGAGGCGGGCTAAAAGGTGGCCCCGCACGTGCTGCTAGAATGTCCGCTGAGGAGCGGAGCGCTAGCGCCAGGGCTGCAGTACAGGCCCGATGGTCTAAGTCGAAGGGAACGAGCGCAACGTGAGGGATGTCTCAAATCGAGGTAGTTACATGAAGACTTCCAAACGGAAAAAAACCAAGTCTGTCAAGAAGACACGCGGGGTCCAGAAGCATCTGCTGGAGGACCTCTATCGACATGTGTTCTTGGCCAATCCGAGTGTCCCCGACAGGGAGAAGCTGACGATGTACAAGTCAGTTCCAACGGTCACAACGTACGGCCTATTTGAAAAGCCGCACTAATGCCAAATTGGGGTCAGGTCCTTCAGGAAATCCAGCAAGAGACCGCACGCGCATCTTTCGCTAGCAATACGGCGATCAATACGATTCGAAAGAAGTACCTGACCCTCTTGCACAAGAAGACCGGGCGTAACGTCATCGCGTACTATTCAGGATTTCTGTCCAAGCCCGCGCTTCGATCCGACATCAACGACGAAGACAAGAACGGGTTCATGATGGTCGTTCACGGGTTGGATCGCAGGAGCGGACTGGACCTTCTCTTGCATACTCCTGGGGGCGGGATCGCTGCGACGCAGTCCAATGATGACATACGCGCCGTGGTCCCCCAGATAGCAATGTCGGCTGGCACCATGATGGCCTGCTGTTGCACAGAAATCTTGATGTCTGAGAAGCACTCGAACTTAGGCCCGATAGATCCTCATCTGGATGGATTCCCTGCTTATGGCGTCATCCAGGAGTTCAAAAGGGCGCTCCGTGAGATCAAGAAGGATCCTAGTGCGATCCCCATATGGCAGGCGGTGATCGGTCAGTATTACCCGACGTACCTCAGCCAATGTGAAAACGCAATTAAAGGGTCGAATCGTTTTGTGACCACGCAACTACGCCGCGTAATGTTCGCTAAGGAGCGGACGGCGCTTGCGAAGGCCAAACAAGCGGTAAAAAAACTGACCGACTACAGTGGTAACAAGGGGCATGACCGTCACATTGACTTCGGAGAGTGCCAAAAGATCGGCCTCAAGGTGAAGTCACTGGAATCCGATCAGGAACTCCAAGATCTAGTGCTTACGGTCCATCACTGCTACATGCACCTTCTGATGAACACAAGCGCATTCAAGATTATCGAGAACCAAACGGGAGCCGCCTTCGTCAAGAATGCCGCCCTGCCAGAACCAAAACAGGGCTAAGCCAGCTTTAGGCGCACTACCGATAGCAAGATCAACCAACTAATATCTGACTACCCGCGCAGGGGTAGTCAGGCATTCTCATGTGGGCTCACTTTTTTAAGGCCGCCCTCAAAAGATCCCCGACGCTCCATACGTGATTCGCAATTCCGGCTTCCATCGCAGGCGTGACGCGGAGCGATTTTTGAACGCGGCAAAAATTGTCGTACCAGAGCACAACGGCGGCCCAGTGGTTCTCCCAGTTCTTGCTGAAGCCGTTCGTTAAGCCTTTCAGGTACTACCCGCGCAGCATCTTATAATCGTGCGCGCCGATCCTATAATGAGGGACGTGTACTCCGCTCTCCGCGGTTTCCGCCGAAGCCCGGCCTTCGCGCTCACCGTGATTCTCTTGATCGCCGCCGGCATCGGATCCAACTGCGTGATCTTCAGCGCGCTGAACGCCGTCGTGCTGCGCAAGCTGCCCGTCCGCGACCCCGAAAACCTCTACCGCGTGACTACCGATCTCCCGCGCATCGGCAAGCGCAGCGAGATCCCCTACCCGGTTTACACCGCCCTGCGCGAGCACGCGACCACCATCGACAATGTCCTGGGCGAATCCGCGCTCAGCGTAGCCTTCACCGGCGAAGGTCTTGCGGAGCGCGTCCGCGTCCACCTGGTCACACCCGAGTATTTCTCCGCCCTCGGCGTCAACACTCAGCTCGGCCGTGTGCTCTCGCCGAGCGACGAAACTGGCGCGGTACTGAGCTACGGCTTCTGGCAGAGGCGTTTCGCCGGCGATCGATCCGTCCTCGGCCGATCCATTCACCTGGGCAACGTCACACTCCCCGTCATTGGAGTCTTGCCGCGAACCTTCAGCGGATTCTCGATCGATACCGAGCCCGACGTGCGAATTCCCATTGCCGTGGTGCAGATCGATCGCGCCGGAGCGCGGCCCGAGGACTATTATCTGGATCTCGCCGTTCGCCTGAAGCCGGGTGTTTCTTTTGCGCAAGCGCAGGGCGAAATCTCAACCATCTGGGGCGACGCCCAAAAATGGGATGCCAACTCAGCCTGGCAGCGCGACCGCGGGGTGCAGCTTGATTCGCTCTTGCATGGCACTTCGAGATTGCGCGAGCGCTTCTCCTTGGCCCTGGTGATTCTCACCGCCGCGGTCGGCTTATTGCTGCTGATGGTTTGCGCCAACGTCGCCGGATTGCTTGTGGCGCGTTCCGTTACGCGCCGTCAGGAGATCGCCGTGCGGCTCGCGCTGGGAGCGTCGCGCGCGCGATTAGTGCGCCAGATGCTTTCGGAGACTTTGCTGCTGGCCGCGCTCGGTGGAATCGCAGGAGTCGCACTGGCTTATGCTGCCGCGCCGTTGCTTGAGCGCGCGCTTCCGCCGGTTCGTGATTTCGCGACCGTCAGTATTCCGCTGGCACTGCATTTTTCCCCGGATAAAGGCGTGCTGCTGTTCTCGCTGGCGCTGTGCGCGCTCACCGCGGTGCTCGCCGGATTGGCGCCCGCGCTCGCCGCCTCCAAAGAAGATATGTATTCGCCGCTGCGCGCCGCGCGCGGGAGCAACACTTGGACCGGACGCCGCGCCCTGGTGATCTTCGAGGTTGCGCTGTGCACGCTGCTGCTCACGGGAGCCGGTCTGCTCGTGCGCACCTTTCGCGAGCTCGATGGTCTCGACGCCGGCTTCGATCGCGAGCATGTCGTAACCTTCACAGCCGATCCCACGCTCAACGGATACAAAGGGCCGCAGGCGGAAGCGCTCCGCATCGCACTCGAGGACCGCGTGCGTTCGTTGCCCGGCGTTGCGGCTGTCGGAAGCGCCGGCATGGGCCTCATGCGCGGAACTGGAATCAAGAGTACCGTCGCGCCACTAGGCCAGCAGGCCGGGCCGGCGGATTTCCTGAATACGAGCATGCAGATCGCCACGCGAGAGTATTTCGACGCGATGGGCATACGCCTGGTGTCGGGCCGCATTCCGGCCCTCGAAGACGCGGACCGCAAACCCGCACCCGTAGTTATCAACCAAACCTTCGCTCAGCGATTCTTTCCTGGACTCGATCCGCTGGGGCGTTGTTTCGGAGGCGGAATGAACAACCCAGCTAACTGCGACTACGAGATCGTAGGCGTGGTCGGCGATGCGAAATATCGTTCGCTGCGCGAACCGAATCAGCCCGTGTACTATCGCAACTTCGGCGCCGCCACCCGCGACTTTCCGCGCAGCTTCGTCCTGTACGCGCGTACCCATATGCGGCCGGAAGCGATCATCCAACCCGTGCGCGAAATCCTGCGCGCGATCGATCCCGCTCTGCCCTTCGTCGAAGTACGAACCCTGGCCGAAGAAGCCGACGCAACGTTGTGGGCCGAACGACTCACCGCCGCGCTCGCCTCCGTCTTCGGTGCGATTGCCGCGCTGCTTGCCGCCGCCGGGCTTTACGGATTGCTCGCGTATTCCGTCGCGCAACGCTCTCGCGAGATTGGCATCCGCATGGCGCTCGGCGCCGACCCAATCAGAATTCTGCGGCTGATCGGCGGCGATGCGCTTTCGATGGTCGGAATCGGTCTCGTGCTCGGCCTTGCGGCGACCGCCGCCGCCGGACCCGCCCTCCGCGGAATTCTCTACGGCGTCCAGCCGTCTGACGTCTCGTCCCTTTCCCTCGCAACCGCCCTCGTGCTGCTCACCGCCGCCATCGCCGTCGCGGTTCCCATCGCCCGCGCCGCGCGTGTCGACCCCGCCGTCATCCTCAAATCGGAAAACTAGCCTCACCCAAAACGCGGCATTCGCCAGCACCTCGTTGCTTCTTGCATTAAGATACTTGATAAGACAGCACGCAGATTATATACTCAAGTTGTAAGTATATCTAAACCAGGAGGATCAGAAAAATGTCTCTCATCCGTTTCGCCCCCTACCCCGATTTCGATGGTTTTCCGGCCGGCCTGCGCACTTTTCAGGACACGGTTAACCGTCTTTTTTCCGAGCCCAGCGCCCGGCCTTGGGTTCCCGCCGTCGACATTCTTGAGACCGAGAACGAGTTGATTCTAAAGGCCGATGTGCCCGAAGTCGAAATGAAGGACATCGAAGTCCGCATGGAAAACGGGGCGCTCACGCTGCGCGGCGAGCGCAAGTTTTTGCAAAACGAACCCAATTCCAAGGGCGGCTATCACCGGCTGGAACGCAGTTATGGGACTTTCGAGCGCGTTTTCACGCTTCCGGATTCCGTTGACACCGAAAACGTCAAAGCCGACTACAAAAACGGCGTTCTGACCATTACGCTTCCCAAAAAGGAAGTGGCCAAGCCGCGCCAAATCAAGGTTGCCATCAGCAACTAAGCTCAATCGGCAGTATCACTTGGAGGCGGGCGAACCTAAGGGGCGCCCGCCTCGTCTTTTTTAATGAGGGTGAAATGAACTCGATCAAAACCGTCGCCCTGCTGGGCCTTCTCAGCGGTCTTTTGCTGCTGGGCGGCGAGTACGCCGGCGGAACCAACGGCCTGCTGATCGGCCTCGGGCTGGCCGTTTTAATGAACTTCTTCAGCTATTTCTTTTCCGACAAACTGGCGCTCGCGATGTATTCGGCGTCGCCGGTTTCGCCACAGGAAAACCCCGAGGTTTACAGGCGCGTTTATCCGCTGATCGCGGGCCTGACCCAGCGCATGAATCTGCCGATGCCGAAGTTGTGGCTGATTCCCGATCCTTCGCCCAACGCGTTCGCCACCGGCCGCAATCCCGAGCACGCCTCGGTCGCGATGACCGCCGGAATTCTGAACTTGATGAACGACCGCGAACTCGAGGGCGTGATCGCGCACGAGTTGGGTCACGTGCTGCATCGCGACATTCTGATCAGCTCCATCGCCGCGACCCTCGCAGCCGCGATCACGCTGGTCGCGCGCATGGCCTTTTTCTTCGGCGGCAGCCGCGAACGCGACGACGACCGCGGCGGTGGCGGGGGGTTAGTGATGCTAATCGTGGCGCCCATCGCGGCCATGTTCATTCAGATGGCGATTTCCCGAACGCGCGAATATAGCGCCGATGCCGCGTCGGCCCAATACACCGGATCGCCCGACGGCCTCATCGCGGCGCTTAAGAAACTGGAGCAGGGCGTCGCCAAAGTGCCCATGGACGCCGAACCGGCCACTGCCCACATGTTTATCCTGAATCCGTTCTCAGGCGGAGGTTTGATGCGATTTTTCTCCACGCATCCCGCTACCGAACAACGCATCGCCCGCCTCGAAGCGCTGCGCTACGGTAACCTGAGCGCTTGATCTCTGTTCAGGTTAATCGCAAAGGCGCCGCGCGAGTCGAGAGCGGCCACCCCTGGATTTTTTCGAGCGACGTCACCGATCGCGCCGATGCGCAGCCCGGCGACGCCGTCAAGGTGCTGGATCCGCGAGGGAAATTCCTGGGTGTAGCGCTCTACAGCTCCACCTCCGAAATCACGCTGCGCCTGCTCTCCGATCAGCCCGAGCCCATCGATCGCGAGTTTTTCTTGCGCCGCATCGCGGGCGCGGTCCATCACCGCGAGCGCGTGGTGCGCGATTCCACCGCATACCGGCTGATTTTCTCCGAGGCCGATCTGCTGCCCGGTCTGATCGTCGATCGTTATGGGCCGTACCTGGTGATGCAAACCCTCAGCCAGGGCATGGATCGCGCGCGCGACCTCATTGTGCAGTGCCTTGCCGAACACCTGGCGCCCGCCGGAATCCTGGCGCGCAATGACGCAGCCGTCCGAAAGCTTGAATCGCTGGCGCTTGAGACCATTATTGTCGCGGGCGAAATTCCCGAACGCGTCACCATCGAAATGAACGGGCTGCGCCTCGAAGCTGATTTGTTGCGCGGCCAGAAAACCGGCGTTTATCTGGATCAGCGCGAAAACTACGTCGCGGCGCGGACGCACGCGCGCGGGCGCGTCCTCGATTGCTTCACGTCTACCGGCGGATTCGCGCTCCATCTGGCACCGCGCGTCGAATCCGTGGAAGCGGTGGATTCCTCGTCCTCCGCTCTCGCGCTCGCCGAATCGAATGCGGCCGCGAACGGAATCGCGAACATTCAGTTTCGCCAGGCCGACGTGTTCGAGTTTCTGGCTGGAATCGATCGCCGCTATTCGACCGTGATTCTCGACCCGCCGTCCTTCGCAAAGTCGCGCAAGGCGGTGGCCGGAGCCGCTCGTGGGTACAAGGAAATCAACCTGCGCGCGCTACGATTGCTGGAGCCCGGCGGCGTGCTGGTTACGTGTTCCTGTTCGCACCACATGAGCGAAGCGGAACTGTTCCAGGTGGTCGCCGAAGCCGCGCTCGACGCGGGCAAAACGCTGCGCGTGCTGGAGCGCCGCACGCAGGCCGCGGATCATCCGATCCTGCTCACAGTTCCGGAGACGCTCTACCTGAAGTGCCTCATTTTGGAGGTCGTCGGCTGTTGACATACTCGACGCCCAGCTCCTTCAACTTCGCGCGCAACCCGTACATGTCGACGCCCAGTTCGCCGGACGCGAGCCGCTCCCGGGACCTCTTTTCGTGGTCGCTCCGCGCTCGGCCGCGCTCGGCGACTTCTGCCGCGGAGTCGCGCGCGACGACCACCACGCCGTCCAAGTCGCCCACGATCACGTCGCCCGGATGCACCGCCGCGCCGGCGCAAACCACGTCGACGTTGACCGATCCCGCGGTGGCCTTCACCGTTCCCTGCGCGGAGATCGCTTTCGACCACACCGGAAACTGCATGGCGTTCAGGTCCGCCACATCGCGAACACCGGCGTCGATAATCAGGGCCGCGATGCCGTGCGCCTGACACGAGGTTCCGAGCAGCTCGCCAAACATCCCATCCGTCGATTCCGAAAGCGTCGTTACGACCAGAACGTCGCCCTTGCGGCACACCTCGATGGCGGCGTGGATCATGAGGTTGTCGCGGGGATGGCACAACACCGTCACCGCGGGACCCGCCACGCGCGCCGTTGCGTAAATGGGCCGCATGTAGGGACGCATCAAACCTG